>Ga0335078_10006095_pt1 | contig 17880 bp, 20 predicted proteins | sample Lox_Sample_32_FD_206711 | JGI IMG/M metagenome (GOLD analysis project Ga0335078, IMG submission 206711) | Soil microbial communities from Loxahatchee National Wildlife Refuge, Florida, United States - Lox_Sample_3.2 | ecosystem: Environmental > Terrestrial > Soil > Wetlands | place: USA... | reverse complement strand
CGCCAGCGCGGTGATTTCCAGCACTTGAACCCAGTCCGAATTCGCCGGCGGCGGCCCGACCACAAGGCTAGGCGCCGGCTGATTCGATGCATTCAAGTGCGCCGGATCGTAATACAACAAATCGACACCGTCCGTGGTCCCGCTACCAGTACCATTGACGTCGATGTTCAGCGCTTTTTGCGTCACCGCGTTGATGCGCACCCATTTGTAGCTGGGTCCGGGTATTGTTCCGAGTGGCGACACCGACGGAGTGGTATAAGACGCGGCGCTGGTAATGGGTATTCCGAATTCACTGGTATATTCTATGTCGCGGTAGGGGTTGGAGGGCGCGAGATTCGTAGGGTCGACGGTGGCCGGATTGGTTATATATAGCACCGTCGTGAGGCCCCAATTGGGCATGACCGCGGAAGAATCGAAAAGTATGTTGGTATAGGTGCCCGTTTTGTTGACAAAGTCCGGGTTCTTCCACAGCAGGCGGCCGCGCGCTTCTTCCAGTCCCGCCAGCGACGCGTAGTACGCGCCCGACGCGGTACGGTAATTTCCCGCCAGCGAGCTGTCCGTTCCGGTCGAAACCACCAGCGCGATCGCCACCACGCTCACCAGCATCAGCGCGAAGATGGCGATCAGCAAAGCTACTCCCGCCTCGTTTCGCTTGCGCCTCGATTTTGCCGGCGATCGCAACGTCCCGCTCCTTCTCAATTCCCGAACGTAGTCCGGTGCCCGCGTCCCGTAAGCTCGATCAGCTTCAACGATTGTGTTTGCATGTCTTCGTAAGGGGTCATCACAATCAGCGTTATATCCACGTCGCTGATATAGCGTGGCGCGTTATTGTTCCCCGCGGAGCTGCACGGCTGCGCCCCGGTTGGGGTCATGCAGGTATAAGAAAACAACGGCGGCTGAACCCCGGCCGGAAACATGTTCGGGTATTGGCTGTTAATCTGGGCAAGTACCGTCCCCGAAGCGTAATTCACCACATTATTTACAACCGGCGTCATCACTCCAGGAGCGGTGGTCGCCGTGTAGGGGTCGTCGCTGGCGGTCTTCGGCGCGATCCCTCGATAAAGGGTCCACGTCTCGCCGTTCGCGTTTTGCAAAAGTTGATAGTGAATCCAGCTCACCGGACTCGCGGAATTAGGCACATAGGTTTCAATAATCAGGTCTTTGTCTGTAGGGCTGAATGCGCAGGGAATCGCGCAATCCGAATTCGATGTATACCCGGGGTTCCACGCGAACGGCGCTAGAGCGTAGTTCGTTACGTTGGCTGTATTCGCGAACATGCTCTGCGAAGGGTAGCCTGAAATATTCACGTCGCGCACGATCTGGTCCAACCCCAACCGCGCCTCCGAAAACGCACCGGACATCTGCGTTTCCGTGGCGTATTTCTGTTGTGACAGTTCCAAAAGGCTGAACATCGCCGCGCAGATCACCATGAAAATGGCCGTGGCGATCAGCAATTCCAGCAACGTGAATCCACGCACGGGCTTCGACGCTCGCCTCATCTACCGCTCCACCTGCACATCGAGCGTTATAGGTAGTGTGGGTGTCTGCATGCCGCGCCGGAAGATTCCCAAAATAATCCGTCGCGAGATCACCTGTTGCGGATTGCTCGGAACCGTATTTGTAACCACTGCCCAGCGCACATCGTAGCTCGAGCCAGTGGGATCGTTCAGATCGCTGTAGCTGGAATAATAGTTCGCAAGGCACGAACTGCTCGCCGGACTTGAAAAATCAATTACTGGCGCTCCGTTAAACGTCACCACCGGGCAGCCAACCACTTGCAGCGGCTGGGTCGGATCGCCAAGCTGGCACGTTTGACTCATGGGGCAGAAAATTCCTAGCGGGTCACTGAATGTCAACGAACTCAGTGCCTGCGTGCGCATAAAGTCCATTTGCTTCTGCGCGAACACCAGCGCCGTCCCGTCGCTCCGGTTGGCCGAGCTCTGCATTACGGATGACGGAACAAGTTGTGCCACCGCGACAAGGCCAAAGATCACCACTACCATCGCGATTAGCATTTCCGTTAAGGTGAAGCCCTTTTCACCCTTCCGTTCCCGAATTGGAACCTGCCGTCTCATTTAGTGCAAGAATCCTACCTCAGTTCCTGTGGGTTTCCCGAAGAATCTATGCTCCAGATCTCCATCGAACCCGAGGGCATCAGGATGACCGCTCGGTACCCCGCATCTGGCGCCGCCTGGCTCGCCAGGTAAAAGGCGTTCACGCCCGGCGGCGCGATAACCGACCCTCGGGCGTCAAATTGAATAATGCCGCCTGCCGGGGGAAAACCCGTGAGTGCGGAACTGCCGAGGTGAGCACTGCCCGGTAACGCGCCTCCTCCCGGCACGGACCCCGCTGCCACCAGGTTCCCGTTCACACCAAGCAGGATTCTCGTTCCCGCTCCAACCCCGCTCAAAAGGTTGCCGCTCGCATCCGTCATGGAAGCGCTCATCATCGTGGAATCGCCGCTATACGGTTGAAACACGCAGTTTACCTGTTTATTCAACCGGATTGCCTCATACCTCGTTATCCGCAAAATGTCCGCTACTTGTCTCGATGCATTCGTCAACTGGTACGAACGATAGGCCCGTACGAAGATCGGCAAAGCTATGGCCAGCAGGATCACCGCCACCAGGACAGCGACAGTGAGCTCGATCAGACTAAAGCCTGCCTGGCGCCTTACGGGCAGCGGCACTTATACCTTCCCTGTCTTACTTGGGTGCCCGATCTTCCGGGGACACATTCGATAAAGCCACCTGGCTAGTCTAGGGTAGTAACGATAGCAAGGATTAGGGCCGTTTAACAGAGCCCATCTCGCCTAGTACTCTTTCCAGAAAAGTACTAAAACAGCCGCTCTAAGTGGTTCTATTTCGACTCTTTTGGTGATTTGCCCTTGGTTTCCTTGAAGCGCTGATCCAGCGACGCGCGCGTGAAGAAGTCCGCCGGTAACCCCGGGTTTGGCTTGCAATCGTCGTAAAACACCTGTTGCAGTCTCCGCCCGTCGCGCTCCCGCGTAACCTGCATGGGCATTTGCACCCCGCCCTTCGGCTGGTAGTTCGTGTAAATGGCCACGTCCTCGCGCTGCTGGTTAAACTCCTCGTCGTTGGTCACGACTACACTGCGCACCAGCAAGTGCGTGGACTTATCCACCGCTAGCTTCACCGTCAACCCGTCCTTGTCTGTAATCTCCACAAAGTCCACCGGGTGCAGATCTACGGTGCCCAGACCGGCCCAGTGGAACTGAGTTTCCGGGTCCTTCATCCGGAAGCGCAGCAGATTGTCCACATTCTGTTTCAGCGCGTCTTGGAACTGCGACATGGTTGTCGCGGGCATCTCCGACACTCCGCCACGGTCCATGACCCAGCCCTGATCCCCGCTGTACAAAGTGATGACCTCGCCGCCGTGGGTAATGTCCAGGTCCTGCACTCCAATGATGAATCCCAGCAGGGTATTTCGGCTGTGCGCAAGGTACTCGATGCGGTCCTTGTCCGGATACTGCCAAAAATCCCGAATCGCGATATACCCTGCCAATTCACTGTTATGCCCAATCAGCGCGCGCCGCCCGCTACATTCGCGCGACGTTGTGTTCAGGTACTGCGGCCCGCCCAGCGCCTGAATCAGTTGGTTCACGATGCGCTTGGCCATCACGGTGCTTTCCTCGGGAGCAATCGTGTCCGGGTTCTGCCCCTGGGCAATTCCCGCCGAGAAAAGCACGGCCAAAACAAACGCCGTCGCGCATCGTTGCAAAATCAGCCGCACAACACCGATCCTCCATTCACGTTCAACACTTCACCGTGTATGAAATTCGCCAGATCCGATGCTAGGAACAAAATCGGCCCCGCCACTTCTTCCGCGGTCGCCGCGCGTCCTAGGGGAATCACGCTCTCCGCCATTTTCTTCCCGGCCTTTGTATCCAGCACCGGATTGGACATATCCGTGGCCACCCAGCCCGGGGCCACGCTGTTCACCAGAATTCCGTGCCGCGCCAGTTCCGTCGCCAGTCCTTTGGTCAGGCTGATAATGGCGCCCTTCGATGCGCCGTAATGCGTGTGAAAGGATTCGCCGCGTTGCCCCGCGGTGGAACTGATGGGAATAATCCTTCCGGACTTTTGTTTGATCATCTGCGGCACGGCGAAGTGGATGATGGAGTAAACGCTCTTCAGGTTGACCCGCATCATCTCATCCCATTGTTTTTCCGTCATTTTCTCAATGGGCAAGTCTTCTAGATTCCAGATGCCCGCATTGGCCACCAGGATGTCCAGCCGCCCCAGGCGCTTCACGCAGTGTTCCACCAGTTTGCGGTTGTCGTCGTGTTTTCCGGCGTCGGCCTTGAACGCTTCCACGCGCGTGCCGTGCTTCGCGGCTTCCTGCTCCACCTGTTTCGCCGCTTCTTTGTTGGCGTTATAACTGAAGATCACGTCCGCGCCCGCCTGCGCGAACATCTTCACCGCCGCCGCGCCGATTCCGCGCGAGCCTCCGGTTATGAGTGCAGCTCTCCCTGCCAGTGAAATCATGATTCCCCCAAGGATTCTTTACAAAACTCGTCGTGCGGTTGGACCTGTGGCACAGCCATTCCTGGCTGTGCGTCACTACAAAGCCTGCACATGCGCGTACAGAAAGTTCGATCGAAACGCTTCAGGCGCTCTTCGCCATCGCCGTCTTTTTTGCCGCCGCCACCAAACTCGAAAACAAACGCTCCGCCAGCACATCACCCTTCATGCGCTCCGGATGCCACTGCACCCCAATCACCCAGTTTGCATCGCCGGTCCACTCGACGCTCTCCACAATTCCGTCCGCGGCTTGCCCGGTAATCCGCAGTTGCCGCCCGGGCTTGGCTATGGACTGGTGGTGCGAGCTGTTCACCAGCGCATCGCAGCCTTCCGCCATTTTCGCCAACTGGCTCTCTACCGTGAAGCTCACTTCATGTAACGGGTCGTCGCCCAGCGCTGGCGAAACGTCCTCGCGGCGATGCGCCACCAGCGTGGGCTTTTCGCTGGTTATATCCTGAACCAGGGTCCCCCCTAGATACACGTTCAGCAGTTGGCATCCATAGCAGATCGCCAGAACCGGCTTCTGTTCGTTGAACGCATGGCTCAGGATCGCCCGGTCCGTTTCCTCGCGGGGCCGGTCGGCCGGCGCGCACTTCCCGCAGTTCGATGTGCCGTATTCTGAAGGACTTACGTCCGCAGGGCTGCCGGGTAGCACGAACCCGTCCAGCCCCTGTAGCTGTTCCTGCAGCGCATCCGGACGCGCCAAAGACAACAGCACCGCCTCGCCACCGGCAAGTTCGACCGCCTCCATGTATGTGCGTGTTTTCGCCGCGCTCCCGGCTACCTCTTCCTGGGAGGTCCGCCAGGGTACGCCAATCTTCGGCCGGTTGAGTCCGTCGGCTGCCATGGGACCCACCATCCTAGCATCCGCCCACCACCCCAGCAACCGGCCTAAAAAGCAGGCTGCCGATTTTCTTCCTCCGTTAGGCGCGCCGGGCCAGAGTTTCGGGCAACGCCTCATCCAGGCAGAACTCCGGCCGGTGAAAAAACGCAGGTAGACCTTTGAGCCGCTGCTGCAGCTTGTCGAAGTGGTCCGCACGTACCGTGATGTGCCCCAGCTTGCGTCCTGAACGCGCCGCCTTTCCGTAAAGATGCAAGTGCGCGTTCACCACTTTCAGCACCGGTTCCAGTTCCGGCAAATCGCCAATGAGGTTAAGCATCGCGGAATGGCCAATCGGCGCCGTGGAACCCAGCGGCCAGCCCAGTATCGCGCGCAAATGATTTTCAAATTGGCTGGTAACTGCACCTTCAATCGACCAGTGCCCGGAATTGTGCACCCGTGGAGCCATTTCATTCGCCAGCAGTTTTCCATCGACTTCAAAGAACTCAATGCACAGCACACCCGCGTAGCCCAGCGTTTCCAGCACACTTCGCGCCGCATCCCCCGCCGCCTTCTGCACGCTGGCCGAAAGATTCGGCGCTGGCGCCAACGACAGCCGCAAAATCCCTCCGCGGTGGTGATTCTCCACCAGTGGATAAAAAGCAATCTCCCCGGAAATACTGCGTACCCCGAGTATCGAAACTTCCCGCGTAAAAGGCACAAACTTTTCTAGAATCAACGGCACCGACGGCAATTCCCGCCGCGCATTCTCAACGTCTTCCTTCGTGCGCAGCACCTGCTGCCCCTTGCCGTCGTAGCCCAGGCGGCAGGTTTTCAGCACCGACGGTAGCCCCACTTCTCGAATGGCGCGATCGAATTCCTCGACGCTGTGAACCTCCGCAAACTCCGTCGTAGGAATCCCCAGCCGTTGAAACAGCCGCTTCTCGCGCAGACGGTCCTGCGCCTCTTCCAACGCCACTGCCGGCGGATAAACCGCCACGCGTTCCGCCAGGAATCGCGCCGCCTGCACCGGGACGTTTTCGAACTCGTACGTCACCACTTCCAGCCCGTGCACGAACTTCTCCAGCGCCGGCTCGTCCACGTACTCTGCGGTCACGCGATGCGCAATGCGCCCCACCGGCGCTTCCGGCGAAGGATCCAGAAACCGGAAATGCAGCCCCAGCGGATAACCGGCCAGCGCCAGCATGTAACCAAGCTGCCCACCACCGAGAATCCCGATGGTCATGCGCGCTTCTTTCTCTTCAATTTGGGGTTCGGAGCTGAACCAATCACGCTGCTAACCGCCGCCACCGCCGCCGGATCGGGCGTGGCCAGCACCTTCTTCGTCTGCGACTGCCGGAATTTTCGCAGCCCCTCGCGAATCTCCGCATGCTTGTTCCCCAGCATTGCCGCAGCCAGCAAAGCCGCGTTAATCGCGCCCGCCTTGCCAATGGCCAAGGTTCCCACGGGAATCCCGCCGGGCATTTGCGCAATCGAGAGCAGGGAATCAAGCCCTTTCAGCACCTTCGACTCCACCGGCACACCCAGCACTGGCAAAACCGTCTTGGCCGCCGTCATTCCTGGCAAATGCGCCGCCCCCCCCGCCCCCGCGATAATCACTTCAATCCCGCGCTGCTCCGCCGACGAAGCATACTCGAATAGCAAATCGGGCGTGCGATGAGCCGAGACCACCCGCGTCTCGAACGCCACGCCCAGCTCCTCCAGCGTCTTCGCCGCGTGCTCCATGGTCTCCCAATCCGACGTCGAGCCCATGATGATGCCCACCAGCGGCTTTTTGTCTTCGTTCTTTGTGGCTTGCTCCTGCGAATGGTTCATCAGCGGTTTCCCTACGCGACTCGTGGAACGGAAGGGCACGGATTCAGCCGTGCCGTAATCAATGGCAGCAGCAAGCAATTATTCTACGGCGCTTTCACTCCCGAAGCGACTTTCCCGCGCTCTTTCCAGGCCTGCCGCAATTGCCCCACAAGATAAAGCGAGCCGGTAATAAAGATAGCGTCTTCCGCGCGAGCCTTCGCAACGGCAGCTTCCAGGGCGCCCTCCGCGTCGCGAACCACCGTGAAATGGGCGGCGTAGTGGCCAATCATCTCGGCGAGTTGCGCGGCGCTCACCGCGCGCGGTGAATTCGGAGCCGTGAAAATCACCTCGCTGACATGCGGAAAAATCGAGCCAGCCACTTCGTCCAGCGCCTTATCGCGCATCGCCGCAAAAATCAGAATCACCCTGCGGCCCGCAAAATTCTCGTGCAGAAACTCCGCAAGCTCGCGCGCTGCGCCCGGATTGTGTGCCCCATCCAGGTAAATATCCGGACCCGACTGCAATTTCTCCAGTCGCCCAGGCCAAACCGCCTCGGCAATCCCGTGTTCCATATGTTCCCGACTGATGCGGTATCCCGTTTCCTGTAGAACCTGCGCTGCGGCCAGCGCGTTCAGGGCATTTTGCAATTGAAATCGCCCAGCCAGCCGCGGCGATAGCCGAAATCCGGTCCCCGATGTAGTGTCGGTGACCATCGTCCGCACGCAACCGTCGAGCATGCCTTCGCGCTCGATCTGGAACCTCTCCGCCGTCTCCACCAGCGTGCTAAACAGCTCCTTCGCCCGCGCGCGAATGATGTCCAGCGCCTCCGGCAACTGCGGCGCGCTCACCACCGGCACGTGATACTTCACTATGCCCGCCTTTTCGCGGGCAATCTCACCGAGCGAATGCCCCAGGAAATTCTCATGATCAAAATCAATTCGCGTGATCACGCTAACCACCGGCGTAATCACGTTGGTGGCGTCCAGTCGTCCGCCGAGCCCCACTTCAATCACGCCAAATTCCACGCGTTCCTGCGCAAACGCCTCGAACGCCAGGGCGGTCACGCATTCAAAGTATGTCGGGTGCGCCCGCAGCTTCCCCTCGGCCAAAAGCTCCTCAATCACCCGATGAATGCGCGTGAAAATCTCGGCAAACCGTTCGTCGGAAATCTCCGCGCTGTTGATCCGGATGCGCTCGTTGATCCGTTCCAGATGTGGCGACGTATTCAAACCAGTGCGGAAGCCTGCATCGCGCAGAATCGCTTCCACAAACGCTGCCGTCGAGCCCTTCCCGTTCGTCCCCGCAATGTGCACGCAAGGATACGCGCGGTCCGGCCGGCCAAGCCGCTCCAGCAACACGTTTATATTTTCCAGATTGAACTTCGCCGCCGCTGCCTGCGTAGGCGCAGCCAGTTCACGGCCAAGCGACAGCAGATACCGGACCGCGCCCTGATAATCCATGTCAGGCCGTCAGCAGGTCCAGGGTATTCGAGAGAAACGTCTTCAGGTCCTTGCGATGAACTACCGCATCCAGGAAGCCATGCTCCAGCAAAAACTCCGAGCGTTGAAAGCCTTCCGGTAGCTTCTGCCGGATGGTCTGCTCAATCACGCGCGGCCCCGCGAACCCAATCAGCGCTCCCGGCTCCGCAATATTCAAATCCCCCAGCATGGCAAAGCTAGCAGTCACGCCACCCGTCGTCGGATCGGTCAGCACCGAAAGAAACGGCAATTTTTCCTCGTCAAGACGCGCCAAAGCAGCGGAAACTTTGGCAAGCTGCATCAGGCTGATGGTCCCTTCCATCATGCGCGCCCCGCCGGAACACGACACGATAACCAGCGCCTGCCGCGTCTCGATGGACATCTCAATTGCCCGCGTAACCTTCTCACCCACCACCGCGCCCATCGACCCGCCGATAAACCCAAACTCCATGGCGCAGCAAATCACCGGCTTGCTGTTCAACTGGCCTTCGGCGGTGATGATCGCGTCATTCACGCCCAACTTCTTCTGCGCATCCTTGATTCGCTTGGCGTACGGCTTCGTATCCACAAACTTCAAGGGATCCGTTGACACCATCCCTGCGTCATGCTCCGTCCACTTCCCGTCCAGCAGCAGCGCCAGCCGCTGCTTCGCGTTCATTCGAAAATGGAATTGGCATTTCGGGCAGACCAGCAAGTTCTCTTCCAGGTCCTTGCGAAACACAATCGCCCGGCACGACTCGCACTTCACCCACAACCCTTCCGTGCGCACGCGCCGCTCTTCCGGCGGTGTGGGCTGCTCAATCGCTTTTTTGTCTCTCTTGAACCAAGCCATAGAAGTTTTTAGTTCTAAGTTATAAGTTCTAAGTAACCCACACTCCTACGCTTTTACTTGAAACTTGGAACTTACAACTTGTTACTACTTTTCAGTAATCAATCCCCCGTTGTGCCAGTATACCCTTCGTGTACGGGTGTTTCACTTCTTTCATCTCCGTAACCAGATCGGCCTGCTCCACCAGCAACGGGTGCGCATTCCTTCCCGTGCAAATCACATGCACCTGCTCTGGCCGTCCCTTCAGCGCCTCCACCACCATGTCGGCCTTCAGCATCTTGTAGCTGATCACGTAATTAATCTCGTCCAGAATCACCAAATCATATTTCCCGCTGTAAATCGCCTCGCGCCCCGTCTCCCAGCACTCTTCAGCGAGTCGGATGTCTTCCGGATCGGTCTCCGCACCGCCAACCTTTATAAATCCGCGTCCCATCGGGCGAATCTCAAACTTGTCGTCGCCCAGCATCTTCGCGGCATCCAGCTCGCCGTAATGCCACGAGCCCTTGATGAACTGCACCATCAGCACCCGTAATCCTTGGCCGACCGCCCGAAACGCCGCTCCCAGCGCGCAAGTCGTCTTCCCCTTGCCCGGCCCGGTGTACACAATCAACAATCCCTTACTCTCCGCCATGAACTACATTCCTTGAATTTTGTAGCGGCCGCCTTCGGCTCGCTGAGCTTCGAAGCGAGACGGGTGCTCTTCCCGAGCGATCCTGGCCTATAAACCGAGCCGCTTCACCAGCGCCTCAACAATCACCTTGGCGTGCTCCAGCGCCATTTCTCCCAACGGCTGATTGCGTGCCGCCTTTTCGTCCTTCAAAACGATCCACAACCCGGGCCGGTAGACTTCGTCTTCGCCCGGGCAAATCGCCCCGGTCAGCTGCGCAATTTCAAGCTGTGGAATCCCGCCGGTCAGCCCCAGGTCCACCAGGTGCGTGCCATTGGGCAGCGGCGGCGGATTGGCAACCAGCTCCGTCAGAATCCCGCGCGCATCGTCCACCAAATCGCGAAATCCCTGCGACACCAGAATGCCGTCGATATCCCGCGGTGTAGGCTGTTCAATCTCTTCCAAATCGTAATCCGGCAACGGCTTCGTCAGCGGAATCTCCACCGCAACCGAGGGCCTGTCTTTGTCAGGAGCGAATCGCATGGCCACAAATCACGCCGTCCGATTGAACCACGGATTCCCCAAATACGGAAATTAGAAAATGGAAATTGGAAACTACTGCCAGACGCTCGTAGGGGCGCAGCACCGCTGCGCCCCATGCCCGCAAAGTTTATCTTGGCGGGTCTTCACATCAGTCACCAGGCGAGTCACCATGGACTTCTTCATTTCGGGTACGGACTCCCCGCCAAAATCGCAAATGCCCGGTAGATCTGTTCCACGAGCATGACGCGTGCCAACTCATGCGAATACGTCATCGCGCTCAACGAAATCTTCTGCTTCACGCGCTCGCGCACGGCATCCGGGAATCCCTCGGCGTCCCCACAAACGAAAATGACCTCGCGTATTCCGCGGTCCCGCTGCTCCCCTAGCCATTTCGCGAACGCCTCGGAGTCGTATGTCTTGCCTCCAGCATCCAGAAGCAGCGCCATAGCCGCCCGGTCCGCATCCAGTTTCTTCACTGCCGCATGCCCGTCGCGCACTTCCGTCACTTCAATCGGGCAAGCCCGCCCGATCCTCTTCACGTAATCGGCCAGCGCCGCCACCATCTCCGGCCGCCGCGTCTTCCCCAGCGTCAGCAAACCAATCTTCATGCTTCGAGTCTACCTCGCTCGGTTTCCAGTAGTTATGTGAATGAACTCCGTCATTCCGAACGGAGTCTGCGAAGTGAGGAATCCCTCTTGTCCTTCGCCAAGCGCAAGTCGCTTCCGGCGGATTACCGATTACGGATTACTGATTGCGCGCTACTACGGCTGCAAATAACTCTCGCTCGACCGGCGACGCGCGCCCGTCTCCGCCGCCTCATCCGGCAACACCAGCGACGGCGCTGCCCGCCACAGCCGCTCCAAGTCGTAATACCGCCGCGCCTGCTCCCCGAACACGTGCACAATCAACCCGCCAAAATCCAGCAGCGCCCACTCCGCCGAACGATGCCCTTCACGGTGCTCCGGCGTGCGCTTCAACTCCCGGTACAGCACCTCTTCCACTTCATCGCAAATAGCCTTGATCTGCGGCGTGCTATAGCCCGTGCAAATCACAAAATAATCCGTGAACGCTCCCAGCCCGTGCAAGTCCAGAACGGCTATTCCGCCGGCTTTCTTGTTTTGCGCGGCCTCAATTGCCAGCCGCACGCTTTGGGGTAAGGATTCCAAATTCACCGGTACAAGCCCTGTTTCAAAATGTATTCCTCCACACGGGCGGAAACAAGCCCGTGGATCGACTGCCCTCGATTCACCCTACGCCGAATATCCGTGGCGCTCACCTCGCTCGAAACGTTTTCCAGCAGGTACACCGTTGTCCTCTGCAGCCGAGCGACCACCGGCGAGCCATGTGCCACCATATCGTCTTCCTTGTCGCGCTTTCCATCGCTCCGTCCATGCAAATCCGGCGGAATCACCAGCCGCAGCGCTTCCAGCCGGATCCCCGGGCGGTTGGCGATGATAAACTCGCACAGTCCCAACAGCGTCTCGTACTCCTTCCACATCGGAATATCCAGGAACGCGTCCGCGCCCACAATAAAGAAGACGCGATCCCCCGGCTGGTTATACGCATGCCGGAAATACCGTACCGTATCCACGGAATAATGCAGTTGCGTTCCGCTGAAATCTTCGCCCGCCTCCGCCAGTGACGGCACAAAATGCGGATGCTCCGCGCATGCCAGCGCCACCATAGCAAACCGGTGCGGAAACGGCCCCAGGTGCTGCTTCAGTTTGTGCGGCGGCCGGCTCGCCGGACTGAAATGGATCTCGTCAAAATTGAATCGCCGGTCCGCGGCCCGTGCCACCGCCAAATGCCCGGAATGAATGGGATCGAACGATCCGCCGAATATCGCGATACGTCTGGGTTGGATTTTTGCTGCCGTGCGGTGCGCCTGCGCTGTCGTCAATCCGCCTCCCGGATGATTCCCCGGCCCATCTTCTCACGAATTTCGGGTGGGACGTAAATGTACTAGGGGAAGTAAAAAACATAGCGCTCTTGGGTTTCAGCTACTTCAGGCTTCCGTCCATTCGTCCTCACGGATGCTTCGTAGCCGCCGGTCCTTCTTCATCTGGTTCCGAGTCGTCATCGCCCTCGTAAGCATCCACACTTGTCGCGACTGAAGCATCCACGTCTTCCTCTGCCTCTGCTGCTGCCGCGTCTTTCATTTCCTTTACTACCTCCGGTTCATCCTCTAGCTCCGGCTTCGGTATCCTCTCCAACGCATCTGCCATTCCGCGCACGAGCTCCTTCACTCCCTCGCCGCTCGCCGCGGAAATGGCATAGAACTCCAGGCCATTGTCCAAACAAAAATCCCGCAGTTCACCCAGCTTCGTTCTATCTGTGGTCGCATCCAGCTTGGTCGCCACCACGATCATCGGCTTTTCCGTCAAAGTCTTGCTAAACGCGGCGAGTTCCCCGGTAATGACTTCATACGCCTTCACCGGATCCATCTCCGCCATATCGCTGGTGTCGATCAGATGCACCAGCAGCCGCGTCCGTTCTACGTGGCGCAAAAAACGAGTGCCCAGCCCAGCGCCATGGCTCGCACCTTCAATCAACCCTGGTAAGTCCGCCACCACAAACGTTCGCCCAAGTTCAGCGCCGGTTCCGCCGTCCGCATTCACCACGCCCAGATTCGGCTCCAGCGTCGTAAACGGATAATTCGCAATCTTCGGCCGCGCCGCGCTGATCACCGAAATCAACGTCGACTTGCCCGCATTCGGGAATCCCACCAACCCCACATCCGCCAGCAGCTTCAACTCGAGCCGCAAATGACGCTCTCCGCCCGGTGTGCCTTCCTCTTTCTCTCGCGGCGCCTGGTGCCATGGTTTCGCAAAATGCTGGTTCCCACGACCGCCTCTCCCGCCCTGCGCCACCAGCACCTTCTGCCCGGCCCTTCTCAAGTCCGCCAGCAACTCGTCGCTCTCGTCGTCAAACACCATCGTGCCCACCGGCACTTTCAGAATCATGTCCGCACCGGAAACGCCCGTACAATTCGATCCCTCGCCATGCCGCCCGCGATCCCCTTTGAACTCGCGGTTATACCGGTAGCGCAGCAACGTATTGTCGTTGGGATTTGCTTCCACGTACACGCTGCCGCCGTGCCCGCCGTCGCCGCCCGAAGGCCCACCACGCGGCACATACTTTTCCCGCCGGAACGCCACGCACCCGTTCCCGCCATCCCCTGCCTTCACCAAAATTTTCGCCTCATCAACAAACATGCAGAGTGGCACAGACACTCCTGTCTGTGCTCTTTCCTTTATCTTGGCTCAAATTCAGCACAGGCAAGAGTGCCTGTGCCATGTCACAAAACAAAAACGGCCCCGGCGCGAAACCGGGGCCGCCAGAAACTTCTCGTTCAGCTGGCAGCCTTCTCCGCTTCCGCCGGCCGCACATTCACGAACCGCCCGCTCTTGCCCCGGTCCTTGAACTCCACGTACCCGGTCACCAGCGCGAAAAGCGTATCATCCTTGCCCTGCGCCACATTCTCACCCGGCCGGTGCTTGGTACCGCGCTGCCGCACGATAATCGTGCCCGCGTTCACCAGTTGCCCGCCAAAGCGCTTCACGCCCAGCCTCTGCCCGTGCGAATCCCGCCCGTTAGTAGACGACCCGCCGCCCTTCTTATGTGCCATGACAAATTCCCTTCGTAATCTGAATCGCCCGTAGGCCCCGGGCTCTAGCCCGGCAAACCGATGTAGCGGCGGGTTTTTGGACCCGCAAACGCCAAACTCAACTAAAGCTTGATCTCGCTAACCTGCACCGCCGTATAGTTCTGCCGGTGCCCCCGCTGAATCTTGTACTGATTGGTCTTCTTGAACTTCAGCACGGTCAGCTTTTTGGCTCGTCCCTGCTCCACAATCTTGCCAGTAACAGTAGCCTCAGCCGCATCCTTGCCCGCCAACACTTTCTTGTCGTCAGTCGAAATGGCCAATACCTTGCCAAACTTGACCTGCTCTCCCACATCGCCCTTCACCCGCTCGATGCGGATCGTGTCCCCGGGCGCGACACGATACTGCTTTCCCCCGGTCTGTATGACGGCGTACATCGCTCCTCCAGCTCTCAAGACAAACTCCAATTATACGGGTCCCTGCGCGCTACCGTCAACGCATCGCTTTTGCTGCTGTCTTAGCTCCATGATTCTGTCACCCCCTAAACGGCAACGTGAAAATGTCACCCCATGAGACAGGAAACATTCACGGGATGCCCAATCCTCGGCTTAGCGTGCCCATAGGCGCCATCGGAAGCTGGTCTTTAGCGTCTTTTAAGGGTACGCCACACCAAACGGCTGCCATCCTGAGCGCGGTTTTTGTTTATCCTGAGCGAATGCGAAGGGCGCGAAGGATCTCGACCGAACATATGCACGAACCGTACCGCAAACGCCGATCAGATGCTGAACACAACTTAAAACTTAAAACTTAAAACTTAAAACTTAAAACTTAAAACTTAAAACTGCTCATCCCCCATGCAGCTGCCGCGCCTGGCTGACCGCTCCGCCATCCCCCGGCTTCAATTCGCGAAAAACCAGCGTCGACAAGATCGTCATTCCGCCCAACACTAAAAACGCCCGGTGCAGGCCGTGAATAAACTCCTGCGGGTTCGCACGGAAACGATCTGGGAGGAAAATCGCCGTCACCAGCGACGCCCCAGCCACCCCAAAACTAATGGACATTTGTTGCATCGTGCTGGCAATCGAGCTGGCGTTGCTCGCCTCCGCGTCGCTAATGTCCGCATACACGAGCGTGTTCATGCTGGTGTACTGCAACGAAGTGAAAAACCCGTAGCAAAACACGACGATCACCACCAGCCACACCGGCGTGCTTTGCCCGATCAACGAAAATAACAGAATCAGCGTGCCGATGATGATGGTGTTGGATACCAGCACGGTGCGGTATCCGAGCTGCGCAAGGATTTTCGGCATGAACACTTTCAAACTGATCGACGCGATCGCTTGCGGCATCATCAACAACCCCGACTCCACCGGCGAAAATCCCAGTCCCACTTGGTACAACAGCGGAAACAGAAACGGAATGCCGCCGATTCCCAGCCGCGTCACGAAGCTCCCGACCACCGCCGCGCGGAACGTGCGAATCCGGAACAGCATCAGGTGCAGCACAGGATGCGCAATACGCGTAGCATGAATCCCGTACCCTGCCAGCAGCAGCAACGAAAGCGCCAGCAATCCTGAGACTTCCACCGTGCCCAGCGTGTGCTCCCCGAACACCTCCAGCACGTAGGACAGCAGCGCCACGCCCGACCCAAACAGAATCAACCCCACCACGTCCAGCGGGTCGACGTGTTCGTGGTAGTCCGGCAAGTGCCGATAAACCAGATACAATCCCAGCAGCCCAATCGGAATATTCACAAAGAAGATCAGCCGCCAGTGAAAATACGCCACAATTAATCCGCCCGCCAGCGGCCCCAGCATCGGCCCGATCAACGCCGGAATCGCCACGAAGCTCATCGCCCGCACCAATTCCGATTTCGCGAACGTCCGCACCATCGTCAGCCGGCCTACCGGCACCATCATCGCCCCGCCGCAGCCCTGCAAGATGCGGAACGCCACCAGTTCATGAATGTTCGTGGATATGCCGCACAAAAACGATCCCAGGGTGAACACGCCAATCGCCGAAGCAAACACCCGCCGCGTCCCGAAGCGATCGGCCATCCATCCGCTGATCGGAATGAACACCGCCAAACTTAGCGTGTAGCTCGCCAGCACCGCCTTCATGCTCAGCGGTGCCACATGCAAAGCCGCCGCAATGGTCGGCACACCCGTATTCAGAATCGTGGTATCCAACGACTCCATGAAAAACGCCACCGCGATCAGCCAGGGAAGTAAGCGAAGCGTGGCCGCGCCTAAGGTCGCAGGTGCTCCAGAGACCTCCGCGGAATTAGCAATATTTTCGTCGCCCGCATTCGGCATGAGTGATCAATTCAGAATTCCTTGTTTGGTCCGCCACGCTGGATCCCAAGTCGGCGTCTCCTGCGCGCCGTAAGAGTCTGTCTTAGCCGTCAGGTGCGTGCCATCGGCAAGTTCCGATGCATCTTCACAGAAGGCGGTACATCACGTAAGCATCCACATATCCGTGCGCCGGATGCAAAAAGGCCTGCGGCAGACAACCCACAATTTCAAATCCAAATGACTTCCACAAGCGCACCGCGCGTTCGTTCGTGCTGACCACAAAATTAAACTGCATCGCCCGAAACCCGCGTGTCCTGGCATGTTCCAGCGAGTGCGCGCACATCGCCCGCGCCACTCCTTTACCGCTTGCGCCCTGCGCCGTGACATACCCGCAATTCGCCACGTGTGACCCGCCACCCGCCTGATTCGCCTGCAGGAAATACGTTCCCACCACCGCCCCGTCCGCTTCCGCCACAAAAACCTCGTGCCCGCTCGAAAACCAATAAGCCAGCGCCGCATCACGGTCCATGTCCGGCGGCAGCGTATAGGTCTCACCGGCGCGAATCATCGGCTCCAGGATTGCCCAGATCGCGTCTTGATCGGTCGGCAGGGCAACGCGTACCTTTAGCATCTTCGTCCGATGGTCTCTGAATCTTCGAAGGTGAAGTTGCTGGGCAATTCCACCATATAGAGTGCTCCTTCTCGGCAGGGTCGGAGCCGTAGACTTGGATCTCGTAGTTTCCTTGCGCCTGCAAAGGCTGTACGTTTAGAAGCCACACCCCCAAACAAATCGGTTGCCCGCGCAATCCACGCCAATCCGTTTTGCCTTCGCAAGCTGTACCAGCTCACCATTCAGCGTCTCGTTCTTGGACACTACGCAGAGCATGCCAGTGTACAAGAGAATTTGCTGCGGGTGCCCTACATGGCTTGCCCTGAGCTCGAAGGGCCGGTTTTTTGCATCTGATTCTTGGGGTATTCCGTGCAGCGTTCACGCGTGAGGATGCGCTTTATCGTAGATGTCCATTAACTGGCGGATCGAAGCGTGCGTGTACTTCTGCGTGGTCGAGAGCGACTGATGCCCGAGCAGTTCCTGAATCGCTCGCAAATCCGCTCCATCCGCCAGCAAGTGCGTTGCAAACGCGTGCCGCAACGAGTGCGGGTGCAAATCCCAATTGATATTCACCAACTTTACGTACTTTTTCACAATCCGGCCCACACTGCGCTGTGTCAGCCGGCTGCCCATGTAGTTTAGAAAAATGGCTTCGGGGCTCGTTTTCGCCGTACCACCACGATTCGCCCGCAACAGCCTCTCCCTCACCGGCCAGTACAGCCGCAAGGCTTCGGCA
>Ga0335078_10006094_pt1 | contig 17882 bp, 17 predicted proteins | sample Lox_Sample_32_FD_206711 | JGI IMG/M metagenome (GOLD analysis project Ga0335078, IMG submission 206711) | Soil microbial communities from Loxahatchee National Wildlife Refuge, Florida, United States - Lox_Sample_3.2 | ecosystem: Environmental > Terrestrial > Soil > Wetlands | place: USA... | reverse complement strand
GCGCTGCTCGCGACGCTGCTGACCGCGGCCCTCGCCTGGCTCACCCTGGTGCTGGCACCGCAGGCGACGGTGCGCGCCCTCGGCCTGCGCAACGAGGCGCTGCGCGCCGGGCAGTTCGCGCCCATCGCGCCCGGCAAGTTCCGCAGCTTCGGCGGCGGCAGCGCGGTCGTCTATGCGCAGCAGGTCAACGGCGACGGCACGCTCGGCGACGTATTCGTCGAGCGCAATCAGGGACCGACGGTCGAGGTGGCCCTCGCGCAGCGCGCCCGCCACGACGTGACGCCCGACGGCCTGACGCACGTGCTGACGCTCTACGACGGCGAGCGCTTCGAGGGCGTGCCCGGGGGGCGCGAGTTCCGCATGCTGCGCTTTGCCGAGCACGTGGTGCCGGTGCGCGTGCCGCAGAGCAGCGACGTCGTCACCGCGCTCGAGGCGCGGCCCACCGCAGCGCTGCTCGGCGCGCCGGGGCTGCCCGAGCAGGCGGAGCTGCAATGGCGCATCGCCATGCCGCTCACCTGCATGGTGCTGGCGCTGCTCGCGGTGCCGCTCGCGCGCCTGCGCCCCCGCCAGGGCCGCTACGCGCGCGTCTGGCTGGCGGTGGTCATCTACTTCCTCTACCTGAATCTCGTGGCCGCCGGCAAGGTGTGGATCGCGCGCGGCACCGTGCCGGCAGTGCTCGGACTGTGGTGGACGCACGCGGCGGTGGCGCTGCTCGCACTGGCGGTCATCCTGGGACCGAAGCTCGCGAACCGCCTGCGCTACCGGGTGCGGCGACTGTGAGCGTGCTCGATCGCTACATCGTGCGCTCGATCATCGGCGCGGTGCTGCTGGTGATGATGGTGTTCATGATTCTCGGAGCGCTGTGGGTACTGATCGATCAGCAGGACGATATCGGCATCGGGCACTACACCGTGTGGAGCGCGCTCTGGTACACGCTGCTCAATCTCCCGCAGCAGGCCTACGAGCTGCTACCGATCACCGTGCTGATGGGCGCGCTCATCGGCCTCGGCTCACTCGCCCGCGGCAGCGAGCTCACGGTGATCCGCTCGACCGGCGTGTCGGTGTCGCGCATCGCCGGCACCACGCTGATGGCGGCCGCGCTCCTCATCGGCGCGGAGGTGGTGCTGGGCGAGTTCCTGGGCCCCCCGCTGCAGCAGGCGGCGCGCGAGCAGAAGGCCTTCAGCAAGCTGAGCAACGTGAGCTTCGGTACCGGCAGCGGCGCCTGGGTGCGCGACGGCGACCTGATACTCAACGTCGCCGGACAGTCCGGCGAGCGGCAGTTCGGCGGCATGCTGATATTCGAGCTCAGCCCGCAGCACCAGCTGCTCGCCCTGGGGCGCGCGCGGCGCGCTACCGCCGGTGCCGACCGCAAGTGGCTGCTCACCGACTACGTGGAGTCGCGCTTCAGCGACGACACCGTGAGCTCGAGCCCGCCGACGCAGCGCATCCTCGAGTCCAACGTCACGGCGGGCTTCCTCGGCCTCGCCGTCCAGGACCCGGACCAGCTGACCATCGGCGCCCTGTGGCGTCTGATCCGCTACTACCAGAGCAACGCGCTCGATGCGCGCGAGTACGTCTTCGCCCTGTGGTCGCGCATCGCGCGCACCGTCGCCATTGCCTTCTGTGCGCTGCTCGCGATCCCGTTCGCACTCGGTCCGCTGCGCTCCGCCGGCGCCGGCACGCGCATGGCGCTCGGCATCATGCTCGGCATCGGCTTCTTCCTGCTGCAGCGGCTGATCGAGAGCAGCACGGTGGTATTCGCCCTCAACCCGGTGCTGCTCGCCTGGCTCCCCACCGCGCTGCTCGCCGCGGTGGCGCTCGGTTTGCTGGCACGAACTCGTTAGCTCTGTCTACGTGCTGGGCGGGCCCGCGGAGTGCTGCGGCAGGCCGTCGGCGATCGACACCCACGGCAGCCGCTCGGCGACCCACACGTGCATCCGCGGCGCGATCAGCGCCGGGTCGTCGAGCGTTGCGAGCGTCACGTCGATCTCGGCAGCGCGCGCCTCGTGGCGGTAGGTGAGCGAGCCGCCGCAGCGCACGCAGAACCCGCGCCACACCTGGGGCGAGGAGCGGTACTCGCTCAGCGTGCCGTGCGTGATGCGCAGCGCCAGCCGCGCAAAGGTACCCCAGGCCACCGGCGTGGCGCCCGCCGCGCGCCGACAGCTCGCGCAGTGACAGAAGCACGGGCAGCGGACCGCGCCGGTGATCTCGTAACGCACCGCGCCGCAGCGGCACCCGCCCGTATACACATCCTCGCTCATGCGCCGACGTTAGTACTGCCCGCTGCCGCGGCGCACCACGCGCGAGGCAACTGAGTCTCGGTCTCGGCTGTTGGTCGGTGCACGCCGCAAGCATACACTCCGCCGCTCCCTGTGCGCCGTCAGCACGCACGGACCAACTACTCCAACAAACGGGAGAAACATCATGAGAGTTCTGGTGGCAGCGTTGCTGCTCGTGCCGGCGGCGGCACTCGCGGGCAGCAGCTCGTTCGACGGCACCTGGAAGACACGAGTGGACACTCTCAAGGTGAGCGGCAAGCCGGACTCGTACCTGCTCGCCGACGGCACCTATACCTGCTCGAGCTGCAATCCGCCGCTCTCGGTCAAGGCGGACGGCGCGGAGCATGCGGTGACCGGGCACCCGTACTACGACTCGGTGACGGTGAAAGTGACCGGCCCCAACGCGCTCGAAATCACCTATCACCGCGGCGGCAAGACGATCGGACAGGAGTCGATCAGCGTGGCGGCGGACGGTAAGTCCTACACCGACAGGTTCGTCAATCACGACGGCACCAAGGACGTGACCGGCAGCGTCACCGAGAAACGCGTGGCTGCGGGACCCGCCGGGTCGCACGCGATCTCGGGCGAGTGGCTGCAGGATCAGCTGAGCGGCAACGACGCACTGACCACCGTCGCGTACGAGATGACGGATGAGCACTTCAAGATGAGCGCCAACGGCCAGACCTACGATGCCAGGTTCGACGGCAAGGAGTACCCGGTGGTCGGCGACCCGGGCCACACCACCGTGAGCTTGAAGCGCATCGCGGCCAACACCGTGGAGGAGACCGATCACCGTCAGGGCAAGGTGACCGACGTGATCCGCCTCGCCACGGCGGCCGACGGCAAGTCGCTGCGCATCGAGGACAAGGATCTCGCTCACGGACAGACGGTGACGATGACGCTGGACAAGCAGCCCTGAGCTGCGACCGTTAGAGGTCAGACAATCCGCGCCCGGGGGCCTGCCCGACAGGCTCCCGGCGTGCGGCTGCGGCGCCGCCGCGCACCGCGTGCTTCAGTGCTTGTGACCGGGGAACAGCCGGCAGTAGATGCAGTCGGCGCCGGTCGGGTTGTCGAGCATGAAGTGGCGCACCCAGTAGCCGTCGCTCTTCGCGGCGGCATGCTCGAAGGACTGATTCTCGAGGTCGTGCCCGACGACCTCGGTTGCGCCTTCGCCCTCGAGGATCTCGGCGGCACGCTCGGTCTCGATCGCGCCGCGCGGATGCACGGTGATCGTCGCCGCGCCCCCCTCGACGCGCGCCGCGAGCGCGTCGGCGAAGCTGCGCTCATCGTCCTTGTTGAGCAGCGTGCGGAAGTACTGCACGAAACGCGTGTGCAGGGAGTCCGCGGGCTGCAGTCCCGCGCGACCCAGCTCCTGCGAGGCGGTGAGCTCGACGCGGTCGGTCGGGAAGCCGTCGCTCACCAGGCGCGTGCGCACCCGGTCGGCGGCCGAATACTCGTTGAACACGGCGAGAATCACGGCGCTCATGTGCTCACTCCTGAAGCTTCGGCGGCAAAAATTCTACGCCCGGCGCCGGCCGGGGACGTAATGCTGCATCGCAGCAGGCCGTACCGGTCGACGCTGGCGGCCCCAGGAGTGGCTGGCGTTCTTCAAGGACCCGGACGGACGGCCGCTCGCGCTCATGTCCCAGGTGAAGCCGAGCTGAGCCCCGCGCGCGGCGGCCGTAGCCGGTGTCGGAGTTACTTCGCCGGCGGCTTGGCCGGCGGGGCGGGGCTCGCCGGCGGCACCCTGGCCGCGGACTTCTTCGCCGGCTTCTTCGCCGGCTCCGGCGGCTTCAGGAGGTCCTCCAGCGGGCGGAAGATCGCGCCGTACTTGTATTCCGGGATCTCGAACTCCCAACCCCCGAGGTGCTGGTTGAGGCGCTCCGCCTCGGTCGCCGTGTCCGCACCGAGGGAGCGGGCGGCGAGGGCGATGAGCGAGCGGGTGCCGTCCTTGCGGCCCGCCACGTCCACTTCGAGTCCGTCGAAGGTTCGGAATACCGCGTGCGACACTTTGGCGTCACCCGGCGCGCTGCCCTTCTGCACGTCCTCGAGCGTGAGAGCCGCGAGCGCGGCGGCGATCGAGTCGGCAGCCCCCGCGCTGGTCAGCTGGCGGCCCTTCGGGACAGGGCTGACGGCGAAGTCGGCGTCCTCTTTCTTCGCACGCGTGGCACTGTACGCCGGGCCGTCGGCGGGCTTCGCCTCCACCTCGCGAACGCGCGTCACCGGCAGATCGATGAGCGAGCGCGCGAGCCAGCTCTTCGGATCCGCATCCGGAGTGAGCAGGGGAGCTGCGAGCAGGCTCGGCGCCGTACCGCCGACGCGTACGTAACCCGACTTGCCGCTCGAGGTGTGGCCGACGATGAGCGCGAAACTGCGTCCCGGCGTCACCACGTCGATCTCGGTGCCGGTGGCTTTCGGCGTACTCACGTCCTCGACCCCGAGCTGCGGGTAGTTGGCCGGTAGCCGCGTCTTTTCCTCGACCACGTTCAGGGCACCGAGGTCGAGCAGGAGCTTGCGCACTTTGCCGGGCTCGGCCGGCCAGGAACGCTCGCCCACCAGCCAGCCGGCCGCGTCCTTCTTGAGAGTGGTGCGCGTGCCGTCGCCGCGGCGCAGGTCCACCTCGCTCACCGCATTGATGCTGTGCTCGAGGCCGGGCAGCACCAGATCGCCCGCCAGCGTCGCGTGCTCGAGATGCCGCTGCGAGGCGAGCCAGATCGCGAACACCACCAGCAGCAGGCCGCCGGCGAGCAGCAGCGCGACTTTGCGCGGGCTCATGGCCGCGTCTCCGCCGCGGCGCCATGCGGCCGCCGCCGCCGCCAGGCGGCAAAGGCGAGCGCCAGCAGCGCAAAGGCCGCCGGGATCACGACGATGTCGATGATCTTGAGCGTCGTGCCGAGCCGCTGGATGTCCTCGTCGAGCCCCGCGCGCACCGCGCGCAGCTCCTTGCGGATACGCAGCTTCTCCTGCTCGAAGTGCTCGATCTCCTGTTGCTCCTCGGGAGTGATGATCACCGCGCCCTGCTTGCCGCCGCTCCGCGACTCGAGCGCCGTGAGCTTCTGCTCGGTGGCCTGCAGCTGTTGCTCGAGCTCCTGCTGCTTGGCGTGGTAGCGGTCATCGGCCGCGCGCCGCAGCTTCTCGACGCGCTCGAAGGGGCGGGTGAAGGTGGCGCGCCCGCGCACGCTGATGAGATCGGCGCTGCCGGCGAGATTGTCGAGGGTGTTCAGCACCAGGTCGCCGTTGCTGGCCCAGGCCTGCACCAGGCGCTGCCCGAAGAAGTCCTGTGCGTGCACCCACAGATAATCGGCCAGCACGTCGCTGTCGGCAATCACCACCAGGTTGAGGGGCTGTGCGGACACCTTGAGCGCCGCCGCTCCCGCGGGCAGGGTCACACCGGCCGGCGGGCCCTCCGGGAAGGCGGTGTGCACGTTGCCGGTGACGCGCGCGGCGAGTGTGTAGCGCACGCCCGTCGGCTTGAAGCCGTCGCGCAGCGTTGCAGGATCGAACAGCATGCGGAAGCGCTCGACCGGCATGAGCGCCGAGTCGCTGCTCGACTGCAGCAGCGGCTCGAACTTGACCGTCGCACCCTTCACCGGCTCGAGAGAGCCGGCGGTGGCGACGTTGACGTTGGAGAGCCCGGAGGTGATGACGTCGTCGGCGGTGAAGCTGCTCTTGTCGAGCCCCAGCACTCCGAGATGCGGCACGGGCGGCTCGCCCTGGTGCATCGATACCGACAGCGCGTGGTCGCGGTCGGCGACCACCTGCGAGGCGTCGAATTTGACACCCCACGCGGTGAGCAGCGCCTCGAGGTGCGAGGACTTATCCGCCGACACCGCCGCCATCGGGTTGCCGCCGGCACCGCTTGGATCGGCCTCGGACAGCGGGTCGACGAAGGCCAGGATGTGGCCACCCTTGAGCGCGTACTGGTCGATGGCGAACTGCATCGCCGGCGACAGGTTCTTCGGGTGCACCAGCACCAGCACGTTGACGTCGGAATCGATCTGCGTAGCGCTCGGCTCGAGCGGTCGCACGTCGAACAGCTGCTCCACCTGCCCGTAGATCACCCACGGCTCGCGCATCTGCCCGGTCTGCGGGTCGAAGCCGCCGCTCATCGGCAGCGTCGAGGACCAGGCGAGCACCGGCTTCTTGGGATTGGCGAGCTGGTACACGAGCCGCACCACGTCGTACTCGAGGAACTGCTCCTTGTTGGGATCGAAGAACTCGATGGCTGCGTGACCGTCGGTCGAGTTGGTGCCGGCCATGCCGAAATACAGCTGTGCGCCCGCGGCTCCCACCGGTACGGCGCGCACGCCGAGCTCGGAGGCCCGGTCCTCGTCCTCGGAGAACGGCTGCGGGTCGATGACGTGCAGCCGCAGCCGCCCATGCGAGCGGGCGCTGAGCTCTTCCAGGAACTCGCGCACCCGCACGCCGTAGCTCTTCAGCTGCGGCAGCTGTGCGGCGGTCTTCTCCGAGAAGAAAAAGTACAGATTGATCGGCTCGTGGATGCTCTCGAGGATGCGCTGCGTGCCGGGAGCGATGGTGTACAGGCGGTTCTGCGTCAGGTCCACGCGCCAGCCGCGCAGCGCGTAGTTGAACAGCACCGTGAGTCCGATGAACAGCAGCGCCAGCGCCACCAGGGTTGCGCCGCTTAAGGTAGAGCGTTTGGTCATGGGGTGTCAGTCCGCCTTGCGCAGCTCCAGGGCGATGCCGGTCGCGAACAGGAAGAAACCGATCAGCATGGCGAAATACAACAGGTCGCGCACATCGATCACTCCCTTCTCGATCGACTGGAAATGAGTGAGGAAGGACAGCGAGGCGATCGCATCGATGAGCGCCTGCGGCGCCCAGCCGCGGAACAGGTCGAGCACCAGCGGGAAGCCCGCCAGCAGGAACACGAAGCACGCCACCACCCCGAGGATGAACGCCACCACCTGGCTGCGGGTGAGCGCCGACATGCACGAGCCGATCGCGAGGAAGCCGCCGGCCAGCAGCAGGCTGCCGAGATAGGCGGCGAGGATCGCGCCGTTGTCGGGCGTGCCGAGGAAGTTGACGGTGATCCATAGCGGAAAGGTCAGGGCGAGGGCCAGCGCCGTGAACAGCCAGGCCGCCAGGAATTTGCCGAGCACCGCCTCGCGCAGCATCACCGGCTGCGTCATCAGCAGCTCGATGCTGCCGGACTTGCGCTCCTCGGCCCATAGCTTCATCGATACCGCGGGGATGAGGAACAGGTACAGCCACGGATGGAAGGTGAAGAACGGCTCGAGATCGGCCTGGCCGCGCTCGTAGAAGCCGCCCAGGTAGAAGGTGAAGGCGTTCGCCAGCACCAGGAAGATGAGGATGAAGACGTACGCCAGCGGGGTCGCGAAGTAACTCGCGAGCTCGCGGCGCATGATGATGCCCACGTTGTGCATGGTTCTTGAGGTCGTCAGGCGGTTATGTTTCGGAACACTTCGTCGAGCCGGCCGGATTCCAGATGCAGCTCCTTGAGCTTCAGTCCCTGCCGGGCGGCGAGCTCCGACAGCGCCGGCAGTATGGTGGCGCCGGCTCTGGGGAGCGCCGTGAGGCGCGCGTCGCGCTCGCTCACCTCGAGGGCGGACACCGCCGGCAGAGCTGCGACCGCGGCCCGCGCCGCGGTCAGCTGTGCGGGATCCTCGAGCTGCATCGACACCGCGTTGTGGTAGCGCGAGCGGGCCGCGAGCCCGGCGGGGGTATCGTCGGCGACGATGCGGCCGCGGGCGATGATCACCGCACGGGTGCACACCGCATCGACCTCCTCGAGGATGTGGGTCGAGATGACGATGATCTTGTCGCGCGCCATGTCGTTGATGAGCGTGCGCACCTCGTGCTTCTGATTCGGGTCGAGTCCGTCGGTGGGCTCATCGAGGATCAGCACCGGCGGATCGTGCAGGATCGCCTGCGCGAGTCCGACGCGGCGCCGGAAACCCTTCGACAGCGTCTCGATCGTCTGGTCGAGCACGCTGCCGAGCTGCAGGTGCTCGATGACGTGTGCGAGCCGCGCGCGCCGGCGCTCGCCCGCGAGCGCGCGCAGGTCGGCGATGAAGATGAGGAAGGCACGCACCGTCATCTCGCCGTAGCCCGGCGCGCCTTCCGGCAGATAGCCGAGTGCCGCTTTCGCGGCGAGCGGCTCGCGCTCGACGTCGTGTCCGCAGATGCTTGCCGCTCCGGCGGTCGGCGTCACGAAGCCGGCCAGCATGCGCATGGTCGTGGTCTTGCCGGCGCCGTTCGGCCCGAGGAAGCCGAGCACTTCACCCGGCGCAACCTGGAAGGTGACATCGTCGACAACCGCGAGCGCGCCGTAGCGCTTGGTGAGATGTTCGGTCTTGATCATGTCGGATGGGTTCTAGAGGAGGGCCTGGTGTGAAAGTTCCGCGGCGATTTTTGCGGGCGCGATTTTGACCGCAGCCGCGGCGGATTTCCAATGGCCCGTGCGGCCGCGGATTTATCTGACAATTACAAATGTTTAAACAATAACTTACAAATAAAATCTCATTCTATTTCGACGTCGAGCAGGCGCCCGTGCGCGCCGCTCACCGCCGCGAGAAGCGGTGGCGCACGTGCCAGTACAGAATGCACAGCGCACCGCCCAGCATGCCGCCGAGGTGCGCGAAGTGCGCCACGCCCTCCTGGGTGCCGGTGACCCCGAACACCAGCTCCGCCATGCCGTAGAGCGTCACGAACAGCCAAGCCGGCATCGGGATGAGGAAATAAACCCGCAGCTGCGCCCTCGGAAAGTACCAGGCGAAGGCGAGCAGGATGCCGAATACGGCGCCCGACGCGCCGATCACCGGTACGCCGGTGCCGGTGAGCCGCTGCACCAGGAGCTGGGTGACGGCGGCGCTGAGCGCACACACCAGGTAGAACAATAGCAGGCGCCGCGCCGTCCAGTAGAGCTCGAGCGCACCGCCGAACATGTAGAGCGCGAACATGTTGAAGAAAATATGGGCGAGGCCCTGCGGATCGTGCAGGAACGCGTAGCTGAGGAGCTGCCATGCATGGAACTGCGGCGTGCCGTAGGGCCAGAGCGCGAACCACAGCTCCAGCGGCCCGGGCGCGAGCTGCTCCAGCAGATAAACACCGATGTTGATCAGGATCAGGGCCCGGGTGGCGGGCGGGACGGAGGCGAGCATCGGCGCTAGTTTAGCGGGGCCCGGGGGCGTTGCGGGAGCGATATGATGCGCCCATGAGCGATGCCTTCATCTGCGATGCGGTACGCACGCCGATCGGGCGCTACGGCGGCGCGCTCGCTGCCGTCCGTACCGACGATCTGGCGGCCTTGCCTCTCGCCGCGCTCCTGAAGCGCAACCCGCGCCTCGATCCGGCCGCTGTGGAGGAAGTGCTGCTCGGCTGCGCCAACCAGGCGGGCGAGGACAACCGCAACGTCGCGCGCATGGCGGCGCTTCTCGCGGGCTTGCCGGTATCGGTGCCGGGCGCGACCGTCAACCGCCTGTGCGGCTCGGGCCTCGATGCGGTGGCAATGGCGGCGCGTGCGATCCGCGTCGGCGAAGCGCAGCTCGCGATCGCCGGTGGCGTCGAGTCGATGTCGCGGGCGCCGTTCGTGATGCCGAAGGCGGACGCGGCATTCAGTCGCCAGGCGGAGATTTACGACACCACCATCGGCTGGCGCTTCGTCAACCCGCGCATTGCTCAGCAGTACGGCATCGACTCGATGCCGGAAACGGGTGAGAACGTAGCGGCCGAATACCGCATCGCGCGCGCCGACCAGGACGCGTTCGCGCTGCGCAGCCAGCAGCGTACCGCGGCCGCGTATGCGCGCGGCTTCTTCGCCGCCGAGCTCGTGCCGGTCGAGATTGCGCAGCGCAAAGGCAGGCCGCTGCTCATCGAGCGCGACGAACATCCGCGTCCCGACACGACGCTCGAGCAGCTCGCCGCACTGCCGACGCCGTTCCGCAAGGGCGGTACCGTCACCGCCGGCAACGCCTCGGGCGTCAACGACGGCGCCTGCGCACTCCTCATCGCCTCCGCCGAAGCCGCGCGGCGCCACGGCCTGACGCCGCGGGCGCGCATCGTCGCCGCGGCGACCGCCGGCGTCGCGCCGCGGATCATGGGCATGGGCCCGGCTCCGGCGACGCGCCAGGTGCTGGCGCGAGCGGGGCTTGCGATCGGACAGCTGGACGTCATCGAGCTCAACGAGGCCTTCGCCTCGCAGGCGCTCGCGGTGCTGCGCGAGCTCGGACTGCCCGACGATGCGAGCCATGTGAATGCCAACGGCGGCGCCATCGCGCTCGGGCATCCGCTCGGCATGTCGGGCGCGCGGCTCGCGACGACTGCCACCGCGCAGCTGCACGCGGTGCGCGGCCGCTACGCGCTGTGCACCATGTGCATCGGCGTTGGGCAGGGCATCGCACTCATCCTGGAGCGCGTTTGATCCAGGGGAGCGCGTCGAGGTCGAGGTTGCCGCCGCTCACGATCACGCCGACGCGCGCGCCGTGCACCTCGACCCGGCCAGCCATGACCGCCGCATAGGCGGTCGCGCCCGAGGGCTCGACGACGATCTTGAGCACTTCCCACAGATGGCGCATCGCCGCCACGATCGCCGCATCCGGCACGGTCACTATCGTCTCGACGTAGCGGCGGATCTCCGCGAACGGCCGCTCGCCCACGGTGGCGCGCAGCCCGTCGGCGATCGTCTGCGGGCGCTCGCACGGCACGATGCGGCCGGCGCGCAACGAGCGCGCCGCATCGTCGGCGTCCTCGGGCTCGACGCCGATGATCCGCAGGCGCGGCCTGAGCTGGCGCGCGGCGACCGCGATCCCGGACAACAGCCCCCCGCCGCTCACCGGACACAACAGCATGTCGAGCTCCGGCACCTGCTCGATGAGCTCGGCGCCGATGGTGGCCTGGCCCGCCATCACCCGCAGGTCGTCGTAGGGATGGATCATCGTGGCGCCGGTGCGCGCGATCACCTCGGCGACGCTGCGCTCGCGCGCCGCCTGCGTGGGCTCACACAAGGTGATCGCCGCGCCGTAGCGTGCCACCGCCGCGCGCTTCGGCGCCGCGGTGTTGTCCGGCATGACGACGTACGCCGGAATGCCCTTGAGGCGCGCGGCACGCGCGAGCGCCGCCGCATGGTTGCCGGAGGAGTGGGTGGCGACGCCGTGCGCGGCCTCGGCCGCGCCGAGGCTCAGCACCGCGTTGGTGGCACCGCGCGCCTTGAAGGCGCCGCCTTTCTGGAAGTTCTCGCACTTGAAGTAGAGGCGCGCGCCCGACTCCTCATCGAGCGTTGTGCTGGTGAGTACCGGCGTCAGATTGACGTGCGGCGCGATGCGCGCGCGGGCTTCCTGAATCAGCGTCCAGGTGAGGCCGGGAGGATTGCTGCCCATCCGAACGCCAGCATGGGCACGGCGCTACAGCCCGTCAAGCGCGCGGCCCGCGAGCGCCGCGCACCCCGGCGCATCCGGCGCGCCGCTGCTGCGCCCTGCGCAGGCATGCTGCTGCTCGAGATCGAGGCGCGCGAGGGCGGCGGCGGCGTTCACCGGCGGCTTGAGGAGATTCGCGACCGCCTGCGCGCCGAGATGCAGCGGCGTTGCCGACATGAGCAGCGCCACGACTCCGGTGATCTCCGCGGCGGCGACCGAGCTTCCCGACTCGAAGTCGTACTGCGCACCGGGGCGCAGCGTCAGCACGTGCCGGGCCGGGGCAGCGAGCGTGCCGGGGGGGATGGCACCCTCGCTGCCCGCGGCCCCGATGACCCCGGGGATCTGCGTGGGGAAGCCGCTGCCGGCTTCGTGCGCGCCGACGAAGACCACGCCGCGCTTCAGGCCCGACTGCACCAGCGCCGTGAGCAGCGGATCGGCCGGCCCGGCGACGCTCAGGTTGACGAGCGGCGCGCCGGACTCGAGCGCTGCGGCGAGCGCTTGCGCCAGCGTGAAGGTGTTGCAGGCCGCGGCATCGCTCCCGGGCTCGAGCTGCCAGCAGGCGGTGAACACCTCGAGCCGCGCGCGCGGCGCGATGCCGACGATGCCGATGTGGTTGTTGGCGACGGCGGCGATGATGCCTGCCATCGCGGTGCCGTGGCGCAGCGACCCCTCGGCGCCGCGGTTCCCGCCGGTGAACGAGCGCTTGCCGGAGATCCGACCCTGGAGATCGGGATGGCGCTCATCGACCGCGGTGTCGATGAGCGCGATGCGCACTCCGGAGCCCTGCGCCCGGCGATGCGCGTCCGGCACGCCGAGCGCACTGAGGTTGCTCTGCAGATCGTACAGCGGGTCGTTGTAGGCGGGCGCAGCCTCGGGTGCGCTGCTCAGCGTATGGAACTCGTGCAAGGGCTCGGCGAGCACCACGCGCGGATCGCGCGCGAGCGCTGTCAGCACCTCGCTCGCCGGCCGCCCGCCGGTGATCTCAAAGATGACGCAATGCATCGCCAGCTCGCGGATCGGCCAGCTCGCGACCTCGCGCAGGGCATAGGCGGCCGCCACCTGCCGCGCCTGCTGCGCGGCGCTCTGCGACACGCGGTAGCCGTCGCCCGAATATCGCCGTCCGGTTGCTCCCGCGGGTCCGGGCGCGCTGCGCGGCTCGTTGGCGAAGCCCACCACGATGCGCGGCGGCGAGGACGCGGCGGTCGTGGCCGCGCCGGAGGCGGGGTCGGGAAGGGCGGCACTCAAGGCCGCGGCGGACGCCACGGTGAGGCAGGCCGCGGCGAGCGACACAGCGGCAAGGCGCGCGCCGGCGCGCAACTCTAGGGTCTCCGCGGCAGCGGGTCCGATGCACCCTCGCTCCGCTGCCGGTCAGGGAGCGGCTCGACCCAGCGGACTTCGCGCTCGGCGCGCAGCCGTGCGGCGATCAGCCGCAAACGCGCGTCCGCGTCCGCGGGCGCCGTGCCATCCGCTACCGGTGCCACGCCGAACACCCCGCTGCGGTCGGGTCCCTCGACGATGCGCGCACCAGCGGACAACAGCAGCTGCTCGACGTCGCCGACGGCGAGCGAGCGCTCGAAGGCCACGTGCAGGACGCCGGGTGCCGCGACCGGCGCCTCGGTGTGCGTGACATACAGCGGCTGCGACCAGCGGTACGCGGTCGCGGCCAGCAGGCCGGCCAGCGACAGCAGCACGAAGCTGGCCGCCCAGGCGAGCCCCGGGGGTCGCCACGCGGCGCGCAGCCGCGCGGCACGCGCCGCCGGCAGTGGCAGCGCTGCGGGGCGCGGCGCCGGTGCCGCATCGATGCGTTGCATGAGCTTGCGGAACGACGGCCCGGGCGCGTAGGTCACCCGTTCGGGCTCGGTGAGCGCATCGCACAGCCGCCGCTGCATGTCGACCTCGCGCGCGCACTCGGGGCAGGCGCGCACGTGCAGCTCGACACGCGTGCGCTCGGCGGCATTCAGCCGGCCGTTCGCGAGCCACGGCAGCAGCCGCCGCGACTCCTCGTGCGAGCAGGCCACCATGGAGCTCATGAGCCGCGCTCCTGCGTGCCTTTGCGGCGCGCGTCGGCCGGCCGGCCGGCGAGCTCCGGCAGCAGCTTCTGCAGCTTGGCGCGTGCATGAAACAGGCGCGTCTTCACGGTATTCACCGGACAACCCATGATCGTCGCAATCTCCTCGCACGAATGGCCGAGCTCGTAGCACAGCTCGACCGCCAGCCGCTGCTCCACCGGCAGCTCGCCGAGCGCGTGTGAGAGCCAGTCGCGCAGCTCCGTCTCCTTCGCCGGCTCCTCGCTCGTGAGTGGGAACGAGGGGGGCTCGAGGTTCTGCCGGGCACGCGAGCGCGCGGCGCTGCGGAACGCGTTGCGTGCCTTGCGGTAAGCGATCCCGAGTATCCAGGTCGAGGGCTGCGAATCGCCGCGGAAGTCGCCGGCGCTGCGCCACACCACCCAGAAAGTGTCGTTGATGATCTCCTCCGCGAGCTCGTAGCGGCGGGTGAGGCGCGTCAGGAACCGCGCCAGGCGGCGGTGATAGAGGTTGTAGAGCTCCTCGAAAGCCCGCCGGTCGCGTTGCGCCACGCGCTCGATGAGCTCGAGCTCCCGGGCCGCCGAGCCGCCGCTGTGTGTTGCACCGTCTGCCATGTCGCCGTGGGCCATTGCCATCTTTAACTACGCCCTTTAGCGGTAAGTCTCCGCGTCCACCGCCCGGGTTCAACCTTTAAGTCTCCGTGCTCCTTCAGAACTGCCAGCTCAGGGTGCCGGCGATGCGCCTGGCGAGCGGATAGGGGAAGAGCTGCGCCGCGCGGCTCTGGGCGGCGAAATAGCCGACGTCGACCCGCCAGTGCCGGCGCTCCCAGGCCAGCCCCAGGTTGCCGTACAGGTAGCCGAGGGCCGGGGGAGGCGCGTGGTCGGGGCGGCTCGAGTGGTAATAGCCGGCGGCGGCCGTGAGATACACACCCCCGCCGGCGATTGCCTCCTGCAGCAGCCACTGACCCGAGCCGTCGGTCACGACCGCGGTGCTGCGGTACGTCTGGTAGTAGGCGACCGGGTAGCCCTCGTACGTATATTCGACGTAGGAGTAGCGCACCGTGCTCGGCAGCACGCTGACCGAGACCGTGCAGCGATCGAGCCAGGTGAGCGCCGCGGAGACTTCCTGGTAGTCGTCGGAGTGCGCGGTCGGCGCGCCCACGAAGTAGTCGGCACGGCCGCTCAGGGTGGCGCTCCACTCGTTGCCGAGGCTGAAGCGCTGCCCGAGGTAGACCTGCAGCTCTGCGGGGGTTTGCGGCTCGAGGCGCCGGTCGCGGGTCGAGGCCCAGATCCCGGCAAACGTACCGCCGGCAGTGCCCGCGTGCAGGTCCATCTGCAGCGCTCCCTGCCCGTCGCTTTGTGAGACGCCGTGGTAGATGTAGGCGGTGGTGGCTGCGATCGAGCCACCGACGGGCCCGGGGTCGCTCTGGGCGCTGGCCGGCGGCGCCCAGGCGAGCGCGAGCAGCGCCGCGGCGCAGGCGCCGACCGGGGCGAGCGCGGGATGTGTCACCTGCCTGATATGAAGCGCAACGATCACGTTTGGGGTCGTTCAGCCATGTCGCCGGGCTTATACAAGGCGTCCGGAGCGGGCCGGACGTATACTGTTCCTCTTATTATGCAGACGCTAAATTCGAGCGATACCGCAACCGTGCGGCGTATCGTTGCAGAGCTCAAAGGAAGACCGGGTCCGCTGCTGGAAGTACTGCACGCCGTGCAGGCGGCATTGGGATACGTTCCCGAAGGCGCGGTGCCGCTGGTGGCGGAAGGCCTGAACCTGTCGCGCGCCGAGGTCCACGGGGTAGTCACCTTCTATCACTACTTCCGCACGCACCGCCCCGGCGCGCACACGGTGAGCCTCTGCCAGGCGGAAGCCTGTCAGTCGCGCGGCGCGGAGGCCCTCGCCCTGCATGCGCGCAAGAAACTCGGCGTCGACTTCCACGGCACGACCGCCGACGGGCGCTTCACGCTCGAGCCCATCTATTGCCTGGGGAACTGCGCCTGCTCGCCGGCCGCGCTCATCGATGGCGAGCTGCACGGGCGAGTGACCCCGGAGCGCTTCGACGCGCTCATCGCGGAGCAGGGGAAGCGCCCGTGAGCGTGCGCGTCTATGTCCCGGGCGACGCCGCCGCCACTTCCATCGGCGCCAACGAAGTTGCGCGCGCCATCGTGCAGGAAGCCGCGCGGCGCAACACCGCGCTCGAGCTCGTGCGCAACGGCTCGCGCGGTGCCTGCTGGCTGGAGCCCCTGGTGGAGGTCACGACCGCCGCGGGCCGCATCGCCTACGGTCCGGTGACCGCGGCCGATGTCCCCGGACTCTTTGCCGCGGATTTCCTCAAGGGCGGCAGGCACGCGCTGTCGCTCGGGCCCACCGACGCCATCGCCTGGCTCGCAGGCCAGCAGCGCCTCACCTTCGAGCGCGTCGGCATCGTCGACCCGGCGAGCCTCACCGATTATGTGAAGCACGGCGGCTACCAGGGGCTCGCGCGGTCGCTCGCCATGACGGGCGCGCAGGTGGTGCAGGCAATCACGGCCTCGGGGCTGCGCGGCCGTGGTGGCGCCGCCTTCCCGACCGGCATCAAGTGGAAGACGGTGCTGGAGCAGAACACGCCGCAGAAGTACGTCACCTGCAACGCCGACGAAGGCGACTCGGGGACCTTCTCCGACCGCATGCTGATGGAAGGCGATCCGTTCACCCTCATCGAGGGCATGACCATCGCGGGGCTCGCGGTGGGCGCCACCCAGGGCTACATCTATCTGCGCGCCGAGTACCCGCACGCGCACCGCGCGCTGAAGACGGCGATCGCGGCCGCCTACCAGGGGCGCTACCTGGGCGCGGACGTCGCAGGCTCGGGCCGAGGTTTCGATCTCGAGGTGCGGCTCGGCGCCGGCGCCTATATCTGCGGCGAAGAGACCTCGATGCTCGAGAGTCTCGAGGGCAAGCGCGGCGAGGTGCGCGTGCGCCCGCCGCTGCCGGCCATCAAGGGACTCTTCGGGCAGCCCACCATCGTCAACAATGTGGTGACGCTCGCGACGGTGCCGTGGATCCTCGCGCACGGCGCTGAAGCCTACGCGAACTTCGGTACCGGCAAGTCGCGCGGCACGCTGCCGATTCAGCTCGCGGGCAACGTGAAGCGCGGCGGACTCGTCGAGCGCGCCTTCGGCCTGACGCTGAAGGAGCTCCTCTATGATTATGGCGGCGGCAGCGCGAGCGGCCGGCCGATTCGCGCCGTACAGATCGGCGGCCCGCTCGGGGCCTACGTGCCGCCGTCGCAGTTCGACACCGTGGTCGACTACGAGGCGCTGTCCGCGATCGGCGCACTCCTCGGGCACGGCGGCATCGTGGTATTCGACGACACCGTCGACATGGCGCGCATGGCGCGCTACGCGATGGAGTTCTGCGCCATCGAATCCTGCGGCAAGTGCACTCCGTGCCGCATCGGCTCGACGCGCGGCATGGAGGTCATCGACCGCATCCTCGCGGGCACCGACGGCGAGCGCAACGTGAAGCTGCTCGAGGAGTTGTGTGACACCATGGTGCAGGGGTCGCTGTGCGGCCTCGGCGGCATGGCGCCCTTTCCCGTGCAGAGTGCGCTCAAGTATTTCCGGGAAGACTTTCGCACGCGCACCCGACAGTAGCGCGCATCGAGGCGGAATATGTACGCGATAGATTACGAGGATCTCGGGACTCCGCAGCCGGCCGACGCGAGTGGCAGCGTCACGGTCGAGATCGACGGCCGCGCGGTGACGGTCCCCGAGGGCACGTCCATCATGCGCGCCGCGGCGCTGGCCGGCGTCAAGGTGCCGAAGCTGTGCGCCACCGACACGCTCAAGGCCTTCGGCTCCTGCCGTCTGTGCCTGTGCGAGGTCGACGGCCGCAAGGGCTACCCGGCCTCCTGCACCACTACGGTGGCCGCGGGCATGAAGGTGCGCACCGAATCACCGAGGCTCACACAGCTGCGGCGCAGCGTGATGGAGCTGTATCTCTCCGACTACCCGATCGAGCGTCAGCCGACCGAGGCGGAGGCACGTACGGAGCTGCTCACCATGGCGCGCACGCTCGGCGTCGCCTCGAGCCCCTACGCCAACGGCAAGCGGCACGCGGGCGCACCTCAGGACGAGAGCAATCCGTATTTCACGTTCGACCCGAATGCCTGCATCGTCTGCTCGCGCTGTGTGCGGGCCTGC
>Ga0335078_10006093_pt1 | contig 17883 bp, 19 predicted proteins | sample Lox_Sample_32_FD_206711 | JGI IMG/M metagenome (GOLD analysis project Ga0335078, IMG submission 206711) | Soil microbial communities from Loxahatchee National Wildlife Refuge, Florida, United States - Lox_Sample_3.2 | ecosystem: Environmental > Terrestrial > Soil > Wetlands | place: USA... | reverse complement strand
TCGGGCCGAACGGCGCTGGGAAGACCACGCTGTTTCGAACCCTGGCGGGGATCCTACAACCCTACGAAGGCGAGGTGCTGATCGGTAGAGAACCGGTCGCGCATCAGTCGGCCCGAGATCGGTTGCACTATCTCACTCACCTCGACGGGATGCCGGACGGACTGACGGTCCGGGAGGCCCTGGAGTTCTTCGCCCGCGCAGAGGGGGCCCAGTCCCGAGACGTGGACCGCGTACTCGACCAGCTCGAAATTCGCGCGCTGAGCGAAAAGTTCCCCTCCCAATTGAGCGCCGGTCAACGCAAGCGGGTCTCGGTCGCTCGCGTCTTCCTTCGAGAGCGTTCGATCTATCTCCTCGACGAGCCGACCGCCAATCTCGACCCCAAGGTAGCACGCGAGATCCGGGAGCTTATCCTGAAGCTGAGCCGCGAAAAGATCGTCCTGTACTCCTCGCACAACCTCTTCGAGGCGCGCGAGATCGGCCGCTACGTTCTGGTGATCAAGTCCGGCCAGATCTTCCGATTCGACCGGATCGAGAACGTGCGCGGTTCGCGGTACGTGCTGGGGATTCGGGTGCTTCAGCCCTCCCCCGCGCTGGCGTCCTTCGACCACGAGGGGGAGTACTACCTCCGGGAGCTCTCGGGGCCCGAGGAAGTGCCTGCGATCCTTCGCGAACTGATGGCACAGGGGGTCCAGATCCGTGAGGCACGCGAGATGGAGAACCCGCTCGAGGAATTGTTCACCTGAGGGGCGAATATCAGCGGCAGCCGGCCGAGGGATCGACGATCTCACTTCCGGAGCGAGCGGATGGACGTCCGATTTCGCCGACCATTTCTGAATGTAGCCAGCTCGGGCTGATCGCTCTCGACCCGGGCCCTTGGTGACTGGCACAGGGCCGTTCGAAGGCCGAGAGGACGCGCGCAGGGAGAGCACGGAAGCCCCCTCCAGCAGCACCCATTCCTCGCGAACGCATTATGGAGGGGAACCGGTTGGCCGAAGCCGTGCCGATCGAGTTCGATGCCCGAGACGAGGCTGCGGCGCACAGCACTGCTGTCCTTCTTCCGTTGCGGAAAACCTTGCTCGGCGTTTCCATCGTGATGCTCGTATTTGGGGGCGTGATCCTTGGCTTGGAACTGTACCACCTGGCGGTCGTCGGAGCGCCATCATCCAACCAGGCATCGCCGGTCGTCTTCACGTTGGTCGCCGCCACGGCTCTCGTTTTCGCCGCGATTTACCTCCTGATCCAGTGTCCAGCTCTCCGGCGGCCGTTGCCAACATCCTATCGACTCGATCCGGGCGGATTCACCGCGAGATGGGAGGATGAAACTGACGCCCGTCTTTCCTGGAACGACCCGAAGGTACGACTGGTCATGCGGGATATGCGAGATCTCGCGGACGTCGAGGGCTGTGCGACCTTGATCTCTCGGACCGGTAGTTTCGTCCCGTTTGCTGTCCCCTCGAAAATGTACGACCAGGTGCTCTCTGAGGCCAAAGCACTCGGACTGGTAACCAAAGCTCGATACTACCGGAGCCGCGGGGGACTGAAGGTGCACCTGGCGACCATCCAGGGGAAGAGAACCGACTGAAAGGCAGGGCGCGTCCGTTTCGCCGGGTGCCGGGTGATGACCGTGTTCCGAGCAAACGCCGAGACTCTGAGACTCTCGCAAGCCCAAGCAGGCGAACCTCAGAACGCTAGCAAGAGATGGTGGGCCGGGAGATTCGACGCAAGGCTGTCATAGTTGGACTTTCCTCTCCCCAGGCATGGCGGCGCCCCAGTACGGCTCACAGTTCACTGGCCAGCCAATCGCGCCTCAGCTCTCCCCACTCGACAAGCCCACCGCGGCGTTCATTCTCTCTCTGATCGGCGGGATTTTCATCCTGCTTTGGGGAATTGTCATCGTCGCGGTAGGGGTCGCCGCAGAGAACCAAACCCTGGGCCTCTACGGTGGGGGCGTAGTCGCAATCGGGGGACTCGAGACGGTCCTCGGCCTGCTCGTGATAATTTTCGGGGTCCTCCTCTATGCCATGCCCGAGCACCACGTCGTGCTCGGAGTATTGGTCCTGGTCTTCTCGATCGTCAGCCTGATCGGGTTGGGGGGTCTCATCATCGGGTTTATCCTTGGACTGATCGGCGGGGCACTGGGTATCGCACACAAGCCCACCCCTGACCAGCCCACCGTGGTCTACGTCCAGCCATCACGGATATGTCCGAAGTGTGGGCGTGCCGTGGGCCCGGATGTGAAGTTCTGCTCCTTCTGTGGAAATCCTCTCGCCTGACACGAACTAGCTCGTCTGGTTCAGCGAAGGCAGCCGGAGACGCCGCCCGAACGTCGCACGTCCTCCGCCCGGGTACGGTCGAGAATTACCCACAGTGGAGATTCGAAGCAGCTTGATCAAATCGTGATCCGGCGAACGGTCCGTAAGATTCTCGCCGGACCGAGGCACGAGGACGCCCCGGATGGGTGCGGGTCCGGTGGTTCGTGCCTCGGCTTGGGCTCTGGACCGGCACTTCTACCTTTCTGGTATTCTTTCACTCACCTACCCGTTCATAACTCGAGGCCCCGATACTCGACCGAACCGAGGGGCTGCGATGAGGAAGATTCAGATGACGAGATTCACCAAGCGGGACACTGTCGCCGAAGATCTCGAGAGGGCACCGCCGAAGCTCCCCGATACGAGGGCATAGAGGTCGGTCGATGTCGCGAAAGATCACGGCCAGTTTGTATATGACCCTCGACGGCCGCGGCGCGTTCCCAAAGTACCCGGGCTGGAACCGGGAATCGACGGAGCCGAACGAAATGTGGCGCGAGATGTGGTTGAATCGGTTCGACGACGTCACCACCGTCATCATGGGCCGCAGGTCGTTCTTGGGACACCGACGCGTCTGGACCGAGAAAGCGCGAAAACCGAGCGACCCGAAGTACCTGGTCGACTACTCTCGGTGGCTGGATCACGTGGACAAAGTCTGTCTGTCGAACCGCGTGAAGTCGCCGGGATGGGAGAACTCCCGGGTCATGAAGGGCGACCTTTCCAAGATCGTCGCGAAGTTGAAGCGAGAGAAGGGCGGGAACATCATCGCCGAAGGCGGCCCCCGACTCATCCTCGAATTCCTCCGGCACGGGCTCGCTGACGACTACTGGCTCGTCGTACAACCCGTGGTCTACGGGAAGGGTCCGCAGTACTGGGGTCCGATGAAGACGCAAGCGACCCTCAAGCTGCTCTCCTCGAGCACCATGGAAGATGGGGAGTTGATGCTCCACTACGAGACGGTCCGAGGGTTCCGCGCCTAGAACGATGCGGGCGCCATGCACGTCCGCGAACTCCGCAATTCGGGTGACGGCCAACAGCGCGGCAGGGTTCGGGATGCTTGGGGAAACAAGTGGCAATTCACCCCGCCCGCGAAGCCGGGAACGTAGGAGCGAAGCGCATTGCACCTGCTCGGCCGATAGGGGCAAGGACCGTGAGGATCCGCGGTCCCTCGGGGGCTGCCTAGCTTGGCAACGTCGGATCAGCGGACCGACGTCCGCCTTGTCTTGACGGTCCTCAAGCCTTGCCGGCGGGGCCTGCGCCGGACATCATGGGCTGACCTTGGCTCCCGACGATGTCGGTGATCTCCTTGAGGATCCCCTTCTCCACATGCGTAGTCCACAGCATTTCGGGGACGTCAACGACCAGGAAGAGTTCGCTCAACAGGATCGACTCCACGGCCAAGACGGCGAGGTTCTGGACCAACTTCCCAATGCCGACCCGGACGGTGAAGTCGTTCGGATCTCCCGAAATGAGGATCGAGAACGCACGATCGGCCGTGATAATGTCACGCAGGATCCCGGCCTTGGTGGCCTGGATGACGGTCCCTCCCGAGTCCGTCTTCGATTGGACCTTGTAGCCTTCGCCCTGAAGTTTTTGGACGATCTGCTGTCCGAGCGCAGTCAGGTCCTTGTTCTTTCCCTCAAAGTGCAGGGTCTTTTGTGCGACCATATGTCAACTCCGGCGCGGCGTAAGCTGCGGATGCGATATGTCGCTTACCTAACCAGGCCGTAACATTCCCGTGCGCGGAATCCAAGAACCCCTCGGGTCCCGACGACCTAGCATATGAGGGTCCTCCGAATCGGGACACCCGAGAATGGAGCCTCGGATCTCCCTGGTCACGCTTGGTGTTCGGAGCGTCGGTCGCTCCGTGACCTTCTATCGCGATGTCCTTGGGTGGAAGACGCAGTACGTGAAAGGAGACCCCGTCGCATTCTTTCAGCTGAACGGCATGATTCTGGGGCTGTACGGCCACGCGGCGCTCGCGAAAGACGCGACCGTGAGCTCGCGACGGCGCGGGTTCCGTGGGGTTACGCTCGCACACAACGTTCGAAGTCGAAGTGCCGTCGACAAGATTTTTGCAGAGCTCAGGAAACGTCGCGGAAGGATCGTCAAACCGCCCAAAGTCGCCGAGTGGGGAGGGTACAGCGGATACTTTTCCGACCCCGACGGACACCTATGGGAGGTTGCCCACAATCCGGGTTGGAAACTCGACAAGAACGGCGCGGTGAAGCTGGCCTAGTTGGCCTCTTGCAAGCCGGTGCGTGCGATGTCCATCGCACCTGCTGCTTTCGTGTTACTTAGCCGGGCGGGTGAACCACCACTCGTTGCCCCACGTGTCGCGGACGCCTCCGCGGCGTCCATCCCCCGCGTCGATCGGCTTCCGGACGCTGATGGCACCCGCCTTGAGTGCCCGATCGTAAGCCGCGTCCGCATCGGTGACGTAGAGATGCAACATCGCCGGGAAGGGGTCTCGCCCTTCCGGCACCTCCGCGAGCATCACAACGGCGTCCTCAATCCGCATTTCGTGGTGAGCGATCTTTCCCTTGTCGTCCAGGATCTTGAACCCGGGCGTACCGCCTATCCCCTTCTCGATGAAACGCGCGAGGCCGGACGCATCTCGAGCGACTAGGTAGGGCATCAATTTCGGGGTCATCGCAGGCTCCATGACCGTACGAATGTCCCCTCCCTCAAGAATACAACGGGGGGTTCGTGGAACGGTAGGTAGAAGGTGCCTTGCACGTGCTGCCGGGGCAAGGTCCGATCGTTCAGCCGGTGGGGCCCTCGATCGTGACTACAGTCTTGGTCGTCGCTCCTTGGTTCCGGAGTTGCATCAGCGGACCATACTCGGACGACGTATACCACGCTCGAAATGCTTCCTTGTTCGCAAATTCCAGGATGACCAGCCTCGCCGGGTTCCAGATCCCTTCCACAACTTGGGGGAACCCGCGCACAAGGTCTTGCCACCGTACTTTTCGAGGACCGGACCAAACCTCTGCCGGTACTCTTGGGCTTTCTCCTGATCCTGCCAATCCACCTCGAAGAGTACGTACGTCGCCATATCGGAGTCCTACGGTGGGACGGGCACGGAGAGTAATACATTAGGGTCTCACCGAGGGGACTTCGTCGATACGCACTTAGACCTCCAGACGGGTGGCCCCGCTGTGGGAAACGCGCGGACGATAGTCTTCCTTGCCGTTCTGACCCCGTGCGTGGAGTTCCTCACGGGGTCGACCTCCGCAATCGGGGTCCTCACCAACCCAGGGTCCGCAATCGTGTTTGTGGTGTTGACTCTCCCCGGCTACATCTTGCCGGTGCTGCTGATCCGGGAGGCGCTCGTTACGTGGCGCAAAGGCGGACCCTCGCTCCTGGCCCTCGGCATTGCGTACGGGGCCGTAAATGAGGGCCTGCTCGCGAAGACCTACTTCTCCGTCAATGCACTCTCGCCGGTGCTCGGTCCAGCTCCGGGAGTTGGGCGATGGATCGGCGTGAACTGGCCCTGGGTGACGGACATCACGTTCTTCCACATGATAGTGAGCATGTCCGTTCCGGTAGTGCTCGCGTACCTGCTGTTCCCCGAAACCCGCCAGACCCGATTCCTCACCGAACGAAGGATTCGGTGGTTCTTCGGGTACCTGCTGGCGATCATCGTCGGCCTGCTCACGATCCAGTCCCTGTTCAGCCTCACGTTTCGAGCCTTGCTCCCGTTGATGCTGCTACCGGTCTCGATCGTGCTATTGGGTGTCTACCTCGCCCGACATTTCCCGCGATCCGGCACGGTGGGGATGCTCGAAGGGCGTCTCTCTCGGCCGCTGCCTCTTGCGTTGGCTTCCATGGGGTTCTTCCTGGTCGTCTTCTTTCCGATCATCCAGTTCTTTCCCTTTCCATTCACGCCATTGACCTTTGTCTCCCAGCAGTTCTATCGCCTGGGAGAGGCGGCGGGGGTGATCGCCGCGATCTATCCGGTGCTCCTGGTTGCCCTCGCGATCCGGTTCTTCACCCGCCATACACTGACGGAAACGCAGCTCGCGGCGGTAACGACCGGAGTGATGATCCTGCCACTAGCGACCGCGATTTCGATTCACGACTTTCCGCAGGGCGACGTCGCCGCCGCCGCCCTTTACATCGCCGCCATCGTCGTCGCCTGGCGGCGGACGCGCCGGCGGGTTTCGACCGACCGGCAGGGCGTGTCGGCCGCGTAGGGCAGACCCTGCCGCCGTTGCAAGGCCCACACTCTCACGACCACCCTGCGGGTGTCGTGCAGAGGTGACGGACCCTTCAAATGCGACAGAGCGGGTGGACAAATCCGGGAGCCGACTTGGAGAGCCCGTATTCGAAGTCGTCCTTTGTGGCCCTCTACGACCGGGTCCGACCAAGACCTCCGAGGAATTTGATCCGACTGCTCACCCAAATTTCCGGTGGCCGCTCGCCGAATCTCGTGGTCGACCTCGGCTCCGGGACCGGCTTGTCGACCGTCGCCTGGTCAAAACACGCTGATCATGTCATTGGCATCGAGTCGAACCCCCAAATGCTGGCTCGCGCACGTCGCGCAGCCAATGTAACCTACCGTGAAGCCTCAGCGGACGCGACAGGCCTCAAGTCGAATTCGGCAGACGTGGTAACGTGCTCTCAGGCCTTCCATTGGATGAGCCCGAAATCGACCATCCGTGAGATCGCGCGCATCATGAGACGAGGGGCAGTGTTCGCAGCTTACGACTATGCCCTCCCGCCGGTGATCGGGCCAGCGGTGGACGCAGCGTTCGCCTCGGTTCTCGACTGGTCCCGGTTGAGCCCCCGCCACCCTCCGGTGACCAAGTATCTGAGGAATCTCAGACGAAGCGGCCGTTTTCGGTGGGTTCGCGACTTCGCGATGGAAAGCGTAGATGTGGGAGATTCGAAACGAGTCATCGGCCTGGCAAGAAGCTTGGGCTCGGTATCGTTCCGCCTCGAGAACGCGCGCGGCAGACGGACCCCGGATTGGACACGGTTCGTCCGGATCACGTCACGGAACATCGGCAGCTCGCGGCGGCAATTTTGGTGGAGTTACTCTGTCATCGTTGCGGTGAAGTAGTGCGAAGCTGACTCAACACCGAATGACCGATAGGACGTGCAAGGTGCGTTGCATCCACAAACCGGGGTTACAGGTTAACGGAGAGCGGTTCATCCCGCCGACGCGGCACCCTGATCGGATCGGGCCCTATCGGTCGCGGGCCCCCTGCGACTCGTGGGCGGGTCTATAGTTTAGGAGGCCCTACCGTTCGCCCGCTGGACCATGCCGTCCCCACGATCCTCGGGAGACCCCGATTGGGATGCCGTTGGACGCCGTTGGTGGTCGCACGTCGAGGTGCTCGCGGATGACCGCATGGAAGGGCGCGAGACGGGCAGCCAGGGCTATGCACGCGCGGCCGACTACGTGATTCAGCAGTTCCGCGCGTGTGGACTGCAACCTGCGGGGACGGATGGTTTCCTACAGCCGCTGGATTTCGTGGTCAGGCAGCTCGACCCGGCTCGCAGCTCTCTCCAGTTCGTACGGGGCGGGGAGGTCCGTACGGTCTCGTTGGAGCAAGATGCCAGTCACGTCGTGACTTCGGCCACCGTCGAACAGTGCGAGGCCGACGCTGTCTTCGTAGGATACGGCCTTTCTATCCCGGATCTCAACTATGACGATCTCGCGGGGCTGGACCTCCACGGCAAAATCGCAGTCTTGGTCTTTGGCGGGCCCGCCCACATGCCCGCTCCTATCAAGGCGCACTTTCAATCCCCGAATGAGCGCTCCAAAGCGTTGAGCATTGCTGGCGCGATCGGGCTGGTCAACATCTTCAATCCTACGATCCCCGAGCTTCCGTGGCCGCGCGTGGCTTCGGGCCTTCTGATGCCGAGAATGGAGCTCCTCGAACGGGGGCCTGGAGTGTTTCGGCCTCCGGATGTTGCGATAGCGTTCAACCCTGAGTCGGCGGGAGCCCTCTTCGAAGGCAGCGGACACACGTGGCAAGAGATCTTGGAGAGGCTCGGCACGAACGCGCCCTTGCCCCGGTTTCCCCTGGCCATCCGAATTCGAGCGCGCGTCGGATTCTCTGAAGGGAAAGCGAGGTGCCACAACGTTGTGGGAGTATTGCCGGGGAGCGACCCCAAGCTGAGGGACGAGTACGTTGTCGTCAGCGCACACCTCGACCATCTGGGCATCGGCACTCCGGTCAACGGCGACCCGGTCTACCACGGCGCGATCGACAACGCCTCAGGAGTGGCTTCCATTATCGAGATCGCTCGGGGAATCCGCGACGCAGGGGCAGCCCACCGACGTTCCCTCCTCTTCCTCGCGCTCACAGGGGAGGAGAAGGGACTCTTCGGTTCCGAGTACTTCGCCGGGCATCCTACGGTCTCGGGGCCCCTGGTGGCCAACATCAATCTCGACGGCGTTTGGTCGATGTTCCCGATGAAGGCCATCGAAGTGCTCGGGGTGGAAGAGTCCACCCTCGGTGACGACATCCGGGCAATCGCCGCCGATGCGGGGGTCGAGGTTCACACTGCGTATGATCCCGACCGGGTGATATTCATCCGAAGCGACCAGTACAGTTTCATCAAACGGGGAGTCCCGGCACTGTATCCGGGAATCGGATACTTCCCGGGGTCACCGGAGGAGAAACTCGCGCGCGAGTGGACGATGCTCCGGTACCACAGCCCGGCCGATGACGCGAAGCAGCCCGTAGATGCTGCGGCGGTCGCCCGATTCAACGAGTTGCAGCGGAAGCTCGTATTGAGGGTCGCAAACTCGGACGTTCGTCCGGCATGGCGGCCTGAGAGCTTCTTCAGCCGATTTGCGCGCTGAATCCCATCAAGTTCCGATACGTTGCTTCAAGGCTTCGACCAAACGCTTCAACCCCATTTGGTGGGTGCAACGTCGATTGCGGGGGTGCCTCCGCAACGTCGCTTGCAGCCATCGAAGTCGTTCGGCCCCGCGCGCGGCGCGACGCTGGTTGCAGCCGAGAAACCCTCCTATACGGTTCTCAGAATGGGTGGAGTCAGCCCGTCGAAGACTAACCATGACCGACAACACTCGGCTCTCAGTGCGTCCATCGGAGATCGTTTGGAAGGACCAGCCGGCCCTAGCGAAGGGCGCCAAGTTCGCCGTGTTGCTGGGTGACCTCTCCAAACCTGGAAGGTACGTCTTCCGACTGCAGGTGCCCGCCGGTCACCGGGCGATGCCACATACCCACCCTGAGGAGCGAGTTTACACCGTATTATCGGGTTCTTTTTTCCTCGGATTCGGCGAAGGATACATCGAGAGTCGACTCGAAGAGTATCCTGCGGGCAGCGTCGTCCTTGTGCGGGAAGGGCGACACCACTTCCAGCTCGCAAAGTCCGACGGGTATGTCGTGCAAGTCGAGGGCGACGGACCCACGGCGGTTGAGTATGTCAACGCGCGGGACGACCCTCGGATCCCGAAGCCGTCCACATAGGGGCAGCCCGTCGACTGGGACGAGTCAAGTTCCATCGCGCCCGTTAAGCTAGAGCAAGCGGGGTTAGGGCGCGGGAGAACGCACCAGCTATCTTGCTGTGAGCCTACGCCGTCCCATGCGGCTCGAGCAAGCAGGAATTCGGGTCACGAACCTCGAGCGATCTATTCGATTCTACACCCGTGCCCTCGGGCTCAAGGTGGTGCGGAGGGGGGACACCCGTGTGTGGGGGGGTGGGTTATGGGTTCTGCTGCGGGACCCACGCTCGCGTCGCCTCATTGAACTAAATTGGTACCCCAAAGGGTCGCTCTTCTACCGGGGATACCACCCCGGTGAAGCGCTCGACCACCTGGACTTCACTCTCGGCGCGGTGAGTCGGGCCTCGCTGGAACGAGTTCATCGAACTCTGCTCAAACGCGGCGCCAAGGCAACCCAGTGGACTCCGTCCACCACCGAGGGATGGAGCACCCACGTGCTTGACCCCGATGGAATCTGGATCACGGTGGGGCGAAGGCCGACCCCGGCCGAACGCCGTTCTGCCGGCTAATTTTCCCAGCCGGGGCTCCACGCCCTACTATGAGCGGCGGGGGGGGGCGAGGTGTGAGTACCTTTACACGCAGTGTCGAACGACACCAACAGGGAGTCTTACCTCGCCGTGGGTAATCTCTTAAGGTTCGCAGGGCCCCGGCGGCTGGATGCGCGCCGCCAAGAGCGTAGATCAATACATTCTTTCAGCACCGGTCGAGACCCGGATCGTGCTCAGAAAGGTCAGAGAGGCCGTTCGGGAAGCAGCCCCCGACGCCGATGAGAGCATCAGCTACGGGCTGCCATTCTACAGCTACAAGGGGGAAGTCGGGATTGAAGGACGGCTCTGCTACTTCGGGATTCAACGGGCGGGCTTGGGGTTCTACCTTCGACCAAAGGACCTGGAGCCACACGCGAAACTGACTGCGAAGTACGCGAGCGCGAAGTCCGCACTTCTTTTCCCGCTCAATGAACCGATTCCTTTGGCACTCATCAAAAGGCTAGTGCGGGACGCCGTTCGGAGACATCTGGCCGGAGATGCGAAGCAGGGAGCAAAGGGAGCGAGGGGACGGTAGGTCGATGGACGGCCGGATAAGGTGCGGCTGGGGATCGATCGATGCTGACCCCATTATGCGCGCCTATCACGATCATGAGTGGGGGGTACCGGTCCATGACGACCAGAGGCATTTCGAGTTCCTGCTCCTCGAGGGCGCCCAGGCGGGGCTAAGCTGGTCCACGATACTTCACCGGCGGGCAGGCTACGCGAAGGCGTTCCGGCAGTTCGACCCACGAAAGATCGCCCGTTTCGATGCGGAGCGCATCACTCGACTCATGCAAGATCCCGGTATCATTCGAAATCGCCTCAAGATCGAGTCCGCCGTCCGCAACGCCCGGGCCTTTCTTGGAGTCCAAAACGAGTTCGGGAGTTTTGACACCTATGCATGGAGGTTCGTCGGGGGAAAACCGCGCCAGAATCGATGGAATGCCCTTCGGAACATTCCACCCACATCCAAGGAATCAGATGAGTTTAGTCGAGACCTGAAAGAAAGGGGGTTCAACTTTGTCGGGTCGACGATCATCTACGCTCACATGCAGGCAGTGGGATTGGTCAACGACCACGTGGTTGGATGCTATCGGCACCAAGAGGTGGCTCGAATAGCACGGCGGCCGTCGACCGCGACAGGTAGGTGAACGTACTAGTGCACACACTCCGGAGGAGAACAGTCCTGGGGAACGGGCGTATGCCTCGATACCTCTAATGAAAACGCATCTCGAAGGACTGAGACTTCTCGTCGTATCCAGTGATGCTCACCGGGCGAACTTGCCGTCCCTTGGGAGTGGTTCCAGGGGTGATGACGAATACCGGGAGACTGAGTTCCATCGCTCGCTTGGTCGTTGCGATTTCTGACCTGACGCGACCGGTTCGTTGAGTGGCTGGAAAGTGATACGTGACTCCGTCTGGACGCAAGTCAAGACGCGCCTACCTCCAAGGGCCGGTCGACGCCGCCGGCGAGAGTGGCCCGCCGTTACCCTCCTTCGTTGACGCGTTTCAAAACTCGGAGAGCCTTGAGCGTGATCCATTTGCTCGGGCGGCCGGGCCTCTCAATCACCAGCGGCTTTAGTTTTCGGTCCGGATGTGCGTTAGCCTTTGGCCCGAGGTCCGGGTGTGTCCGGTCAAGACTCCACGTCCCGTCGGGTCGCCGCTTGTCCTTCAGGATCGTGAGCGCGGGTCGGAGACGCCGATCCTCGCCGAACCCCAGGCCCGTGATTACGTCGAGACCGACAAGGACGTCGTAGTAGTAGTGATTCGGGTAGTGCAGGCGGAGCCACGGTGCGTAGGGGCGACCCTCTTTGATCAGCTCGCGCTTGAGGAAAAACTCGGCACCCCGGGAGATCGACTGCTCCATCCTTCGCGACCGTTTCGGCTTTGGCAGGGCCTCGAACGCGGCGAGGGGTTCCCACGCGTCCAGAGTCCCCGGCGTGTCCTGGGAACAGTTCCATCCCCCGTCCTCGCGCTGGTCTTCGAGGATCCAATCGTACAATTTCCGCGTCCGGAAGTCGTCCGCATACCCGAATCTTGTGAGCATCCGGGCCGTGTTCGCCGAGATGCACATCTCCTCGTGGAAGAAATTGAACGGTGAGCTCAGCCGGAGCTTGTAATCGAATAACAACTCTGCGAGTTTCTTGATCTTCGGATTGGAAGACGTGAGGCCGAGCTCAGAGAGGACGAGCGCTCTCCAATTCGTCGCGGTATAGTACGGGAAGTAAAGGAAATTGATCCACTCCTCAACACCCTTGGGCTCTCTAGGCTCCCAGAACCCCTTGGGTCCCTGTCCCCGAAGCTGATCGGCGGCCCAGCCGACGCGAGAGATTCTGGAGCGAGTTGACCGGACCTCGGGGTCGCTTTCGTTTCGGTCCAATAGATCGACCAAGGTCCGGGATCGGACCGCCGGTTGGTTCTCCTCCAGCAGCCACTCCACGACCCTCGGATCTTGTGGGTGGCCGGTTAGATTCGTGCGCTCGGTCATCGTCACACAACGCTCCGTCTCAGAATTATGGCGCCAGTATTTGAGAGAAGGAAGGGGTGCTGGAACGCCCCCGCTCCAACTCAAGGGTGCAAGTCTCAATCCACTTGGGTCTCGAACACAAGGTGAAAGCGCGTTTGCGCCCACTGCCGTTGAAGGCACGTTGCACTCACTGACCACGGACGACGTGAGGATTTCAACAGTGTTCCAGTGATTTCATTTAGTGTGAACGCCCTCGGAGCCTCGGATCTCCCTCATGAAGGCACCGCCGGTCCACTACGCGAAAAGCGGAGACGTCCACATTGCGTATCAGGCGGTGGGCACGGGGCCACTCGACATTCTAATGACTCCCGGGTCGACGTCTAATCTCGACCTCTACTGGGAAGAGCCGTCGTTCGCGCGTTTCTTCACCGCCGTAGCGAAGATTGGCCGACTTATTCTCTTCGACAAGCGCGGGACAGGACTGTCGGACCGCATCGCCCTGGCGGCGACTCTCGAGGAGCGAATCGACGACATGCGGGCCGTCTTGGATAGCGCCCAATCCTCCCGAGCTATCATCTTCGGACTATCTGAGGGCGGGACTATGGGAATCCTCTTCGCCGCCACATATCCAGATAGAACGGCAGGTCTCGTGGTGTATGGCAGCTCGGCACGGTGGACGCGGGCGCCTGACCACCCTTGGCTCCCGCCACGTGAGGAAACCCTGACGTACTTGGCCAATCAGGAACGAGAGCCAACGTTCGGTTCCAAGGAGTCTTTGGATGCGGCGATCGCGGCGATGGCCCCGAGCCGATCTAACGATGCCGCGTTCAAGGAGTGGTTCGGACGGCTCGGACGTTCGGGGTCATCTCCAGCATCGAGGCTCGCGTTAACTCGATTCAACATGGACTCTGATGTCCGGGACGTCTTGCCTACGATTCACGTCCCGACCTTGGTCTTGCACCAAACCGGGGATCGTGACGTTCCCATTGAATCCGGTCGCTACATTGCGAAGCACATTCCCGGAGCCCGGCTCGTCGAGTTCCCAGGGATTGACCACATATTCAACGTGGACCCGGAGGGAACGACCGTCGTACTCCGCGAGATTCGAAATTTTGCTCGTGGTCTCACTACGCCGTCTGGGGCCGACCGATTGCTCACGACTGTTCTTTTCACGGACATAGTGGACTCCACACGCACTGCTGCCAAATTGGGGGATCAAGAGTGGGGGAAGATTCTCGATCAACACTGGAGGGATGCCCGGACGGAAATCGCGCGATTCCAGGGTCGAGAGGTCAAGACCCTAGGCGATGGAGTCCTCGCGACCTTTGATGGACCCACGCGAGGGGTTCGGTGCGCGTGCGCGATTCGCGATGCGGCGCGCTCTGCCGGGATCGAGATCCGGGCGGGGGTCCACACGGGAGAGTGCCTCGTCTCTGGCAACGACCTTCAAGGGGTTGCGGTTAACCTGGCACATCGCGTCATGGAAAAGGCAGGAACTGGAGAAGTCCTGGTGTCGAGCACAGTTCGTGACTTGACTGTCGGCTCGGGAATTCGATATCGGGACCGCGGCCAGTCCAGCTTGAAAGGCATCGAAGGTAAGTGGAATCTCTTAGAGGTTGAGTCCGGATATTAGTGCAGCGCCGGGCGGCCTCGGATCCCACTCCGGTTTCGGCCCCCGATTCAGGGTGATCAGTAGACCATCATGAACGTGTAATGTCGATTGCAGCCAGAGGTTGGTTGGTGGGTGCACGGTGTCGCACCCACAACGCGCGTCACTGACAGTGGTTCGTTAAATCTGCACTAGCCCTCGATGGCGGCCATGAGCACCGTTCTGGTCACGGGAGTCTCCGGGCACGTCGGTGGTCATCTCGCGCGGCGCGTTTCGCACGGCGGCTTCACCGTTCGCGCTCTTGTCCGCAATGACGAGCAAGCCCGCGCCGCGGATCAACAAGGATGGAAACCCGTTCATGGCGATCTGACAGATTTCGAATCCCTCTCGCGTGCACTGGAGGGGGTCGACTTTGTCGTCCACTCGGCAGCCTACCTTGGGAAGCCCGGGCCGCTCTACAAGACGGTGAATGTGGACGGAACCCGAGAGTTGGCCGAAAGGGCGTTGAGAGCCGGCGTTAAGCGATTCGTCCAAATTTCGACAATGTCCGTTTACGGGGAACCCGTCCCCCCTACAGTGGATGAAGATAGCGCACTAGCCACCGCTGACCCTGAGCCGTACTGTGCCACGAAAGCGTTGGCCGAGCAGGAGTTGATCAAGGTCCGATCTCGCGGGCTCCCGGTGGCTATTCTTCGGCCCGGTATGATCACTCACTGGGTCCGCTCTCAGTGGGGGAACGAGATGGTCGAGAGGATCCGCGCAAAGGGATGGCCAGAATTCCTCCATCCCGACGACGTGCTACCGTGGGTCCACACCGAGAATCTAGCCGACATGGCGTGGCTTTGCCTCACCCATCCGTCCATACCGAACGAAGCGTTCATCGCGGTCGATCGCAACGTGACCATCAAGGACTTTTACGGACCAGTTGCAGCTGCCCTCGGTCAGAAAATCGTTATCCCGGATCGTGCGCCAAACGTCAGCGTGGCTCGCCTAGGGAAGATTGGTGCAGCGCTCGGTTACAAAGCTCGATTCACGTTCGAGGATACAGTCGCGCACCTGGTGGAGCAGGCGAAGAATCCCAGAAGGCCTCAGTGATACCTGCCCAGACCGTGGTCGCTCCCGGTCCTGCACACTTGGGTGCAAGCGGCGCTGCACCAACGAATGAGGGCGACCTCGTCATCGCATCTGGCCCGCGGCGGGTAGTCATATGTGGACTGGTACTGTCGGGCCTGCAGGACTTGGCATGGATTCAGAAGTGGAGACATTTCGGGCATGGTTCGCGTATCTCGCCGACACGCGCCGCGGTTACATCGACACCCTTGCCCAGCTCCCGCAGGCAGAGCTGACGCGCGACCGAGGGGCATCGTTCCCTACCCTTCTCGACATTTTCGCGCACTCTCAAGGCGCCCTCTACGTTTGGATGAAGCGCTGCGCGACGTTTTCGTTCCCGCCGCAGGAGGGAGACGACAAGGCCCCGCCCTCAATCGATGGGTTGAGGAAGGATGAGGCGTACGTTCAGACCCAGATCAAACGGGTCATGGCGGAATTGACTCCGGCCGACCTCTCACGCACGATTGTTAGGGAGAAGGGGCCGCGGCAAGACCACGACTGCCATGTTCCGGTGCGCGAGGTACTGTGGCATCTAGTCGAGGAGGAACTTCAGCACCGCGGAGAACTCAATGCACTCCTCTGGCAGCTCAACGTCGACGCGCCGGTGGTCAGTTGGATCACGTGGGACCACTCGGTGGGCCGGATCAAGGACGTGCCTCCGTAGTCGCGAGGGCGCTGACCGATCAATTTCGTGATGCGCGGGTTGCTGTCCTCGAAGAGGGCGCAAGCGGCATTACACATTCCGGACTTCCGCCGATAGTCATAAGTAAGTTATATCCCGCCGGAGGCCCTCGAGCCATCGATGACCAAACGGCTCGTGCGGATCGGGCATTGTCTTCGCTGTAACCACTCGTGGCGGATGCGCCGGAGAGTCCCTTCCGCGTGTCCTAGATGCAAATCCAAGCTCTACGGCACTCCGAGACTTCCTTCCGCCTTGGCGACTCGCCGGCTTTACCGTCGATTCGACTCCCTTCCCGAACCGAGCTGGGAGGGTGTGGGACCTATTCGGCTGGACCTGCGGAGCCGGCGCGCAAAGGATGAGTTGCTTCTGAAGCACGGGATGAGGCCGAGCACAACGCATGGACCGTAAGAAGTTCGAGCAGGCGATAGCTCAAGCCGGATCCGAGGACGAGCGACTCGCTTGGTTCGGCGCACTCCTGACCCGGGAGTCGGGGCTGGAGGGGCGACTGATAATCGTCGGAGGCTCGGCGGTCGAGATCTACTTGTCGAGTAGCAAGTACATCTCAATGGACATCGACATAGTGGGTAACAAGGTCGCCATCGCGAGGGTCCTCAAGCGGTGGGGGTTCCGTCGCGAGTCGGGGCGCGATGAGAGAGTCTATTGGGTGAAGGAAGGACTTGGCAATGTCGATCTCGTGGGGCCAAGAGACCGCTCCGGTCTGCCTCCACGAGTCATTCGGACCCCGCACGGTGAGGTTCTTCTCGGTCCGATCGAGTATCTCATCGTCCGGCGCCTGATGAGGGCGGGACGAGAGCGGTCGACAGAGCTCTTCCGTCAGGCGGAAGTTCTTGCGGCCCAATACCGGAGGACCCTCGACTGGGATTACATACGGGCCCAGTCGGACTACGAGCGAGTCTCCCCTCTATTCGACCAACTCAAAACGCAGGTCTTCCCGAGTCGCTCTCTGAGACGGTGAACGAAGGCTTCTTGTCTCACCGTCCAGGAAAGTACGCCCCCCAGCGGTCGCCACTCCATCGAGTTTGAGAGCAGTGGTGAGGTATTTCCGCCTCTAAGCATGGTTGTCATCCGAACGGTTCGAGGCAGATGAGCCTCGACCTGGTTGCAAGGTTGATTGCACCCCCTCAAAGTTGAGCGAACCCTTGCCCTTGCAGGCGAGGCACCTTGGACGCTCGGCGAACACCGTGAGGACAGGGGTTCGGATTCGTTCATTCAACCGGTCAGTTTTCACATTCCGTCCGAGCTGGAAGAGTTATTAGAGTAATTAGTATTCGAGCCCCATGGCCGCGGCATCTCGGTACACCAGCGTCCCCGTGCGAGCGACGACTCTTCACGCCTTACAGGCCTATCGAGTCGGCGGGAAGAGCTACGATGAGATCATCCTCGACTTCATCGAGGGCAATCCTCCTCAGAGCTTTTGGAAGGAGATAGAGAGACGATCCAAGCAGCCCGAAATCTCGCTAGAGGAAGTCAGGCGACGCTTGGGTCTTTGACTTGAACTATTCGATTGTCTTCAAGCGCGACGCGGCTCGAGATTTCGCGCGGCTGTCGCGAGATGCTCAGCTGCGCTTTCTGTTTGCCTTCGGCGGGCTGAGCCAGACTCCAACCCGCCCATCGCCCAGACTCTTGATCAAGCAGATGCGCGGTCACCCGGGATTCTGGAGATTGGCCGTCG
>Ga0335078_10006091_pt1 | contig 17886 bp, 16 predicted proteins | sample Lox_Sample_32_FD_206711 | JGI IMG/M metagenome (GOLD analysis project Ga0335078, IMG submission 206711) | Soil microbial communities from Loxahatchee National Wildlife Refuge, Florida, United States - Lox_Sample_3.2 | ecosystem: Environmental > Terrestrial > Soil > Wetlands | place: USA... | reverse complement strand
GACAGGCCGGTAGCCTCCGCCAACTTAAGCCAGCGCTCGATGCCGCCGTTGCTCCCGGCGTCGCCGTCGTGATCCACAATGCGTTTCCGCCAGGCCACGCGAAAGCTCCGGTCTTCGCTGCGGGAGAGGATAATCGCGTCTTTCAGAGGAATGCGGCTCTGGTAACAATAACGATTTAAAGCCCAGGCTTGCAGCTGTCCCCGGTTCAGCCGCCCCTCATGCATCAGCGCATGGAAGGGATGGCGATGGTGATAGCGCTCCCGTCCAACCTGCTGCATGTGAACGTACAGTTCCTCTTTGCTAAGCAGTTGAGATTCTTCGCCGGTTGCTATATCTTGTGTGGCCATAGCCCTGTGATCGTTCCAGCCTGATTCCGGTTTTGGGAACCGAGCCTAGCAATTCAGCACGTGCTAGACATTTCTAACAACATATCAGAATAAACTGGGTTGAAATATACAGCCAAGGAGCCAATCCCCCATGACTCACAGCAGCATTTTGGCGCTCCAGACGCACGTTGATCGCCGACGCTATGCCAGCGATGTGAAACCGGGTCTTGATCGGGCATTCCTAAAAGGATTGCTTCTGTGCTTTCCGGTGGCCTCGGCAATTTGGGCGGGAATTATCTACAGCGCTTCAAGACTGGCCCGGTGAACTGAACTGCACTTGGCAGGTATCGGCTTCCTGCTCCTTCGGACACTCGCGAATCTCCTGAATCCGGGAGGTCACGATCGGTGTCCGGTACTCCGGATGGCAAAACTCCAGGTGCATGCCACGCCCGATGTAGCGTTGCTTCAACATCGAGCCTCCCCACGTCGAACCCGCTATCGCCACCTGCACCGGCTCCGGACAATACTCCGGATGCCCGGACAGCAGCGCGTCGCTCCCGCCCAGCAATACCGCGGTGTAGCGATGGTGCTGAGTCTGGATGTGCAATACCGTCGACGGCGGCAACGCCGCCAGCAGGACCCCGCCTTCAAACTCCGACTGAATGATGTTGTGATTCACTTCATCACTCAGGTTGGGATGCGGCGAAAACATAAGATTGGGGACAGAGTCTATCACACTTAGACATTCTTACCATGGGGAAGGTTGCAGAACAATCTAACTTAGGTACCACCCCGGTGAGACGATCGCGCCGGGCCTGCCGCCTAGAAACTGGTGGTCAGGCGCAGCCCGTAGCTTCGCGGCGGCGCGATCGCATTTCCCGAGAACAAGCCTCCAAAGTCGATGATATTGAGTCGGTTGGTCAGGTTTTCCAGATCGGCCTGCACGGCCAGGGCAAAGCGATCTTTTTGATAAAGGTTGGCGCCAACGGAAGCATCTACCGCGAGCGCCGGTTTCACCCGGCCGCGGGCAAAGTCGATGCGATCCACCACCTGCTGCCCATATTGGGCTAAAGCCTGCTGGTAAGTCCCGGTGAACTCAAAGGGCAAGCCACTCCCGTATTCCGCTCCTCCGGCGATCCAGGATCGCGAGCTCAGCTGGCAGCGTACACGCGTGCGCACGGTATTGCGCTGGTCCTGCGAATCAGGGAAGTGCCCGGTGAGCTGGGTGGTCGCCTGCACAGCATCCTCTCCCAGAAAAAGTCCGCCGGTGACTGGAAACCAGGCATTGCCCACCATGTAGGAGTAGCTGACGAACCCCGAAAATCGTCCCCAGGTCGGTACCTCAATTTTGCCTTCGCCGCCGTAGATAATCGCCCGGTCAAAAGCAATGGGAAAGCTGACGGCCGTATTCAGAATCTGATCATCGTCGGCGAAATTGTCGACCGTACGCCGGAAGTAGTTCGTATCCAGGCGGAATTTGCCCCAGAAACCCTTGGTCAATCCCACTTCGTAATAGTTGCCATGAGAAGGTTCCACCGGCAGGCGCAGGACGCTCGGATTGAGCGAGACGACCAACGGCGAACTCGACAAGAGAATATTTTCGAACGAAGGAGTCTGAAACACGCGGTCGTAAGAGATGTGCACGATCAAGTCCGCGGCCGGGAAATATCTCGCCACCGCCAGCCGCGGGCTCACCGCATTCTGGTTCACCAGCAGCTGATAGTGATCCCAGCGCAGCCCGGCATTTAGCGTCCACTTCCCCAGACGGACCATGTCCTGCACAAAACCGGATTGCTCTAGATCCGGCCGCTGTCCAGCAAATGCAAACGTGGCCGGCGTCCCCGGATCGAAGCGGCTGGCGTCGGTAATCACGTCGCTGAAGTTTTCATGCAGAAATAGAGCATCGGATTCGACTCCCGCCTTCCACTCCTGCTTCCCATGATGGATGGAAATCGTTCCTTTGAAGTAGCCTTCGCGGAAATCATTGTGCTGAAACGCAATCACCGGCGTTGAAGCTGGATTCGAGAACAAATCGTTGGCGTCATCCCGGACCATGCCGCGTAGGTTGCCCACCACATCCGGCGAGAAAAGGTGCTCATAGCCCATGACGCCCATAGTCTCGAAGTTATCCCCGTTCTGGCGCTGTCCGGCAGCCTGCTGAATCTGCTCGTTGGGAAGGTCAAAGCGGGAGAGCGAGTGCCGAACGATCAGGTTTAAGCGGTCGTGCGTCGTCAGGTCGCGCTCATAACCGCCGGAGAAATCTCCCGTCGTGCCTTGATTGCTGTAGTTCTGCGGCACCACCGGGTTCAGATAGCGGCCGGTCATGTCGCCGTCGGCGGAGCCCTCAAAAGTATTCTTTCCCGCGGCATACTGCACTCGTGTAAACGCGCCAGCGGTCTCGAAGCTGCCGCCGGAGATAACCACCTGCCCGTGCAACCCTAACTGGGCATCATGTAAAGTGCTGAGTTCGATCACCCCACCCATCTTGCGGCCATACTCCGCCGGAATTCCCGCGGTGTAGATATTCACCCCGTCGACGTCGTCGGCTTCAATCTCTGGTCCAAAACTGGGGGAGCGATTATCGGTCAGCGGGATTCCATCCACCACAAACTGCGTCTGGTACTCCGAGCCGCGCGGATGCAGCACCGCATTCCCCTCGTAAAGCCATCCCGGCTGCGAATTCACCAGATCCTGCACCGAGCGTCCAGGCAAAGAAGTCGTCCGATCTTGAATTGTCTCCGGCCCAATCTGATTGACCGATCCCGCGCGATGCGGATCGATGAGCGTGTCGGCATCGGTCACCGTCACCGACGTGCTCACCGACGGCAAGCTCAAGCGAATAGTGTATTCGAGTGGAACCGCTGAACGGATCTCCACCGTTTGCGAAACCGGGGCAAATCCCGGCTCGCGTATCTCCAGCCGGTACATTCCGAAAGGCAGCCGCTTGGCAATCAGACTACCGCCGTCATCGGTGGCGAACAGGTTGCGATACTGATTGACCTCGCTGACCAGTTCGACGCTGCTCGCAATCCCCAGCCCCGCAGGGTCGGTAACTTTGAGGCGCAACTCTCCCCCATTGCTCTGGGCAAAGACTGGGAAGCAACACAATAGAAGGAAGAGCAGGGTTCTGTTCACCGCGGAATCCTGACTCAATTCTAGCCGACAACAATCCATGCACCCTTATGCATTGGTTTGCCTGCGGACCCCGTGGTAACGAAGACATGGCGTTGAAAGGCATGACTCCGCAGGCTGCGGGAGAACTCGCGCAACTACAAGCCATTGCACCAATAGCAAAGCGCTACCGACCCAGCTTCCTTGGGAGGCTACGGTAGCGCCGCTCTTTCTGGACCCGAAAACTAGTTTCAAGCTAGCCAACAACCGGCCCCGCTTCTAGTGCATAACTCGATACCCATCAAGCATATTCTCATCCCGCCTTGCCCACCGCTTGGAGCGTGCTGGCGGCCGCCTCCAGCGCTTCTTCCAGGCCCTGCAGATGACGCTCTTCGGTGAGGTAGCTGATCACCATCATGCGGAGAACACTGCGGCCACACACGGTTGTCTCCGAGATCCAGCGCCGTCCGTCGCGTGTCACCTCTTCCACGATCTCGTTATGTGTCTGCGCCAGTTGTTGGGCATTGAGCCCGGTCCTTCTTAGTCTGAAAGTGACGATGGGCAGCACTTGCGGTGCCGCGAGCTCAAACTGCGCAGACGCCTCCAGCCAGCCTACAAAGCTTCGAGCCAGCTTCATCTGCCGATCCATGTGCTCTTCGTAAGCCTTCCGCCCATGCGCCCGCAGTGTCAGCCACAATTTCAAAGAGTTCATGCGCCGTGTCCATTGCACGCTGAGCCGGGAGTTGTCGACGCCCTTGGCTTGCGCCGCCTTCGGCATGTAGGGGGCTGCCACGGCAAATGTACGCTCCAGCATTTCCGCATGCCGGGTCAGGATCACGCCCGCCGCCAGCGGGACCGCCATCCATTTATGGGGATCGATGGTGATCGAGTCCGCCTTCTCAATACCTCGTAGCACCTCGCGATGCTGGTCAGAGAGGATGGCCGCTCCACCGTAGGCCCCATCCACGTGCAGCCAGAGTTGGTAGTGTTCACAAATCGCGGCCAGCGCGACCATGTCATCTACCGCTCCCGAATTGGTGGTTCCCGCAGTGGCTACGACACAAAATGGCTTCTTGCCGCCGTTCAGATCGGCAACAATAGCTTTTTCCAAGTTTTGAGGATCGAGTTGAATACTTCGGTTCACCGCCATTCGCCGCAAAGCCTTCCGTCCAATGCCGAGCAGCCCAGCGGATTTGTCCAGGGAATGGTGCGCCTCTTCTGACGCATACAGAACCGGCTGCGCCCCAATCGCTCCTACACCCTCTTCAATAGCATCAAGAAACTTCGCTGCCAGCGCCAATGCCAGCCCGCTGAGATTGGCTTCGTTGCCACCAGTGGTGAACGTTCCGTTGAACTCTCCCGGCCAGCCCACCCGTTCGCCAATCCAGCGCACCGTCTCCTGCTCGATCTTGGAAGCCAGCTGCGAGCGCTTGACCGTGGCCAGTTGGGGATTGAGAGCCGCAACTAACGCCTCGGCCAGCACTCCCATGTAGGTTGGGGTGGGATTCATCAATCCGAAATAGTTCGCGCTGGGCACGTGGAAGCCTTTAGCCACCATCTCGCCAAAGACTTCTTCAAGAAGTTGCCCGGCATCTTCTCCGTCCTCCGGCAGGGCATCGGAGAGCGACGCAAAGCTCCGCTCTCCCTCGGGAAGTTGCACAGCGCGATCCGGCAGGGAACCGAAGAAGTTATCGATCTGATCGATCAGGCGGTAGCCCAGCCGGCGGCGCGTAGCGGAATCGAGATCAAAGCGCATGAGATATGGACGAAAGTCTAGAGAAACGGATGCAAGCGATCTATCCGAATCTTGCGCATACTTTGTGAGTAAAGTCACAGGCGCAGGTCACCGGCGTCACAGCCTGAAGTGCGCCTGCCTGCTAGCGTAAAGGCGCACGAAGTTTTCAAAAAGGAGGCCAGTATGGCGACTCTACTTCTAAGTCTGGCCTTGCTGGCGGGTTCGTTTCTGGTGGTGCTTGCGGCCTATGGAGCGCATCGTTTATTGCTGGGTGCTCGCGAGTTGCGGAAATACTCCGGGAAAATGCTGGTCACCTGCCCCGAGACCGGGAAAACTGTAGCCGTAAAGGTTGCCGGCAGGCGTGCCGCCTTGGCGGCAACCGTCGGGAAAGACCACGTGGAATTAAGCCAGTGCACGCGTTGGCCGGAACGCCAGGACTGCGATCAGGCCTGCCTGAACGAACTGGAAGCTGACCCGGAGACGCACCGCGTGTGGAACATCGTCTCCCAATGGTATGAGGGAAAGCGGTGTGTCTACTGTCGCCAGCCGATTTCCCAGTTGCGCCACCTGGATCATCCGCCGGGGCTGATCGGCCAGGACGGAAAAATCATCGAATGGGAAAAGATTCCCGCCGAGAGGCTTCCGGAAGAGCTGGCTTCCGCCCGTGCCGTCTGCTGGAACTGCTGCGTGGTGGAAGGCTTTCGCCAGGAGCACGCCGAACTCGTTGTCGACCGGCCGTGGAAGCACTGAACGCTTCATGGCCCCCAGCGCGAGCATCATTGTTCCTGAATGCGCGAGAGTAATCTCGACGACTGCAGGGCGGTGCTTTATTCTGCCACGCAGAGGGCTCCGCCAATGCCAAACCCAACTGTCGTTGAGATCAGCCCGAAGTGGACTGCGCTGGTCAAGTCGCCCGTGATGTGGTTGATCTGGGCATTCCAGGGAGTTGCCATTTCCTTTGCGCCCCTGTTCCTGTATTGGTCGGGCAAGGGCACGTTCTTCCCCGAATCGCGATGGTTCACCGTCCCCGCCTGTTTTGTGGTGATATACCTCGAAGGAGTGTTCTTTTTCGGCCTGGGAAACCATGTCATCGGTCAGGTGCGAAAGCAAACGAGCAGCGGCCATGATTAGCCGCTACAGTGTCTAAAGGACATACGGCACGGCTCGAAGCCCTGCCGTTTCGAACTTCTTCGCCGACAGGATTGCCGCAGCCTGACACGCCGTGGGCAGAAGCCTGCACTGGGCAAGCTCCAGAGGAGCGAAAGAAGGGAACCCACACTCTTCCAGCCGCGCGAACCCCAAACCCCGAAACTCTTTCACTGCCATCTAGAACCAGGCGCCGGTCGATTCACTCCGCGCGCTTTTCCTCGCCCTCTGTGGCTGACGTCTTTTCCGGCCGCAGCAACGGAAACAAAATCACATCCCGGATGGTATGTGAATCCGTCAGCAGCATCGCAAGGCGGTCCACGCCGATACCGACGCCACCCGCGGGCGGCATGCCATACGACAGCGCCCGGATGTAGTCCTCATCCATGCGGTGAGCTTCTTCATCGCCGCGCTCCCGTTCCGCCAGCTGTGCTTCAAACCGTCGCCGCTGATCCTCCGGATCGTTCAGTTCGCTGAAGCCGTTGGAGATCTCCATTTGACCGGCGAAAATCTCGAAGCGCTCGGTCCACTCTGGCTCATCCGCCTTCTGCTTGGAGAGCGGTGACACCGCGGTCGGGAATTCATAGATGATCGTCGGCTGCGTAAGATGCTCCTCCGCCACCGCTTCAAACAGCGCCGCGATCGTCTTTCCGGTGGGCTCATTGGGATCGTACGGCATGTGCGCATGCCCCTGATTGAAGCGCTCCACCAGCCTCTTCACTCCCTCTGCGGAAGCGAACTCGCTCCCCTCCGGTTTCATTCCTGCCGACTCCGGCCAATAATGGACAATCGCCTCGCGCATGGTCAGGCGCTGCCAATTGTCCCAATCGATCTCCTGCTCGCCCCATTTCGATTTGGCGCTGCCGTTCACCGCTTTCGCCCCCTCGGTAATCGCCTCCTGCGTGAGGTTCATGATGCCCTGGTAATCGGTGTACGCCTGATAAGCCTCCAGCATGGTGAACTCCGGATTCCACCGCCAGCCCAGGCCTTCGTTGCGGAAGTTGCGATTGATCTCGTACACGCGGTCGAGTCCGCCCACCACCAGTCGCTTCAAGTAAAGTTCAGGCGCGATGCGCAGATACAGGTCCATGTCGAGCGTGTTGTGGTGGGTCACAAACGGACGCGCCACCGCTCCTCCGGCGATCGGCTGCATCATCGGCGTCTCGACTTCGACGAAGCCGTGTGAGTCGAAGGTTCGTCGCAGTGACTGCACCAGCCGGCTGCGCTTCATGAACACTTCGCGCACTTCCGGGTTCATCACTAGGTCGACGTAACGTTGCCGGTAACGCAGCTCGACGTCGGTTAGCCCATGCCACTTCTCCGGCAATGGCAACAAGTCCTTGGAGAGAAACGTGATCTCCTCCACATGAACCGTCAGCTCACCGGTGCGGGTACGGAACAAATACCCGCTCACCCCAATGTGATCGCCCAGATCCAGCAGCTTGTAAAGCTCGAATCCTTTTTCACCTACGGCGTCTTTCTTCACGTAAATCTGTAGCTTCTGCCCGGACTGCTGCAGATGGGCAAAACCCGCCTTCCCCATCAGCCGGATGGCCATAATCCGGCCGGTCACCCGCACGCTGACTCGCGCTGTCTCCAGTTGCTCGGCGCTTTTTCCCGAATACTCTTGCAAAATCGCGGGAACCGTATGCGTGAACTCGTACTTCGTGGGATAAACCCGCTGCCCCAGTGCTTCAATCTGCTTGAGTTTTTCCCGCCGCTGTTCGTAGATTTTCTCGTCGAGTGCCAATCGGTTCCTTAGTGTTGACCCAGTTGAGGGATCTGAAATCGCTGGCGGACCCGGAGAGACTTGAACTCCCAACCTCTGCGTTCGAAGCGCATTGCTCTATCCAGTTGAGCTACGGGTCCGCTTGCCCCTAAGCTTAGCAGGTCTGCCCCGCGAACTCGTCCGGGAGGCGTCCGCCAAAGCTCACCGCAACCGCAAGTAATATTCGGTTTGTGATACTTTCGTTTGCTAGATAATAATGATTTCGGTTCTAGAATGTGATGCCGAGCACAGACCAGCGATACCAGTCGTCGAATATGCTACCTAAGTAAGGAGAAACTGCAAGAGCTTGCCCGCCAACAAGTCATCGACGCGCCGCTTCGCCCGCTTTCGCACCGAGTTGCCGGTGATCGTCAAGGTTCTCGGACAGGACGGCTACATGCGAGTACACGGCCGTTGCTTCGAAATCAACGATAGCGGCTTGGGCGCCGTCATCACCAGTGAGTTCCGCCCCGGAGAGATGGTTTCTCTCGAACTTTCCATCCCCGATGTGACCGATACTCAGGTATTCCGGGCCGTGGTCCGCCACCGCATGGGATTCCTGCACGGCTTTGAATTTGTGGGAATCCTTCCCGAACAGCGCCAATACCTGCAGACCTATTGCCGTAATCTGCAACCATCCTGAAGCTGGGTTCGTCGCCCGGAATCACCATCACAAGGTACAATTCCAACTTCACACTCAAACCAAGGAGTCACGCATGACGCAGAAAGTGATCGACATCGTCGGAACCTCGAAACAGAGCTTTGCCAAAGCCGCCGAGAACGCCGTCGCCGAAGCCGCTAAGACAGTCCGCGGCATGCGATGGGCTCGCATCTCGGAATTCGAAATGGAATTGAACGGAAAAAAAGTCGCGCAATACCGCGCCACAGCTCGCATTTATTTTGACGTGGAACGCAAGTAGCGCGGCTCCCGACGTGACTCGAAAAGCGCCGGCCATGCTGTCCCCGACGCCCCATACATCTCGAATGTCAACCGAGGCATCCCTAGAAGCATACTGAGGAAGCATACTGACCGGAACGGGAGCGCCCATGCACGCCAAAGCAGTGAGGGCCGTCCTCGTAGTCGGAATTCTATCGTTCCTGCTGGCGATGTCTGAAGCTCTGCGGGCGCAGGTCACTGGAGCCACGCTTTCGGGTAGCGTCACCAACTCGTCCGGCGCCGCCGTGCCCAACGCCAAAATCGCCGTCAGGAATTTAGCCACCGGCCAGACGACGCCGGCATTATCCGATTCTCAAGGACAGTACACCCTTCCCGGCCTCGCCCCTGGAAATTATGAAGTCTCCGTTTCAGCGGATGGATTCGTCACCAGCGTAGAGAACGCCACGCTCGCAGCAGGAGCTACGCTGACCCTCAATGCCGTTCTGGTTGCATCACAGGCTCCAGCTCAGACCAACAACCTGCCCAATGCCCCTTCCAGCAGCAAGACAGAACCGTCGCTTCAGGATTTGGGGTTTCCTCCGGAGCAAACCCAGGGAAACACCAGGGAACAGGCGCTGCTCGATAAGCGCACCCACATGCTGAAGATCCATCAGCGCTTGGGATTGATCACGACCCTGCCTTTAATTGCGACGGTCGCGACTTCCATCAACGCCGGCGGCCGGCACACCAGCAACACCGACCGCACCGTGCATCTGGTCCTTGGCTCAGTGACCGGGGATCTGTATTTTATGACCGCCTACTACGCGCTTCGTGCCCCCCGCGTGAAAGGGACCGAGACCCGTGGCCCTATTCGTTTCCACAAAGCCATGGCATGGATTCACGGCCCGGGGATGATTCTCACCCCGATCCTGGGCGCGATGGCTTACTCACAGAAAAATAATGGGGAGAAGGTTCATGGCATTGCGCAGGCCCATGGGCCAGTGGCGATCATTACTGCGGGGGCGTTTGGAGCAGCTCTGCTATCCGTATCGGTGAAATTCTGATCTGACGTCATGAGTGTAAGAATCTCCATAATCTTCTTGTTGCTGACATTTGCCCCCTTGGCCGTGGCGGCCGACAACCAATGGGTTCTGGAGCAATCCACGCTGACTTACCATGTCTCCCACCCTTTGCACCAAACCGAAGGTATCAGTCATGCGGCCAGAGGTAAGGCAGTGTGTCACGACGGGCAATGTGATTTCCTGATTGCCGTACCGGTAAAATCGTTCGACTCCGGCGATAGCAATCGCGACCTTCACATGCTTCAGGTCACCCGCGGCGCCGAATTTCCTATGGTGACGGTGCGCACCCGCCTGCCGGAGGCCGACTCATCAGCCGGCACCATCCATGCCGACTTGGAAATTCAGTTTGCCGGTCAGACGGTGCAATACAAACACGTCGCATTCCAGTTGGTGACGCAGGGCGCTGAAAGACGAATTTCCGGAACCATCCCAGCCACCCTCACCGATTTCAAGATCGATCCCCCCACGCTTCTGACCATGCCGGTGAAGAATGATATTCCTGTGCGAATAGACATGACGTGGCGCTCGCAGTGAGCCGTGCTGCTCTAAGCCGGATTGTCTGCGTGTAACCCCATGTCCTCGGTCGGAAGGTTTTTTGACGCCTGAATTGACTTGCCTTCACCATCCGCCTAAGATGGCCTCCCGGAGCCACTTCATAAATTGATCGGCCAAACCATCTCGCACTACCGCATCGTGGAGAAGCTCGGTGGTGGCGGCATGGGAGTGGTGTATAAAGCCGAGGACACGCGCCTCGGCCGCTTCGTAGCCCTCAAGTTTTTACCCGAGGACGTCGCCAAAGACCCGCAGGCCCTCAGCCGTTTCCAGCGTGAAGCCAAAGCTGCATCGGCCCTCAATCATCCCAATATCTGTACCATCCACGAGATCGACGAAGCCAACGGCCAGGCATTCATCGTCATGGAATGCCTCGAAGGCATGACCCTGAAGCATCGTATCGCGGGACGCCCGCTGGAGATGGGTCTGTTGCTGACCCTCGCCATCGAAGTCGCGGATGCTCTGGAGGTCGCCCACAGCAAGGGCATCGTCCATCGCGACATCAAGCCGGCCAACATCTTCGTTACCACACGCGAGCACGCCAAAGTTCTCGATTTTGGTCTGGCCAAGGTCACGCGCCTCGGCGAGCAAGACGCCGCACCAGAAGCGACGGTCGGAAGCGCACAACAACTCACCAACCCAGGGACGGCCATGGGTACGGTGGCCTACATGTCTCCGGAGCAGTCTCTGGGAAAGGACCTGGACGGCCGCACCGACCTGTTCTCCTATGGCGCCGTGCTTTACGAGATGGCGACCGGGCAAGTGCCTTTTGCCGGCGACACTTCCGCCGCCATCTTCGATGCCATCCTGCACCGCGCGCCCGCGGCCCCCGTGCGGCTCAACAGCCAGGTATCACCCGAGTTGGAGCGGATCATCAATAAAGCGTTGGAGAAGGATCGCAATCTTCGCTACCAGCACGCCGGCGATCTGCGAGCCGATCTGCAACGCCTCAAGCGAGACCTGGATTCCAGCCGGTCAGTCGTGGCAGCGGTTGAGCCCCCAGCGCTTACATCTTCTTCGGCGCGAACGATGGTTTCCCCGCCCTCGGCTGCGGTGGTCACGCCGCCCTCAGGATCGAAGCCGGTTGTCACCATTCCTGCGCCTCCACAAAGCAAGAAATGGCTGTGGGTCGGCGCTGCCGCCGTGATCGTGGCACTCGGCGCGACGGGTGCGTTCTTCTATACGCATCGCACGTCCGGTCTGACGGAAAAAGATTCGGTTCTGCTCAGCGATTTCGTCAACACCACCGGGGACCCAGTGTTCGACGGAACTCTGAAACAGGCTCTCGCCGTGCAGCTCGAGCAGTCTCCTTATCTGAATATCTTTCCTCAGGAGCGTGTTCGCGACACGCTGCGCTACATGGGTCGCTCCCCCGATGAACGTGTGACTCCCGATTTGGCTCGGGACATTTGCCAGCGCGAGGGCATCAAAGCCGTGTTGAACGCCTCGATCACCAGCCTTGGCACCCAGTATGTGGTCGGCGTCGATGCGGTAAATTGCAAAACCGGCGACAGCCTGGCTCGTGAGCAGGTCCAGGTGGAAAAGAAGGAACAAGTCCTGGGTGCGGTGGGCAAGGTGGCCTCGAGCCTCAGAGGCAAGCTGGGCGAGTCGCTGGCGTCGCTGCAAAAGTTCGATGCACCGGTCGAAGAAGCGACCACATCCTCGCTCGAAGCTCTCAAGTCGTTCAGTCTGGCCGAAGCGGAAAGGGACAAAGGCAGCGAATACAATGCCATTCCTCTTTACAAACACGCCCTCGAGCTCGATCCGAATTTTGCCGTTGCCTATGCCCGTCTGGGACAGTCGTACTTCAACATCGGCGAAACCTCCCTCGGCATAGAAAACACCAAGAAAGCTTTCGAGCGGCGCGATCGCGGCAGCGAACTGGAAAAGTTTTACATCTCCTCGCACTACTACAATATTGTCAGCGGCGAACTCGACAAGGAGCTTGAAGCACTGCAGTTGTGGCAGCGCACCTATCCGCGCGACAACGTTCCTGCCAACAATCTCTCTGTTCTGTATGGAATCATGGGGAAGTGGGAACAGGCCTTGGAGAAAGCACAGGAGACCAAACAACTCGCTCCCAACTCGGCCTTCAGCTACTTCGTGATGTACGCTGCATACCTGGGGCTGAACCGCATCGCCGAGAGCAAGGCGCTTCTACAGGAAGCGGTCGGGAAGAAGATTGACTCGGCTAACGAGCACTCCGCGCTGTATCGGCTTGCATTCCTCGAGGGTGACACGAATGGAATGCAGCGCGAGTCGGACTGGGGCAAGGGCAAGCAGGATGAAGAACTCGTACTGGAGGCGACCGCCGAAGCAGAAATCTCGTCTGGAAAGCTCGCCGCGGCCCGGTCGTCTTACCAACAAGCGGTAGACAGCGCGCGGCGAGGCGCATTTGAAGAGAGTGCCGCAACCATCCTGGCGCGCGAAGCCATCTACGAGGCCGAGATCGGAGACACCAAGTCGGCCCGCGAGGATGCCTCGGCTGCGCTTTCACATTCCCGCTCGCGCAATATTATGACAGCCGCCGGCCGGGCACTGTCCCTCGCCGGAGACGGGTCGGGGGCCGAAGCCGTGGCTCAGGAACTCGTGCGCGACAATCCGCAGAACACCCTGATCAATGCGGTGGGCGCGCCTCTCATGCGCGCCGGAATTGCCTTAACCCAGGGGAATCCCGCGAAGACCATCGAACTTCTGCAACCGACCTCAGGGTACGAGTTTGGCCTGGTCGCAGGCGCCGCACCTAACTATTTGCGCGGGCTTGCCGATCTCAAGCTGAACAAAGGCAACGACGCAGCTCAGGAGTTTCAGAAGATTCTGGATCATAAGGGCGTCTGCGCACTAATCCTTCCCACCTGCTCGCTGGCCCACCTGCAGCTCGGTCGCGCTCGCGCCGAAGCTGGCGACGCCACTAGCGCACGCACCGCCTACCAGGATTTCTTCGCCCTCTGGAAAGATGCCGACCCCGATGTCCCCATCCTGAAAGAGGCCAAATCGGAATACGCCAAGCTGCAGTGAAATGTGGGCGCGGGCTCGGCTCGCCACCAGAAATCCACAGTTTATTTGCAACCGCCGTGTAACTTCCTCTCCCCTCGCTGCTCTCATCAGCGCGAAATCGCAACCGGTAGGGGCATCAGCTGTTCTGGAGCTGCCTCTGCCGTGCGCGTTCATTCGCACAATCTGTCGATAGAGGAGTGTGGCATGACTAGGAAGACGCGTATTCTGTTGACCCTTGCTCTGGCAACCAGCGTTCTATTGCCGGTCCTTAGTAAAGCCCAATCCGGTAGTACAGCCGAGGGCGGCGCAGTATTCGTGATGACGAACGCAGCCAATAGGAATGAAGTAATAGCTTACATACGAGCTGCCGATGGCTCCTTGCACGAGCCCCGCAAATTTCCCACTGGGGGCCGGGGCAGCGGCGGAGTTACCGATCCCTTGGGATCCCAGGGCTCTCTTACGCTGAGTCAGGATCACTCACTCTTATTCGCAGTCAATGCCGGCAGCGGCACGATCTCCGTTTTCCGCGTCCACGGCGCGTTTCTCTTTCTGCTGGACCAGGCGGTCTGTGGCGGCAGTGAGCCAGTTGCCGTAGCGCAGCATGGACCGCTCGTGTACGTGGTCAATGCCGGCGGCAGCAGCAGCGTGGTGGGTTTCCATCTCGACTTGTTCGGACACCTCCATCGCATTCCCGCGGCTATCGCCTTTCTCACCACTGCCAATTCGGGGGCGGCATCGCTGTCCTTTAGTCCCGACGGTCAGTTTCTTCTGGTCACCGAAAAACTCACCAACAACATCGACGCTTTTCATGTGCAAAGCGACGGCACGCTGGCTCCTATCGTAGTAAATCCCAGCGCCGGACCGGGGGCATTTGCGGTTTTGTTTGCACCCAATGGAGCTGCCTTGGTCACCGAAACTGGCCCGGCTGGCACGGCCAACGCTTCAGCGCTTTCCTCCTACGCAGTTCATCCCAACGGCACGCTCTCTCCCATCAGTACCAGCGTTCCCACGCTGGGCGCCGCAACCTGCTGGCAAGCGGTCACTCCTGACGGACACTTCGTGTACACCTCGAACGCAGGCACGTCGACGATCTCCGGCTTTACCCTCAGCACCTCGGGTGCGCTGGCTGCTTTGCCCGGAACGATCGTCGGAACCAACCCGGCGGGAACCACAAACCTCGACATCACCATTAGCGGTGACGGACGATTCCTGTACACCGTGGATACGGGAACTGGCGCGGTCAGCATCTTCGGCATCGGTAAGGACGGTACCTTGACCAACCTTGGCGATGTAGGCGGACTCCCGGCGTCCGCCGGCCTTAACGGAATCGCAGCTTTCTAGCGGTTGCGCGATGGGCTGCGGCAGCACGCCGCAGCCCATTCTTTTCCAACCGAAACTGAAAAGGGCAAGCGCTCATTCTCTCGCAGACTCCGCCGCGTAATTTCCTCGACCGGCGCAAAATCATCTGGGAATAGAGAGCCGGGATTCGACTACAGGATCGCCGACATTCCTCTACAGCGAACATTGTATTGTCCACTTTCTCGGCTTTGTATTAGATTTCAACTCGCTAGACGAGCAAGTTGCGGTCATGGGTTAGTGTCATGCCTGGCGGCGGACGTTTTGCCCTCACGACCGCGCGCAACTTGGGAACCCCGCCTTTGCCAGAAAGGCGGGGGTTCTGTTTTTAGGGCGCTTTTCTCGCTTTAGCTTGAGCCGCGGCTTTGATGCGCGCCACATGGACCGAGGATCCGACCGTAGCGCAATCCTGACCGGGTTCGGCGCGACACTCCGGACAGGCTACATCCAGCGTGCTTGCCCGGAGCGGCCTGGGGATCAAGCCCAGTTCGGCCATCTTCTCGCGGATGGCCTGGGACTCGTCTAACAGCTTGGCTATTTCCCCCCGCAATTCCTTCGCGCGCCCGATCAACTCCGCCAGCTTCTTGCGCTCGGACTCGTCGAAGCGCGCCATGAGAGGGCAGCCTTAGCCACCAACGCTGGCCCTGATAGACTGCCACAATTCGGTGGGATATTCGATACCTTCCATGCGGTACGCAGCCCGCAAACGGTTCCTCTGACCGGAAGGCACGTAGGACGAAAGGCTCTAATACTTAAAGAGTTAACATTGACAACTTTATGTTTTGGATGCAAAGTGCCGCCGCACGAATGTCTTTTGGCAAAGCGAGGCCGCCATGCAAAACACAGTTGACAATGTGACACTGCTTTCGCGAAAAAATGATCGCGGATTCACCTTGATTGAGCTTCTGGTGGTGATTGCCATCATCGCCATTCTGATCGGGCTCCTGCTGCCTGCGGTTCAGAAAACACGGGAGGCCGCCAATCGCGCGCAATGCACCAACAACCTCAAGCAACTGGCGCTGGCCATCCATACTTTCCAGGAGTTTAACGGAGGCACGTTGCCGCAGAACTTGGTCGCTCTCGCCAATGCCGGCTACATCGGTACGGCTCTGGCTGGCGGGAGAGCTCGAGGCGAGATTTACAACTACCAGCCTGGGACGTCGCAGGGAGCATTCACTGTCACTACGCAGCCGGAGTTTCCCGGCGTCACTGATGAGTACAGCCAGAGAATCGATCAGACGGGCAAGCTAACCCTGAGCCGGCTATCAGTCGCAACCAGCGACATACCTATCATTGACACCTGGTGGAAGGGCAGAACGGCGATTACCCAGCTGCAGACGGCAATCGCTCCCAACATCACCGATGCGCAGGCGGATGCCGACATGCAAAAGACTCACAATCTCCCCTTCGTAATCAGCAAGCTTGATGAAAATCACGATTCTGTCGTGACAATCCCGGAAATATTGAATTTTCAGTCGAGCAACAAAATTTTCGACTCTTTCCGGACCACGCTCTCCGGTAATTTCCATTTTGACGCGGATGACGTGTCCGTCACTCCCGGCGTAAACGGTGCGTATGCCCTCGGCGGTGAGCAGCCTTGTGCCCCTACCGCCAACATTGCGGCAAAAGTGTTGCCGGTGCAATCGCTGGGCGGCGGCTTGTTCGAAGAGAATGTGCAGTTCAGCAATTCCGGCACGGCCGCGATCCCTGGCCCGATTAACGCGGTCATCACCCTCGACTTCAAAACCATGGCTCTGGCCGAGACAACCGGAGCTGCCACTTGCCGGCGCAACCTGCCTTATGTACTTGTGGAGTCGAATGGGCTGGCGGCGGGGGAAACCGGTACGTTTTCCATGACAATCGTTTATGGGGTGGCCGGCGGCGTCCCCGTAATACCGGCGAGCAGCTTCTATTTTGTCTCAGGAAACGCCCAGCCGTAAGGGCCACTGACCCACCCAGGCTTCCCGGCTTGGGTGGGGATTTTCTTCGCAGGATACCAAGTTCAAATACCGTTATGCGAGGTGTCCCACAGCATCTCGAATGAGCGAGCCTCGAATACCGAAGCCAACCCGCTCCGGTTCAATAAATCCCTGATGCGCTGGCTTGGATTGGCAACCTCCAGCGCACAATTGGTTCTTCGGGCATGCATATAAACACTGACTAGCGCCCCCAGACCGGCGCTGTCGATGTAGTCGACGTTACTCAGGTCTAAGACGATCCGCTTGCCCTCCGGAATCAGGTCGCGCAGAGCGTTCTCCAGCCTGGCAGATGGAACCAGCGTGATTCGGCCCGCGGCCCGGACCGTGGTTTCCAACTCTTTCTTCTCCGTTTCGAGTGTGAACTCGGGAGCGCGAATCACCGGATTGGCAGCCATTTGCAGTCCTCCTTCTCTCCAGTGTCGAAGTACCTTTGTCATGTTCGGAAAGACGCCGACCCACCTGGCCGGGCTCTTTCCACAGGAAGCGGATTTTGACTCGCTTAACGGCTAAAGATATACCAGACTGTCGCAATGTCAACCGGAAGTCACGCCATTTGAGGCTTTTTTCCACAGGCCTGGCCATTCGATTGTCAACCTCCCTGAGGCAAGGCAGGCCATCCGAAAGCGCCACGCTTCGGCTATTTGAGCCACTTTACCCGATTCTCCCGTTATTAGAGGCAGGGCTGGAGGGACAAGACGTGAACCGACTGAGCACACCGAAAAGCATCTGTTTCCTAATGCTGCTAGCGGCAGTCACCGTTTCGCCTGCGCAGACTTTCACTACCCTTTTTGATTTCAACGGACCCAGTGGCGCAACCCCGGGGCCTGCCATGCAACTGGTGGAAGGTTTCGACGGCTACCTTTGGGGCACCACCACGGCCGGCGGAAGCGCCGGTGCCGGAACGATATTTAAGCTCAACAAGACTACGAGTTTTCTCAGTATCGTTCACAGCTTCGA
>Ga0335078_10006090_pt1 | contig 17886 bp, 29 predicted proteins | sample Lox_Sample_32_FD_206711 | JGI IMG/M metagenome (GOLD analysis project Ga0335078, IMG submission 206711) | Soil microbial communities from Loxahatchee National Wildlife Refuge, Florida, United States - Lox_Sample_3.2 | ecosystem: Environmental > Terrestrial > Soil > Wetlands | place: USA... | reverse complement strand
CGGCGATCCGCAAGGTAAGCTCCTCCTGTTCCGAGATGGTCCCGGAACCCCAGGCGCCCGTAGCTCAGGGGATAGAGCGCTCGCCTCCGGAGCGAGAGGTCGCAGGTTCAAATCCTGCCGGGCGCGTCCCCGAAAGTGCCTGCAAATGACGGCCTTCACGATACCTGGCCACCGCGCGCTAGAACGCAACGACTCGCTTCGACCAGCCAGCGCTGCCCATTGCTGCCCAAAGCACCAGCACGCTCCGTGAGCTCGAACAAGGATCTGTTGCTTAATCCAGACACCGCGTCGAGTCTGGATAGCCTCGCGTCGCGCCTGCCGGGTCTGGTGGCGGACAGCTTCCCAGTTGCTCGGGATCAGCTCGCTGGCGACATCGACGATCAGATTGACGCGCAGATCGTCATCCGGAACCTGATGGGGATCATCGGCCGGGCGATCCTCCTCTCCGACCGGCAACTGTTCGACGGCGGCATCCAAGCCGCGGTTGCGATCTGGGACCTCGGTGATCGGGCAGCAATGTATTCGACCCGAACCCCTTCGTTCGAGGCTTCGCTCTGGGAGGGCATGGGTGTCGAGCTCTACACGCTCGGCGGCCTAGCGGTCCGATACGAAAAGTGGGCGGAACTACGCGCCCTGACGGTCCAGCAGCCTGAGACGACGGGCAAGGAGACCTGGCTCCGTCAGGGGCAAGTTGCGAGCGGGCGTGCCGCAGAAGTGGAGATGTCCTTCCTCAGTCTCCCGGCGGCGCGTCTCCGCACTCAATATGGACCGATGAGCCCTGAGGAGTCCTTGGAAGCGGTCGCACGGTTCGACCTCCTGTCTGGTCTGATCATCATGGAGACCCCGCCGGCCAGGTTCTATCCGAATGCCGCTGAGTTCAGCGAGGAGCTGGTCGAGCCCATCGTGATCGGTCAGCTTCGCGAGTCCAGCACCGCACTGCGTCAGCACGTCTTCCCCCGCGACGACAGCGGTCTGCGGGAAGCGCTGCGCCTATACGACCAGATGGCTCGCTCCCAGGCGGCCATCATGCGGTACTGGACTCGAGACTGGGCCTGGCGCGCGTTCGCTGACGGACGCACCTGGGCCTTCATCACCGAAGGCTCAATCCTCGAGAGTCTGCCGAGAATGCCCTAGTAACTGAACGTGGCTCGCTCGGCGGACCTGCGAGCTGCGGGTCATCAAGGCCGACCATCTCACGCAGCGCCGCCTTCGACTGCTGGTCGCGCCTCATCCCATGCCGGTAGACCCTCAGCGTGAACGTGGGGTCGGTGTGGCCGAGCTGGTCCATCACCGCGCCTGGATCGACACCGAGCGCGACAAGGAGCGACGCGAACGTGTGGCGCAGCTTGTGGGGTGTCAGCCGCTCGGGTAGTGGAACTTCCCCAGCCTCCGCAAGCAGCTCGTTGGCCCGCTCGACAGCCGGGGCGAGTACCCGCTTGCGAAGGTTCGTGGCGCCGAACTCCTGCCCGGTGCTGGTCGGGAACACGAGATCGTTCGGGCCGGTCGACCGCGCTGTCGCCTTCCACGCGAGTAGTTCGTCGCGGAGCGCCGGGAGCATGTCGACCTGCCGGACGCCAGCGTCAGTCTTGGACTCGCGGACATGGATCCGGCCGGCGGTCAGGTCGACATGCCGCCACGTCAGCGCGGTCATCTCCCCGATCCGAAGGCCGCCGAAAACGAGCGTTGCGAGCATCGCCCTGCGCGCCACGTGCTGCCGGTCCTTGCGCGCGCCCCGGTCGAGCTCGCCCGCGGCGTCCAGCAGCGCGGCGATGTGCTCGGCGCGGTCGAGCCATACCGGCTTCGGCTTCGGCGCCTTCACCTTCTCGGCCAGCTTCGCGGGGTTGCGGTCGATCATCTCCCACCGCACCGCGCGCTCGAGGATCTGCCCTAGCCGGGTGATCGTCTTGTTGATCGACACGGGCGCCAGGATCCCCTCCCGGACCTTCGCTGCCCGGTAGCGCTCGATCTCGCGGACGGTGATCTGCGACAGGCGGTGGTTCTCGAAGAACGGCAGCAGGTGCGACGACAGCTGCCAGCCGTAGTCGACGCGCGTGTTCTCCGACCAGGAGCCCGTGTTCTCCTCGAACCACTCCGACGCGAACACGTGGAACGTTGGGTCCCGATCCTCGTCCGGCGCCTCGACGACCGGCTTCGGCTTTGGGAGCTGCCAGCGGCCGCGGCGGACGTCCGCGAGGACGTTCTGTAGCTCCTCGTTCGCCCGCTCGAGCGTCCAGCCGTCCTCGGCGGTCCCGAGCGTCACGTACTGGCGTTGGCCGAACGCGCGGAACCGGAGCGCGAACGCGGGGTTCTTCCGACGCTCGTCGAAGATCACTTGGCCTGTGGCTTTGCCGTGCCATCAGCGCTTCCCCGCTTTCCGTTCCTCGGCCTCGAGAGCCTGGACGATCAGGTAGCGGACGTACGCCTCTCGGGGAACGAGATCGCCCTTGACGGCGTCGATCCGCGCGACCATCTCGGGCGGGATTCGCACCGGGACGGCCTTCGGTGGTGTGGGTGAGTTTTTGACCATGAGCACATGCTAGCACACGCTACGACATGATGGTAGTTGCTTGCATGAGGTCGGGTAGCTCACCATCACGCCCGGTCGAGCCGGAACTCAAGGCCGCCGTCCTCGCCGATCGCCGTGACCGTCGCCGTCCCGATCACATCGCCCTCCCCTGGTCCGTTTCCCCGAAACACCGGGAGCGTGTCGCCGACGGCGGCCGTCTGCGCCGGATCCGCCTCAAGGTCGTAGTGGTCGTCGTACATCAGGATCCGTGCTTCGTGATCGCCGTGCTGGTTGGTACCTTCGCTGTCTGGCATGAGAGACGGGCTCCTCTCGTGTCAACGCCCCCGGTCCGCTCAGCCCGGGGCTTTCTTCTACGTTGTAGGCCGCGCTTCGCCGAACGTCTCGACGACCTCTCGGTAGTTGCGGGGAAAAGAAGCCGTCACGGCCGCGTCCGACGAAGCGGTCAGCGCCCTTCGGTCTCCTTCACCCGCTGCACGGCGTCATACACCGCCTGCCGGCTGATCCCGAGCTCGGCGGCGATGTCGGTCTGTTTCGCGCCCGCTCGAACCGCGACGGCGATCTCAGCGTCGCGCTCCGCAACAGCGCGTCGCACCAGCTCGCGGGCCATGGCCTCCGCTTCGGGAATGCGGTCGTGAGCGCGTCGGATTCGGCCACGCTCAGCGTCGGTCAAGGGCCGCGGGGAGATGGGCGATACTCCCATACGACAAGTGTAGCCTTGACACACGACGTTTGAGGCGGTAGGAATACGCGGGTCAGACACTCGCCGCGGCCGGACGGGGATAGCGACCGGCCCGCGCCATCAACCGAGAGGAGACCACGATGCCTGCGGCTACCGCAGCGCCACGTTTCGCTGCGCTCACGCGCGAGCAGGACGAGCTGCTCGACCGTCTCCGCCCCGACTGCCGGGTCGTCGGCCGGCTGATCGGCGGTGACGTCGTCGTCCGGACCGCCGGCGACTACGTCATCGCGATCGAGCCTGACGGCTCCTGGCGGCTTCTCCGCGTCCCGGCTCCGTCGTGGGAGACGGCGGCATGAAACGCGATCGCCGACGTCGCCGCGCGCGGCCCGACAGCCCTTGGATGGCGTGCGGGGCGCTCGTCGTCCCGCTCTGCCAGATACCCGATCACGACCCGGTGCTCGAGGAGATGCTGGCGCTGCTCGGCGACCAGGCGATCGAAGCGGTGCTGCGCCTCGCGGACGCGCGACGTCTCGCGATCGAGTCCGCGTGCCGGAACTGAGGAGGCCGGGTGAATCATGCGCGCGCGCCGCCACCACCACCGCCGGAAGCCCACCAACTACGCGCTCCAGATCGGGGCGCGCAGAAACCACTTCAAGGAGACAACGATGAAGAAGCTCTGGCATTCAGCCACAGCGAACAAGCGTCGCAAGATCATCGCGGCGATCACGAGCCTCGCGCTCGTAGCCGCGTCCGCGTTCGCCTACTACGTGCTGGTCGTGAACACGACCGGTTCCGGGTCCGGCACCCAGGCCGCCGGGCCCAACACCGCGCAATCGGTCAATCTGACGCTGACGGCGAGCTGGCCCGATGCGCAGCTCGCACCGCCGGGCGGCGCGACCGGCAGCAGCCCGACGTGGCTGCCGTTGACGCTGAAGGCGGACAACTCGACCGGGTTCGCCGCGCCGGTGACTGAGATCAAGTTCACCGGCGTTTCGTCGACCGACCCGGGATGCAACACCGTGCTGCAGAACAGTGCGGACGGGATCGCGGTCACGTGGCCTGACGGCACGGTGAGCGGCCCAGGCGCGCAGTACGCCCCGGCCCAATTCCAGAACCCTTCGGGTGTCTACAAGCCCTCGGGGTTCACGCTCAGCGTTCCGGCGAACAGCACCGGCACCAACCTACTGCAGCTCGGCGGCACCGACACCGACCCCGCGGTCATCGGGTGGTGGGAGGACGGCGTCGACGATACCGCCTGCGCGAGTCAGCCGATCACCGTCAGCTTCACCGCGGATAACGCCGGCTGACTAACAGAAGTCTGTGTGACCAAGGACTGTGTCATGTCGAATCTGCCCCCAACCCCCCGGTGGTGGTCACGGATGGCCGCCGCCGGGCTTACCGTCATCGTGGCATGCCTCGCGCTCTCCGCGCCCGCTGCAGGCCACGCCCGGTTGCTACTGGGGCAATCCCTCGGAACGGCTGCGGACGCTGCTATGAGGGCTCTCACGCAGTCCCCCTGCCCGACGCAGACGGTTACGGTCGTCAACCATGCGGGCGTGCGCCCGATAGCGCTGGCCAAGATGGAGAACGCCATCGTGGCTCAGTCGTTGCAGGTGCGGGCCGCGTGGGGAACACCGTGCGTCCAGTTCGGTCCCGGCGGGTGGCGCCTGTATCTGAAGATCGGCGGCCAGCCACACGGCGTCCACCTCTGGTACGGCAATCCGTACGCGATCGTCTGGACCGGCGGCGGCACCGTCGAGTCCTGGTCCCGGGACCTCTCGCATGAGATTCTCGAGATGCTCGTCGACCCCGAGACGAATCGGTCCGTCTACCGCGACGGCGTCGGGCGGATCGTCGAGGTCGCGGATCCGGTCGAATGGGACGGCTACCGGCTGGACGGCATCTACGTGAGCGACTTCGTGCTGCCCGCATGGTTCGCCGGCGGCACCATCGGCGAACCCACCTGCACCGGCATGACATGCGTCTTCCCAGGCCCCGACCTCGCGCCGGCGGATGCGCCCGGACCTTACGACGAGATGGGGTTACTGACCGCGCCGTGGCAGACGGCCGACGCGGATGGGACCTAGCCTCGGCGAGCTTCGCGGATGTCTGCGGTCACCAGTGTCATGGCAAAATGTAGCGCGCACGTTCTAACACGTTCACCTGCGCCATCGTCCGCAGATTTAGAGGGTTGGCCCACGAGCCGCCGGGAACCGGCTCGATGCCGCCAATGTCAACGTACGTCGTGCTCGGCGTGTAGTTCTGAGCGACCGAGAAAATCGCGATGATCGGCAGACCGTTCTTCGGGTCAGGCGTCGGCACAAGGCCGCGCGTGTAAGGCGTGATCAGAGTCGATTGCAGCAGCGTGCCGTTTATCGTACCTGCGCCCGCCAGCGGAGACGGTGCTGACGTTTGCGACTGGCCGTAATACATGAACTGGTCGCCGATGACATCATCGAGCAGGAAGGTGTTGGTGTAGTTGATGCCCGCGGTGTAGACGGCGGTTGAGTTCGGCCAGCCGAGCTGGGATGGCTGAAGCGACTGGGGCGCCAGGAACCATGTGGAGTTGTCCGGCAGCATCACGAGCCCAGCGACATCCAACGCGCCCGGAAGATGCGGATGGTTTACCGCGATCGTAATGCCAATGTTTGCCGCATATTGGCTCGGACGTAAAGTGAACGTTCCGAGATCGTACGGCTGCCAGTCGATTGAGGTCACCGTGGCGGTGGTCGGATATGAGACATACAAGTTCTGCTGTGTCTGCAACGTTCCAGCACCGTTCGATGCTCTTGCGATGGCGAAAAGTCTATGTTCGCCGACGTAGTTCTGCGCCGGTCCGCCCGTCGTCTGCAACAGCTGATTCGGGATCGGACTAAACACCATTCGATCCGCGCCGGTGAACACAGACAAGTATTGGCTTGCGATCGCAGTAGTGCTCCTCACCGTGGTTGCGTTGACAGCAGCAATTTCCGCCGTGGTGATGAGCGGGCGGTAGTACCGGTCCGGAAGCACCGACATGGCGACGTAGGGAGTCAAGCCAAGGTTCGTGGCTGTGTTGGGTAGCGGTCCGACGTAACTGACCTGCAAGGCGGTCGGCGCGTCGCCTGCGAGACTCGGCGATCCCCAATAGCTGATCCCGGAACTCGCGCCCACGGGCCCCTTCTGCGGGCTAGCGCCGAACCCGATCCCCGACGCAGTGAGAATGTTCGCGCCACCCGATGCGTACGGCGAGATGAGCAGCAGCGGTCCGACGCCCGACGCCGCGGCGTAAGGACGCGGCCCGGCCGTGCGCCCGAACGGGGCACAAAAGAAACGGAGCGTGACCTTCGTCCACCCCTGCCCCTCCTTGCGATACGAGTAGTCGATGTCCGCCTGCGCGCCAAGCCCGTCAAAGTAGGTCGGCTGGCTCGCTCCGTCCGGCTGCCACTCAAGCACGCACCCGGGCGTCTCACCTATCTGATTAATCGACGTGACGAACTGGAGCACGGCCGGCAGGTTCGAGAGCGACTGGCCGCCGATCGGACCGAGCAGCAGCGGAAACACCAGCTCCTTCTCCGTGAACTGGGTCAACGCGAGCGTCGCACCGGGCTTCAGGAGCGACCGGCCCCACACCTTGCTCGTGAACTGCGGATCCGCCAAATCGAGACCGTCACCCTCCTGCACATCGACATACGGCGACAGATCGACCGTCTGCAGGTTTGCCGTCTGGTTGTTGGAGAGCTTGAGGATCATCAGCCGACACCCCCCGCTGGCGCCATCGCGACCGGCGCGTGCTCGCCTCCGGCGACGACCAGGCCGCGCATCAGCGCGAGACACTGAGCCTCGGTGATCTGGCCGCCGACCGTGAGCATCGCGCCGGCCGGGTAGAACTGGCCGCCGATCGTGATCTCGGTCTGGAGGTAGACCGCAGCGGGCAATGTCACGTCGTGATACGTCGCCCTGGACATTTCGACCAGATCGGCCGCCTCAGCGCCGGTGACGTCATGCCCGACGATCTGGAACAAGTCGGCGCGCGGAAAGTCCAGGCGACGTATCACGAGCGCGGTCATCGCACGGCCCCGGTAAGGTCGCCAAGCGGGACCCGCCGCCGCAGCAGGCTGGCGTCGAACTTCAGCTGACCGAGCATTCCGGCGCTGTGGACGCCAACCGCGTCTAGGAAGTCGAGCACGACCTCCGGGTCAAGGAGCACACCCCAGTACCGCCATCCGGTCGCGCCGTGGGCGGTCGGGAGCGTCAGCTCGACGACCTCACCGGCGTCATCGACGCACCAGGCGTGCGATTCGATCTGCTCGTCGACCTCGATCATCCCCTCGGCGTAGTGCAGGCCGGCGTCAGCGACCGCCGCTTCTGCCGAGTTGCGGAAGCACAGGCCGCGCGGCCCGGCGAGATCCCGGTAGCAGGCGGGCAGTCGACGCCCGGGATACAGGCGGCCGTACCTGAGGAGCCAGTCCGCGGCGTGCGACTTCGTCGGGGTTCGCCAGACGTCGCGTTGGAGGTCCGTCAGCCGATCGAGGCTCACTGCTCGGCCCTTTGTTTCGCGCTGCGGCTGCGCCGGGTGCAGCGCTTATTGCAGTAGCGGCCCGCGGGGCTTTTCGGCACGAACGTCGCGCCGCACGTCAAGCACGCCCGCGGCGGGAGTGGCGGGAGTTCGGGGCGGCTGGCCAGCGTCGCGCACGACCGCGAGCAGTAGCGCCCCCACCCGCCCGCGTCCTGGTCGCAGCCGTCGCGCGCACAAACCCCCGCGGGCTGCGGGCCGCGTTTCCGCGGCGGCTGCTCGCCGCGCAGCTTCGCGGCAACACGCAAGCTCTCCTGCCGCACCGTCGAGTCTTGGCTGCCGGCGAGATACCGCTCGCGGTCAGCCCGGAAGCGCTCCAGCTCGTCGGGGGTTGCCTGCCGGATCACCAGCGTCTTGCGCGCGATCCGCTCGGCGCGTTCACGCTCGGCGCGCTCCCGCTCCTGCTGCTGGGCTTGCTTCAGCGCGATGAGGTCGGGCGGCGACGAACTCGTCCGGGGGCGCGGCTGGTCGTTCAGTTCGATCAGGTCGACGGTCGTCACGCGAGCGTCCGCTTCCAAGCGACGCGCTCCGCCTCGACCCCCTCGCGCGTCGCGCCGGCGTCAAGGCGCCGCAAGTGGTCAAGCAGGACGTCGACGTCCACGCCGGCGTGCTCGAGCGCGCGGCCGAGCGTCACACTCTCGCCGAGCGTCCAGATGAGCTCGCGGGCCTCGTCGAGATTGTCGGCGGCGCCGGCCGCCTCCAATGCCAGCGCAACCCGGTGGAGTTGCGACCGGCGGACTGGGCCGCGTTCCTGCGCGAGCTCCCAGATCGTGCGGTCAAGCAGCCTCCTGGCCATGTCACATGCCGATGATCTGCTCGAGCGCCGTGACGTAGTCCGTGCCCGTCGCGCGCATGTGCGCCTGCACCTGCCGGTCGATGTCGGCGTTGTCGGACCGCGGCGCGGACTGTGCTGGCCCCGCGGGCGCGTGCGCCGGCGGCGGGACGGCGTGCAACATGCGAACCGCCGCCGGCGGCTGCGTCTCTCCCGCACTGGGCGACGTTTCAACCTGGGCGCGCTTCGCGAGCTTCGCGAGCTTCTTCCGCTTCTTCTTGCCGTCGGCCTTGTCGAGCAGCCGGAGGTCCCTGCTGGCCCGCTCGAGCAGCTTGAGCGGCTTCCGCCCGGCCTTCTCCAGCTTCGCGTCCACCTCCGCGCGCGCGGCGTCCCGAACCGACTGCGGCGCGTCCCACGAGTCGATGCCCTGCGCCAACATCCGCAGGCGTGCACGGTTTTGCGACGCCTTCTGGATCTCGGCATCAAGCAGCGCCAGCATCCGCTCAGGCGCCTCGAGCTCGCTTCGGCGCTCCTCGCTCGCGACGATGTCAACCCCGCCGTGCTGCAACGCCATCAGGTCGTCCTGGTCGAACCGGACGCGACCGTCCCGGTCGTTGTACCGGCCGGTCAGGGCCCGCATCCGCTCGAACCGCTTCGCGCGCTCGGATGGCAGCATGACCAGCCTGCGAACATCCGCGTCCTGGTCGAGCAGCACGAGCCCCTGCTCGTTCACCCGGTCGTCCAACGTGCGGATCGTCGCCTGCTCGAGCATGCGGTTCGCGAGCTCGTCGCGCTTCTCAAGCGCGACGATCGCGTCGGCAACATAGCCGGCGTCAGCCTTGACCCAGTGCAGCGCCTGCGCGAGCGTTGTCGCGCCGGCGTCACGGCCGCGCTCGACCTCGCCGAGCGCGTCAAGGTAGCTGGTGCCCATCTCTGCCGAGAGGACCCGGACGATCCGGTCAAGCAGCGTCCTGTGCTGCTCGTCGGATGAGAACAGGTCGTCAAGCGTCACATCCAACGGGCCGTTCACCATGATTCAGCCCACCTCCTCGTTCAAAATCGCGTCAAGCGTGGTCACGTAGGCCGACATTGGCCGTCCGAGCTCGCGGAGGCGGGCCTTTACCCGCTGATCGAGCTCGAGCGAGTCGGCGTGCACGCCGGCGCGCGCAGCCGCGTCGCGGTCAACGTGCTGCGGCTCGCTGGTCCAGTCGATCGTGGGCAGCCCCAGCGGCTTGTCGGGCATGATCGCCGGCCGCTGCTCGAGCATCCGGAGCGTCGCCGACGCGTCGGCTTTGTACAGCACCCGGAGGGTGTCCTTCTCGCCGGGCGCGGCCTTCCGGGCCCGGAGCGCAGTGTCGAACGCGGTCTCGAACCGTTGCCCGTCGAGATCGCGGACGGCGGCCTGGTGCGCGCGCTCAAGCTTCCGAAGCCGCTTCGCTTCCTTCTGAGTCATCGTCACGAGGCCGGCGCCGGCGGCCGCGCGCTCGAGCAGCTTGCGGTCGCCCGCCGTCGGGGCGGCCATCTGCTTCGCCTTCTTGCCTTTGCCCTTGCCGTCGGCCGCAAATCCGGGCAAGTGCGCGATCGACACGCCCAATTCGCCGGCGCGGCGTCGGATCAACGCCCGCGCCGCCTTCACGTCGCCGTGACCCGAGCTGGCCAAGATCGCGGCGCTGTGAAGCTCGGCGACGTCCGGATCGGATAGCTGCCGTCCGGCAACGCGAAGCCTTCCTTCACGGCCTGGTCACGCTCGGCCTGGCTGACGTCGAGCAGCGCCAGCGCGTTCCCGGCCGCCTCGAGCCGCTCGGGCGCCGCCAGCGTGATCGCCGGCAGGCCGCTCAGCGCAGGTTTGTTTGTCAGTCCGGCGCTGACGAGCGCATTTTTGAACGTCTCGCCACGCTCGTTCTCGAATTTGCCGTACGCGGGGGAGATGAATTGGTAGCGCCTGCTCTTGATCGCCTTCTCGCCCTTCGGGGTCCAGCGAACACTCGCTAGCACGCGGCCGCCATCGGCCAGCTTGATCCCGTCGATCCATCCCGCCGCTTGCGAGTCACGCGGCTTACGCTCCGACCGGTGCTCAAAGTCGATCAACGCCTGGCCACCAGGCAACGCCGAGAGATTCTTCTTCCAGTCCTCGACGTCGTCCTTCGTGATGCTAAAGCTGCCGTACCTCGGGTCGTCGTAGTCCCCCAGAGCAGCGATCTGCACCTTCCGCGCCGGCGTGTCCGGGCTGTCCAATAGCACGGTGTACATCCAGTCCCTCTCAGTCATGTCGCTTCCTTGATTGGGTCGGTCAGCATCGACACGGCCGCGTCCCGCTCGAGCTCAAGCTGCTGAACCCGCCACCGCAGCCGCGTGTTCTCCGCCATGAGGCGCATCACAGCCTCGACCGCGAGATCAGGCCGCTCGATGACCTGCTCGGACAGGTCTTCGATCAGGTCGTTCAGGTCGATCATCGTCGTCTACTCCTTGACTATCCGGGAGGTCGTTCCAGCGGCCGTCCGCCGGCGCTCGCAGCCGACGCCTCGACGTGCGAGAGTCAGCCATCATCGGCAGCGACCCCATCCGGTCGCCCGCCTGCAGCCGCCGCGTGTGCGCCTGCAGCCACTCCTCGAACGGCGGGAAAACCTCGACCAGCACGGCGAGATGCCGGGCCATGTCCGGGCGGGTACAGCCGATCTTCTCCCGCGCGTCCCGCTGCGAGTGACCGTCGACGGCCATCAGCTCGAGGATCCACCATGCGGCGAGCACGTCGTGCGTGCGCTGCGGCTCTGGCGTGCCGTGCCGCTCGTGCCACGCCCTGAGCTCGTCGTGGATCAGTGCGGCGAGCCGAACGCCCGCGCTCACCATCGTTCGGTCTCCCAGCCGCCGCCCGCGCCGGGCCAGCCCGCCGGCGGCACGACCCCGCGGCTCACGGGACGGTCGGCACGGTCAGCCAGCGGACGCGGATTCGACGGCGGCGGCCGAACCCCGGGGCAGTCCTCGGCGGCCGGGGGCCGACTGTCGGTGTCCGGCGCCGGGCTCGGCGGCAACAGCACGCCAGGCAGACCCTTCCGTCGACGGAACACCTTAGAACACCTCCGAGTGCAGGCCGCCGCTGATCGGCTCGCCGCCGGCGATCACCCGCACCCTGCTGGACGTGCGCTCCGCTCGCTCGAGCGCCTGCACCGCCGCCATCGACAGCGCGACCGCCCGGTCATCATGGCCGCCCGGACGATGATCGAACGCCCACGACCCGTCCGGCGCCTGCACCAGCCGCAGCCCGACGAGCTCCTCCCGCAACCCTGGCGCCGGATACAACCGCAGATGGCCTGTGTTCAGCAGCGACAGCAGCGTCTGCGCAAGCTTCTGCTTGTTCGCACGGCTGAACGTGAACTCATGGGCCGGGACACCCTGCCTGGTCAGCCGTTGCGCGATGTCGAGCGCCTGCCAGCGATCGTACGCGACACGTGAAAACCCGTAGCTCTCGTGCGCCAGCAGCACCGACTGCTCGACCGCGGCGAAGTCCACCGGGCTGGTGCGCGAACCCTCCCACACCGCAAGCCAATCCAGCAGCACCAACGGGCCCTCGCGATGCGCAACCGCCAGCACCGTCCTGTCGTTCACGCTCCCGAGATCGAGGCCGGCGACGTACCGGTGCGCGCTCCGGTTCGCGCCCGCCGGGCCGTCCAAGGTGAACGTCCGGTCGATCGCGCCCGGATCCAGAAACGCGCCCTCCGCGGCAGTCCATTCGTTCTCGAAAAGCTGCCGGTATACGGACTCCGGCAGCCGCTGACGCTGCTCCTCAAGCCGATCCTCGCTCATCCACGGCGACGGACCTCGACGCTCCGACACCCGCCACAACGACGACTTCAACGCCGGCTCGAGAATCTCCGTGAAACTGAAATGCGCCGGGTCGGACGCCGTCGTCAAACACACCATTCGGCAGTCCGGACGCTTCGCCGCCGCCGTGCTAAGCGCATGCCACAGCCTGATCGTGTTCTCGGTGGCCGACCAATTCGCAATCTCGTCGACGAACAGCCAGTCCGGCAGCAGGCCCCACGACCCGGCCGTATCAGCCGCCAGGATCCGCAACTCCGCGCCGCGCGGACCAACCACCCTGTCGCGCTGCAACGTCAACCGCTCCCGCAACTGCGCACTCCGATCCAAATACCCGCCGATCGCGTCCAACGCCAACGCCGCCTGATCCCGATCAGCCGCCAGCCAATACGCCCGCAACCGCCGCTCCGCCGTCCACAACACCACCGCCGCCGCCCCAGCCAAATCGCCCGTTTTAGAACACCCGCGCGCCCGCCCATCCCAGCAGTACGGACGGTCGCCCTCCAACGTCGCGATCATGTTCTCGATCTGAAACGGGAACGCCGCATCAAGCCACCGGCGGCCGTCCTCCAAAACCAGCAGCGGCAACGCGTCACGTGGCCTCATCGCCCACCACCTCAGCGTCCCCAGCCTCCAACGCCTTCGCCTCCGCAAGCCGCGCCTCAGCCGCCGCCAACGCCTCCGCGCCGCCCGCCAACTCCAACTCAAGCGCCGAGCTGTCAGTAGTCGACCGCTCCCGCAACCTCGCCTCATCGTCGTACTTCCCGATCAGCGCCTCCAGACGCTGAGCCCACCGATCAGCGTCAACCACCACAGGATGCGCCCTCGTCGTACGCCCCGAACGACCAATGAGGATGTCGTTCTCCTCCGACCAGGCGCGAACACGCTCAACACGCGCCGCCAAATCCGCCACCAGATGCCGGCGCGCGGCATCCAACCAAGGCCAGCGAACGGTGGCCCACCGCTCAGCCTCAGCCCGCAACGGCACCATCACCGCCGGCGACCTCGTCCCATGCGACGGCGGCCGACCATGACCACGCTGAAGATTCGCAAGCTGAGCCGCCTTCTTCTGCGGGTCAGACGAAAGCGGCATCACACACCCCCCAAACTCGGGAACTCGACACACACCGAAACTCGGCACACACCACGGACTCGGACCGAACACACACACCCACGACTATCCCAACCGCCAAACCAACCCCGCCACACACCCCCCGACCGGAAGGCCCTTTTCTTTCCGACTCGGCGGCTGATGGGACCCGCGAGCCTGAGAAAATGGCATCCCCTGGGTGGGGTGTGGTGGGTGCTGGCGGTCGCGGTTCGGCGAGCTCGTCGGGGACGATGCGCACGTCGCGGTGTGGGTGACGGGCGCGGTCGTCGAGCTCGAGCAGCAGCGCCAGGTCGCGGACCTCGCGCATGTCGATGCTTGGCGCGGTCATTGGGCAGCCTCAGCGCGTTTTATGGGCAGCAGATGGGTGCTGCTGCCCAATCGCGCAGACCTGCGACGACGCTGAACGCCAGTTGAGACGGGCGGTTCGGCTGGTTGCGACCTTTCGCTTGCTGAGCGACGCGTCCATGCTCGGACGGCTTCGTCAAGGTCGAATCGGAGCCTTGGACGGGCGCCATGGCCGACGTGTCGGGCGCCGAGTTCGTCGGCGTGCTCGTACACGGTTGACCTGGCGACGCCGAGCGCTTGCGCGACCGTTTGAGCGTCGACCATGCCGCGGATGCCGTCAGCGGCCCCCACGTGCGGCCACACGCCGTGCTGCGCGTGCGTCTCACGCTCGTCGAGCAGCGCAAGCAGGCGGTGGGCGATCGCGTCGATCAGCAGCTCGTCATGCGCCGACAGCGCCGCCGGCAACGTGTCGGACGCGAGCGTCACGCACACCCTCGAGCGGTCGTGTGCGTCATGCGAACAATCCGTTCGCCACGCGAACAGCGTGCGAACAACGAACACGCGCACGGCATACGAACGCGTGCGCGATGCGAACACCCAGCCGCAGAACGAACAGCACTCGGTTCCGCCACAACACGCCACGAGCACGAACAAGACAAGTTGTGCCTCATTGGTGGCGTTCTTGGTCGATGAGGGTTTGTAGGTGGTCGTCCCAGTCGGTTTCTGCGCATCCTGCGCCGTGCGCGGCATGGTTGGATGGTGCGTCGGTTGATTCCCTTTCTGCACCACTACGTGGGTGCGCAGAAAGAGGAATCACCTCTCCCCCGTTTTCTGCGCGATGTTGCGCAGGGGGGTGCGCATCATTCGTGCGCAGAATCTTGTAGCGGTATGGATCGCCCTTCTTGCCGGCGCCTATCTTCTCGACCTGTCCGGTTGAGATCAGCTCGTCGAGCGTGCCGTGCCATTGCCGTTCTGGCGATCCCATCGCTTCTTGTAGCTCGGCGCGGGTGGTGGCCTCGTTGTGCGATAGCGCCTGGAGTAGGGCGGACCGGTCGGTGATTTCGCGGGCGTCTCCACGGTCGGAGCCTTCGCCGATCACTTGCCACTGGTCTTGATGCGGGTCGTGTTCGGCGACGAGCGCGCCGGGGGTCTGCGGATATCGTGAGAGCGCCAGCAGCTTCCGTTGGCGTGGTGGGCCGCCCTGGATGCGTTCGAGTTCGAGGATGATGTCTGCGGCGCCGGCGAGCGCGGTTGAGCCGCGTACTGCCTCGCCGTCGTCGCCGCCGCCTTTTCTGGCGTGCACGATGAGGAGCACGGCGACGTCCTGGCGGGCGATCTCGACGAGCGGGGCCATTGCGTTTTGCATGGAGCCGGCGTCTTTTTCCGCTTCCGGTCCGAGCGCCGCCCAGAACGCGAACGTGTCGATCACGACCATCGCGGCGCCGATTCGTGTCGCTTCGGCGGCTGCGGCTTCTACGAGCGTTTGCCAGTCGGGTTTCGGCCAGGCGGTTTCGCGGGTAACGATCCGCAGGTCGCCGTCACCGATCTTGTGCGCGAGTGTTGCCGCGCCTTCTTCGCTTGCGTACACGACGGGCCCGGCGTCGAGCTGGTGTCCGAGGAACGTGTCCTTGCGGTCGGCTAGCGCGTTGGCGAGGGCGAGTCCGAGTGTCGACTTTCCAGCCTTCGGCTTGCCCGCGAGGATGGTGACGGCGCCGCGGGCGAGGTATCCGCTCCAGATCCACGGCGGTTCTGGTGGAACGCTTGCGCGGAGTTCGGCTGGTGAGACGAACCGGATCGGGCTGACCGGCTCGGGCTCCGCCGGATCGGCGTTGTAGTAGTCGTCGTCGTATCCGCTGCTGTAGCTCACGCCGGCCGCCTCTCGGGCTTGCGCAAGATTGCGGCGACCTTTGCGCGCACGAGTTCCTCCCGGATGCGCGCGGCGATCGTGTCGGCCGTTCCGTCCGGCCAGTCGCACTCGGCGACGTCGAGCGGCTGCACGTCGCAGATAAGTCCGCTCGTGGTCGATCGGCAGGCGACCGCGCGCATCTGCGCGTCCCAGCGCAGCTCCAGCCGCCAGCGGAGGATGGTCCGGCCGCTGGCGTCGACCTGCGCCTCGATGTCGGCGAGCGCGATCGTGAGGGCGCTCATTGCCCCCCCCACGCCGCGTCGGTCGCGAACGGGATCTCGCCCGTGCTGTCGTTAGACTCGGGAGACACGTTCGCCGCCTGCTTCGGCGTTCTTTACGGGGTCTCCGTTCGCTGCGGGGGCCCCGTTACTTGTTGAGGTTGAGAGCTCGCGTTCGGCCTCGAGCCGTGCGAGCGCGCCCATGATCAGCGGCAGCACACGACTGCGCTTCGGGCTGTAGCCGAGCTCGAGAAGCTCGACTGACCTATAACTCACGTCGGCGGCTCGAGCCAGGCGCTCCCGGCTGATTCCGAGCCGTTCGCGCCGCTGGCGCAGTGTGGGTGCGGCGGTCGTTGGCATGGGCACAATTTCCCGCCGATCGCGCTGTTTCAATTACGGGACAAATGAACGAGCCGTTTGGTCCCTGGCACGTCCGCGAGAACCTGAGTCGCAGCCCGCGGTTCCGCCGCGATGTCGAAGGCTGGCTCGCCGAGGATCGGCGGGAGCGCCGGGCCACCAGCCGGTTCTCCGAGTACCCGGCAGCCGAGGACATGCGGGCTGAGGTGCGAGCCCTCCTGGACGCAGACGAGCGCCAGAACGGGCGGCGTCCGCGGGCATGGTCAAAGGAGGCCTGCGAGCGCAACGGGATCTGGACGGAGCCCCAATCGCCGCTGGCGGCGCTCGAGGCGCATATTGCCGGCGCCTACCGGATCGCCGCTGAATACTGCGGGGCGAGCTGGCTAGCCGGCGCCGCGATCGGGTTTATGCGCGGCCAAGGCGATCTCCCCGTGCTGGGCGCGCAGGCGTCATCCCCGGTGCTCCTCGGTAAGGGCGCGTCGTCGACCGTCGCCGGATTCGTCGAAGACTTGGCCTGGAGCAAGGAGACGACCCGCCGGGCGCGAAACCGCGCGTTCGCACCTGGCCGCTCCGGCGACGACGGGACCGTCTACCACGTCGACCAGGCCGAGTTCGCGCGGCTCTGCGCGCAGGCGGCCAGGCCGAAGCCTTAGAACGGATGCGGAATGCCAAGCCGCTGGCAGATGGACTTACCGGTTCCTGGCCGGATCACGCCATGTCGCGGAACCGACGTTTGGGCGCTCCCGCGCTTCCAGATGTCGTGACTCCCGCCATGACGGTCAAGCCGAGCGCCGTGGCCCCTCAGCCACCGCTCGAACTCCCTACGTTTCACTCAGTGGAGCGAACGGTCGTGGGTGCGATCCAACGCCGCAGCGATCGCCTCGGTGACCTTACCGCCGATAGGCAGCACGAACTGCTCGAACCCATCGAGCATTGCCTGGATCGCGAATGCGGCACGCTCAGCTAGGGTCGGCTCGTGGATCAGGTCATGCAGGGCCTCGAGGACGTTGGCTCGGGCCTGGAGCTCGGTCTCGCCCTGCGAGACGGCGTCCGGGAACTCCTCGATCTGGGCGGTGACCCAGCCGTCGGGATTCGTCGTGTAGACGAACGTGAGGCGATCGGAGCTCGTCGACCCAGCGGGATGACTTGTGGTCGCGCTCATAGCACTGAAGCTATCAATCGCGCGCGTGGGCGCCAAGGCTTGAACGCTGGCCATCGGACTGGCCGAATGACGGTGCGTGATTGGGCAGCAGCCCCGAACCGCTGCCCAAATCGCCCCGAATCGCCGCGAATCCCCGGACTTGCCCACAACGACCGGAGGGCCGAAACGCCCGCAAACACGGACGTTCCGGCCCCGCGACGCTACGTCTTGAGCCTTCCTCCGGAGCGAGAGGTCGCAGGTTCAAATCCTGCCGGGCGCGCTACCGGCTCACGCAGCCCCGGTCGCGGTCTCACGCAGCATCGCCAGCGCAGCTCGTTCGATCCGGGAGACCTGCATCTGGCTGCATCCGATGATCGGAGCAACATCCGACTGGGCGAGGCCATGGTAATAGCGGAGCCTCAGGACCAGGTGCTCGCGCGCGGGCAACCGGCGGAGTGCGTCCGGCAGCCAGTCGTCCTCGATGCAGGGGGCGGCCGGGAGCAGTTCGAGCAGCTCGGC
>Ga0335078_10006089_pt1 | contig 17888 bp, 21 predicted proteins | sample Lox_Sample_32_FD_206711 | JGI IMG/M metagenome (GOLD analysis project Ga0335078, IMG submission 206711) | Soil microbial communities from Loxahatchee National Wildlife Refuge, Florida, United States - Lox_Sample_3.2 | ecosystem: Environmental > Terrestrial > Soil > Wetlands | place: USA... | reverse complement strand
GCCTGACGTGACTTTCGCTGAGATTCTGGCCATTGCCGAGTCAGCCGAGGGCGCGACCCTGCCTGAGGTCATCGAGTAACCAGAGCCGGCCCGAGATTCTCTTGAAGCCGGTCTTCCGCTGCTCGACGGCGATACTGTGGCTGAACGCGTAGTGACCGACCAAATACGGACGTGCGGACAAGTGCCGGCGACTACGTGCAAAGCAGGCGCACGGCCAGCGCGCGAAGATGACTGCCGCCGCTCGCGAAGGTTGGCCGTTACGCGGCGTCTGAGGCCTGTCCAGCGGGCGCTCGTCAAATTGAAAGGCAGCAGATACCCATGAAAACCTTGTCGTCGATTACCGAGGACGTAGTTCGCCATCACTTGCGGGCTTTCCTCAATCAAGAAGGCCTCGATGCCATCCTCGAGGACTACGCGCTCGATGCAAGCTTCCTTTCCGAGAGCCGGACCTATCGTGGCAAGTCCGAGATTCGCGAATTCTTTGAGGATTTCCTCGCCGCACTGCCGCCGCAAGCCATCCGGCAATTCCTGCTGCGAAGCCTGCGATGCGAGGACAACGTGGCGTATATCACCTGGAGCGTAGGTAACGAATTGCCGCTGGGTACGGACACCTTTGTCGTACGCGACGGCAAGATCGTCTCGCAGACCTTTGCGATGTACGCGCCGGCGACGGCGTAGCCTCATCTTTCCACTCATTCCACCCGGAAGAACACACCATGGGCGCACGACTCTCTTTCCTCTATGGCCTCACCGCCTATGGCGCATGCCTGGCGGCGCTGCTTTACTTCATCGGTTTCAGTGCCAACCTCCTGGTGCCGACATCGGTCGATCATGGCCATTTCGCATCGTGGTCCGAAGCGGTCTGGGTGGACCTGCTCCTGCTGGGGCTGTTCGGGGCGCAGCACAGCGTAATGGCGCGCAGATCGTTCAAGCTCCGGTGGACACGCATCGTTCCGCAGGCTGTCGAACGCAGCACGTTCGTCCTCGCCACCAGCCTCGTGCTGGCGCTGATGTTCTGGGAGTGGCGCCCGATCGCGGAGCCGATCCTCTGGCGCATCACGCGGCCCTTGCCCGCGCTTCTCCTGGTGGCGACCTTCTGGCTCGGCTGGGCACTGGTGCTGACCAGCACATTCCTCATCAACCACTTTGAACTGTTCGGACTCGAGCAGGTCTTTGCCCGACTCACCGGTCGCAAAATGGCTCCTGCAGAATTCAAAACACCGCTCCTGTACCGCTATGTGCGTCATCCCCTTTACCTCGGGCTGCTACTTAGTTTCTGGTCGGTCCCGGTCATGTCGGCGGGCCACCTGCTCTTCTCGGCCGGTGCCAGCGTATACACCCTGATCGGGATCTGGTTCGAGGAGCGCGACCTGGTGGCACAGTTCGGCGAGCGCTACCGCCGTTATCGGCAGGCGTCGGCATGCTGCTGCCGCGCGCGCGCAATTTCTGACCGCCGTGCGGAATCGGGTAGATCAGAGGTAAGCCTATTTAGTCGAGTTCAACCGATCGGTGACGAGCGCCTGTCGTATCAGTTCGGCCGCTCGGCTCATTTGTCCAAAGGCGCAAATGCACGATTCGACTCCGACCACGCTGAGCTGGCATTTGCGGGGAGCCTGCGGTATTAGTGATGGGGGCGCAAGAATCCGGCCATCGAAGGGCGCCAAAGATCACTCATGAGCGCACCAGCTCGCGAACGCAGGCTCCTTCTGCCGCCCGATCCCCGAAGTGATCACATCCGAGGCGGAACCGCTACTGCCCACCCGCTGACGATCCTGATCTACGGCGATTTTCTCTGTCCCTATTGTCGACGATTGAAGCACGTGCTCGAACGGCTCCGGCGTGCCCTCGGTGAGCGGATGGCCTACGCATTCAGGCATTTTCCGAACGAGCGAGCCCATCCGGGTGCCGAGCTCACCTCCATCGGCTCGGAGGCTGCCGGCCGGCAAGGTCGATTCTGGGAGATGCACGACGCGCTCTTCGCGCGCGAGCCGCCCATTGACGAGAGCGCCTTGCTCGAGATCGCAGCTTCGGTCGGGCTGGATGTGGAGCGCTTCCAGCATGACCTCCGCGATCCCGCGCTCAGGCAACACGTTGAACGGGATCTCGCCGAGGGACGGCGAAATGGCGTAACGGCAACGCCCACCATCTTCATCGATGGCGTGCGCTATGACGGCGCTTGGGACTTCTACTCCATGCTCGAGGCGCTCGAGCGGCCCGTGGGTGCCCGCGTGCAGCGCACGGCTCGCGCCTTTGCGAATCTGCCGACCTCGGTGGGCCTGGTGTTGCTCGTGGCGGCGGCCGCCGCCGTGCTTTTCGCGAACAGCCCATGGGCGCATTTCTATCGGCGCCTAGTCGATGCGCAGTTCGGCCTCGGTCCACCCACCGGCTTCTTTGCTTTGAGCGTCGCGAACTGGTGCGCCGAAGGACTGCTTGCAGTTTTCTATCTTATCCTGGGACTCGAAATCCGGCGCGAGATGACCACCGGCTCGCTCTCGGACTGGCGCGCCGCAGCGGCGCCGGTTCTGGCGGCCTTCGGGGCGATCGTCACGGCCGCGCTCTTCTATCGAGCACTTACCCCAGGCCAAGCTGCCGCTGGTTGGTCCATTCCGGCCGATAGCGGCATCGCCTTCACTCTGGGGGTGCTGGCCCTGTTCGGCGCCCGCGCTTCCGCCGGCCTCAAGGTGTTCGTGGCCACGTACGCCGTCGCCGATGACATCCTGTCGATCCTCATCATCGCCCTCTTCTACCCGCATACCGTCGACCCAAAGTGGCTGCTCCCCGGGATCGGCGCCATCGGTGCGATGGCAATCTTCAATCGTTGGCGAATTTACGCGGTCTGGCCGTATCTCACCGCCACCGTCGGTCTATGGCTGTCGCTTCACCTCGCGGGCGTGAGCGGCGCCCTCAGCGGGATTGCACTGGCTGCGTTTCTGCCGTTGCGGCCCGCTCCGCGAGCGAGCCCGCTTCTCGCGCAGGCCGCCACTGCACTCGCCGAGCTCGAACATTCCGAGCGCGAGCTCAAGAACGTTGGAGATCCAAAGCGCCGCTTGGAGCGGGAGCCCGTGTGGGAATGGGCGAGCCGCAATCTGTCCGCAGCCGCCGAGAGGCTCCTCTCACCCGCCGAGAGAGTCGAGCGAGCCGTGGAGCCCTGGTCGACTTACCTGGTACTACCGTTATTTGCCTTCACCGCCGCAGGCGTCTCGTTGAATGCGAATTTCGGCCTGCCGCACGCGCCGATAGTCTTCACGGGCATCGCATTGGCTCTTGCGGTTGCCAAGCCGATCGGCTGGATTCTCTCGACGTGGCTTGCAGCGAAGGTCGGGGTCGGCACATTTCCCGCCGATACGTCCGGGTTAGCTCTCATCGGGGCCGGGCTTCTCTGTGGGATCGGTGACCCGCTGTCCCTGTTCATGGCCGATCAAGCGTTTCAAAGCGACGGATTTGCCGCCGTCGCCAAAATCGGCGTCCTCGCAGGCTCGGTTCTGGCCGCAGTACTCGGCGCAATCGCGCTCTCATTCAGCCCCGAACCGCTGACCGTAATGCAACCGCGTGTCAAGTCCCCGACGGTGTAGGGATCCAGCCCACCAGTCGGGCTGCAAGTTGGATTCCTGTCAGCCTTCCCGAACCGGAATCCAAATGACTTCCCTGCGGGATCCGACGACAGCCGCGCCGTCGGGTTATCAGTGTCATCCCGCGAGCTTGGCCCCACCCGTGTCGAAAGTCATGCTTTTCCGCAACCCACGACTGACCACGCACCTGCGGACCTCGATAACGGCCGGCCGAGCGGCCGCAAATTGTCCGTATAACGACGCGCCGCTTGACATGCAAGATCATGCTAGAGCCCTGCAACGAACGAGCGAATGTCGCTGGCCAGAAGTTCCGGCTCCTCGGCAGCTGCAAAGTGTCCGCCGCGAGGGAATTCGCTCCAACGGGTCACGTTGTAACCGCGCTCGACGTAATGTCGCGGCGGAAGGGGAAGTTCGTGCGGAAAATGCGCAACGGCAGTCGCCACGTTGATTTTCTGGTCCTTGCTGAGCCGCATCGGTGCGCGGCGACCCTCCCAGTACAGCCGAATTGCGGAGGGCATCGATTGGGTAAACCAATAGATCGAGATAGTGGTCAGGAGTTCGGTCTTGGTGAATCGACGTTCGATCTCACCGTCGCAATCACTCCAGGTTCTGAACTTATCGACCATCCATGCGGCCAGCCCGACCGGCGAGTCGTTCAGGGCGGGGCCCAGGGTATCGGGCTTCGTTCCCTGGACATGTGCATAACCTCCTTCGGCATCCGCCCACTCGCGCCGCCGCACCAGGAACGCTGACTCCTCGTCCGAGAGCTGCTGTAAGTCCTGCACATGCGGCTCGTAGGAGCCTGGAACGTAGTTGAGATGCAGTCCTGCGAGGACCTCGGGGTGCCGAAGCGCGATCGCCGTCGAGACCCCGGCACCGAGGTCACCGCCATGGGCGACAAAACGCGGATATCCTAGCATCTGCATCAGTTCGAGCCACGCGTCGGCGATTGCCCAAACGCTGGTACCGAGCTTCTGCGGGGGGGAGGAGAACCCGTATCCAGGCAGCGATGGGATGACGACATCGAATCCCGACTCCGTGATTTGACCGGCGGGGCCCGCGAGCAGTTCCCCAAGGCGCAGCAGTTCCGCGAATGTGCTCGGCCAGCCGTGGGTCAGTACTATCGGCGTTGTCCGCCGCGCGCGGCTGCGGATCCGCACGAAATGGATCGGGCCCACGCACGTATCGGCGATGAACTGGCGGTAGCTATTGAGCCGGCGCTCGGCCGCCCGCCAATCGAAGGTCTCGGACCAGAAATCCGCAAGCGCCCGCAGGTAGCCGAGATCCAGGCCCATCACCCAGCCGGCATCCGCCATCGCACCCGGCCATCGGGTCTCGCGGATTCGTTGCCTCAAATCCGCAAGATCGGAATCTGGAATGGCGATCTGAAACGGCCTCGGGGACATGGCATCACTTCGGAGGGGTTCCTGCCGTTGAAAGCGAGGCGAGCTGTCGATTCATCTCCCCCTCTACAGTCTCGACCATCTTGCTTTCCGGAACCCGCGCCAGCTGAGGGAACGTCTTCCCGGAAGCCAGCATGCTCGCGATGACGAACCATCCCGCGCAATAGAGCTCGCGGTCCATTCCGGTGGTGCCAGCGCCAAAGGTGAACTTCGTCGCGATGGCCGGTCCCGATTCGTGAAGGAATGGCAAAATGCCTCTCATGACGGCCCGGTGATCGGCCGCACATCGCTTGTACCAACCCGGCTCATTCGCGAGCTCAGTGTAGGCCGCATCGGGCAAGCCGGGCACGAGCGCCTTGTTGGCGTGCATAGCCAATCCCTCGAGAAAAATGGTCTCTCCGATCGGCGCACCAAAGCTATTCTTGACATCCGCCAATTGAAAATTCACCGCATGAGACATCTCGTGGGCGAGCTGGACCCTGAGCAATGGGTTTTCGACCGGCATGACGACGGTCGGCGGCTGACCATTCATCGCGGGTACGGTGAACTCGTTTCCGTCGAATTGCCCGACGAACAGAACCACCCTCGCGCGGATTGGCTTGCCGGCCGTCGCGTACAGTGCGTTCGTGGATGCAAACAGCAAGCGCGCGGTCGTCTCAGCGCGCGCCTCCCGGGTATTTAGCTTTGGAATGAGTACCGAGTAGCGAGGCCATGCAGCATCGAGCTGCCTGCGTGCCAGAGCTTCCCCTTGCGGTGTCGGGGGCACCGCTGCGATGGCGTACTCCTTCTGCCACAGAGACCACCGGGCCGACTCGCTGAGCCCCTTCGCGTCCGCGTAGAACCGCTCGAACTTGGGAATGCGATCCACTATATCAAGGACGTGCGTCTTATCGGCGCCAATGAGACACGGCGTAACACAAATCAAGGTGGCGACGATAAAGACGGTCTTGATGCGCATGTGTACTCCTACATTCTCGAGGTCACGGGGTCGCGCCGCTGCCGCATGTTCGCAATCGACCTTCGAGGAACTTCCGCTCGATGGAGTTGCGGGCAAGAGATGCTGCCTTCTCGAAGTGGCTGCGGGCTTGCGCAGCCTGACCACGCCTCAGTTCGAGTTCGCCGAGCGCAGCGTGGTAGAAAGGGTACGCTTCAAGGCGTTGCTGTTGGGCGATCGCCTCGATCTCTGCGATCCCACGCGCGGGTCCTTCAGCTTGAGCGATCGCAACCGCTCGGTTGAGCGCAACGATGGGGCTCGGTTGCAAAGCGATCAGCGTATCGTACAACGATGCGATGCTGGCCCAGTCAGTCTCCTCGGCAACGATAGCCGTCGAGTGAGCCGCGGCAATGGCGGCCTCGATGTGATACTCGGAGAGTTCGGAGCCGAGCGCTGAGGCTGAAAGCAGTTGCAGCCCCTCACCGACGAGATCCTGATCCCACAGTGATCGGTCCTGATCCGAGAGGGTATGTAGCTCGCCGGCGGCATCGACCCGTCCGGGCAGTCGAGCGGCATTCAGGCACATGAGTGCGGCAAGGGCGTAACTTGCGGGCGTCGCACCCAGCGGATGCTGCAGCAAAACGGCCGCCAGGCGCATGGCCTCACGACATAGCTCCGTGCGCACCACCGATACCTTGGAGGCTCCGTGATAGCCTTCGCTAAACAGAAGATACAATGCCCGCTGAACCGTCGGCAGCCTGGCGGCAAATTCGGCGGGGGCTGTCACATCGAACAGCTTGATTGATTCCGCCAAGGCCCTTTTTCCGCGCGCGATCCGCTTCTCAGCCGCGGCGTGCCCCACGACCAGGGCAGCCGCCACTTCATCCGCCCCGAACCCGCACAGGATATGGAGGATGAGCGCGATCTGCGATTCCGCCGCCAGCTCGGGCCGGCAGCAGGAGAACATCATCCGCAGCAGGTCATCCTTGATCGCGCTCGGCCCGAGCAGCTCCTCGATCGCCGGTGCCAAGGTCCACTCACTCTGTAGGTAATGCTCCAATTCGGGGGCGACCCGCTGCGCCGTTCGCTCGCGCCGCAGAGCATCGATCGCGCAGTTCTTCGCGGTTGCCATGAGCCAGGCCTGAGGATTTGCGGGCACTCCGCGATACGGCCACAACTCCATCGCACGACAGAATGCCTCCTGCACGACGTCTTCGGCCAATGCGAGATTGTGCACGCCCAGAACGCGGGTGAGGGCTGCCAGCATGCGAGCCCACTCGCGCCTGAACAGGTGTCCGCTGATTTCCATCTCAAGCACTGAGCTTCTGCACAGGGCGCACCTCGACGCTGCCACCCACATCGAGGATCGGGCACCCTTTGGAGAGCTCGGCGGCGTGGTCGAGATCGCGCGCCTCGACGATGATATACCCACCGACCACGTCCTTCGCCTCGGCATAGGGGCCGTCGGTGATGATCTTATCTCGGCTCTTGACGACCTTCCCCGAGCTATCGAGAGGATGCCCGGGATCCCTGATGAGTCCCTGGGTACCGAGCTCCTTGAACCACTTCATCCATCGCTGCATGCTTTGCTGCGCCTGCTCGGGAGAGCTAAAGGTCTGTCGGCCGCGGAAGAGAAAGGCAAATTCGCTCATGGCAGTTTCTCCGGTCGAGACGGTGTCACTTAGGTTAAGGCCTCAATGATCAATCGAGGGCAGCGCCGGCGCTGGCATTCACGACTGTCCCGGTCACCATACGGGCACGATCGGAGGCCACCAGCACGGCGGCGTTCGCCGTATCGGTAACGGTCGCCGGAACCTTCAGGAAATTGCCCTGGGCGATTGCGGCCATCGCCTGCTCCTGCGTGATGTGCAGCTGTTCGGCCCGGATGGCCATGGTGTCCAGGATGGAACGACTGTCGACGTTGGCGACCGTGCGAACGCAGACGACCCGAACGCCAGAGGGACTCACCTCGAAGGCCAGATTGGCAGCGAGATTTTCTATCGCACCAAACGCGGCGCCAATCGCGGTGGCACCGGCTACGTGTGGCCGGGCTGGGCTTCCGGTCACCAGAATAATGACCCCGGAGCGCTGCCTGATCATATGACGTGCCGCAGCGCGGGCGGTGATAAAGCGTGACCGTACCATGGTCGTGAGCGGCACCATGAACTGTTCGAGCGGCAAATCCACTGCAAGCGTTGCGTTGCCATATTCTTTCGCCAGAGGGCCTGTCACGTCGAGCACAATGTCGATCCTGCCCATCTGCTTCACGATGCCGCCCATGGCTTCGTTCACACCGCTCTCATCGAGAACATCGAGCACCACTGTCCGTGCATATCCGCCCGCGGCGGCGATCTTCCCGGCGACGACTTCGAGGCTCGCCGCGGTGCGGCCGACCAGAACGACTCGTGCGCCTTCAGCTGCAAACTCCTTGGCAACAGCCGCTCCAATCGAGCCGTTCGCACCAAAAATGAGCGCGTTCTTGCCCAGCAATAGGGGTGTACTCATGCGATTCTCCGTCTTCATGAAGGGGTGGCGCAGCCATCCACGTCTTGGGGTCTTGCGCTCTAAAGACGTTTGAATCGATCGGCTTCGGACATCCCCAAAAGCTCTGTCGGCGCGCCCACCGACCTTACGCCAGGGTTACCTCCCTGCAGTGAGGTACGCATGCAGGAAGTCGAGGGTGCGCTGCCACCCGTCGGCGTGCTCTCGGGCCGCCTCCGGCGAGCCGAACTCTTCCTGGCGTACGATCACGCGTGTCCCGCCCGCGAACGGCTCGAAGCCGTAGGTGACCCGAGTCGCCTGTCCTCCGAGCGTCGGGTGATCCCACTCGTAGCGGCGCGTCATTGTGACCCGATGCGGGGCCTCGACGAGCAGGTATTGTCCGCTTGCTGGTAGTATCGAGCCGTCGGGAAGGCGAATATCTACCTGCCAGCGCCCGCCAACCTTCAGATCGGAGCGCCAGTTTGTGAATCGGTAGAGGTTTGGCTCGCCCCACCACTCCTCCACTTCGGCTGAGGTCATGGCGTCGAAGGCTCGCTGCGGCGGCACGGCAATCTCCACCGCAGCGAGCACCGTCTCGCCGTCCGTGACGGATTGAGCCTGGGTCACTTTCGAACCTCCTTCAGGGCGACCGCGCCGGTCTCGAGAAACGACTTCAGGTTCGACAGGATCTGAGGCCAGCCCCCGGATACCGCCGCGATGAGCTTTGAGGGCTCCCGCTCCATGGTATGGGTGATGGAGAGCTTGACGGCCGCATCACTGGGCTCCAGCTCCATCGTGCAAAGCGACGGCCCCTCGGCCTTGAGCTCTGGCCTCATCTGATGCTGCCAGCGGATGACGAGCCGCCGGGGCGGTTCGGCTTCAGCGATCTCTCCGGAGTCGGTGATCCCGCCATCCGGCAGTACCATCTTCCACGGCGATCCCGCCGTCCACTCACTTTCGCAGTGCATGCCGAACCAGTACTGCTTCATGAACTCCCTGTCGGTCAGTGCCGACCAGAGCCTCTCGGGGGTGGTGCGGATGTAGGTGACGTAAACGAAAGTTGATCTAGCCATGTGATTTCTCCAGCGTAGCGTGAGCGCGCACGTTAGGCAGATGTTGCAGAACAACGGACCCGGTTTCCAATAGAGACTTGAGGTTTGAAATGACCAGCGGCCAGCTCCCGGAAGCCAACTCGATCAGTTTCGAGCGTTCGCGCGCCATGCCATGGGTAATCGAGAGCTTCACTGCACCCGCATGGCGCTCGAGCTCCAGCTTGCACAGTGAGGGGCCTTCGGCCTTGAGCTCGGGAATGCGCTGGTGCTGCCAGCGGATCAGCATGGACCGCGGTGGTACGGCATCGACTATCTCGCCGGAGTCGAGGATCTGATCGTCGCCGCATACGATTTTCCACGGCGACCCCGCGGTCCAGCGGCTCTCGCATCGCAGGCCGAACCAATAGCGCCTCATGAGCTCGGTGTCCGTCAGTGCGGACCACAGCTCCTGCGGTGTCGCACTGATGTATGCCACGTACACGAAAGTCGAGCTAGACATCGGGCTTTTCCAACCGCAACTTCAGCTCTGTGAGCGCCCTGAGACGCGGCTTTTCGAACCTGGCGATCCGCCGCTCGCAAATCTCCTGCAGCGGCACTGGATTCAGGAAGTGCAGCTTGGGATCGGCCCAGGCCTTGAACAGCAGATCAGCGTTACCGAGGCGATCGGTCATAGGCGCTATAGGCAAGTATCAACTTGCCTTAATGATAAGCAAGCCATTACTTGCCTGTCAAGAGCACCCGTTGCTCGATACTCGAGGCGCCCAATCGCGCAGAGAGGCAACCGCGGGCCGTCCGCCGTTGCCCGCGGCTTCTTCGCCATGCCGGGAGCGGGAGATGGATTTCGCGTACGATTGCTCCGGTTCGACCACCGCGAGCATCCCGTGCATATTCGATTCCTCAACCCCCGGTCTGAGCTGAGGGCGTACATCGAGCGGCTATGGGTTTTTGACAGCGCCGTCGGCCTGCCGGCAGACAAGACCAACATCGTGCCACCCAATGGTTACGCCAAGTTGGTGATCCCGATATTGAACTCCATCGACTCGGCGAGCAGCAAGGGCAAGGGGCATAGCCGCCCGGGTGAATTGTATTTCGTGGGCAACCAGGACTCGCCCACGGTTCTCAACACCTCCACGAGCAGGACGCTGTTCGCTACCATCGAATTCAAGCCCAACGGCGCGTTCCCACTGTTTGGGGTGCCCATGCACGAGCTCGCCAATATTCTATGCCCGGTGGATGCGGCATTCCCCGGCTGGGGTGAGGAGGCGCGCAAGATCATCCGCGACGCGGGAGATGTGGACTCCAAGGTCGCGGTCATGCAAGAGCGGCTGCTGATGGCTTCGAGGCGATTTGCCCTCGGGAATCCTCTGGTGAGCTACTGCGTTGAGGCGCTTCAGCGCTCAAGCGGCCTCCTGCCGGTCGCCGAGCTGGCCGAGCGCACCGGCTACACGAGCCGCTATCTCGAGATCCTGTTCAAGCAGCACGTTGGGCTGTCGCCCAAGGCCTTGGCGAGCATCTTCCGTTTTCAGCGCTTCAACCACCTCTGGGCACAGGGTACTCCGTATGAAGACGTCCGGATCCAGCTCGACTCGTTCTATTACGATCAGGCTCATTTCACGCGGGAGTTCAAGCGTCTGACGGGCTTTCCACCCCGCCAGTACATGCGTGCAATCAACAGCGACTTCTGCAGGCGAATTGCGTCCCGCTAGCCTTTCGCTTTTCTACAATACAAGGCATCCACGGTGGCCGACACTTCCGGTCGCTCGCCGAGGAGACTGCCGTGGAACACCTTCTGAACTGGATCGAGATCCCCGTCGCCGACATGAAGCGCGCCGTGAGCTTCTACGGCGAGATCCTGGAGATCGAGCTCAACCCGTTCGCCATGGGCCCGATCGAATATGCCCTGTTCCCCGTCAACGACCAGTACAATTGCGGTGCGCTTGCCAAGGGAGACGGCTACTTGCCGGGCATCCAGGGCCCGGTCGTCTACCTGAACGGTGGCAATGACCTGCGGGATGTCCTCGATCGCGTCACCGATGCCGGTGGACAGATCCTGGTGCCGAAGAGGTTAGTGACGGACGACATCGGTTATATCGCCTTCATCCGTGACTCTGAAGGCAACAAGATCGGCTTGCACAGCCGGGCCTACCCGAGACGCGAGGCTGGCAAGTGAGAACCAAGGCCATTCTGAACTTCGCCGCGGGCATGATCCTGCTTTTCGGAATCGCGCACACCGCGGGTTATCCCTGGATCGGGCCGGTGACGCAGGCACAGCGAGACGTACTGTCAGATGCGTTCAAATCGAGCGTCACGGTGATGCAGGGCTTCGCACGCAGCTACGAGGATACCCACATCGGCTTCGGGTTCTTCATCTCCCTGTGCTTCGCGACCCAAGCGTTCGTGGTGTGGCGCCTGGCCCGCCGCGTGAAGGAGAGCCCGGAGCTCGTGCGGCTGCTGTGTGTCGCGTTCGGCGTGCAGTACGGGGTCTCGGTATGGATCGAGGCGAAGTATCTGTTCTGGGGCCCGATCGTCTTTTCCCTTCTCATCGCGGCGGCCTTCATTGCCAGCGCTCTGCAGCTTCGTACTGGGAAGCGAGCCTCCTTCGTTCCCGGCGGTAGCCAGACACCGGGCTGACGGCGATGCTGCAGGCGTGGGCCGACCATCCCGATGGACTTCGGACATCACCTGCCGAAGTGTGAGCTGACTCTAACCGTTCTGTCTGCGGGTAAGTACGGGTGCTGCCGCGGACCCCGCCGGAGTACGACTCCGATTGATGGGCTTCGCGAGCAGGTAACGATCGCCAAGCCACTCGATCGCCTTTGCTCTCGCGCCGCTGTAATCGACGATCCAGCTGCGGATGCGCTCGTCATGGTCGCTTGGTCGCATTTCAGTTCACTCCTCGCTCGATGGTGAGCGATCTTCCTTTCGCACGGCCCGTATGGAGTCGATTTCCGTCCGATCAAGTGCCGGCCCCTCCTCCAAAAGGGAGAGCAGCGCGGCGCCATTGCAACCATCTCACCCTTTTGGGGAGATGCAGTCGCCCCACTTGTGGCGCAGTATTTGCAACGTACCCGGAACGGCCGGGCGCTCGCGGCGCGAAGCGTGGGAATTGGGTGCAAACAGGGAGCCGGACCAGGAGAAATCGTGAGCAGACATTTTCTGATTGCATCGGATTTCGACCAGACCCTCAGCTTCAATGACTCCGGACACGTGCTCGCCGGGCTTCTCGGCGTGAGCGACTTCGAGCGCAAGGTGACAGGGCTCGCCGGCACCAATCTGGTGCAGCAGGATCCGGACTTTCGCGGGGTCAGGCGAGAGCATCTCATAGAGGCGGGACGCCGCGTGCATCTCAAAGGCGCGCTGCCGACGCTGATGAAGGCTCTCGCAGGAACCGTCGGCGGCTGCCGCTTCTCGTTCTTCGTAGCCTCTGCGGCGCCTCGGGAGGTAGTCGTCTCGGCGCTCGCGGGCATCGTGCCGCCTGAGCATATCTACGCGACGCAGTTCGAGTATGACGGCGGCTCTGGCGAAGTCAGCGCCATCGCTCGAGTGGTGGCCGGATACGGCAAGGTCGCCGTCATCGATGAGCTCAGCCGAAAGTTGGACGTGCCCTCGGATCGCATCATCTACGTGGGGGATGGGAGCTCGGACGTGCACGTGATGCTTCACGTCAATAACGGTGAGGGCTTCACGATCGGGGTGTCGGAGAACCGCCAGCTTGCGCGGATCGCCCGCTGCACCGTGCTCAGCGATAATGCCTGCAGCATACTGATTCCCATTCTCGATCAGGTGCTCGGGATGCGCATGGCGGAGATCCGCCGCTTCCTCGAGTCGCACGGCCTCACGCTCGAGGGCTGGGAGAAAGCGCGGACCGACCGGGTGATGATTCGCGAGACGCCCTCCCCGCTGGTCGCGGCGGATTGATGGACCCATGATGCGGGTGAACGCCTCATGAGTCAGCACGTCGCCGACGCACTCGGCTGGGTCGCGACTGCCGTCTTCGCCGGATCCTATTTTTTCCGGCGAGTCGCCGTGCTGCGCGCCATTCAGATGCTGGGCTCGGCGCTGTGGATCGTCTATGGATTGCTGATCGCGGCGAAACCCGTGATTGCCGCCAACGTGCTGGTCTTCGCCGCCGCCGGATGGACGCTGCTGCGCTCGCCTCGCACCCTGCACCCGCCGAGCGGGGACGTATCAGCCGCTGTCAAGCCCTCCGCTCGCTCTGCGTGACTCGGCCGCCTGTGCGCAGGACCGGCGGCACGACTGTCAGACTCCGTGATCGTGGTGCCTGCGCCGTGGCGGCGGCGTCGCCACAAGAGACCCGCCGCAGAGCGCAAGCGCGGCGAGGCCGAGCAGTGGCACAGCCGTCCACGCGTGCATCGCATCCAGCATCGACGAGGCGGTCAGCGCCCAGGTCACGATCGAGAGCGTGGCCCATCCGTTCCAGTTGAGGCGCAGCACCAGGGCAAGCGTAGCGAATGCGACTAACGCGCTCGCAACCACCACCGCATGGGCCATCGGCGCGAAGGGCACCCAATGCTCCCAGAGACTACAGCACGCAAGCAACAGCGAGGTTCCCCCCGCCAGTACTACGCAATGTTGCCACTGCTTCATGTTCATTGTGGCACCTCCGGGTCGACTTTGATGAGCGAGTTTTGCACAACTGCGGCTGCAGCCAGCTTCCGGCGAGTCACCGCTGCCGCTGAAACAGGCACCCCTGTGTCTGAGGTCGACATCGTGGGTACCTCCAATTTCAGAGCTGTTGGATTTTCGGGTCTCCTGCACGAGCGAATGGAACCGCTTCCCGGAAGGCACGGCGCGCGCATCCGAGCACTGCGGCGGAAAGCGAATTTAGCGCGCGCCGCCATTTTTTCAAGCGTTGCCGGATGACGGGGAGGGCTCAAGCCGAGCAGCATAAGCATAAGCTCTGCCGTTTCTGGCTGGGAAATCACAGCGCGCGGATCGCCCCCTGATAAACAGACAGTGTTCCTTGCGCTCGGCTGGGCTCAGATTCGATCGCTCGTCAGCTCGCACGCTCATCGATGCCAGAGCGGCACCGCGCGAGCACGCGTAAGCTGTCGGCTCATCCCTCTAAGGACGGTTCATGGCTGCCCCACTCTCCTCGAGTCTCGAGGCTCGCCGCGAGCAGATCTTCCCCACCCTTACCGGGGCTGAAATCCACCGTCTCGAGCGGTTTGGCTCGGTGCACCCTTACCCGGCGGGCAGCGCTCTCTTGCGGGCTGGCAGCACCTCTCCGGGGCTGCAGGTGATCCTCTCGGGGTCCGCCCGCGTGCAACCACACGATGAGCACCTGCGCGAGCGGGAAATCGTCACCCACCAGACCGGTTCTCTCGTCGGGGAGCTCGCGGGCCTTTCCGGCACTGCCTCGCTCGTCGATGTGATCGCCACCACCGATGTCGAGGCGCTGCTCATCTCGACAGCGCGGCTGCGGGACCTGCTGGTGGAGGATGTGGAGCTCGGCGAGCGCATCATGCGAGCACTCATCCTGCGCCGGGTGGCCCTGCTCGAAAGCCGCATCGTCGGACCCATCATCGTTGGACGCGAGACTCAGCGGGACGTGCTGCGGCTGGAGGGATTTCTCAGCAACAACGGCTATCCGCACCGTCGGCTCGATCCGGAAACCGACAGCTGCGCGCGTACGCTTCTCGAGCGCTTCGAGCTGAAGCACGATGATCTGCCGATCGTCCTCTGCCCGAATGGGACGCTGCTGCGCAACCCCACCGAGAACCAGCTCGCGCGATGCCTCGGCCTCATGCATGTCGTCGACCGCGACACGCTCTACGACGTCGCCATTGTCGGCGCGGGGCCTGCCGGGCTCGGCACCGCGGTGTATGCCGCGTCCGAGGGTCTCAAGGTGGCGGTCCTCGACTGTCGTGCCTTCGGCGGCCAGGCCGGCGCCTCCGCACGTATCGAGAATTACCTCGGTTTTCCCACCGGCATTCGCGGACTCGCTCTGATGGCCCGAGCCCATACGCAAGCGCAGAAATTCGGCGCCGAAATGATCATTCCGGCGCAGGTCCAGACGCTCAGCGAGGAATCAAGCGGCGCGGCCAAGCGATTCCAGCTCACGCTGGCCGATGGTGATGTGCTCAGCTCCCGCAGCATCGTGATCGCCAGCGGCGCGGAATACCGCCGCCTGCCGGTGCCGAATCTTGCGGACTTCGAGGGCACGAGCGTGCACTATTGGGCCTCCCCGGTCGAAGCGAGGTTGTGCGCCGCCCAGGAAGTGGCCCTCGTCGGTGGCGGCAACTCGGCCGGTCAGGCAGCCGTGTACTTGTCCTCCCGCGTTCCCAAGGTGCGCATGTTCGTGCGCGGTCGCTCGCTCGATCTTACGATGTCGCGATATCTGTGCGAACGTATCGCCGCGCAGCCCAATATCGAAGTGCTGCTCGAGACGGAGATCATCGCGCTCGAAGGCCAGCAGGGCGAATTGCAGAGCATCACCTGGCGCGATCGGCGCACCGGCACGGCCGCCAAGCGCCCGCTACAGCATCTGTTCCTATTCATCGGCGCCGAACCGCATACCTCGTGGCTCGGACCCTGCGAGGTCGAGGCAGATGCCAAGGGATTCGTCCGCGCCGACCCCTTTGCGGGAAACGGCCGGCTGCCCTTCGAGACGACTCGAGCCGGCGTGTTTGCGATCGGTGATGTGCGCTCGGGCTCGATCAAGCGCGTGGCGGCGGCGGTCGGGGAAGGCGCGCAGGTGGTCGCGACCCTGCATCAGTATCTGAATCGTAGCGGACAAGGCCCGGCGGCGATTGCCGCAGCCGCTGGAGAGGCAGCCCATGGCTAAGACCTGTCGGCATGCGAAGGACGTTCGCGACGTGACCCCGAGCGCCCTCGGGTGCGAAGAGTGCCTGAAGAGCGGCTCACGGTGGGTGCACCTGCGCCTCTGCCGCACCTGCGGTCATGTCGGGTGCTGCGACGATTCACCGAATCGGCATGCGACGAAGCACTTCCATGCGACCGGTCATCCCATCATCGAGGGCTACGATCCTCCCGAGGGTTGGGGCTGGTGCTATGTGGATGAGATCTGGCTCGACCTCAGCGATCGAATGACGCCGCATAACGGCCCCATACCGCGCTACGTCTGAGTGTCGCCGCGCCAGAGCCGGCAGCCGTGCCGGGTCCTGATCCGAGCCCCGTGGATATCCGTACGGGTCAAAGTCGGCTCGATCAGCAGCTTGCGCTCGGCTCGATCACCTGCGCCTGCGCGAGCTTCCCCCGCGTGGCGCGCTCGGTCAGGACCAGGGCAACCAGGGCCAGAATCGCCGCCAGCACGAACGCCGCGCCGGGAAGGTGACGCGTCGGCGCGTGATCGCCGATGAAGAGCGCGAAGAGGTTCGCGAAGAGTGCGGGCCCGATGATGCCCGCCAGGCTCTGCAGGCTCGAGAGCGCGCCTTGCAGACGTCCCTGCTCGCCCGGATCGACCTGGTGCGTGATCATGGATTGCGCCGACGGTCCGGCCAGTCCCCCCAGGCAGAGGAATGGAATGCCGGCCAGGAACATCCACGCTTGCGGCGCAAAGCCGAACACCGCGTAACCGACGATCACCAGGGCCACCCCAGTGAGCATCATGCGCCGCTCGCCGAGCCACGGCATCCAGCGCCGCACCAGCACGGCCTGCACGATGCCGGTACACAGACCCACGACCCCCAGGCTGTAGCCGACGATCTGCGGCCCCCACCCGTAGCGGTAGTCGGTGTACAGCACATACGTCGAGTTGAGAGCGAACTGCGCGAGGGCGAGCAGGAAAAGCACTGCGGCAAGGGCCAACACCTGCGGGTAGCGCCGCAGCAGGATGAGCGAGCCGAATGGATTGGCCTGCCGCCAGGCGATGTAGGTGCTGCGACGCTCCTTCGGATGGGATTCCGGCAGCACGAAGAAGCCGTAGCCGAAATTCAGCAGCGACAATCCGGCCGCGACCCAGAACGGCAAGCGGATCCACTGATGTCCCAGGAAGCCGCCGAGCGCCGGGCCTACGATGAACCCGAGCGCGAACGCGCCGCCGAGCGTGCCAAACGCCGCCGCGCGCCTCTCGCGCGGTGTGATGTCGGCGATGTAGGCATTGGCCGTGCTGAAGCTGGCCGCGCAGACGCCCGACACCACGCGGCCGAGGAATAGCAGCCATAGCACCGGTGCCAGCGCCATGACGATGAAATCAACGCCCAGGCCAAAGCTCGAAATGAGGATGACGGTGCGCCGGCCGAAGCGGTCCGACAGGGCGCCCTGGATCGGCGAGCACACGAACTGCGTCAGCATGAACAGCGTGCCGAAGGCGCTCGACCACACCGCGGCCTTCGCGATGCTGCCGCCGATCAACTGCACGATCAGGTGGGGGAGCACGGGGATGATGATGCCGAAGGCCAGCATGTCTATCGCCACCGTGACGAAGACGAACAGCACCGCGGCACGGCGGTGCGGGTGCCCGAGA
>Ga0335078_10006088_pt1 | contig 17889 bp, 16 predicted proteins | sample Lox_Sample_32_FD_206711 | JGI IMG/M metagenome (GOLD analysis project Ga0335078, IMG submission 206711) | Soil microbial communities from Loxahatchee National Wildlife Refuge, Florida, United States - Lox_Sample_3.2 | ecosystem: Environmental > Terrestrial > Soil > Wetlands | place: USA... | reverse complement strand
GCGCTCGACCCGGCCGCCATCGCCGGCGAGCGCGGACGCGAGCGCATGCGCCGCGCGCACGTCGCTTTCGCGGCCGAGCCCGTCCTGGAGCGGCTTGAGGCGGCGCATGTAGCGCGCGACCGCGCGCCTGCCGTAGATCGGCTCGAGAAACTCGATCGCGTAGCGGAGCTTCTTCAGCGCGATGCGGAGCTTGTGCCGGTCGGGCGGCGGCAGATGGGCGAAGCCGCGTGCGCGCCGGCGCGCCTTGCGGTGGAGGCGCTGCAGGAGATCGGGCGCGATCTTGCGCAAGGGCGCCACGAGGCGCGCCGAATCCTCGCTCACCGGCTGATCGCGCCAGCCACGCGCCTCGAACCAGCGCGCCAGCCGCATGATCGATTCGGTATAGCGCGCCGAGGCGATTGTCGCGCGAACCTCCTCGTAGGCCTTGGCGCGGTGGCGCTCGGCGGCGCGTGCGAGCGTCTCGAGCTCGGGTTCGTTTGCGAGCGCGTTTTCGAGCGGACCGACCAGATTTTCGGCGAACACGTCCCAGTTGCGCGCCGCGCCGAGCGCCTGGCCGAGCCATTTCAGCTCGCCATTGGCCCAGCGGTAATGCTCCTGCGGCAGCATGCGGCGCATCGCCGACAGCACCGCGCGCAGCCGGCGGATCGCGACGCGCATCTGATGCACGCCCTCGGGCACGCCCTGACGCGCCGCCGCCTCGTTGCGCAGAATGACGGCGATAAAGCGCCGGCCCGCCGCCTGGAGTGCCGCATCGAGCAGCATATTGCGGTCGAGCGCCACCTTGTGCCTTTGCAGCACCGGCGGCTCGTCGCGTTCGCCGCGCGCCAGCGCGTAGCCGCGCTCGCCCTTGCTGCGCGTGCCGATGCGGCACGGCACGATTTCCCGGAGCCGCAGCGCCACGTCCCACAAAACCACCATGTCGCCGCGCTTCAGCTCGAGCTCGATCTCATGGATCGGCTCGCTGCCGCCGTCCGGCACCTCGATCGCGCCGCGATCGATCGCCACCTCGATCTCGGTGTCCTGGCGCGGGCGCAGGGTGAAGGCGGTGCGCTCGACCACGGTGGTGAAAAGCGGCACCAGCTCGTCCGACGCGACCGCCGCGCGCACGTGCCCGCCGCTGTGCGGGGCGTCGAGATCGGGCACGGCGCCCTTGACGCGATCCTCCCACTCGCCGCGCTCCAGCACATCGCCGCCGGTAAGATCGCGCGCCTTCACGGTCTGGATGAAACGGTGGCCCTGGCGCCTGACCCGCAGCATCAGCTCGCGCTCGCGCAGCGCATCGCGCGGCGTGTCGAAATAGGTCGTGGTGAGCTTCGCGCGCGACGGCCGCGGGCGTCCGGCCATCGCAATTAGCGCCAGGCGCGCTTTCGGCAGGTCGCTTTCGGCGACGAGGAGCTTCAATTCCCGTTCCGGCATGCCCCGAGGCGCCTCCCAGGATCGCCCGCGCGCCGGAACTCGCGCTGCCGGCTTTGTTTCGAACGAAGATGGAACCTTCGGCTTCACGTCAGCCTAGCCCAGGACGCGCCCGCCGACAAATCCCGGCGCTATAGTGTTGCCGCCGCAAGGAGGGCGCGATGTTCTATGAACCGGAGAAGGACGATCACGGGCTGCCCTACAACCCGTACAAATCGATCGTGGTGCCGCGGCCGATCGGCTGGATCTCGACCCTCGACCGCGCCGGCCGCGTCAATCTCGCGCCGTTCAGCCAGTTCAACAACCTCTCCTACGATCCGCCCTTCGTCATGTTCTCGGGCAACGCCAAGCCCGAGTCCGGCCACCGCAAGGATAGCGTGCGCAACGCCACCGACAGCGGCGAGTTCGTGTGCAACATGGCGACCTGGGAGCTGCGCGAGGAGGTCAACATCACCTCGCAGTTCGTCGATGCCGGCATCGACGAGGCGGCGCTCGCCGGGCTCGAGATGATCCCCTCGCGCCTCGTCAAGCCGCCGCGCGTCGCGCGCTCGCCCGTCCATCTCGAATGCAAGTTCCATTGCGTCGTGGCGCTCCCCGGCAACGCGTTCGACCAGGTGCATCACGTCGTGATCGGCCGTGTCGTCGGCGTTCATATCCGCGACGACGCGATCACGCCCGAGGGCAAGATCGACATCCTGAAGCTGCGCCCGCTGGCGAGGCTCGGCTATCACGACTACACGAGCGTCGAGTCGGTGTTCACCATGGCGCCCGCCGGTCCCAAGCTCGAAGCGCACCGCGCCGGTCTCGAAGGACGGCCGCAGCGGCGGCGCGCGGGCGGCTAGCGCGCGAGCGGCGGCAGCGGCGCCATGCCCTCGGGCGGCGGCACGTCGGCCGTGTTGAGCACCATCGCCAGCGTCGTGTAGTAGCCGACGAAGGTCACAAGCTCGATCGCGCCGCGCGCGCCGAAATGCTGGCGCAGCGCCGCGAACGTCGCGTCGCTGAGCCGCGCCACGCGCACGAGCTCGCGCGCGGCGTCGTAGGCGGCTTCTTCGGCAGGCGTCAAACCTTGCGGACGGCGGCCCGCCGCGATCGCGTCGATGATCGCCGGCTCGAGTCCCACCTCCTTCGACATCTGGCGGTGGACGCCGAACATGTATTCGGCCGACCAGTGCCGGCCAACGGTGAAGATGACGATCTCCTTCGTGCGCGGCGGCAGCACGCCGGCGAACCGGATGAAATCGCCGAGATGGCGCATGCGCTCGGCCAGGTCCGGGCTGTAGATGAGCGGCACATAAGGGCCGCGCACGCCGCCGCGCGGGCCCTTGGTGAGCGTGTCCGCCACCTTGCGCTGCTCATCGTCCCAGACGGCGGGTGACAGCGCCGGAAATCGTTCGGCCATCGGCAGATCCTCCCTTGGCCGCAGCCATAGCACGGCAGCGACTCGTGCGCGAATCGCCGCGCAACACGGGCGCCGTTGGCGCGGAATGGGTGAGCCGGGGCATGCCGCGATGCTGATTTCGGGCGCGCCGCGCCGCGGTTTGGCGGCCTGTCACGCGACTGACTCGGGAGCGTTACAGGATTGTCACCGAACGCGTGCTAGTGAGCCGCCCATGCATAGTCCCGGCGATTCCACCGTCATCGCCCGCATTTTCGCGGAGCGCGCGTGAAGCACGCCGAGCGCGTAAGCCATTACCGCACGATTTTCATTTCCGATGTCCATCTCGGCACGCGCGGCTGCAAGGCGCATTTCCTGCTCGATTTCCTGCGCTGGACCGAATCGGACTATCTCTATCTCGTCGGCGATCTCGTCGATGGCTGGCGCCTCAAGAAATCCTGGTACTGGCCGCAGACGCACAACGATGTCGTGCAGAAGCTGCTGCGCAAGGCGCGGAAAGGCACCAAGCTCTGCTACATCCCCGGCAACCACGACGAGGGCTTGCGCGATTTCTGCGACACGCAGTTCGGCGGCGTGGCGCTGATGCAGGAAGCGGTGCATGAGACCGCCGACGGGCGGCGGCTTCTGGTCATGCACGGCGACGCCTTCGACGGCGTCGTGCGCTATGCGAAGTGGCTCGCGCTTCTCGGCGACTGGGCTTACGACGCGGCGATCAGGCTCAACCATCTCTTCAACGTCGCGCGCCGGCGCCTGGGCTATCCCTACTGGTCGCTTTCGGCCTATCTCAAGTTCAAGGTCAAGAACGCGGTGCAGTTCATCAGCGACTATGCCGACACGATTTGCGCCGAGGCGCGCCGGCGCGGCGTCGATGGCGTCGTGTGCGGCCACATCCATCACGCCGAGATCCGCGATCTGGGCGGCGTCCTTTATTGCAACGACGGCGACTGGGTCGAAAGCTGCACGGCGCTGGTCGAGCATCACGACGGACGGCTGGAGATCGTGCATTGGATCGAGCTGCGCGAGCTCGATCCGCTCGAGCAAGATTTGCGCGTCCCCGAGGAGGTCGAGGCCTAGCGCAGCACCGCGAACGGGCGCGGCGCAATCGTCGCCTCGAGCGGCAGCGACGCGCCAAGATCGCCGTCGATCTGCACCCGCTCGCCGACCGGCCCCGTGACGCGCACGCGCCGCCCGCGCACGAGCCGGGCGTCGGGGAGCGCCGCCACCCGGTTGGCGCCCAAGGCCGCCGCATAGCGCAGCAGATCGAAGCGGCCGCCGCCCGCGAACAGCGCCACCTCGAACACGGGCTCTTCGAGCCGCGCGCCCGAGGCCACGACGAAGCGGCCGCCGTAGAAATGGCCCTTGGCGATGACCAGACCTGCGGCGGACGATACTTCGCCATCGATCTCCACCTCGTAGCGGCACGGCCGCAGCCGCGCGAGGCAGGCGAGCGCGCTTGCGACATAGGCGGCCTTGCCGGTGCGCCGCTTCAAGGCGAGATCGATTCCCTCGACGACGCGCGCATCGAAGCCGATCCCAGCCATCATGGCAAAACGCCGGCCGTTGGCGCTGCCGGCGAAGACCGCCTCCGCGCGGCCGAAGGCGATGCATTCGGCAAGCGCCTTCGGCGCCGACGGCAGATCGAGTTCGGCCGCGAGCACGTTCGCGGTGCCGAGCGGCACGATGCCAAGCGGCATCGCCGCGTCCTCGATGCCGTTGACGATCTCGTTGATGGTGCCGTCGCCGCCCGCCGCGACCAAGGCGTCGTAGCCGTCGCGCGCGGCGCCGCGCGCCAGCTCCTCGGCGTGGCCCGGCGCTTGCGTCTCCAGCAGCTCCACCCGGGCGCCGAGCCCCATCAGCGCGTCAAGGACGCGCATGAGGCGCCGGCGCCGTCGCGCGCCCGCGGTCGGATTGAAGATGACGCACAGTTTCTGCCGCACGGGCACCATATTTACACTGAACCCCACCCCTCCTTACAGTGGCGCCAAGCTTGTCGCTTGAGGGAGGAGACCCATGGCATCGGTGACGGACGAGATCGTCGCCATTCGCGACCGCTGGCACACCAAGAACCACCCGTTCTTCCGCGCGTTTGCCGAAGGCAAACTGCCGCTCCGCTCGATGGGGCGGTATCTGGCGCTGCATTACCAGTTCGTCTCGCGCGCGCTGCCGTCGATCGCCGTCCTTTATGCGCGCGTCTTCGAGTACGAGGACGTGCGCAAGGCGATCGCCGAGAACATCGCCGAGGAGGAAGGCCTCAAAGCCATACCCGGCGAGGGCCACAAGCCGCACGACCACAACGAGATGATCTTCCGCTTCTGCAAGGCGGCGGGATTTACCGCGGACGACGTGCGCACCATCAAGATGACGCCGGCCTGGTGGGCACGTTCGCTCCACTACGCCACCGTCACGATCAACGAGCCGCTGGGCGTCGTGCTGGCGATGCAATCGACCCAGGAGGGTCAGCAGCCGGCCCTGAATGACGAGCTCGTGCTGCCGGCGTTCGAAAAACATTACGGCTACAAGCGCACCGCCCCCGAGGTCGAATTCTTCGCCGAGCACGCGGTCGCCGACATCGAGCACAGCCGGCGCCAGCTCGAGCTGTGCGCCAAGCACCTCGGCACGCCCGAGCTTCGGGCGCGCGCGCTCAAAGTGGCGCAGGAGGCGGTCGAGCTGCGCTGGGCCTCGATCACCGACATCTACCGCGCCGACGTTCTGGGCGAGCGCGACCTCGTCCCTGCCGGCGTGGCGTGAAGAAAAAGCTCGCGGTTCTCGGCGGCACCGGGCAGGAGGGCGGCGCGCTGGCGCGGCGCTGGGCGCAAGCGGGCTATCCGATCGTCATCGGCTCGCGCGACAAGGCGCGGGCCGAGGCCAAGGCGCGCGAGATTCTGACGCGCGCGCCGAAGGCCGCGGTCTCGGGCGCGAGCCTCGAGGACGCGGCGCGCGCGGGCGAGATCGTCGTGCTGTCGGTGCCCTATGCGGCGCACGGCGTGACCCTCCTCGCCATCCGCGACGCGGTGCAGGGCAAGATCGTGGTCGATGTGACCGTGCCGCTCGTGCCGCCGCGCGTCGCGCGCGTGCAGCTCCCGGCCGAGGGCGCGGCCGCGGTCGCGGCGCAGCAGGCGCTGGGACCCGACGTCAAAGTGGTGTCCGCCTTCCAGAATGTCGCGGCGCATCTGCTCGACCATGACGGCGAGGTGCCGTGCGACGTGCTCGTCTGCGGCGACGACAAGGACGCGCGGGCCGAAGTGGTGACGCTCGCGCGCGATGCCGGGCTCCGCGCCTTTCATGGCGGCGCGCTTGCCAATTCGGCGGCGGCCGAGGCGCTTACCTCGGTGCTGATCTTCCTCAACGGGCGCTATCGCACCACCGCGGGGGTGCGCTTCACCGGCCTGCCCGACGACGCGGAATAGGCCCTATCCCGCCTGCGCCTTGTCGAGCAGATGCTGCGGCGTCGAGGACACGACTTCGGCATAGATCGGCTTGAATTTCTGCGGCCCGCCCTCGATGAGGCCGACGAATTCCGGCTTCATCGCCGCCAGCTGCACCAGGATCTCGGCATGGACCTTGATGTCGCGCCACTCGCCCAGGAGATAGAAATGGTCGGGGTCGCCCACGTCGCGGCACAAGACGCCGTCCTTCGCCTGCGCTTTCGACTTGTGCATCGGGTTGTTATCCGAATAGTCGAAGCTGTCGAACAGGCGGATGAAGTCGTCGCCCCGGCCCGGCTTCACGCGGAAATCGTAGACATGGACGAAATTGCCGGCCTGGCAGAGCGATATGAGCGCCATCCTACCCTCCTTCTTTGCGCCATATCCTAGCGTAGAATGGCCGCGATGGGCGAGAACGGGATCGGCGCGCGCGTCAAGCGCAAGGAGGATTTCCGCCTGCTGCAAGGGCGCGGGCGCTATGTCGGCGACATCCGGATGCCGGGCCTCAAGGAGGTCGCATTCGTGCGCAGCCCCGTGGCGCACGCGCGCATCCGCGGCGTCAACGCGCCCGCGGGCTTCGAGGGCAGCGTGCTCTCCGCCGCGGACCTCGCGGGCGTGCGGCCCATTCGCGCGCTCTCGGCCATTCCGGGCTTCAAGGTGTCGGAGTACCCGCCGCTCGCGACCGGCAAGGTGCGCTATGCCGGCGAGGCGGTGGCGCTGACGCTCGGCCGCACCCGCGCCGAGGCCGAGGATCTGGCGCAGACGGTCGCGCTCGAGCTCGATCCTCTGCCCGCGGTGACGGACGCGCTTGCGGCGCGCGCACCCGGTGCGCCGCTCGTCCATGACGGCTGGGGCGACAATCTTTTCATGACGACTTCGGTCGGCAGCGACATCGATGCGATCGCGCGCCAGGCGCCCATCGTCGTGCGGCGCGAATACCGCATGAACCGGCAATGCATGGCGCCGCTCGAAGGAAAGGGCGTGCTCGCCTACTGGGACGATCACGACGACCAGCTCGTGGTCGTGAGCTCGACCCAGTCGCCGCACATGATCCGCGCGGGGCTCTCGGAATTTTTGGGGATCGAGCAGCGCCGCATCCGCGTGGTGGCGCCCGACGTGGGCGGCGGGTTCGGCTACAAGGTGGTGCTCCAGCCCGAGGAATTGTGCGTCGCGTTTCTCGCCATGACGCGCCGCCACCCGGTGCGCTGGACCGAGGACCGGCGCGAGCATCTGACCGCGGGCGCCAACACGCGCCAGCACCATTACCGCGTCGCAGCCTATGCCGACGCGCGCGGCAAGATCCTCGCGGTCGATGCCGAGATCACGATCGACATCGGCGCCTATTCGGTCTGGCCCTTTACCGCCGGGCTCGAAGGCGCGATGGCGGGCGGCAACCTCGCCGGTCCTTATGCGCTGCCGGCCTATCGCTGCCGCACCTATTCGGTTGCGACCAACAAGCCGCCGTTCGTACCCTATCGCGCGGTGGCGCGGCCGGGCGTGTGCTTCGCCATGGAGCTGACGGTGGACGCGGTGGCGCGCGCGGTCGGGCGCGAGCCGACCGACGTGCGGCTCGAGAACCTGGTGCCGGCGTCGGCGATGCCCTTCACCAACGTCGCGGGCAAGCATTTCGACAGCGGCGATTATCCGCAAAGCGTGCAGATGGCGGCGGAACGGATCGGGCTTCCCGACATTCGCGCGCGGCAAAAGCGCGGCGAGGCGGACGGGCGGCTCGTCGGCGTGGGATTCGGCATCTATACCGAGCAGTCGGCGCACGGCACCTCGCAGTTCTCGCATTGGGGCACGCCGATCATCCCCGGCTACGAGCAGGCGACCGTGCGCGTCACGCCCGACGGCGGCGCCGAGATCCGCATCGGCGTCCATTCGCACGGCCAGGGCATGGAAACCACCATGGCCCAGGTCGCGTGCGAGATTCTCGGCATCGCGCCCGAGCACATCTCGGTGGTGCACGGCGACACGGCGATGACCCCGTTCTCGACCGGAACCTATGCCTCGCGCTCGATGGTGATGGCGGGCGGCGCGGTGTCGCGCTCGGCCCGCGCGGTGGCGCAGCGCATCGCCCGGATCGGCGCGCATCTCCTTCAGGAGAAGCCGGAAGACGTGCGGCTCGAAGGGGGATTCGTGCGCGGCTCGCGCGGCGAGGTTTCGATCCGCGAGATCGCCAACTCATGGTACAGACGGCCCGAGCAGTTGCCGGCGGATGTCGATGTCAACGGCCTCGAAGCCACCATCGGCTACAAGCCCAAGGTCGATACCGGCGCCTTCTCCTACGCCACGCACGCGGCCTTGGTCGCGGTCGATCCGCAGACCGGCGGGGTCGATCTTCTCGACTACGTCATCGTCGAGGATTGCGGCACGATGGTGAACCCGATGATCGTCGAAGGCCAGGCGATGGGCGGCACGACGCAAGGCATCGGCACCGCGCTCTACGAGGAATCGCCTTACGATGCCGACGGCCAGCCCTTGGCCGCGACCCTCGCCGATTACGTCATGCCGGGCGCGATGGACGCGCCGTCCTTCCGCGTCTATCACACCGAGCACCCGTCGCCTTATACCGACCACGGCATCAAGGGCGTCGGCGAAGGGAGCGCGATCGCGCCGCCCGCCGCCATCGTCAATGCCGTCAACGATGCGCTCCGTCCGCTCGGCGCGGAAGTGGGCGAGACGCCGGCCACGCCGCCGCGCATCCTGCGCGCCATCCACGCCCGGCGCTGATGCGCACGCTCGTCCGCACCATCGGCGAGTTCTTCACCGGCGACATTGCCGCGCCGATGGCGCCGGTGCGGTCGCTGCTGATCGAGGACGGGATCATTCGCACGCTCGACCCTGGCTCCGGCGAGACGGCTGAGCGCGTGCTCGATGCCGCCGGCGGCGCGGTGCTGCCGGGATTGGTTGATGGGCACGTCCATCCGGTGTTCGGCGAATGGACGCCGACTCAGGACGCGATCGGCTGGATCGGAAATTATCTGCATGGCGGCACGACCACCATGGTCTCGGCGGGCGAGCTGCACACGCCGGGACTCGACTACGCCAATCTCACACCCGACCTCGTGACATCGCTCGCCGAAGTGACGCGCGCCACCACCGGCCGCATGCGCTGGAGCGGGGTCAAGCTCCATGCCGGGACCGTTCTCCTGGTGCCGGGCATGGGCGAGGCGCATTTCGACCGGCTCGCGCGCGCCGGGGTCGGCCACGCGAAGTTCATCTTCTACCCGCTGGCGCGCGGCAAGGACGAGGCGCAGCGCTATGTGCGCTGGTGCCGCGAGCGCCGCATCCGCGTCAAGGTGCACACGGGCGGCGTGTCGCGCTCGGGCCTGTCGCAGGTTTGCGGCTACGACATCCTCGCGTGGCTCGATCCCGACGTGGCGGCGCATGTCTCCGGCGGACCTATTCCGATGAGCGACCGCGATCTCATGCGCACCATCGAGGAGACGCGCTTCGCCCTCGAAATCTGCAGCTCGGGCAACGACCGCTCGACGCTTCTGGCGGTGCGGCGGCTCAAGGAGCTGAACCGGCTCGACCGGCTCACGCTCGGCACCGACACGCCGGGCGGCACCGGCGTCATTCCGCGCGGCATGCTGCGCAACATCTGCTACCTCGCCGGCGTGTGCGGCCTCGGCGCGGCCGAAGCGATCGCGGTCGCAACCGGCAACACGGCGCGGGCGCACGGACTCGACGTGGGCGTGCTGCGCCCGGGCGCTCCGGCCGACTTCCTGATCGCGGCGCCAGTCGAAGGCTCGGCCGGAGCGACGCTCGGCGAAAGCATCGGGCATGGCGATCTTCCCGGCATCTCGCATGTCTTCGTCGATGGCGTGGCGGTGGTGGATGGGCGGAGCCGCCAGACGCCGCCGCCCGCGACGCCGGGGCGCACGCTCGACGTGATGCTTACCGGCTGCTGCGGCTGCGATTGACGAGCGCCACGATCTCGTGCGGCCGGACCGGCGCCTGATCGATACGCACGCCGAACGGCGAGAGCGCGTCCTCGAGCGCCGACACGAGCGCCGCCGGCACCGGCATGACGCCACATTCGCCCACGCCCTTCACGGCCAGCGGGTTCAACGGCGACGGCGATTCGTTGTGCAGCACGGTGACGCGCGGCACCACCGGCGCCGACGGCAAGAGATACTCGCCGAAATTCACGGTGACCGGCTGGCCCCCGTAGTCGAATCCCATCCATTCCAGAAGCGCATTGCCGATGCCGTGCGCGGCGCCGCCAAGGATCTGGCCATCGACGATCATGGGGTTGATGCGGCGGCCGCAATCGTGCGCGATGACGAGCTGGTCGATCCCGACCTGGCCCGTTTCGGGATCGACCTCGACCGTGGCGACGGCCGTGCCGTTGGCGTAGGCCATCGCGTCGCTGACGAAGGTCTCGGATGCTTCGAGGCCGGGCGCCACGCCGCCGGGCAGCGCGAACCCGGCGGCACCGGCAGCCGCGCGCGCGACATCGGCGAGCGCGAGCTTCATCTGCGGCGCGCCCTTGACGCGGATCTCGCCGGCGGCAAGTTCGAGATCCTCGGCCGCGGCCTCGAGCAGGTGGGACGCGATCGCGAGCGCCTTCTCGCGCACGGCGACGGCGGCGCGATGGGCGGATGAGCCCGCGAGCACCGCCTGCCGGCTGTTGAAGCCGCCGATGCCGAGCGCCACGGCGGCGGTATCTCCCGCGGTGACGGCGATGCACGAAGGATCGGCCCCCAACGCCTCGGCGACGATCTGCGCCAGCATCGACCGCGTCCCCTGCCCCATCGCGGCGGCGCCCGAGGCGACATGGACGATGCCGGAAGGGCCGACGCGCACGAGCGCGCTCTCGAACGGGCCGCGGCCGGTGCCCTTCACGAAATTCGCAAGCCCGATGCCGATGAACCGCCCTTCCGCCCGCGCGCGCAACTGGCGCGACGGAAAATCGGCCCAGCCGACCGCCGCCAGCGCCATCGCCTGAACCATCGGATAGTCTCCGCTGTCGAGCACGACCGACTGGCCGCCGCGCGCGACGAGCGGCTTGGTGCAAGGCATGCGCTCGGGCGCGACGAGATTGCGCCGGCGCAACTCGGCGCGGTCGAGGCCCAGCGCCGCGGCGGCGCGGTCCAGAAGCCGCTCCATCACGAACACGCCCTGCGGCTGGCCCGCGCCGCGCACCGGCGTCACCGGCACCTTGTTGGTGAGCGCGAGCCGCACGTTCATGCGATAGGCCGGGACCTCGTACGGCAAGGTCACGGTCTGCGCCGATTCGTACGGCAGGTTGACGCCACGCGCGGTGTAGGCGCCATGATCGTGGATCATCGTGCCGCGCACTCCGAGGATGCGGCCCGAAGCATCGAGCGCGAGCTCGGCCTGCCAATACTGGTCGCGCTCTTGCGTCGTCGCCACGAAATGCTCGCTCCGGTCCTCGATCCATTTGACCGGGCGCTTCAGCAGCACGGCGGCAACCGCGACGGCGACATCCTCGGGATAAAAGACGAGCTTCGGGCCGAACCCGCCACCCACGTCCGGCGTCACGACGCGGACGCGGCTTTCCTCGCGCCCGAGCATGTCGCAGAGGAGGCGCTGTGCCGCATGCGGCGTCTGGGTCGAGCTCCACAGCGTCAGGACGCCGTCGAGCGGATCCTCGGCAGCGACGGCGCCGCGCGTTTCGATCGAATGAGCGCCGCCGCGATGCTGCCAGAGCGAGAGGGCGACGCGATGCGGCGCCTCGGCGAAGGCGCGTTCGACCGCACCGTATTCCACGGTGAATTCGGCGAGAAGATTGTGCGGCGCGCCGCGATGTGCGGGCGGAGCATCGGCCAGAAGCGCGGCGCGGCAATCGGCGATGGCGGGGAGCGGCTCGTATTCGACCGCGACGAGCGCGGCCGCGTCCTCGGCGCGATAGCGGTTGTCGGCGACGACGGTCGCCACCGGTTCGCCGACATGGACGGCCTCGTCGCCGGCGAGCGCCGGACGGTCGCGCTCCTGGCGATAAGCGGGGCTCGGCAATCCCACGACAAGCCGCTCGGCGCGCAGATGCGGGCGGAGATCGGCGAGCGTCAGGACCGCATGAACGCCCGGAAGCGCGAGCGCTGCGCGCGTGTCGATGGCGCGGATTGCGGCGTGCGCGTGCGGGCTTCGGACGAACGCCGCCTCGAGCATGCCGGGAAGATGAATGTCATCGACGAAGCGCGCGCGGCCGCGCAGCAGATCGGGATCTTCGAGCCGCTTCATGCGGGCGCTAGATGCGGAACTCGTCGCCGCGCTTTCGCCCTTGCGACATGTCGAGGAACAGCTCGTCGAGCGACAGGCGGCGCGCGGTCAATCCCTGCTCGTGCGAATATCCGGCGAGCGTCTCGAGCGCGTAGCGGTTGCGCGCCGTGAGGCCGTATTCCCAGGGATCGGTGCCCAGGATCGCCTCCTGCTCCTCCCAGGCCTCGCGGTACCAGGCGAGCGGCACGAGGCGCGGATTTTCCATGCGCCGCATGCCGATCGCCTTCGCCGCGTTGAACGCATGGAACATGTTGATCGGGACCCAGGGATGGCGTTCGACGATCTCTTGCTTGATGCCCATGACGTGCATGATCGGGAAGATGCCGGTCTTCTTGAAATAGGCCTGCTCCTCGGCCTTGTAGTCGGGAAAGAGGCGCGCGACGCGGGCGTCGCCGGCAACGAACGGCTTGATGAAATCCGAATGCAGCACGGCGTCGAGCTCGCCCTCGGCCAGCATGGTCTCGACCGATTTCTCGTGCGCCAGGCGCGTGAGCTTCAGATCCTTGGGCGGCGGAAAGTCGATATCCTCGTCGAGCTCGGCGAACCAGTGCACGGATTTGTGCGGCACGCCGTATTCGTGCTCCAAGATGCCGCGCAGCCAATGAACCGCGGTGACGAGGAAGGATTTGACGCCGATCCGCTTGCCGATGAGGTCCGCGGGCTTCTTGATGCCCGCCTTCGTGTTGATGAAGACAAAGCCGTGGCGGAAGCGACGGTGCAGGAACACCGGCAGCGCCCGCAACGGGTAGCCGAGCCCGCGCGCGACGATGTAGGACGAGGCCGACACCTCGGCCATGTCGAACTCGCGATTGCGCAGGAAGCGCCAGTGCCGCGTCGTCGAATCCATCGCCGTCAGGATCGTGAGCTCGATCCCGTCGGGTTCGACATCGCCCTCCTTCAAGGCGCGCACGATCTCATAATCGCCGCACGCGAGCGTCAGCGGCAGTTTCGCGGCCATGGCCCTTCTCCCTTCCCACCATTCGCTAGAAGTTTAAGGGATCGTAACGAAGCGTTTAAGCGCCCGTACGAAACTCGCTCCCGCACCTTTCGGAGGGCAGCTCATGCGCCACATTGCTTTGATTCTGTCTTTTCTGAAAAACGAGTCCGGGGCGACCGCGATCGAGTATGCGCTCATCACCGCGCTCATCTCGATGGCGATCCTGACCGCCGCCACCTCGATCGGCGGCTCGCTCAACAGTACGTTCAACTCGGTCGCAAGCGCCCTTTAGTCTTTGCCGCGCGCCGCAACGGCGCGCGGCGCGCTTTCCGCCAATCACTAGAATTTGTCGGAATTTCCGCCCTCCTTCTCCTCAAAATAGCCTTTCCGTCCTGCCGCCATTGATTATCATGCCGACCGCGCTCCGATCCTAACGAGGGCGCGGAAAGCGGGAGGAATGGCGTTCGCCGAATATTCGGGCCGACGTGGCTGAGTCTATTCTCAGGGTCGCCGACGTGAGCGTCCGCTTCGGCGGGATCGTGGCGCTCGACCGCGTCTCGTTCGAGGTTGAGCGCGGCTCGATCTGCGGCCTTATCGGGCCCAACGGCGCCGGCAAGACCACGCTTTTCAACTGCCTTTCCCGGCTCTACCAGGCGCAGGAAGGCGCGATCCTGTTCGAGGACAAGGATCTGCTCGCGGCGCCCCGGCACACCATCGCCGCCTTGGGCATCGGCCGCACCTTCCAGAACCTCGCCCTCTTTCGCAGCATGACGGCGCGCCAGAACATCATGGTGGGCAATCACTGCCGTGCGCGCGGCGGGTTCTTCGCCAATGCGCTGCGGCTGCCCGTGGTCGCGCGCGAGGAACGCCGTATCGCCGACCGCACCGACGCGCTGATCGACGAGCTCGAGCTCGGCCCCTATGCCGATACCGCGATCGGCGACCTGACCTTTGCGACGCAGAAGCGGGTCGAGCTTGCCCGCGCGCTCGCGTCCGAGCCGAAGCTCCTGCTGCTCGACGAGCCGGCGGGCGGGCTCAATCACGAGGAGGTCGATCATCTGCGCGCGCTGATTGCCTCGATCCGCGACCGGTTCGGCCTGACCGTGCTGCTGGTCGAGCATCACATGAACCTCGTGATGCGCGTCTCGGACCGCGTGGTGGCGCTCGATTTCGGCCGCAAGATCGCCGAAGGCCCGCCGGCGGTCGTGCAGCGCCACCCCGAAGTGATCCGCGCCTATCTCGGGAGCGCGTGATGGCGGCGATCCTCGAGACCCGCGATCTCGACGCCTCGTATGGCGCAACCCAGGTGCTGTCGAAATTGTCGCTCGCGGTCGAGGAGCGCGGCATCACCGCGCTACTGGGCGCCAACGGCGCCGGCAAGACGACGACGCTCCGCGCCGTCTCCAACATGATGGTGCGGCTCTCGGGCGAGGTCCGGTTCGCCGGCACGCGCATCGACGGCAAGGCGACCGAGGACATCGTGCGGCTTGGCATCGCCCACGTGCCGGACGGGCGCGGCACGTTCACCGGCCTCACGGTCGAGGAGAATCTCCGCCTCGGCGCCTATGTGCGCCGCGACAGGGACGGCGTCGGCCAGGATTTCGCCCGCGTCTTCGGCTATTTCCCGCGCCTGGCCGAGCGGCGGCGGCAGCAGGCCGGCACGCTTTCAGGCGGCGAGCAGCAGATGCTCGCGATCGCCCGCGCTCTCATGCTGCGCCCGCGGCTCCTGCTGCTCGACGAGCCAAGCTTTGGCCTCGCCCCCATCCTGGTCGGCGAGATCTTCGCGATCCTAGGCACCATCAACCGCGAGGAGGGCGTCAGCATGCTGCTGGTCGAGCAGAACGCCAAGGTCGCGCTCGCGCTCGCTACGCACGCCTATCTCATCGAGACCGGCCGCATCGTCATGCACGGACCGGCCGAGGAGATCGGCCGCGACGAATCGATCCGCCACGCCTATCTCGGATATTGAGGGCGCGATGGACACTTTCCTGCAGCAAGTGCTTTCGGGTCTCGCCACGGGCGGCATCTATGCGAGCGTGGCGCTGGCGCTCGTCATGATCTACCAGGCGACGCACCATGTGAATTTCGCGCAAGGCGAGATGGCGATGTTCTCGACCTACATCGCCTGGACCCTGATCGACGGCGGGCTCTCCTATTGGCTCGCCTTCGTGCTGACCTTGGCGCTGTCGTTCGTGGCCGGGGTCTTGATCGAGCGCATCGTCATCCGGCCGATCGAGAACGCGCCGGTCCTGTCGATCGTCGTCGTGTTCGTGGGGTTGCTCGTCATCCTCAACAGCGTCGCCGGCTGGATCTACGGCTACACCATCAAGAGCTTCCCGAGCCCGTTCGCGAACGATGCCTGGTATGGCGGGCGCTATATGTCGCCGCACGAGGTCGGCATGATCAGCGTGACGCTCGCCATGCTGCTGCTCGTCTTCCTGTTCTTCCGCTTCACGCCGTTGGGCCTTGCGATGCGCGCGTCGGCGCAGAATCCGGTGTCGAGCCGGCTCGTCGGCATCCGCGTCGGCTGGATGCTGGCGCTCGGCTGGGGGCTCGCCGCCATGATCGGCTCGGTTGCGGGCATGATGGCGGCGCCGATCGTCTATCTCGATCCCAACATGATGAGCGGCGTGCTGCTCTACGGCTTCGCCGCGGCGCTCTTGGGCGGCATCACCAACCCGTGGGGCGCCGCGCTGGGCGGGTTCATCGTCGGCGTCCTCGAGAACCTCGCCGGCGCCTACGTGGTCGGCACCGAGATCAAGCTTACGGTGGCGCTCGTCATCATCGTCGGGGTGCTGCTGGTGCGTCCCTCGGGCCTCTTCGGCCGCACGTTGGTGACGCGGGTATGAGCGCGCCGCAGCGCACCCTCGCCTTCGCGGCCTTGGGCGCGTTCCTCGTCCTCCTGCCGTTCGCGATCAGCAACTACCATGTCTTCCAGCTCACCATGGTCGTGGTCTATGCGATCGTGCTGCTGGGGCTCAACATCCTCACCGGCTTCAACGGGCAGGTTTCGCTCGGGCACGGCGCGTTCTTCGCCATCGGCGCCTATGTGACGGCGATCCTGCTCGACAAGACCGGCGTTCCCTATTGGGCGACGGTGCCGATGGCGGGCGGGGTCTGCCTCGTTGCGGGGTTCCTGTTCGGCCTGCCGGCGCTGCGGCTCGAAGGGCTCTATCTCGCGCTCGCCACCTTCGCGCTCGCGGTCGCGACGCCGCAGATCCTGAAATACCGGCACATCGAGCAATGGACCGGCGGCGTCCAGGGCATCACCATCCTCAAGCCCGATCCGCCGCCGTTCCTGCCCGTGAACAGCGACCAGTGGCTCTACTTCTTCTGCCTCGTCATCGCCGTGCCGCTTTACGTGGTCGGATGGAACCTGCTGCGCGCGCGCACGGGGCGCGCGCTGGTCGCGATCCGCGACCATCCGCTGGCGGCGAGCGCCATGGGCATCGACAACGCCTTCTACAAATCGGCGACATTCGGCATCAGCGCGATGTATACCGGCGTCGCCGGCGCGCTCGGCGCGCTCGTGACGCAGTTCGTGGCGCCGGACAGTTTTCCGATCTTCCTGAGCCTCAGCTTTCTCGTCGGCATCGTGGTGGGCGGCGTCGCCTCGATCCCGGGCGCGGTATTCGGCGCCGTCTTCATCGAGTTCGTGCCGAACGTCGCCAGCGCGATCTCGGACGCGGCGCCCTGGGCGATCTACGGGCTCGTCCTCATCCTGTTCATGTACACAATGCCGCAAGGCGTGGCCGGGCTCCTGCGCATGCTCGAGCGCCGCTTTGCCGCGCGCGATTGGTCGCTGGCCGGGAAGGGCCAGCCGGCGGCGCCCCCCACCCTCGCCCTCCCCCTCAAAGGGGAAGGCAAAGGGGGGCGCAAGGCGGATTAGCCGTTGCCGCCGCCGTTCTGTTCGACGGTCATTGCCACATACTGATTGATGCCGTGCCGGTTGATGAGGAGGAGCACGCTCTTATCCGGGCCGCTTTCCTTCTTGACCGCGTCGAACGCATGCGCGGCCTCCTCGGGCGTCGTGACCGGGTGGCGATTGACCTGCTCGATCACGTCACCCCGCTCGATGCCGAGCGTCGCCAAGGGGCTGTTCTCGGCGACGCCGCTCACCACGACGCCCTTCACGTCCTTGCCGACATGAAGCTGCGCGCGGATTTCGGGCGTCAGCGGCGCGAGGCTCAGCCCCATCGCCTCTTGCGCGCTCCCGTTCTCGGCCACCTGCTCGGGATTGGCCGGCATGGCGGCGATGACCGGCGACACATCCACGTCCTTGCCGTCGCGCCAGAGCTTCACATGCGCGGTCTCGCCGACCGGCGTCTCCGCGACCGCGAGCGGCAGGTCGCGCAGCTTCGCCACGTCGTGCCCGTCGAACGACAGGATCACGTCGCCCTGCTTGATGCCGATCTTCTGTGCCGGACCGTCCGGCGTCACGTCGGCGACGAGCGCGCCCTCGGCCT
>Ga0335078_10006087_pt1 | contig 17889 bp, 20 predicted proteins | sample Lox_Sample_32_FD_206711 | JGI IMG/M metagenome (GOLD analysis project Ga0335078, IMG submission 206711) | Soil microbial communities from Loxahatchee National Wildlife Refuge, Florida, United States - Lox_Sample_3.2 | ecosystem: Environmental > Terrestrial > Soil > Wetlands | place: USA... | reverse complement strand
GGCGAATCGTGATCCCCGGCATGCCACGTCCTTAACGCGTCTCACGTCCCGTACGTGAGGATCAGCGCGCGTGCGCCCGCTCGCCTCGTCTCGTACACGTGCGGCACGTCGATCGGGAAGGACGCGTAGTCGCCGGCCGAAAGCTCGGTGACGCGCTCGACCGGGCCCGCGATCAGCTTGCCCTCGAGCACGTAGACACCCGCCCGGGCGCCGGTCGGCCCCGTCTCAGGCTCGTCCACGTCCCGAGGATCCCAGGCGCGCTCGACCAATTCGATGTCGTCCTCGTCGCTCCGGTCCAGCACCCCGGGGTGGCCTCGCCGCACGATCCGTACCTCGTCGAGGGGCGGCTCCTCGAGCAGCTCACCGAGCGAGACCCGGAGCGCCGCCGCGAGCGCGGCCAGCGTCTCGATCGTCGGGTTTGACCGGCCGCTCTCGACGCTCGACAGCGTCGCCTTGCTCATTCCAGTGGCGCGGGCCAGCTCTGAGAGTGAGACCCGGCGGGCGATCCGCAGACGGCGGATGTTCGCGGCCAGAACCTCTTGTGGCCGTGGCGCTAACATAGAGAACACTTCGTTCAGTTTATCGAACGACCTCACGTACGATTGGGGGCGTTCGTTTCAAGCCCGGTGCCTCCTGTCACGTTCTACTTCGACGTCGGATCGCCGTACGCGTACCTCGCGGCCGAGCGGGTCGAGAGCGTGCTCCCGGCGCCGCCCACCTGGCAGCCGGTGCTGCTCGGCGGTCTGTTCAAGCTCGCCGGCCGGAGCTCGTGGGCGCTCGGCGACTACCGGCGGCGCCAGCGCGGGATGGCCGAGATCGAGCGGCGCGCCCGCGGCTACGGACTGCCTCCGATCGTGTGGCCCGACCCCTGGCCGACCGATTACCTGCGCGCCATGCGGGTCGTGACCTGGGCATTCGCGCTCGGCCGCGGCCACGACCTCGCCACGGCGCTGTTCCGCGACGCGTTTCAGCGCGGCCGCGATCTGAGCATCGAAGCGCACGTGCTCGCCGCTGCCGCCGGCATCGGACTCGACCGGCGCGATGCCCAGGCCGCGATGCGCGACCCGGCGATCAAGGCGACCCTACGTGAGGCCACCGAGTCAGCCCACGCGCGCGGAGTGTTCGGCGTGCCCACGGTGGACGTAGCCGGCGAGCTGTTCTGGGGCGACGATCGTCTCGAGGATGCCGCACGCCACGCGGGTTCCGTCGGGCGCGCGGCGTAGCCTCGTCGCAACCCATGCCGCGACCAACCTCGATCCATGTGTGTTCGGCCTGCGGGCACGAAAGCCCGCGCTGGGCGGGGCAGTGCCCGGGCTGCGGCGAGTGGAACACGCTCGTCGAGGAGGTGCGGCGCGCCCGGCCGGCTACCCGGGGCCGGGGCGGGGGTGGACGGTCCGAGGGCCGCGCGGTCGTGAAGCCGGTGGCGCTGCGCGAGGTCGCCGCGGCCGAGCGCGAGCGCCTGCCCACCGGGATCGGCGAGCTCGACAACGTGCTCGGGGGCGGGATCGTCCCCGGTTCGCTCGTGCTGATCGGCGGCTCGCCGGGGATCGGCAAGTCGACGCTCACGACGATGGTGCTGGCCAACCTGCACGCCGCCGGGCGTCGCACCCTGTACGTGTCCGCCGAGGAGTCGGCGGCGCAGATCCGGCTGCGGGCAGAGCGTCTGCGCCCGGACGCGCTCGACATTCCGGTGATCGCCGAGACCGACCTCGGGGCCGTGGTGGCGACGCTCGAGCATGAACGTCCCGAGGTGTGCGTGATCGACTCGGTGCAGACGCTCCATTCGATGGAGCTGTCGAGTGCCTCCGGGTCGGTGGGCCAGGTCCGCGAGGTCGCCGGCGAGCTGATGCGAGTCGCGAAGGCATCTCAGATCGCGGTCCTGCTCGTCGGGCACGTGACCAAGGACGGCGCGCTCGCTGGGCCCCGGGTGCTCGAGCACCTTGTCGACTGCGTGCTCTCGTTCGAGGGCGAGCGCGAGCGGACCTACCGCACCGTCCGGGCGATCAAGAACCGCTTCGGTTCGACCAACGAGGCCGGTGTGTTCGAGATGCGCGACGACGGCCTGGTCGAGGTCCTGGACGCGTCCGCTCGGTTCGTGGGCGAGGCCACGCGTGCCCCCGGAAGCGTCGTGCTGTGCGCGATCGAGGGGTCCCGCCCGCTGCTGGTCGAGGTGCAGGCGCTGGTATCGAGTTCGGAGATCGTGCCGCCGCGACGGGTCGCATCGGGGATCGACCGGAACCGCCTCGCGCTGGTCCTGGCCGTGCTGGGGCGCCACGCCGGGATCGGGGCGGGCACGAGCGACGTGTTCGTCAACGTCGTCGGCGGAGTGCGAGTCGACGAGCCAGGAGCCGATCTCGCGGTGGCGCTGGCGGTCGCGAGCGCCGTCAGGGGAGTCGCGCTCGGCGCCGGCGACGGACAGCCGCTGGCGTGCTTCGGGGAGCTTGGGCTGACCGGAGAACTGCGGACCGTCGCCCATGGCGACCGGCGCCTGGCCGAGGCGGCGAAGTTCGGGCTCGGTCCGGTGCTCGAACCGGGCGCCCACAGGACGCTTAGGCAGGCCCTGGCCGCTGCGCTCGGTGGAGAGCGCCGCGGCGCGCTGGCCGCGTGATCCGTCGCCGGCCGGGCGTGACGCAACCGCGTGACGTGGGCAATCGATTGTCAAGAAGCGGTAAAATCGTCCTTCATGCCGCCGCGTTCCGGGGAAGAGCTCAAGGGAGAGCTCGAATCTCGACAGGATTCCCGGCTGGTGAGGGCGCTGGAGATGGTCGCCCCCGGAACGGCGCTTCGCGAGGGGATCGACAACATCCTCCACGCACGCACCGGTGGGCTGATCGTGATCGGCGACCCCGACGAGCTGGCGTTCCTGTTCTCGGGCGGGATCAAGCTCGACCTCGACTACTCGCCGGCGCTGCTGTACGAGCTGGCGAAGATGGACGGTGCGATCGTCCTCAGCTCGAACGCCACCAAGATCGTCCACGTGAACGTCCAGCTGACGCCGGACCCGACGATCCTGACGTTCGAGACCGGCACCCGTCACCGCACGGCCGAGCGCGTCTCCAAGCAGACCGATGCGCTCGTCGTCGCGATCTCCGAGCGCCGGGAGGTCGTTTCGCTGTACGTGGACGGCATCAAGTACATCCTCGAGGACATCCCGGTGGTGCTGGCCAAGGCCAACCAGGCGCTGGCCACGCTCGACAAGTACCGGAGCCGCCTCGATCAGGTGTCGACGCGGTTGACCGCGCTCGAGTTCGAGGGCGGCGCGACGCTGCACGACGTGTTGACCGTGCTCCAGCGTGCCGAGCTCGTCACGAGGATGGCGGTCGAGATCGAGCGGTACATCGTCGAGCTCGGAACCGAGGGCCGGCTGATCGAGATGCAGCTCGACGAGACCATGGTGGGCGTATCGGCCGACAAGACCGCGCTCGTCCACGACTACCTCTCAGAGGACACCGACGACACATTCGCGACCGCGTTCGATCAGCTCGTGCGCCTGCCGAATCAGGATCTCCTGGACTTCGGCCGGCTCGCCGAGCTGCTTGGATACGACCGCAAGCTGAATACCCTCGACTATCCGACCTCTCCCCGGGGATTCCGCATCCTCGGGCGAATTCCGCGACTGCCGAAGCTGGTAGTCCAGCGAATCGTCAGCGAGTTCGGAGGACTCGAGGAGTTGCTCGCCGCGACGGATGGCGAGCTGGAGACCGTCGACGGAGTCGGCGAGATCCGGGCGAAGGACATCCGCGAGGGTCTTCGCCGGCAGCAGGAGATCAACCTCGTGGACAGATACCTGCAAACGTAGTTCTAGGGAGAGAAAGATCGAGCGCGGGTCCCCGACCCTCGCCCGTCCCGGACAGAGGAGGACACCATCACAGAGCTAATGGAAGAGCACCTGGAGGACCTCGAGATCGCCGAGGAGATCCCTCACATCGAGTTCGAAATCGGCGACAACGTCGTGTATCCCCATCACGGGGCGGGAAAGGTGATCCGCAAGGAGCTCAAGGAGATCCTTGGCGAGCGGCGTGAGTACCTCACGATCAAGATCCTGCACAACGACATGACCGTCATGGTCCCCACCGAGAACGCTGCGCTGGCGGGCCTACGCCGCGTGATCGATGAGGAGACGGTCCAGAAGGTCCTTGGCGTACTCCAGGACGAGTGCTCCGAGATGCCGAAGAACTGGAACCGCCGCTTCAAGTACAACCGCGACAAGATCAAGACCGGCGATATCTACGAACTCGCCGAGGTCGTGCGCAACCTGGCCATCCGCGAAGCCGAGAAGGGGCTGTCGACGGGCGAGAAGCAGATGTTCACGCGCGCGAAGAAGATCCTCGCGTCGGAGCTGATGTACGCACTCGGAATGGACGAGGACGAGGTCGAGGAGCACCTCCAGGGCCTGTTGTTGGAGTCCTATAACGGCAAGAACGGCAAGGCCGCCGTCGGCGCGAAATAGGTACGCGCCGCAGCACGCATGGCGGTCGCGTTGATCGTGGCCGCCGGGCGTGGAGAGCGCCTTGGGTCAAGTGGGCCCAAGGCGCTTGTCACGCTTGGAGGGAAGCCAATGCTGGAATGGAGCGTGGCCACGCTTCGCTCGGTCGCCGAGATCGAGGAAATCGTGGTGGCGCTGCCGGCGGACGCGCTCGACGCCGCCCCCGAGGGGACGGTCGCGGTCGCCGGTGGCGCGGTGCGCTCGGACTCCGTTCGCCGCGCCCTCCACGCAGCGGGCCCCGGCGATCCGGTGGTCGTGCACGACGCGGCACGACCGCTAGCGAGCGTTGCGCTGTTCGAGCGGGCGCTGGCGGAGTTTCAGCGGACGAACGCCGATGCGGTGATCGCCGCGACACCGGTTGCCGACACGATCAAGGAGGCCGAGGGCTTGGTGGTCACCCGCACCGTCGACCGATCGGCACTGTGGGCGATCCAGACCCCGCAGGTCTTTCGCCGCAAGGCGCTCGAGCGAGGCCTGGCCGACGATGAGCTTCTGGCGCGGGCGACCGACGATGCGTGGCTGATCGAGCAGCAGGGCGGAGTCGTACGGGTGATCCCGGCCGGCGAGCCGAACTTCAAGGTCACGACCACCGACGACCTCCAGCTGGCAGAGCTGCTCCTGGCTGACCGATGAGCACGAACGTCGGCCTCGGCTACGACTGCCACCGGTTTGCCGAAGGGCGGCGGCTCGTCCTCGGCGGCGTCGAGCTAGATCACGATCGCGGCCTCGCCGGGCACTCCGATGCCGACGTGCTCACCCACGCGGTCATCGATGCGCTGCTCGGCGCCGCGGCGCTCGGCGACATCGGCGAGCACTTCCCCGACACCGACGAGCGCTACCGCGACGTGGACTCGCTCGAGCTGCTGCGCACGACCGTTGCGATGCTGTCGGCGCGCGGGGTCTCGATCATCCACGTCGACGCCACCGTCGTGATCGAGCGACCCCACGTGGCGCCGGTTCGCGAGCAGATCCGGGCTTCGCTGGCGGGCGCGATCGGCATCTCGCTCGAGCACGTCAGCGTCAAGGCCACCCGCGGAGAGGGGATGGGGTTCGTCGGCCGCGAAGAGGGCGCGGCGGCGCTCGCGGTTGCTACGGTCGAGCGATGAACGGCGTCCACAACGTCCTGTGCTCCTCGGGCTGGTGGGCGCGCCGCGCGGAGTTCGAGCTGATCCCGTTCGGCCTGGACGGAATCGATCTCGGCGACGACGTGCTCGAGATCGGGCCGGGCTTCGGCGCGACCACGCGAGTCCTCGTGCAGCGGGTCGGCCGGGTCAACGTGCTCGAGCTCGATGCGCGCTATTGCCGGCGCCTGCGGGCCGAGCTCGGCGACTCGGTCTCGGTCACCCAGGGCGACGCGGCCAGGCTGCCCTATCCGGACGGCCGCTTCTCGAGCGTGCTGTGCTTCACGATGCTCCACCACATCCCGTCGCTCGACCTCCAGGACCGGGCGTTCTCGGAGATCGCGCGAGTGCTGCGCCCCGGGGGAACGTTCGCCGGCACCGACAGCCTCGGGACCGGGCTCGTGTTCAAGCTGATCCACGTCGGGGATACGCTCAACCTGATCGACCCGGACACGTTGCCGCGCCGGCTCGAGACCGCCGGAATGACGGGACCCCAGGTGAAGGTCGGCGGGCGGTCGTTCCGGTGGCGGGCGACCAAGCCCCCGGCGTAGCTTGCGGCAAGCGGACGGTTGAACGGCGGGCACCTGGGGAAGGTGGTGGCGCCGCTGCCGTGTCATGCAGGTCGTGAAGCGGGCCGAGTCAAGGCGCGAGGCGCGCGCCAAGAACGCCTACCCGCCGGGGGCGCCGGCGCGCCGCGCGGCGGCCCGCGCGCGGAGCTGCTCCTGCTCGACGAGCCGGCGGAGCTGGCGGAGGGTCTGGCGCGCGTGCCGTGACACGCTTGGGGCGGCGATCCGCTCGGCGATCCAGCCGCTCAGGCCGGCGCCGGCGACGCCGTAGGCGAGGCGGAGCTCGACCCGGGTCCGGCCGCCCGGGGCCTCGCGCAGCCGCCAGCGACCGCGCTGGTCGAGTCCCGTGACCGACGTCCAGGCGAGCTCGCTCGGCTCGGTGAACTCGACGACCTCGATCAGGCCGCCGACCTCGGCCGCGCCGATCCGGAACAGCATCCGGTAGCGGGCCCCAAGACCGGCGGGGACGTCGCCGACGACCTCCCACCGGGTGACGCCCGACATGAAGCTGAGCACGCGCTCGGGGTCGGTGACGATCGCCCACACCGATTCGATCGGGGCGGCCACCGTGGTGCTCGAGTTGACCCTCATCCGAGCACCGGGAACCGGCGCTCGGCGGCCAGCGCGTCGAGCGCGTCCTGCATCAGCCGCATCAGATGGTCGTAGACCTCGTCGGCATCGGGATCCGGCCCGAACTCGGCGCGCAGATCGATCGCCGGCAGCGTCTCGATCGTGATCTTCGCCGGCAGCGGGATGTGGCCGAAGTCGCCGACGTTCACGATCCACGGCAGCGCCAGCGAGACGGGCAGCACCTTGAGGCGGAGCACCCGGTCGAGCGCGAGCAGGTGTGCCAGGCGCTCGCCGCGCGTAAGGAACAGCGCGGTCTCCTGACCGCCGATCGCGACGACCGGGACGATCGGGACGTCCTGCTCGATCGCGAGGCGAATGAAGCCCTTGCGACCGCCGAAGTCGACGCGGCTCGACTCCCAGCTCGGGCGGTGGACCTCGTAGTCGCCGCCGGGATACACGAGCAGCGCGGCCCCCGACGCGAGCGCCCGGCGCGCGTTTTCCGGAGAGGCGGCGACCGTGCCGAACTTCCGCAGCCAGCTCAGGCCGGGCAGGGACAGCACTAGGTTGTGCGCGAGCTGGTAGAAGGCGCGCTCGACTCCGAAGTAGGTGGAGAACGCGACGGTGAACACCATCGTGTCGGGGATCATGTTCCCGCCCGAGTGGTTGCCGACGAGCAGCACCGGACCCTCGTCGGGAATGTTGCCCAGCCCGCGCACCTCGCCCCGGAACCAGATGCTCGAGAACAGCCAGAACAGCGGGAGCTGCTCGCGGATGTAGTCCGGGTCGCGCTCGTCGAGGTCGGCACTGGGAATCCGTCGCTGGACGATGCCGGCGAGCTCGCGCCAGGCCCGATCGAGCAGCGACGCCGACCGCGACCGCGATGGCTCGGGGCGCGGCACGTCGGCGGCCGGCTCGTGTCCGTTGCGGCGCGCGGATCTGGTCGTGTCTGCCTGGGCCATCGGTCGGGGCGTCAGGCGGCCTTGGTGTCGGCGCGGTAACTCCCGTGGCCGAGCGCGGCCTCCTCGCGGCGGAAGAAGCTCAGCAGCAGCTCGTTGGTCTCATCCGCGCGCTCCACCTGCGGCACGTGCCCGCACGCATCGATCGTCACCTGCTCGGCCTGCGGCAGCCACTTGCGCACGTGCCGGGAGAACGCCGGCGGCACCAGGCGATCGTGGCTGCCCCACACGAACAGCGCCGGCGGTTCCAGCTCGGCCAGCCGGCGGTAGAACCCATTGCGCCCGAACGGTGCCTCGAGGTAGATGTTCCGCGCGCTCGCCAGCAGCGCGTAGCGCGCCCCGGCGGTCTGGTAGATCCGCTGGAACTCGTCGACGACGAGGTCGGCGACGGCCGGATCGATCAGGTCGCGGTCGTGGAACATGCTCCAGAAATGCGAGGAGACGACCGAGCGGCGGAAGGCGTGGGGGAGGAGACCGAGTTCGGGGCGCAGGAGGCGCACGATCGGGTGGAGTGCGCGCCGGATCCAGGCGACCGCCGGACAGAGCAGGCCGAGCGCGCCGATCCGCTCGGGCGCGTTCAGCCCCATCTCGATCGCCACGCGGCCGCCCATCGAGTTGCCGACCACGTGCGTCCGGTCGATCTCGAGCTGATCCATCAGGCCGAACATGATCTCGGCGAACCAGCGCGCGTTGTAGCCGCCGAGCGCCGGCTTGCAGGAGGAGCCGAACCCGGGAAGATCGGGGGCGTGCACCCGATACGTGCGGCTCAGCGCCGCGGCCGTCTCGAACAGCGAGGCCCGCGTACCGCCGAGGCCGTGGAGGAGCAGCACGTCGGGACCGCGACCCATGGTCAGCGTCGAGATGCGGTGCCGGCCGACCGGGATGTCGTGGATCTGGAGCAGAGGTGGACGGCCGCCGACGAGCCGGAACAGTCCCTCGAAGGCGATCGCGTAGTCGAGGTTGCCGCGCACTCCGAGCAGCCGGCGCTGGAACGCGTCGATGCCGGAGAACTCCCCTCGGCGCAGTCGCAGCCACGTGTCGGCATCGGTGGACAGGGTCACGTCGGGGGGGCGGCGCGACGCTCCCTTCCGCACCCGGGCCGCACGGCTCGTGCATCGCACCTCCCAGGTGTGGCCGAGATCGCACAGCTTGATGTGGTACGTGGCATCGAAGCCGGGGTCGGCGCCGAGGTAGCGGTCGGGCAGCGAGCGAAACGCCTGCTCGACGCCCGCGAGTCGCTGGTTGGGTGAGGGCCTACCAGCCACGGCGGCCACCCTATCGACCGGTCCGGCCGGACACTCCGGCGGGCGCTAGGGTTGCCGGATCGTGCGCAGAACAGTTCGCCTGCATGACACCCGTACTGGCAAGGTGCTGCCGGTAGAGCCGGACGCGGACGGTGTCGTCGGCATATACGCATGCGGGCCGACCGTGTACGGGCGGATCCACGTCGGCAATGCCCGTCCGTACGTGGTCTTCTCGCTGTTGGCGCGGCTGCTCGTCCATGAAGGCTACAAAGTCACATTCGTTGCAAACATAACGGACGTAAACGACAAGATTTACGCGGCGGCGCAGACCGCCGGGGTGGGCAGCGAGGAGCTGGCGCGCGACATGATCGGCGCCTACATCGCCGATACCGACCGACTCGGCCTGGGCCGGCCCGACTTCGAGCCAAGAGCCAGCGCGACGATCGGGGAGATCATCGAGTTGATCGAGGGATTGATCGAGGGCGGGCATGCGTATTCGGTAAACGGTGATGTTTACTTCTCCGTGCGTCGCTACCCGCGATACGGTGAGATATCGCACCGGAAGATCGACGAAATGGATCAAGGCGAGGGCGTCGAGGGGGCCGAACGCAAGCGCGACCCGGCCGATTTCGCGCTCTGGAAGGCCGAGAAGCCCGGCGAGGACACCGCCTGGGACGCGCCGTGGGGGCGGGGACGGCCGGGGTGGCATATCGAGTGCTCGGCGATGGCCGAGGAGATCCTCGGCCTTGGGTTCTCGATCCACGGTGGCGGCGTCGACCTGATCTTCCCCCATCACGAGAATGAGGCCGCGCAGACGGGCGCGGCCCACGGCGCGCCGCTCGCCAAACTGTGGGTCCACAACGGGATGGTCCGCCTCGACCAGGCCAAGATGTCCAAGTCGGTGGGCAATATCTTCCTGCTCCACCAGGCGCTCGACGCCTACGGACGGGACGCGCTGATCATGTACTTCTGCGGCGGCCACTACCGCCAGCCGATCGAGTTCGATGACGAGCGTCTGGCCGAGGCGCGCGCCCGAGTCGAGCGGATCACCGAGGCCGCCCGGCGGCTGGTCCCGGGTCCCTCGTCGGCGTGGTCGGCGGCCTTGCGCGAGCGGTTCTTCGACGCCCTCGCCGATGACTTCAACACGCCGGCGGCGCTGGCCGCGGTGTTCGAGTGGGTGCGGGAGGCCAACCGGTCAGAGCCGGGCTCCGGCGACGCGGACCTCCGCGAGATGCTCGGCGTGCTTGCGCTCGACAACCTGCTCGAGGCCCGGGTCGCCGATGCCCCGGCCGAGGTCGTCGAGCTCGCCGACGCCCGCGAGCGCGCCCGTACGGCGCGCGACTATGCCGAGGCCGACCGCCTGCGCGAGGAGATCAAGGCGTACGGGTGGGAGGTCCGGGACGGGCCGGACGGGCCCGAGCTGCTGCCCGCCGCGTAGCGGGTTGCAGGTCCGGTCGACCGAAGCTACTTGACAAGCCGTGACGGCTCTGCCAATGTGCCGCGCCGGGAGAGTAACGGTAGAGTAAAGCTTGAGGGTGCGTGCGATTCGCCGTCGCACCTGAACTACATTGCATATTGAGGCGCCAGGGGAGGTAGTGCGCCACGGTCCTGATAGGAGATTCGTGGCTCGGCTTTCCCCATACTCTAATCCTCGACTTCAGGTTGAGGATGGCTATCTGATCGCCCTTGCGAAGCAGGGAAACGCGGTCGCGTACGACTGCATCGTCCGCCGCTATTACGGCTTCGTCCGCCTGAAGGCCTCCTCGTACTTCCTGGCCGGCGGCGACGCGGACGATCTGATCCAGGAGGGCCTGGTCGGGCTGTACAAGGCGGTTCGCGACTACCGCACCGACCGCGAGTCGAGCTTCCGCAACTTCGCCGAGCTGTGCATCACGCGGCAGATCATCACGGCCGTGAAGACCGCCACCCGGAACAAGCACTCGCCGCTCAACCAGTACGTGTCCTTCTCGAGCTCGCCGGCGGCGTCGAGCGAGGGTGAGCCGACGCTCGACGAGATCATCCCCGGTTCGCCGGTTCACGATCCGGTCAACCAGGTCATCAGCTCGGAAGAGCTGCGCGCGTTGGTGGCGTGCATCTCGACGGCGCTGTCAGAGCTCGAATCCCGCGTGCTCGCGCTGTATCTCGACGGCCACTCCTATGAAGAGGTGGGTCGGAGGATCGGCTGCGACTGCAAGACCGTGGACAACGCGCTCCAGCGGGTCAAGCGGAAGGTCGGGCAGCATCTGGCCGAGCGGGCAGTGCCGGCGGCATAAACGGCAGACGGATCGTGAACTCGGCTCCGCCCGTGCCGTTGTGCGCGCGGGCGGACGCCTCGACCGTGCCGCCCATGGCGGAGACCAGCTCTCGAACGATCGCGAGGCCGAGCCCGGAACCAACGGCTCGCTCGCCGCGATACCGCCCGTAGAGGTAGAAGCGCTCGAACGCTCGCGGAATGTCCGCCGGGTCGAGTCCGGGCCCGGTGTCGCGTACCGTGATCGCCCCGGCACCGGCGTGGAGCGTGACCGAGCCGCCGGCGGGCGTGACTCGGAGCGCGTTCTCGATCAGGTTCGAGACGGCCTGGAGGATCCGGTCCGGATCGCCCACCACCCAGCTGCCGGGCGCGGCGGTGCCGCTCAGGTCGACCCCGATTTCCCGGGCGCGGGGAAGGTGGCGCTCGACCGACCGCTGCACCACGCCGGCCAATTCGACCGGCTCGTGCGCCACCGAGAATCCAGAACGGCCGAACCGGGCGAGCTCGAGCAAGTCCGCGACCAGCCGCTCGAGGCGGTCGGCCTCGGACGCGATCACCCGCGCCGACTCCGCGGGTGGGACCGCCTGCTCTTCGAGCGCCTCGGCGTACCCGCGGATCGACGTCAACGGCGTTCGTAGCTCGTGGCTCACCGACTCGAGGAACCGACCCTGCGCCTCGCGAGCGCGCGACAGCTCCTCGGACATCTGGTTGAACGACGTGCCGAGATCGGCGAGCTCGTCCTGTCCCCGGACGGGAACGGACACGCCGGCCTCGCCCGTCGCCAGGCGCCGAGTCGCCGCCGACAGCTCGCCGATCGGACGGGTGAGGCGCCGGGCGAGCAGGACCGACAGCAGGACCGCGAGCAGGACCCCGCCGAGGCCGGCCAGCAGGAGGCTGCCGATGAACGGCCGCCACTCCGAGAATGCGACGGCGGCGGGACGGACGAGCACGATCTCCCCGTTGGGGGTCGTCGCCGCCGCGTAGATCAGCGACCGGCCGTCCACGTCGATCGTTCCGTGGCCGGCGCCCGGCGGGAGCACGCCCAGCACGGCCTCGCGGGCGAGGGCTCCGAGCCGGCGCGGCTGACCGCTGCCGACTCGATAGACGTGATCGCCGGGTAAGAGCGCGCCCGGAGGTCCACCGACGGCGGCGACCAGGGCCACCTGCGCCTCCAGCGTCGCCAAACGCTGTCGGCCGATCTGGCGCCTGACCAGAACGGCCCCCACCACGACGGTAAGCACGCACGAGGCGACCGCGGCTGCCGCCAGGTAGCCGAGGACGCGCCGCTGCAGCCTCATGCGGGCTGGGCCGCCTTGTACCCGAGCCCGCGCACGGTCTCGATCAGATCCGGATGGCCGAGCTTCTTGCGCAGCTGGGCGATGTGGACCTCGACCGTGCGCGTCTCACCCGGCGACATAAAGCCCCACACCGACTCGAGCAGCTCATCGCGCGTCACCACCTGGCCGGCGCGTGTGACGAGGTAATCGAGCAGGTCGAACTCGCGTTGGGTGAGCATCACCTTGCGTCCATCGACGTGCACCTCTCGGGCGGCGCGAGCCACCGTGACCGGACCGATCTGCGACACATCTTCGGCCGGCGGCGGTGCGGCTGCCCGGCGCAGCACCGCCTTCACCCGTGCGACCAGCTCGCGCGGCGAGAACGGCTTGGTGACGTAGTCGTCGGCGCCGAGCTCGAGGCCGGCGACGCGATCGGCCTCCTCATCGCGCGCGGTCAGCATGATCACCGGCACCGCACCACCGATCTGGCGGCACACCTCGAAACCGTCGATCCCGGGTAGGCGGACGTCGAGCAGCACGAGCTTCACCGGGTGGCGGCGCAGCTCGACGAGTGCGTCCTCCCCGCGGCGCACCCACACGACCTCGTGACCCTCGCGCCGCAGGTAGGTGCATACGAGCGCACCGATGTTCGGCTCGTCCTCGACGACCAGGATCGTGACCGGCATGCGGCAATCGTAGGTGGCTACGGCCGGACCCCCGCGCGAGTTTTTACACGCAGCTGACCTTCACCTGACCGTCGCTTTGCAGCCACCTGCCAAGGTCTTTGTCGAGGTTCAATCGAACACGGGAGGTTCCGAAGTGACATACCTGCGTAGACACATGAAGCTGGTGCTGGTGGCGGCCGCCTGCGTGACCATTGGCGCCGCGGGAAGCGCGATCGCAACCGCCGGTGCGGCCGGCACGAGTTCCACGTCGACGACGTCGTCCGCCAAGGCGGCGCGCGGCAGGGCGCTGCTCGCTCGCCGCGCGGTCCATGGCGACGTCGTCGTGGCCACCAAGAGCGGATTTGAGACGGTCACGTTCGATCGCGGCTTCGTGCAGTCGCTAAGCGGACGGCAACTGACGATTCGGGAGGGAACCAAGAAGGCGACATACAAGACCGTGACGCTGACGATTCCGTCCAACGCCAAGGTCCGCGACGACCGGCAGCCGTCGACGCTGTCGGCGCTCACGACGGGGCAGCGCGTAGCCGTGGTGCAGGGACCGAAGCGCACGCTCGTGGTCGCCCGCACCGTCGCGACCCCCTGAACGACCGGCCGTTAAGCTGCGACCTGCCAGGTAAAGGCCGAACAGAAGGAGTACCCGTTGAGCGATCACGAGCACGCCGGCCCCGGCTATGCCTCCCCGGAGGTAGCCCGGCAGCAGCCACCCGAGAAGTTCGTGTACGTGGCTTCTCTGTACGAGGGAACCGGGATCAACAAGCCGGACTTCATCGCGGTCGTCGATGTCGATCCGGGCTCGCCGAGCTATGGGCAGATCGTTCACCGCACGGAGATGCCGAACGTCGGCGATGAGCTTCATCACTTCGGCTGGAACGCGTGCTCGTCGGCGTGCCACTCGCAGCTGAACCGGGACACGATGGTCGTGCCCGGCCTGCGCTCGTCGCGGATCCACATCATCGACATCTCCGAACCGCGTGCTCCGCGGATCAAGAACGTGATCGAGGGCGAGGAGATCAAAGAGAAGCTCGGGTTGAGCGCGCCGCACACCGTCCACTGCATGCCCGGCGACATCGTCACGATCTCGATGCTCGGCGACGCCGACGGCAACACGCCGGGCGGGTTCGCGGTGCTCGACGCGCGCGACTTCTCGGTGGCGGAGCGGTGGGAGCGCGACGCCGGCGGGATCGAGTTCATGTACGACTTCTGGTACCAGCCGCGTCAGAACGCGCTGGTCACGAGCGAGTGGGGTGCCCCGAACACGTTCAAGGACGGGTTCAACCCGGCGGACGTGGCGGCCGGCAAGTATGGGCGGAAGCTGCACTTCTGGGATCTCGAGAAGCGCGCGAAGGTGCAGACGATCGATCTCGGCGACGAGGGCTGGATCCCGTTGGAGATCCGCTGGCAGCACGATCCCGACTCGGCTCAGGGGTTCGTCGGTGCGACCCTGTCGAGCAACATCATCCATTTCCATCGCCACAACGGCAGCTGGGGGGTTTCGAAGGCGATCGACGTCGCCAACGAGGAGCTCGAGGGGTGGCCGTTGGAGGGTGGCGTCCCCGGGCTGATCACCGATCTGGTGCTGTCGCTCGACGACAAGGACCTGTTCTTCTCGAACTGGCTGCACGGCGACGTGCGTCACTACGACGTTTCCGATCCCGCCCATCCGGAGCTGCGCTCGCAGGTGTGGCTGGGCGGCCTGCTCGGCCGCGACGGCGGTCATCCGAAGGCGCCGGGACCGCTCAACGGCGGACCGCAGATGATCCAGAACTCCCTCGACGGCGATCGGGTGTACGTCACCAACTCGCTGTTCTCGACCTGGGACAACCAGTTCTATCCCGGGATCAAGGGATGGCTGACCAGGCTGAACCGCCAGAACGACGGCACCTACGCACTCGATCCGGACTTCTTCGTCGACTTCCACGAACAGGCTGAGGGCGCCCGCCCGCACGAGATCCACCTCCCGGGCGGAGACTGCACGACTGAGATCTTCCAGTAGCAGTCCGACTCTTCGCACCGAGAAGGTCTCGCGCGTACTGGCCGAGCTCCGGCGGCTCGGCGAGGTCGAGGACCCGCCGGCCAAGGAGCGCGTGCTCCATCGCGAGCGCGCGCTCGGCCGCCGGGTGTGGGGCAGCGAGCGGTCCGAGGCGTACGGCGGCGCCCCGCTGTCGATCACGCCGGAGGTGGGAGAGCTGCTGTGCGTGCTCGTGGTCGGCCGCCGGCCGCGGACGATCGTCGAGTTCGGCGCCTCCCACGGCTTCTCGACGATCCATCTCGCGGCGGCCGCGCGCGACGTCGGCGCCTGCCGCGTGATCACCACCGAGATCGAACCGGACAAGGTCTCCGCCGCACAGCGGAATCTGGCCGAGGCGGGGCTGGACGATCTGGTCGAGTTGCGGGTGGGCGACGCGCTGACGACGCTGCGGGACGTGCGAGAAGTCGATCTGCTGTTCCTCGACGGCTGGAACAACCTGTACGAGCCGATCGTCGACCTGCTCGAGCCGCGCCTGTCGCCGGGCGCGCTGGTGATCGCCGACTTGAGCTCCGACGACCCCGATCAGGTGAACCACGTCGACCGCATGCAGGCCCCCGACAGCGGCTACGTGACGGTCGAGATCCCGCTCGACGCCGGGGTTGTCGTGTCGGCCTGGCTCGGTAGCTAGCGCTTCAGGGTCTCGCGGAGGGCCTCGAGGCCGGTGTACTGCGGCTGCCATCCGAGCTCGCGCTTGGCCTTCCCGGTGTCCATGATCGCGGGGTGACTCGCGGCCTCGACCCACTCGGCGGCGGGCGGGGCGAACGACGGAAAGGGAACTTGTGACGCGGCGCGTGCGGCGGCCTGCGCGACTCCCGCGGGCACGGTGATCGGCATGAAGCCAAGCTCGCGCACGACGTCGGCCGCGGTGACGGTGCCGTCGCCGGCGATGTTGTACGCACCCGGGGGACCGTCGGCGACCACGCACTTCAGCAGTGCCCGGCCGACATCCTGTTCGTGAATGAACTGCATCGGGAGATCGGGGACCGGGACAGGGACCGGCACGGGCAACCGGCCGGCGAAGTCGAGCGCGCTCTGAGCGAGCGCGCCCAGCGGTGCGGGCAACGTGTCCTTCGCGCCCACGGCATGCGGCCCGAGGACGATCGGGGGGCGCAGCAGATACAGGGCCAGGTCCGGGTTGGCGTCGGCCTCCTGTCGCAACAGTTGCTCGAGCTCGGCCTTCTCCTGGGCGTAGAACAGCCGGGAGGCCGGCCGCACCGGCCAGTCCTCGGTCATCCCGACCGGGTTGTCGGGGTGGAAGCCGTAGGCCGCGACCGACGAGGCGTACACGAAGCGCTGGGCCCCCGCGCCCGCGGCCGCGCGGAACGCGTTCAGCGTTCCCTCGACGTTGATCTCGCGGATCGTCTCGCGGGACGACGTGCCCGTGATCATGAACGCGAGATGCACGACCACGTCTGCGCCGGCGAACGCCTCGCGCAGCGCGTCGGGGTCGCGGACATCGCCGCGCCGGTAGTCCAGCTTGCTCCACCCGTGCGTGGACGGATCGAAGGGGCGTCGTGCGATCCCGACGACTCGGGCGATTCGGGGATCGGCCTCGAGCAGCGGGAGCAGCCCGAACCCGAACGTCCCGGTCGGGCCGGTTACGGCCACGGTCAGCCCGGTCTCAGACAAGCGTGGCCTCGAGGCCGAACCGGTCGGCGATGATCTGCGGAGCCTCGTCCGGTTCGACGGCGCTGACGGTGGTGCCCCCGGGCGTCTCCTCGGTGAACATGAGCTCTCCGCTCCAGTCGCTCAGCGACATCCGCTCGCCGTCGGGCCGCTGCGCGCTGACAATCAGCCCGGTGACGAACGGCGACCGTGGATGAGTGCACGTATACCAGTTGCTCGTCACCACGTCGATCAGCGGGACCGGCTCGGGAATGAACCCGTAGAGGTCGACCCACTCGCCGTCGACCGCGGAGGACTGGAGGACGAGCTCGGGGCCGTCCTCGACGACGCGAAAGCGCCAGCCCGACTGTTCGTATTCGCCCGCGGGGCCGAACGGGATCGGCTCGAGCAGCGTGCCGTTGCCGAAGCCGACGTCGGCGTGCCATCGCGCGCCTCCATCGGTGACGCCGAGCACGAGATGGGTTCGGGGCCGCGGGGTGCCGGGGACGCCGCCCATGCGCACTCGCGCGAGATAGACCGCGACGTCGGCACCGAGCGTCTCGAGCCCGGCCTTCAGGAGAAGGTTCTGCTCGAAGCAGTAGCCGCCGCGGCGCTCGGTCACGAGCTTTCGCTCGAGGTCCTCGGGCTCGAGCGAAACTGGAACGCCACGCCGGGGATCGAGGTTTTCGAATGGAATCGCGGTGACGTGCGCACGGTGCAGCTCGGTCAGACTCGGGCGCCCGCCCAGCCCCACGCGCGCGAGATAGGCGTCGAGGTCGAGCATGGCGCACGACTGTACCGCCGCCCGTCCGGGTTGCGGGCAGCGCCGGACGCCCCACGCATTTCGCTCAGCCCGTCACGTCAGAAAGCACGGCGCCCAGCTGCGGAGGCGCGACGGCGGGCATTCTCAGCCCCGGCCGTCGGATCTGGACCACAGCTGGGCTCCGGCTTGAATGGTTCCTCCAAACGGAAGGATTGTTCGTTATACGAACAATCCTTCTACAGGCGAACTCAATAAACGTATTCGGCAAATCTGCTCATTGTCAAGAGGGTTGAGATATCGAACCTGTTCGCGGTGTGTTAGGCCGTCTGTCGCCC
>Ga0335078_10006086_pt1 | contig 17890 bp, 17 predicted proteins | sample Lox_Sample_32_FD_206711 | JGI IMG/M metagenome (GOLD analysis project Ga0335078, IMG submission 206711) | Soil microbial communities from Loxahatchee National Wildlife Refuge, Florida, United States - Lox_Sample_3.2 | ecosystem: Environmental > Terrestrial > Soil > Wetlands | place: USA... | reverse complement strand
TTCCAGGAAGTGGCCTTCGCCCGGCGCTGGGGATCCTGGGTCAACCGGGGCCGCGTCGCTGGGCGCTCGCGGCTGTGGTCCGCCCGCTCCGCCCCGGGAGAGGCAGCGGTATGACCGCGACTCGAGTGGTTCTGGGCTACATCCAGGCGCGCGACCACCGGTTGATGCGCCGCGTCCATCGCTGGCGCGCTCCCCGCTGGATTCGCCGTTGGATGATCGTGGCCACTCGTCTGGGCGACGGTTGGGTGTGGTACGCACTGGCGCTGGGCGTTTTCCTGTTTGGAGGCAGCGGACGGTTCGTCACTTTGGGCGCCGGCCAATCGGCCGCGGCGGCGGGCATTCTGATTTTCAAACTGCTTAAGAAAGCCAGTGGCCGCCGGCGGCCTTGCACCCTGGAACCACACTGCTGGGCGCACATTCTGCCCCCGGACCAGTTTTCCTTTCCTTCCGGCCACTCCATCACTGCCTTCGCGGTCACCGTCTCCGTGGGGCTGTTCGACCCTGAGTTGCTGCCCTTCTTGCTCTTCCTTGCTGCCAGCATTGCCGCCTCCCGTATCATTCTGGGCATGCACTTCCTAAGCGACGTCCTGGTGGGCTCGCTGATCGGGGCGGGCCTGGGCTACGCATCCTTCCTTGTCTTTTCCCTCTGACTCGGCCGCCTTTGGAGCGCGGCAACTTGCTGCCGCTTTCGAGGTCAAGAGCCTGGACGGTCAGCTCGCGCTCTGCGCCCTGCCACCTGAAAGGTCGACAACAAGCTTGTGGAGAAAACAAAAAGGGGACAGGCTCCCGCACTCCCGAGCCAGTGTGTGAGCAATCGATCGCGCCTGTTCTCAGGGCGTGCGCGCGGAATGCAGGGGCAAGGAAAAGGGGGAGGGCGCGAGAGATCGGAAGGTCGGAAAAGAAAAAGCTTGACACGCGTCGAAGAGCATGCTATACGTTATCTATGTTTGGTTCGATCAGCAGCGGTCGTGTCGGCGCCTCGTTGGAGGCGAGCGACCAAATCACTCCGCGTGGGGGCAAGGCCGCAAGATGCCCGGGGCTCTGTGGTCTGGACTGTTGTTGATAACAAAAATAACTGATCTAAACGGTGAGAAAAACACCATTTGTACGGAACGATCCCGTTAGGTTGATGTAAAATATGGTAGGTAAGAATTTGCGCTTCCTAGTAACTAAGGAGTGAAAGATTTATCGTAGTGCCCTACAGTCAACAGGTCCGGAGCGCCCTAGCGGTCGGGTCGTCCGGTGAGGCGGTCGTAGACAGTACGGGCGTTGGTCGTGCCGAGGGACTCGTGGTAGAGGGACTTCAATCCGAGGATATAGCGAACCTCCTGGTCGAAGCGGTGGAGCGTTCGGAAGTCGTTGGGGTGGACCGGCAAGCGCCGGCCGTCGCTGTACCAGAACTTCTGGTAGCCCCGATCTTCGAGCTCGAAGGTGGTTCCGCCCATGCCCAAGCGCGGCGGTCCGGCGGGCAGCCAGGAGCCGTCGGCCTGGCGCTCGATGGTCCGCGTGCAGTGGTTCTTTCTCACCTCGATACGATTGGCGCCGGCGTCGACCACCTCAAAGCCGGCATCGCCAAACTCTTTGCGGATTCCGGTTGCTTCCATCGCTGTTGACCGCACCTCGCCTGACGTTTTTGCAACTCAACTCCCGAAACAGAAGTCTAATCGACCTATGGCACAGGAAGCAAGAGCATCACTCGCCGAGGAATCCGGCGCTCTCCAAGGACCGCAGGACGTCCTCGAGCTTATCGGCAACACGCCCCTGGTTCGGATCCGGCGGCTGGGTGCCGCCTGCCCGGGCGTGGAGTTCTATGCTAAGGCCGAGTGGGACAATCCCGGCGGCTCGGTGAAGGATCGCCCGGCGATGAACATCGTGCTCGAAGCCGAGCGCGCCGGTCTGCTGACCAAGGACAAGATTCTCATTGACTCCACCTCCGGCAACACCGGTATCGCCTATGCCATGATCGGCGCCGCGCGCGGCTTCCGCGTGAAACTGTGTGTGCCGTTGAACGTGAGCGAGGAGCGCAAGCGCATCCTCCACGCCTACGGAGCCGAGATTGTCTATACCGACCCCATGGAAGGTTCCGACGGCGCCATTCGCAAAGTTCGCCAGATGGCCGCCGAGCGACCCGATCTCTACTTCTACGCGAACCAGTACGACAACCCGGCCAACTGGCGCGCTCACTACCAGACGACGGCGCCGGAAATCTTCGAGCAGACGGAAGGGCGGATCACGCACTTCGTCGCCGGGCTGGGCACCAGCGGAACGTTCGTGGGTACCACGCGCCGGCTGAAGGAACTGAATCCCGCCATTCGCTGCATTTCGTTCCAGCCCGACTCCGCCTTCCACGGACTCGAAGGCATGAAGCACATGGCCACGGCGATCCGGCCGCGCATTTACGACCCCAGTGTCGCAGACGAAGAGTTGTTCATTTCCACGGAAGCCGCGTATCGCATGACGGTCCGGTTGGCGCGCGACGAGGGATTGCTGGTCGGCATCTCGTCCGGCGCCGCCATGGCGGCTTCGCTGAAGGTTGCCGAGAAGGTGAAGCGCGGGGTGGTTGTGACCATCTTCTGCGACAGCGGCGACAAGTACTTGAGCGAACGCTTTTGGGATGAGCACGAAGAGAGTTGAACCTCAAAGGCTGAAGGTCGAAGATTGAAGAAGTAAAACCGTTGGTGACCCGATCATTGTGGAAGACGCCCGGTCGCGTGGGGTACACTGGGAGTTGCCGTCGAACAGCGGCGGCGTGAAGGGAAGTTCCGCATGTCTACGGTAATGAGCCCGTCTCCGGAGGTGCAGCAGCCGGCTACCGGTGTGGGGGAGCACCGGGTGATGATGGATAACGTCAGTTGGGAGACCTATGAGGGTCTGCTGGCCGCGCTTGCGGATTCCAGTGCGCCACGGCTCACGTACGATCGGGGGATGCTGGAAATCATGAGTCCATTGCGCAAACACGAGAGGCCCAATAGGGTACTAGCGAGAGTTGTACACTTGTTGGCGGAAGAGTGGGGGATAGAGTGCGAGGATCTGGGTTCGACCACTTTCCGGCGTCGCGAGTCGAAGCAGGGTGTGGAACCTGATTCGTGCTTTTATGTGCAGAACGTGGAGCGTATTCGTGGCGAGCGAGAACTCGACTTGCGCGTTGACCCGCCGCCTGATTTGGTGATCGAAGTCGAGATTACCAGTCCCCTGGTGAACAAGCTTCCCATCTACGCCGGCCTTGGGGTACCGGAGATTTGGGTGACGGATGGCTCCGAGGTAAGAATTTTGCGGCTGGCTGCGGGCAAATATCGAGCGACCGAGAAGAGTCGGGCTTTGCCGCCACTGACCGCGTCGGTTCTATCAGGGTTCTTGGCGCAGAGCAAGACGATCAACACGCTTGCTTGGACAAAAATGGTGCGAGAGTGGGCGCTACAAGGGATAAAGGGTAAAGGGTAAAAGACCTGTGCTGTGTGAGGCTAAAGGGTAGGAAGGCGGCGCGTTCTTCGTTTACCCTTCAGCCTTCACCCTACCGCTTTACACTTGGACGCGCATGACTGTTGCAAGCTCAACTCACCTTCGGCTCACCGAGCAACATGTAGCCGCCATCCGTCAGCACGGCGCTCGCGACTACCCGAGCGAGTGCTGCGGCATCCTCCTAGGCCGTGCCGACGGCCACCAGAAGGAAGTGACGGAAGTCGTGCCGCTGTCGAACCTGCGGCACGATCCGGATCGCGCCCAGAAGCTGCTGCCGTTGGAAGCGCCAGGCAGGGAATCGGAGCGGAACCGGTTTCTGATTGATCCGCGCGAGCAGATCCGGGTGGAAAAAGAAGCTCGGGCGCGGGGCCTGGGTGTGGTGGGTTACTATCACTCCCACCCTGACCATCCGTCCCGCCCCTCGAATTACGATCGCGAGCATGCGTGGCCCTGGTATTCTTATGTTATACTGACGGTTCAAGAAGCAATACCCAGGGAGATGACTTCCTGGGTTTTGTCAGACGATCGAACCAGGTTTGATTCCGAGCCGATTGAGGTTTTGAGGGAGGACGTCGTTGGTCCTTAGTCCTTGGTCCTTTGTGGTTGCTGAGATCGGTCGCTACTGTACAACGGACGGCGTTCCGTTCGTGAATCTTCAAGCGGAACTTGGCATCGAAAATAAAGGGCAAGGAAAAGGCGGAGTACCGACGAAGGACCAAGGACCAAGGACTAAGGGCAAAGGACTAAGGACAAGATGGCGGTTAAAGTAATGATTCCGACCCCGCTTCGGCAGTACACGGGGAAGAAGGACTCGGTGGAACTGGAAGCCAAAACCGTGAGCGAGGCGCTTTCGGGGCTGACCTCCCAGTTTACCGATCTGCGTAAACACCTCTTTGCCGACGACGGCAAGATTCGTAGCTTCGTCAACGTCTACCTGAACGACGAGGACATCCGTTTCCTGCAAAAGGAACTGACTCCCCTCCACGATAACGATGTGCTGAGCATCGTTCCCTCGATTGCGGGCGGTACCCGGCTCCGATGTATCTGTAGCTAGCCTGGGTTCCGCTGCGGCGGGATCCCGGGCACTCGCCACCCGAAGTCGACAGTTGAAAGTCGAAAGTGAGGACGTCGTTGACGCCTTCGAGAACAGTCGCATCGGGCCTGATTCTTCACTTTTAACTTTCGACTTCCGAAATCCAAGATCCAAATCCAAAAAGGACGAGGTGAAGGACTATGGCTACAGCGGTTGCGGTTCCCAGCGCGCAATTGAGCAAGGACGAGATTCTGCGCTACAGCCGGCATCTGATCATGCCCGAGGTGGGCATGGAAGGCCAGCTCAAGCTGAAGCAGGCCAAGGTGCTGACCATCGGCGCGGGCGGGCTGGGCTCGCCCCTGGCGCTGTATCTTGCCGCGGCGGGCGTGGGCAAGCTGGGCATCGTCGATTTCGATGTGGTCGACTTCACGAACCTCCAGCGGCAGGTGATCCACGATACGGACGACGTGGGGCGGCTCAAGCTGCACTCAGCCGAGGACACGATTGGCGACATCAACCCCAACGTGGAAGTGGAGAGTTTTCATACACGCCTCACCTCCGAAAACGCCCTCGACATTTTCAAGGACTACGACGTGGTGGCCGACGGCACCGACAACTTCCCCACTCGTTATCTGGTGAACGACGCCTGCGTGCTGCTGGGCAAGCCCAACGTCTACGGCAGCATCTTTCGCTTTGAGGGCCAGGTGAGCGTGTTCGACGCGAAGCAGGGGCCGTGCTACCGCTGCGTATATCCGGAGCCACCCCCACCGGGATTGGTGCCGAGCTGCGCCGAAGGTGGTGTCCTGGGCGTGCTGCCGGGCATCGTCGGCTGCCTGCAAGCTTTGGAGACCATCAAGCTAGTGCTGGGCACCGGTAAGCCACTCATCGGCCGGCTGGTGCTGTTCGACGCGCTCGGTCTCAAGTTCCGCGAGTTGAGGTTGCGCAAGAACCCGGAGTGCCCCATCTGCGGGCCGCACGCCACCATCACCAAGCTGATCGACTACGAGCAGTTCTGCGGCATCCGCGGCGAAGAGCACGTGGTTCCTACCAAGGTGCCGGAGATCACGCCGCAGGAACTGAAGCACATGATGGACGACCACCACAGTCCTTTCGTGCTGATCGACGTGCGCGAGCCCCATGAATACGATATCTGCCGGATTCCTGGATCTAAATTGATCCCTCTGGGAGACGTGCCGCGGCGCATGCACGAGCTGAATTCGGCGGACGAGATTGTGGTCCACTGCCGGTCGGGGGCACGCAGCGCGCGTGCCGTCGAGTTGCTGATGAAGTCGGGGTTCCGCAAAATCCACAATTTGAAGGGCGGCATTCTGGCCTGGGCGGATGAGGTTGATCCGAGCGTGCCGAAGTATTAAGACCATTGAGCTGTCGAGTGATTGCGCTGTTCAGACGGTCGAAAGTCGAACCCGGGAATTGGGAACCTGTGACGTTCGAAGCGCGGTCATGAAAGGCTGGCGGCGATTGCACTCAGGGGCCGGATCGGAAGGAAGCCCTGGGCTTCGATGAGGCTGCTTTCGCCGCGAGGCTTAAGAAGCTTTCGAAGCCCAGGATCGCTCCTCAAAGTCCGCGGGGAGGGGGGGTCCGCGGAAGTTGTGTCTAAGAGGGCCCGCCTTTCGACGATGCCCACATGATATCGCACAACACGTCAGAAGACTCGGCACCTGAATAGCCAAAGATTCACGAAATTTCACACTGACAGCGTGAGGGTTAGCTCAGGGTTTCAACCAAGCCTTGGGAGTAGCAGGGAGCTTTTACACTGGCAAGTGTAGATTTTGCCCTGCTTCGGTCTTCTTGGCCTGCTCTTTCTTCGAGACGAGAAAAGGTGGGCAGGCCCTTTCTTTGAACCACTTCCGGCTGTTCTGGTGATCACGACGATGGCAACGATGACGAACTGGGTCTTGCTTTAGGCCAGTGTCTTTGCTAAGCTATGAACTGGGCTCAAATGGGATCCAGGCGAGAGCTTTGGAGGAAAAATATCTATGCCAACTTCAGTTGAACTTACCCCCGGCGCGATTACGAAGGTGAAGGAGATCCTTTCTCAGCAGGAGCCGCAGCCCAAGGGTCTGCGACTCGCCGTGGTGGGTGGCGGTTGCTCAGGCTTCTCCTATCAGATGAACTTTGAGAATGAGACCAACGGGATCGACAAAGTATTCGACTTTGAGGGTCTCAAGGTCTTTGTCGATGCAGCGTCGTTGATGTATCTGAAAGGTACCAAGATCGATTTCGTCGAGACTCTGGAGGGCTCGGGCTTCAAGTTCGATAACCCTAACGTTAAGTCGACCTGCGGCTGCGGGAGTTCGTTCAGCGTTTAGCCCATTGTCCTGCGTCCTTGAGCCATGCCCGCCAAGCGCAGCGTTGAAGGCCAGCTTGCCGCGTTGGAAGAACTCCGTGAGGGTTCGCCCGAGGCGGCCCTCGAACCGCTGCGTAAGCTGCTGGCGCATGGCAATAATTACGTCGTCGCCAAAGCCGCCGACTTGGTGGCAAAGTTCCGCCTGACCGCGTTGGTTCCCGATCTGCTTGTCGCCTTCGACCGCTTCTTCACGCACCCGCTGGAGACCGATCCTCAGTGCTGGGCCAAGAATTCGCTAGCGCGCACGCTGGCTGCGTTGGAGTGTCAGGACGCGGCGATTTTCCTGCGCGGCATGTGTCACACCCAGTTGGAGCCGGTGTGGGGAGGCCGCTCCGATACCGCAGGCGGCTTGCGGAGTACGTGCGCCCTGGCGCTGGTGCAATGCCGCACCCTGGCGGAGACCGAGTTGCTGGCCCACCTCATCCAGTTGCTCAGCGACAAGGACAAGGCGGTTCGCGGCGAGGTGGTCCGTGCTCTTGAGCAGATCGGCTCGCCAGCCGCCGCTCTCTTGCTCCGCCTTCGCGCCGTGCTGGGTGCCGATGAGCCGGAGGTTCTGGGCGCCTGCTACAGCGGTGTCCTGGCGATCGAGGGCGTCACGGCGATTCCCTGGGCGGCGCGGTTCCTTGCCGCCGCCGACGATAGTGCCGCCGAAGCCGCCTTGGCTATTGCCTCCACGCGCTCTCCGGAGGCCTTTGAAGCCCTTCGTGCGCGCTTCCTCGACAAATCGGACCCGTGGTTCCGGTCCGTTCTGCTTTCCGCCATCGCCCTCACCCGGCAGGAGGCGGCACTCGAATTCCTGCTCGATCTCGTGCGAAAGGAACTGCCGGATGCTGAAGCCGCCGCCGAGGCCATTGTACGGTCCATGCCCTCGCCTGAGGTGAGGAAGCTGCTCGAGGAGTTGGCCTCGGACAATCCGCGGGTCGCTCGCGCCCTCGAGAAGCATCGGGGGAAACACCCTTGAGCAGCCGGGGCCCCGGAATCCCGAACGCTGCTACAATCGGTGGTTGCGTGTCGAGGTCCGGGGCGGCAGGGGAAAGGCGGAGGTCCGATGATCGATCTGGAAACAGCGATGTCCCAAGCCCGCGCCGCCGCCCTCGTCCTGTTTATGCTCCTCACTCTGCCGGGCATTGCCGCCGGCACCTCTGTGCCTGTGACCCTGCCTCACACCGCGTTCAAGCAGATCGTGCTCGGCAATGGCCTCCAAGTCCTGCTGGTGGAAAACCACGACGCACCGCTCGTGAACGTCCAGGTCTGGTACCACGTGGGGTCGAAGGACGAGACGCCCGGCAGGACCGGCTTCGCCCACTTCTTCGAGCACCTCATGTTTCAGGGCACAAAGAACATACCGCCGGAAGACTTTTCCGATTACATCATCCGCGCGGGCGGCACGGACAACGCCTACACCACCGAGGACTACACAGTCTTCTGGGAAACGACGCCCAGCTCCTGCCTTCCGGTCTCGCTGTGGCTGGAGGCCGATCGTATGCGCGGTCTGGACATCACGGAAAAGGCTTTTAAGAACGAAAGGCAAGTAGTGGAGGAGGAGCGCCGCGAACGCTTTGACAACCAGCCGTACGGTACGGTGGTGGAGGTGCTCTATCAAAATGCCTACCGGGTCCACCCCTATCGACACATGACCATCGGCAGCATGGAAGATCTGGACCGGGCCGGCGTCGACGACGTGCGCGTGTTTTACGACACTTACTACGTTCCCAACAACGCCACCCTGATCATCACCGGGGATTTCGAGGCCAGCGAGGCGGAGGCTGAAGTGCGCCAGTACTTCGGGCCCCTGGAGGCGGGCCGGCCGGTGGCGCGGAACATTCCGCCCGAGCCGCCCCAGACCCAGGAGCGGACGGTAAAGATCACGCGCGACGTGGCGCTGCCAGCGTTGGTGGAGGGTTACCACATGCCGGCCGACGGCGTTCCCGATGCTTACCCGTTGCGACTGGCCGCCAAGATTCTCTCCGAGGGCGAGAGCTCGCGAATCTATCGCCACCTCGTATACGAAAAGCAGAGCGCGCTCGAAGCCGATGCCACCGGCAACTTCACCGAGGATCCCAATCTCTTCTTTGTCTTGGCCGTGATGAACGACGGCCACACGTTGGCGGAGGGTGAATCGGAGGTCGGGGAGGAACTGGAGCGCCTCAAGACCGAATTGGTTTCGCCGGCGGAGCTAGAGAAAGCGAAAAACCAGATCCTGCGCGACTTCATCCTGAGCCGCCAGAGCGACCAGAGCCGGGGCGAGGAATTGGGCTACGCGGCAGTGGTGCTGAAGGATCCCAACCTGCTTGATGCCGAGTTGAATCGGTTCATGGCCGTCACGGCAGAAGACATCCGGCGCGTGGCCGGGAAATACTTTGTGCCGGAGAACATGACCCTGGTGGAAGTGCTTCCCAAGAATTGACGGTTCCTCCTAAGGAGTGGCTAGTGACTAGTGGCCGGTGGCCAGCGAAGACAGTTTTGATGACGGTCGCGCGTGTCAGAGGGTCGATTTCACCGTCTACTTGGTACTGGTCCGGCGCGACTTTCGTCAATCGTCAATCGCTCGCTCTTCTTTTTCTGCTGTTGCTCGCCCCCCGCTCCTGGAGCCGTGAGCGTCAATATCCTCCCACCGTGCCGCCGCCCAAGCCGGTAGTGCTGCCGGCGCCAGCGGAGCGAACCCTCGCGAACGGCGTCCGCGTGGTGGTGATCGAGCGCCACTCGTTGCCGATTATCACCTTGCGTCTGGTGGCCAAGGGCGGTGCGGAAGCCGATCCGCCCAACCTTGCCGGGACTGCACAATTTGTGGCGGGATTGCTCGACGAAGGGACTACGTCCAGGACTTCTCTCCAAATCGCCGAGGCGGTTGACCAGGCAGGTGGGGTTGTCGATACCGGGGCCGATTGGGATGAGTCCTACGTGGCCCTGAGTGTCCTGGCCGACCATGCGGCAATGGCCTTTGATCTGGTGGCCGACATGTCCATGCGCCCGGAGTTCGATCCGGCCGAGATCGAACGCGGCCGCAAACAGTTGCTCTCGTCCCTCGAAATTCTGTACCGGGATCCGTCTTACTTGGCGGACGCGGTTTTCAACCAGGCGATTTTCGCGGGCACGCCTTACAACCACCCGGCGGAGGGAACGCCGGAGTCGGTCCGCCGCATCACCCGCGAGGATCTGCGCCGTTTTCACGAACGCAATTATCGCCCTGGGAACTCGATTCTTGCGGTGGTGGGTGACATTGCCCCCGCCGATGCCTTCGCGCGCGCCGAAGAGTCTTTTGGGGCGTGGAAGACTGAGGCGCCGAGCGCCCCGGCGTCTACCCCGCCGCTTGTTGACAAAGCGTGGTCTTTCTCGTCTTCACGGCGGATCATCGTTGTCGATAAGCCTGATGCGGTGCAGACGGAGATTCGCATTGGCAACCAAGGTATTCGCCGCGACAGCCCGGATTACGACGCCCTGACGATGGCCAATCAGATTCTGGGTGGGCCAGCCACCAACCGGCTTTTCCATTCCCTGCGCAGCGAGCACGGACTCACCTATGGGGCCTCCAGCGATCTCGTGTGCCATCAGACGACGGGGAGTTGGATGGCCAAGACGTCGACCCGAACGCCCGAGACCTTGAAGGCCATCGACCTGATCCTGGGAGAGATGAAGCGCCTTCGGGACCATGTGCCCACCGATGCCGAGTTGGACACCACGCGAAGCTATCTCACTGGCCACACGGCCCTGGAATTCGAAACTTCGGAGGATATCGCCACCCAGGTGCTGCAATTGATGGTTTACAACCTGCCGCTCAACTATTGGAACAGTTTTCCGGCCACCATTGAGACCGTCAGCCGCCAGGAGGTCGGAGACCGGACGCGCCATTATCTGGACCCGGACCACGCTCTCATCGTGTTGGTCGGCGACGCCGCAGGCTTCGAGAAGGATTTGAAGAGGCTGGGGGAGACGCGTATCATTGCGCTTCCCAGGCTGGACTTGGGGGCACCGGATGACCAAAAGTAAGAAATCAGAATCGCCGGTCTCTGTTTCTGCTCTCTTGTCGGATTGGCACGCCGTAAAGAGACTGGTCCTTGCCATCGTCGGCTTGCTGTTGCTTGCCGTCCTGGCCACGTGGATTGTTCTGCTTCAAGTCAGAATCGATCGCGGGCGGCTGGCCGCCTTCTTTATTTGCCTCTCCCTGGTTTTAGGTCTCTTCGTTGCCCTCACCAATGCCGGCTTCGTGAAACAACTGCGGGCCTGGGCGATGAAGTCTCTTGCGGCTGCCATGGCGATGCCGCTTCTCTTGCTGGTGCCGTATTTCGTCGTCGCCTTCGGCACCCGCACCTTCTCGCTGATCGGTTTGGCTAAGCTAGTGGCTTATATCATGGTCCCCGTTGCCCTCTTGCTTCCGGGCCGGCTTCATCGGGCCGATCGCGTCGGCTGGCGGGACTTCGCTGCCATGCTGTCGCTGGCCCTGCCGGTAGCCGCCGGCTGGCTCAGCGGCGTCTGGATGTGGCCGGAAGACCTCTATGCGTTTCGGCCGGTGTACTCCGTTCTGGTGGGCGGATACGCCTTCATGGTAATCCGCAACCTGGAGGGGGTCGGTTATCGGCTGACCCCTCGCAGGGGCGACTTGATGGACGGCTTGGCGAATTTTGTGGGGTTCTCGGTGCTGGGCATCCCGCTGGGCATTGCTCTGAACTTCATCCATTTCCATTCTGAAGGGGTTTCCATCCTGGGGTTCGTGGGGCAGTTCCTGGGTATTTACCTCACCATCGCCATACCGGAAGAACTTCTGTTCCGCGGTATCTTGCAGAATTTTCTGGTGAAGAGCATGCACGGCCCGCGACATGGACTCTTTGGCTTGGCGATCGCCTCGGTGGTCTTTGGGCTGTCACACCTGCACCACGCCCCGATACCGAACTGGAAATACGCCATCATGGCCACGCTGGCAGGGCTCTTTTATGGCAATGCTTACCGGACCCGCCAGCGCCTCTGCGCCTCCGCGTTCACTCACGCGCTGGTGGACACCATGTGGCATTTCTGGTTTTGAGTTGGAACTCGAACGAAGAGTGGAAAGGCCGAAGGTTGAAGGTCGAACAATGAAGAGAAAGACCGGCGGCCTTCGCTCCCCTCTTAACCTTTCGACCCTTAACGTTCGACTTTTCGACTCTTTTCGAAACGCACTGGACGCCTGTCATGCGATCAGGGTAAAATCGCTGTTCGCGGATCAGCACCGCGGAAGCGTTCTTGAGAGCAGTCCAAAGTCGGAAGTCAAAAGAGGCTCTTTACACTGGCGACTCTCAACTTTCGACTCTTAACTTCTTCAACGACCAAGGGGGATTTACCAATGAAGCGTGTTCTTAGAGCAATTGGATTGTGCCTGGTGGTGTTGAGCGTGGCGAGTGTTCTGGCCGCCAAGGGAAACAAGGCCAAGCCCGGCCCGGCCGCGGGCACGTGGACCTGTACGTCGCATGGCGGTCCCAACGGCGACATGAGCTTTACGTTGTACCTGGAACAGAATGGGGAGACCGTAACGGGTTCCGTCTCGTCGCCGATTGGGTCCACCGAGCTTACCACCGCCAGCTTTAAGAAAAAGATGCTGGAGATCCACATCGACACGCCGCAAGGCAACTACGTGCTCACCGGCAAGCTGAACAAAGGTCAAGTGAGCGGCTCGTGGTCCGTTGACAGCGGCGCCGGCGGGGAGAAGACCAGCGGCACCTGGGAGGGCAAGAAGAGCGCTGAAAAATCCTCTTCTTAGCATTCGGCTGTAACACCTTAACTCAATCTGTTCCTTGCGACGACCGGCCCACCCAATCGGGCGCTGCTACAACCGCGGACGAAGAATTGCCGATCGCAGTTTGATCCGGAGCGAAGCGAAGGATTGACGTTTGGAAGACCCGAGTGGATTGCACGTTCTTCTTCCAATCGCCAGTTGGCAGTCCTTCGCTTGGCTCGGAACCAGTCGACAATTACCGAGCCGGCTGTCGTGTCTGATCAAATGGTGATACCTTCGTCCGGCCTTGACTAACAACAACACCGCCGCCGCCCAACCCGCCCAGCCATTCCAGCCGGCCCTCCGGCGCGAACTCGGTCTCGTCCAGGCTACGTCCCTCGCCATCACGGATATGGTCGGGATTGGTCCCTACATTACCATTCCCCTCTTACTGGCGACCATGGGCGGGCCGCAAGCGATGCTCGCCTGGCTGATCGGGGCGCTGGTGGCGTTCTGCGACGGCTTGGTGTGGGCGGAGCTGGGGGCGGCCCTGCCCAAGGCCGGTGGCAGCTACAATTACCTGCGCGAGGCCTTTGGTCCCCACGGGGCGGGGCGATGGCTTTCCTTCCTGATGGTCTGGCAAATTATCTTCTCGGCTCCGCTTTCCGTGGCCAGTGGCAGCATCGGCTTCGCGCATTATCTGCATTACTTGATCCCCGGACTCTCTGCCGGCGGCATTCGGTTGGTCGCCGCGCTATTTCCGTTACTCCTCGTGGCGCTGCTTTACCGGCGCATCGGCGCCATCGGCAAGATCTCGGTGGTGCTGGTCGGCGGAGTGCTCCTGGGGTGCCTCTGGATCGTGGTTTCCGGCTTGCCGCACTTGAGCGCCGCCCGGCTTTTTGATTTTCCCGCCGGCGCTTTCCGCATGAGCTGGATCTTCTGGATCGGCCTCGGCCAAGCTACCCTCTACGCCCTCTACGATTACTTCGGCTACTACAACGTCTGCTACCTGGCGGAGGAGATTCGCGATCCGGGCCGCGTGATTCCGCGCGCCATCATGTCTTCCATCATCGCCGTGGGCACGCTGTACGTTATGATGACGGCATGCTTCCTCAGCGTCATCCCCTGGCGGCAAGTTCTCACCAGCCGATTCATTGCCTCGGTCTACATCGAAGCGCTCCAAGGTGTGACAGCGGGCAAGGCGATGACGGTGCTGGTCCTCTGGATTGCCTTCTCCTCGGTATTCTCCTTGCTGCTCGGCTACTCGCGCATTCCCTATGTTGCCGCCACGGACGGCAACTTCTTCCGCGTCTTTGCGCGTCTGCATCCCAAGGGCGAGTTTCCTTACGTCTCGCTGATCACGCTGGGGGTGATCGCTTCCATCTTCAGCCTGGCCAAGCTCAATGAGGTGATCCCCGGCCTTATCGCCACCCGCGTCCTCATTCAGTACCTGCCGCAGACCATCGGTTTTTTTTTACTGCGACAACGCATGCCCGGTTTGGCGCGTCCCTTCCGTATGTGGTTTTACCCCATTCCGGGAATGGTATCGCTTGCGGGCTGGATTTTCGTGCTCGGGACTGCGGCGCGCATGTCGCTGATTTTCGCGGTGGGAGTATTTGCGGTGGGTTCCGTCGCCTATTTCGTTCGCGCCCGGATCCGGGGCGAATGGCCGTTCCTTGCGAAACGATGAATTGTGAATGTCCAGAATCCAGAACGCCGGCAGGAGGCGGAACTCGTGCCCGAGAGGGCACGAGGGCGGAGCGAGGATTAATGACATGAACATTCTGCAATTGACGGCTATGGTTTGGTGCGGGAGCTTGCTGGCCGGATTCGTAGGCGCGTTGACCGGTCTCGGCGGCGGCGTGATCCTGACGCCGCTTCTGACCTTGCTCTTCGGGATCGACATTCGCTATGCCATCGGGGCCGCCCTGGTCTCGGTGATCGCTACATCTTCCGGGGCGGCGGCTGCGTACGTGAGGGAAGGGTTCTCTAACATCCGCATTGGGATGCTGCTGGAGATCGCCACGACCGTGGGCGCGGTCGTCGGCGCTTCGATGGCCCTCCGGCTACCCACCACAGCCATTGCCATCATCTTCGGGGTAGTTTTGCTGTATTCGGCTTACGTATCGACTCGGATCGACCACACCAAGGAGGTGCAGGGCGAACCCGACCGCCTGACGCGGTTCTTCAATCTGGATTCGAGCTTTCCCACCCCTGAGGGCGCTCGTTCCTACCGCGTACATAACGTGGGTGGAGGATTCGGAGTGATGTTAGGCGCTGGCGTGTTGTCTGGCTTGCTCGGGATCGGCGCCGGAGCGATGAAGGTGATCGCCATGGACCAGGTGATGCGCATTCCCTTCAAGGTCTCTACCACCACCAGCAACTTCATGATCGGGGTCACGGCGGCCGCCAGCGCCGGGGTTTACTTGGTGCGAGGCTACATCGATCCCGGACTGGCTTTCCCGGTGATGTTGGGCGTTCTGCTGGGGTCCATGCTGGGGGCACGGGTGTTGCCCGCGGCAAAAACGAGGTTGTTGAGGAAGGTGTTTGCGGTGGTGATCGCGGCGCTGGCGGCGGAGATGATCGTTCAGGCGGTGAGGGGGAAGTTCTAGGAAGACCCTCAATCCACAGATTACGCAGATTGGCACCGATTAAGAATGAAGAACAAAAATGAAGATCGCGAAGCTCCCCTAGATGGCCTTTCATTTTCGTAGTCTGGGCAATCTGCGAAATCTGTGGATCGAGATTCTGGCTTCTGGATTGAAGTCATGGTAACCAAAGTTCGCGGCTGGACGGACCAGCGGACGGAACGGGTGATCGGCGAACTGTTGCGCTGGGGGGTGGCCCTCTCCGCAGTCGTGGTCGTGGTGGGCGGAGCGGTTTATCTCGTTCGGCACGGGATGCAGCCGCCTAGCTACGGGGTTTTCCGCGGGGAGCCCAGCGACCTTAGAAATGTCGAAGGCATCCTGGGGCAGGTGCGGACGGGGCGAGGCCGGGGAATCATTCAGCTTGGGCTCTTGCTGCTGATCGCGACCCCGGTGGCTCGGGTAGCCTTTTCGGTGGTGGCGTTTGCGCTGGAACGCGATCGCCTCTACGTTGCCATCACGCTGATTGTGCTGGCGGTGCTGACGTTCAGTTTGGCCGGGAGCCATTTTTGAGCAGAGCCAGACCAGCGATTTTGCGCGCAGTTGTCACGGCGATCTATGACCGTCGCTACCAGTGAGCTAGCCTGAATGGGTATTGCCGCAAGCAATAAGGGACTTTTGTCGATACGTCCAGACCGTTGTTATCTACAGCACGCTCAAGCGTGACCGGCGTCACATCAAAGATCAACCCTCCCTTTCATACTGCGTAGTCACAGACGTGAAAGTGGAAGTACTACTGCCGGAGGGATCGATGCGACATCAAACAGAATGTAGATTTGCAAAGCGGTGCGCGGCGGCGCTCATACTCGCGGCCCTGCTCCTGGTGACCTCATCTGCTCGTGGTCAGCAGACGAACGTCACGCGGTTCGACACCTTTGTGGGATATGGTTTTCTCGACAGCCCGCACGTCAGCCTTTTTGAGAACGGGCTTGCGTTTCAAATCGGCGTGCGGCCAACCACCTGGTACTCTCTGGGTTTCGACTACAGCTTATCGGCCGGTGATTTGACGCTCACGCCGGATTTGCTCACCCCCAAGCTACAAGCGGAACTGGGCGCCTTGCTGGGGCAGGCGGCGGCCGGGTTATCGGTGGGCGCGCATTCCCGGACCCAAACCTTTGCTGCTGGTCCGCAGCTTGCGTATCGGCATTTCCAAAAGGTGACGCTGTTCGTACGGCCGAACTGCGGGATCATCAAGGAGTTGGCGACCGCCAAACCTATCGGCGCGCTCGCGACGGGCGTCGTGGGGGCACTCGAGCAATCCGGACTATTAGCAGCTAACGGACAAAAGAGCGACTGGACTCCGTTTTATGGTTTCGGTGGCGGCGTCGACTTGCTTTTTGGCCACCATTTCGGCCTCCGCGTACAGGGGGACTTGGTCCGCGACCATCTGTTCGACGACCTTTTGAAGGATCCGCGCTGGACTACGCGGTTCTCCGTCGGCCCGCTCTTCAACTTTGGCAAGAACATCGTCAAAAAGAAGTAGCTGGCCAAGAACACCGCCAATTGAAGAAAAGGAATGCCGCGACGACGGAACAGCCGGAACGGCAAGAATTGCCGATTGCCGACTGCTGATTGCCGATTGATTGCAAGGCATGTTCTGGGCGGTCTGAGCGCTCTGGCACTTCAGGGCTGAATCAAGCCGGAAGGCTTGGTGGGAAGTGCCTTGCCATCGTCAATCGGCCATCGTCAATTCTCGATGGGGCGCGTCGTTCCATGCCGTCTGTGTTGCCGGCGGGATGTAGTTCATTGCCCTTTCGGTGAGCGCGCAGATGGTCAGGCTCGGGTTCACGCCTAGGTTAGCCGCGATCACCGAACCGTCGCACACGTACATGTTCTTGTACCCGAAGACGCGATTCCTGCCATCAACCACCCCTTCCGCCGGCGACGCGGCCATGGCGCAGCCACCCAGAATGTGCGCGGTACACGGGATGTCGAAAAGGATCTCCGTGACCATGCTCATGGGTGTGCCGCCGATCAGCGCGGCAGCCTTGGCAGCGAAATCATTGGCCTGTGGGATGTACGTCGGGATCCGCCGGCCGCGGCTCGCCAGCATTTTTCGGAACGGCCAGAACCAGGGACGCTGCAAGCGCATGTCGATGGTCCCGTCGAGTGTCTGCATGCAGAGGAGGAGCAGCGATTCGCGCGCCCAGCCAAAGGGGTGCAGGCAGCGCGCGGTCCGGATGGGATGGCGCAGCCACGCACCCAGGAAGTTCCTCACCAGCAGCAGGATTCGCGTCCGGCCGGGCCGGCCGCTGGTCAAGAGTGTACACAGAAAAGCCAGCGCGTCCGAGCCTTCGGGATAGCGCATGGCCTCGATGTGTGTGTATGGGTCCAGGTAAATGCCGGAGCCGATGGCCACGCCCTTGGACAAGTCGTCACGGCTTCCGGGGAAGCGCACGCCGATCATCGATTCCGCATTGGTGCGCACTCGATTGCCGAGTTGTTTGCTGATCGCGGGCAGTGAGCCTCTTTGCTGGAGGCGGAACAGAAGGTCCATGGTGCCGAGGGCCGAGGCCGCGAAGACCACGCCCCGACAAGTGAAGCGGCGGGGCGCCTGGCCGGACCCGAGCCTGGACCCCACGGTTCGCACCTCGTAGCCATGGCTTCCGTCCGCTTCGCCGTTTCGGGGTACAACGTCCACCACCTTGGTTTCGGCAAAGACGCGCGCGCCGTGTTTTTCCGCCAGGTAGAGGTAGTTTTTG
>Ga0335078_10006085_pt1 | contig 17891 bp, 12 predicted proteins | sample Lox_Sample_32_FD_206711 | JGI IMG/M metagenome (GOLD analysis project Ga0335078, IMG submission 206711) | Soil microbial communities from Loxahatchee National Wildlife Refuge, Florida, United States - Lox_Sample_3.2 | ecosystem: Environmental > Terrestrial > Soil > Wetlands | place: USA... | reverse complement strand
ACTAACCCGTACAAGCATCAAGGGATGTCTCGTTCACTTTGATCGATGTTAGCTCTCACCGAATGTTCCTGGCATAAGATGTGCATATTGTTACGGCTCCATGCAAAGTTGAACTTCGTTGAACCCCACCCAGAGTAAATCCATGCCTCAGTCCATGATCTCAGGAGGCGGTGGACTTGTGTTTCTATTATTGCACTAGTTTCTAATCTTCAACATCAGGAATTCAATTACTTTCTCGTAGCCTTACAAAGCTCCTTCAAATAATCTCGCAACTCATAGACCTATAACATTTATGCCTCAGCGTGGCAAATCCTGGGAAAGGCGAAATTGCCTCCATACGACGACTTCTATGAGCAATGGCCATCTTCAAAATATCTAGACAAATTTCCTCCTGGTGATAGTCAAATCAACCTTCGGCACTTGTCGACTACAGTGCGCGCCGATTGCAGTCAATTGGATTTCGACCTCAGCCGACAGTCGAGTTATCTTAATGTATAAGCATTTCATATCGACGTCCGGGCTATACTTGAGGCCGAGCTTAGTTAATGTTGCGGTAGATCGCAAAGGAAGCCAAGGTCGATTAGCAGGAACAGCGCATTTTCAAGCAGAAATGTGCAATGTGCGTAGACGACCGAGCTGCTCCAGCGACCCATAAAAATCGTTGGTTTCAGGACAGCTGAGGCTTTCGAGGGACCGAAATGATGCTGCAATGGCGCTAAGGTTGATAGTATGAGCCAACCGAGTGGACAGTTCAATGATATGATAGCACATAGCTAGTGCGCCGATAGCGGCATCAAGACTTACAGAATTTGAACGGTGCACGTCTTCCATAATCTCCAAATGGATTGCCTGAGCATTTTGGACGAACAAAGACATGCCCTCCAACACGGCCATCATGTATCTCTAGACATATATCCGGAACTCAGTAATGCATGAGGTAAAATGTGGTTTAAAGTGTAAGGCGTTTGCATATTAAGTGCACGCTTCTAATCATGGAGACCGAAAATATTACCTTATCCCATGAGGTGGTCTCCATCGTTCTTAAGCCATACCATGGGCCTACGCACAGGATCCTTCACTTAAGAAGCCAAGAGGAAAATTCTGATGTTGGTGCTCTCAGTCCTAAATCCTGGCTACGTGCTTCTCATTATACAAGTACCTTTCGAAGGATCTATCTCATGCCCCGCTTGGAACTGCAGAATTAAGGTTTGGAACGATTATGTAAAGGGCCCTTTGATTGGATGGTTTTTTCGTGAATGCACTTGGTTCGTGACACTGGTCAGTCAGTGTGGTTGTGAATATAGCGGGAGGGCCGAACTTTATTTGGTCCAATATAAGCTGCCATCCACCGGACGTCGCAGGCAGCTTTCGCTTCCCCCAACCCCAACCTCACACCTTCACGTCGCTCAACGCATGATGGACTCACAGTCGCAGACCCCACCAAAAGGCCTCCGGCGATTGTTCATGTCGAAGAAGGACTCACCTAGGCCTGACAAGTCCACCGAATCCTCCAGCTCACAAAAAGCGGAAGGAGACCTTGATACCGCAAGAACAATTGCGAGACATCAGAAGGCGTGCGGACTTCTTCGATCTTGTCTGCCCAAAGCTCAACCAGATGATGCCTGGAATTTCCTTGATTTCTCGCAGCTTGAAAGCTACGATGGAACGTTTGATAACCAACTCGTTCAGCAAGTCAACCAGACCCTTGAGTCGAAAAGGGGGCCGATCAAAGACGGTACTACATGGTCAAAATGTTGCCAAACTGTGGAGTGCATTATTGCAGCTCTTATTCCCTTCTCGAAAAACTTTCTCACAATCATAAATGCGGGGCAGTCGGTCCGTGCCTTCTCTTCTTTTCGAGAAGCTAACATGTAGACGGGTGTCCCGAACGCCTACAGCATATTATGCACAGGCATATTGGTCCTCATTACTGTAAGTCCACTGCTCCGGGGTTAGCCACTCATTGCCAGATTGCGGAAAAAGAGATCGGACGAAAGACGGAGGTGTTGCAACGTCTGGACTATATCTGTCAGCAGTTCAGCCATTTGAAGATCGTGAAATCAATCCCATCGGACATTGGACAGGAAGACCGCGTTCGACTCGCTAACCGCGCCATGGATGTTCGCTCCGCTTGTATCTTGTATCTGGCAGCACAATTTAAACATGATAAAACCTGGCTTGGGACAATCGGTAGTGCCTCTTTGGGGAATTGGTTGATGAGTAAGGAAAGGTTGCGAAGACTTTTTTTGCAGGAGATGGAAAGATCACAGATGCTGCTATCTGCTTGGAAAGATCTGTGAATGATTACCGTCAAACCATTGAAAGTACCAGTCTGGTTGTCGGTATGGAAATTCTCAAAATTGTGAAAGGCAAGGATGCGGTCACTCACGCTTTGTTAATATGCAGAGGTGAACGAAAAAGTCGCCATGCAAATTTCCCCTCAGATCGACACTATTGAGCCGCCTCGATCCAACCCAAAGTATTCATCTGTACCACAATGGTGTCAAAAGAATCCCCATTTTACGGGTCGAACCGCTCTCCTGCATTCCATCCGAGAGAAATTATGTAGTACAGCGCCAAAGGAGTTTAATCACCGCTTGGCTCTTTTTGGCATGGGGGGAGTCGGAAAGACTCAGATCGCGATTGAATACGTAGTACAATTTGAGACTCAATACGAGGGAGTCTATTGGATTACAGCGGAGACCATGGCGCAGTTGTTGTCCGGATTCGTTTCAATTGCCAATGAGACTCGCTGTACGGAGACAGCGTCTCGGTCCCAAACTGAGATCGCCCAGGCTGTCTTGAGTTGGTTGTACAGAACCAAAGATTGGCTATTGGTGGTGGACAATCTCGACGACATATCAATTGCGAATGGATATCTTCCTCGATTGAACCCTGGGGGCGGACACGTTCTGATCACGACACGAAATCCAAACAGCATAAATATCCCCGCGGAAGGTCTAAAAGTTGACATTTATGACCCCGAGGAAGGAAAGGAATTGCTTTTGCGAAGAGCCCAGCTTGCGGACGAAATGGGCACGGGATCTGCCACAGAAGTCGAAGCACTCGAAATCGTGAGATCTTTGGGATTTCTCGCTCTAGCCATCGAACAAGCCGCTGCGTACATTCGAGAAGAGCTGGGAAACGATATATTCAAGTTTCAGTCCATCTATTCAGTCCGACGCAGACAATTTCTTGATCGCGAAACCACTGGAAACACGTATTATAAAAACAATGTGGCAACAACCTGGCTCATATCGATGGATGTTGTCGAAAGGAAGAATCCGCGTGCAAGTCAGTTATTACGTTTGTTTGCGTTCATGAACTCCGACGGCATTACTCTTGATTTTTTGCAAGCCGCGGAGAATGTATTATCGAAGAAGCTTCAATTCGATGAAGGGGTCGACTTTAATGCCTCGTTATTACGAGACCTCCGTGATTTAGAACAGTTCTCGCTGATCTCGCGACAGGGGTTGTACGTCACCCGAATTCATCGACTCGTTCAATCTGTCATCAAAGACCGGATGTCCACGGACGAAGTTGATGCGTATCTATCCCTGATTTGTGAAGTGGGCCTTTGCGCCTTTCCCTTTTTCACTCATGAGATGCGCATGACCTGCCGCAAATACGAAAGCGAGATCGTTCCGATTGTCTCTGGACTCGGCGATAGAACTACGGAACGTGCTTCAGAATTGTTATATCGCGTGGGGGTATACTTTGGCCAGGATGGGAAATACAATGAGTCCGTCCGTCTGCTGTCTAATGCGGTAAACATGCGGAAAAGTATCAGAGGAGAGGAGCATCCTGTTACCCTGTCGACAATGCACGGCCTTGCAAATTCGTATTGGTCACTTGGCAAATTGAACGAAGCAGCTGAGATCGGAGAGAAAGTGTTGGAGGCTAGGCGCAGGATTCTGGGAGAGGAGCATCCTGATACCCTGTGGATAATGCACGGCCTTGCATATTCGCATTGGTCACTTGGCAAATTGAACGAAGCAGCTGAGATCGGAGAGAAAGTGTTGGAGGCTAGGCGCAGGATTCTGGGAGAGGAGCATCCTGATACCCTGTCGACAATGCACAACCTTGCAAATTCGTGTTGGTCACTCGGCAAAGTGAAAGAAGCAGCTGGGATCCAAGAGAAAGTGTTGGGGGCTAGGCGCAGGATTCTGGGAGAGGAGCATCCTGATACCCTGTGGATAATGCACGGCCTTGCATATTCGTATTGGTCACTTGGCAAAGTGAAAGAAGCAGCTGGGATCCAAGAGAAAGTGTTGGAGGCTAGGCGCAGGATTCTGGGAGAGGAGCATCCTCATACCCTGCGGACAATGCACGACCTTGCAAATTCATACGGCTCACTTGGCAAAGTGAAAGAAGCAGCTGGGATCCAAGAGAAAGTGTTGGAGGCCCAGCGCAGGATTCTGGGAGAGGAGCATCATCATACCCTGCGGACAATGCAAAGCGTTGCAAGTTCATATTGGTCACTTGGCAAAGTGAAAGAAGCAGCTGAGATCCAAGAGAAAGTGTTGGAGGCTAGGCGCAGGATTCTGGGAGAGGAGCATCCTGATACCCTGTTGACAATGCACAACCTTGCAAATTCATACGGCTCACTTGGCAAAGTGAAAGAAGCAGCTGAGATCCAAGAGAAAGTGTTGGAGGCCCAGCGCAGGATTCTGGGAGAGGAGCATCCTGATACCCTGTCGATAATGCAAAGCGTTGCAAGTTCATATTGGTCACTTGGCAAAGTGAAAGAAGCAGCTGGGATCCAAGAGAAAGTGTTGGAGGCCCAGCGCAGGATTCTGGGAGAGGAGCATCCTCATACCCTGCGGACAATGCACAACCTCGCCTTCATGTACAGATTCTTGGAGAGATCGGAGGCGACAGAATTGGATTATAAAGTACATGAGATTCGTCAGAGATTGGAGAGTAGTAGTTAAAGTTATTGAGGCAGATGCGAATGTATCTGTTAGCTTGCTTAGGCGGTCCCTTCCCATTGTAACAACGGTCGCCAAGCATCTGAAACCCCTCTTCCGGTTTCCCTACAACCGCCAATTCTCCCAATCTGCCGGAAATGTGAACCGTCGACACTCTGCGGACACAACCTAGGGAGCCGGATGCAGAATCGTATCTATTGTAACAGAGTTCCTTTCCCAGAAGATTCACTCGTGACTATGTAGGAGAATCATCTGAGAACCTTCCCATGATCTGTGGGCAGAATAATATTGTTTGGAGCGATCTGCCAAAACTGCCAAAACTGATTTGTCCAGCTAAAAGCAGACTATGACCCACGAATAAACATCTATCTCAAATACTTCCTATCCCACATCTCAACCCTCAACATCATAAAAGTACAAATAGCAACGATGTAATCACAAGTCCCCAAACCGACATGGAAATGTGAATCCGCACACCCCACTCTTGGCAGGAGGCGGACCCGACCCAGCCTGCCCCACTATGGTAAAGATAATATTATCCGAGTTCAACATAGGATTATACAGACTCGTCATCGTGTTAAGTCTCTCACTTCATGAATATTCCTTAAAGCAGGTCTCACACTGAGATCCGATTTCCATCCCTCGTTCTTTCCCTCGTTGCAGGACCACACAAGCCAGATATGCAGGCCAAGTGGTGCTGTCCCACTGTGGCTGCAAACGTCAGTGGCACCTTGTAGAAGGAGGGTGGCAGATACCGCTCTTGCGTTGCCATTGGCAATGTATGCTTAGTCTTTTGCGTCTGTATATTCAACCTTAAAAGCCGAGAAATTGGTAAATGCCATCCACCGGATATGCGGGAAATGCATCGCGAGCGGCAGTGGCCTAGAATAATGGCTGAAATTGCTGGCGCTCTCTTTGCAACACAGGACAAACCCGGGCATTCTAGAGATTTTATGCCTAGAAATTTGTGCAGGTCTCGCTGGTAGGGAAGGGGATGTAAGCCATCGGTAAGCGGGAGATTTTGGTAGCCTAACCTGTATGCCCAGAGAAAACTCGCCGCATTTCTGGGATTTCTCATATTATAATTGTGGTGGGCCACCACACATGGAGAAATTAGTGGCACAAATGTCCACGCATTTCTGATGGCAAGAGAACAAGTGGACGACAAGGTAAAAAGTGGGGAAATGAAGAATAAGAAAGGATAAAGCGATCAATGAAGAAATTGAAAAACGACCCTGCGTCCACTTGAAACCGCTGAGAAAGATGATGAGATGAAGATTACCTGTTTAGGAAATGCAATTATGTTATCAAGTCACGTGACAGGAACCCGAGAAACCTGGTCACCTTTAAAATTTAACGTGGAAAAGTCACATGCAAGTCACGTTTTGGTCACGCTTTTCACTTTTGTGGTGGGGCGATCAGGAATTGAATCTCCTTACCTGACACATCGCACGCCATGGAAGTGCAGCTTCGGCCACCGTTCGCTTCCGAATCCCAACGCAGCGATTATCGATATATGGGAATTGTTCATGACAAGATACTGCGAAGAGAATCCGCGGACCGCGTCGAGAGATACAAACTCGAGTGTCTCAGCTGGGAGACGGCGCTATCGGCCGCGAGAAAGTTCAGCAACGGGAGACCTTGTGTGGTGGGAGAAGGCGCCGGAACGGGACTTGCGAGGCAGCCCCAGGTGCAGGGCGCGTTTAATTGCTGTTTCTGGGTTCAGGTTGAGGGCGAGGCTCAGCAATGGGTGGTACGGTTCCCTCTAAAGGGAGTCGTCAGTGATGAGACAACGTTGGCGCGAATGCGGTCCGAAATTGCCACAATACAGTTTTTGTATCGACACACCAAAATTCCCGTCCCAGCAATAGTTGGATACAACGCAAGTGAGAATGACTTTCCACTTTTTATGATTACGGAAAGCGTGGAGGGCATGCGAATGACCTATCTTCTCGCCCTCGATATCCCTCCCCATATCCTCGATCGAGTCTGCAGAGACCTTACCCGAATTCACCTGGAGCTTCTTTCACACCCTTCCGATCGAATTGGAATGCTCGATCTCTCAGCAGAAGTACCCGACTTCCCGAGGCCAACACTTGGCCCCTATTCATTAGATGCCATCGAGCACGAGCGAGACGGAGTCCACACGTCTAAAGGCGAGCCGTTCGCTTCGGTGCAGGAATATTACAAATATAAATGCAGTGTCTGGAGACAGCGACTAGAAGGGCAGAGGAATGCTATCACGAGTATCGGAGACGGGAGGCGCAAGATTTTAGACGAGATGATATTGAATGAAGGCATTGGCCGAATAAATGCCCAAGACGACCATGGACCATTTTATCTCGTTCACCCAGACTTGCGTGCAAGCAATGTAATTCTTCATCCCGAAACAATGCACGTCGTCGCGATCATCGACTGGGAAGGCGCATGTTTTTTACCGCTCACAAGTTCATGCACCCCTCCGAAGGCCTTATTTTCCTGTCAAGTACGCGATTTAGCCCCCGGATCAACCAATTACATAACCTATTACACCCGTTCAAAGAGATACGTGAAAATATTTTCGGTGGAGGAAAAGAAATTGTTAGCCGAGTCAGACTCTGACTCTACGGTCGCGGCAAAGATGGCTTCTAATCTCGAGGATGACTTGGTGTTTCTAATATGGACTCTGGACGATGTTCGAACAGTTGATCTCGTAGTGTGGCAGTACCTCGCCCCGCGGTCATTCACGGACTTGAGAGCGAGGCTCGGTGCAACTATTGCACGGTTTCCAGAGGACGAGGAAAGAGCTCGTGCAGTTACCAAACTTTTCACTGACTTTGCGCTCGAGCAATTGATAACAACTCATGGGGAATTAAAGGAGAAGGATTCGTGGATAAAGAAAAAATTAGAGGCACTAAAAGACTATAAGAAACAACTGCGCGCCGATACCGATAGCAATAAATAGGGAGGGACACGACTGGAAATAATTGTAGTCATTGAACGAACACATTCACTCCGTCCTCCGGCCATCATCTTCAGAAGTCTCACTTTCATCTGCACCATCACTGCAAGGACGCGACGTGTGAAAGGACGCGATGTGTGAAGAACCAGCGAAGTGTTAAACAGTATGTGATATCACAGATATCACGGCCTTTTGTATATAAACCAGGCAGGTTTCAGCTAGGAAGGATAACTTTCGTCTTGTTGAACTTCTTGCGTCCCTGCGACCTTCCAATCACCTTCTTCATCTCCCTCTTCATCTCCTTCGACCTCTCCCTCGTAGCCTTCCTCGTAGCCTGGGTCCTGTTCATCCCGTTGGTTCTTCAACTGAATCAGAGCGTTTGCTGCCTGAATAGCTTCTGCTTGCTCTAATAGTTCCTGCATCCGTCGCGCTTCCTCTTGCTCGTCCACTTGTTCTTCTTCTTCCTGCCCTGGGAAAGGGTCCGGCGTCGTTGAGGTCGATGTAATTGAGGTACGCTCATTTGCATCGTTTGACATCCTTCGCTTTCGGTCTCTTGACGTTCTAGTACTCTAAGTTAGAAAGTAAGGAATCATGTGTTGATACCTTGTGTTGAGCGCTTCACTCTGACCACTCTGTTTTAAGCCAATCAGCAATGCACTGAGCAAGGAATTGTTGGCAACTTTGGGTTGCTGAACCTTTGTTGCACTATTCCAAAACTCTCTTTCGGTGCTTTTAATCTGAATCCGGTCTCGACGTCGTCCTGTAGTGAACCGACGGATTAAGAAGATTATAGGTAAGCAATGTGCCCGTATCAACCCGATTCCACCTGAAGGAACAAGGCAGCTATCTGATTTTACGGGCTAGGGTATGTTCGAGCGGAAACACCAGCCTTCCGATATGCACAATTTGCCTTTTTTCGTGGGACAATAGATGCTATGGACGGGATTGCTGATAGGAATGCACGAAAAAGCATGCCACGACTTTAACGTACGGATCCTGATTGGTGTTGGTCCGTGGGGGTTTCTTGGGCATAGTCTGTGGCCAAGTCGACATCTTCCGATAACTCCTGGCATCAGTATCGGTAACCTTATACTCGGATTGCAAGACAAACTGCACCCAACGCAAACCTTCGCCCGTTTGCAGCGATCCTGGAATAGCATTCAAGTTGCACCGCACTGGTACAGATGCATTATCAATTTAAATCTTCTGATCCGCGATAAATGAGGAGAATGAGTCTGCGCCATATTTAAAACCCTGAGAGTTGCCGACGGGATCTCCACGCCACCTTCAGTCATCATCCGGCATTACGCTAGTCATCGCAACAGAACGTCAGCTCTCTTCATCCGGAGATGCGGCGAAAAACAGGAGGGCGCAACTGAAGAGAGAAGGCGAAGGAAGGGGGAAAGCGGAGATGGAAGCGGAGGAAGAAGAGGCGACCGAAGAGAGTGGAGAAACCGCTGAATGATGCAACGCCGTCGCGACGGCACCTCTTTTCTTCACCTTCATACATTGTCGGCAAGGCGCAGTCACTTCAGTCAGGTCCATATAAGACACTCGATGATAACTCTCCCTGGCTATTACGGTTGAACAAGAGACTTCTGTCCTGACAAGGGTAATCTGGATTGTGGCTAGAAATTGATGAAAGTGGAGCGTGGAATGAAGGTAGAACGTGAGGTGAGGCTGGAACGAGAAGTAGATTGATTAAAGACGAGATATTCCAGTGTTCTTAAAGAGATAATCAAGTCTATGTCTGAGACTGTCTGAGACGATGATACAATGCCTAGAACAATGTGTGAGACTGTGAGATCATTGACATGCATAGACATGTACGGAAATGTGTATCTGACGATACTCAATACTCCCCTCGTTAAACAGAAAACCAGAAGTGTCATGAATGAGTGATTTTGGCATGGAGCATGTTCATCATGATAAGTCAATGCCACCTGGGCAGGTGATTGGATAGTGAATCACGTATTTGGGGGGTAGATTGCGAGCTGGCATAAGGAATTTTAGCTAGTAACTATATAATTAAAACCGAAGAAGCCTGATGTACATCAATCGCCTCTTTGAAAGATTCAGAATGTAGGACTCCTATATCCCAGTTAGTATTCTCTTAGATCCTTCACTTTTGGCAATCAGATGAACGACTAATCGACCAGAATGTTTATCAACAGATCACTGGATCTCTGAATCATCTTGCTGTTTATTCTGGGCCTGACACCGCTTTTCCAGCCTTTAAACTCTCTCAGTTCAACACAGATCCTTCCAGTGTACGTCTCGCTAAAGCGTACCATGTCCTACGCTATCTCAAGGTAACCAGAACATACAAGATTGTCTACGCCAGCACTGCACCTCTTATTTCCTTGGTTATGCCGATGCTAATCATGAAGGAGACTGGGATGATGATAAATCAGCCACACCGCTATGTCTTTCTTCTGAACAATTGTCCCATCTCATGGACATCGCACAAGCAATCATCTGTTGTCATCTCAACGACTGAAGCGGAGTACATGGCTCTGTCAGATGCAGAACAAGAAGCTATCTCAAAGAATCAACTATTCCAAGAACTGTGGATCAATCTCCCTCCGCCTGCACTCCTATCTGACAGCCAAAGCACCTTTGTAATCACTCAAGAACCAACTCAACATCAACGGGAAAAGCACACCAGAATCAGATACCACTCCATTAGATATGCCTATCCTCAAGAGGAGATCTTTGTGCCAGGGTATGTCCCAACGAAAGAACAAACAGCTGATGTTCTCATCAGAGCTCTTCATCCTGCGGCGATTATGAGCTGCATCTCACTCATGAGAATCAAATCTACTTGATCTCATGCACTCTGCACTTCTTCTCGAGGTCTGCCCTCATGGTCCGCTCTAGGTTTCCAACTGCTTTATTCTCTACCGCTCCTCCTTTTACCTCTCCTCTCATTCTCATCTCTCTTCTTCATGTCTCATCTCAATCCCAACTTATCGTCGCTCCTACTCTTAAGTTTTTTTTTGTTCAGATTCTCTGGTTTTCTGTTTAACGAGGGGAGTGTTGAGTATCGTCAAATACGCATCTCATGGTCTTAGACAGTCTCAGACATAGACTTAATTATCTCTTTAAAAACACTAGAACATCTCCTTTTTAATCAATCCACTTACTCGTTCTATCCTCATCTCACGTTCTATCTCTATTCCATGTTCCATATTCATCATCTCCGACGATACTCAACACTCTCGGGTCACAACCCATCAACTGACAGCCGTTTGCAATCTTATCTTCAAGGCTTTGTTCCCATTGTGCAGAAGGTTCCTTTATTTGGAGATTCTCGGTAGAGTGAAGAGGAATAACATGTACTACAGAAGTCCGTATCGAGCTGAAGGCGTTTTCATAAAGTCTATGTAGTGGGATCGAAAGAGGAGTGGAAGGTTGAAAGGGGTGAACTCGGTGACTATAAGACGTCCTCTCAAATTGCTCTAGGTCTGGTGAGGTGGCTGTGATTTGATCGGACGCTGACATGGCTTCGGAGTAAGTATTGAAGGAGGGCTGGGTTTATGTACGTCTCTTTGACAGGAACTTCTTCAGGGAGAACGGAGTGATTTGGAGCTTTAAAGAAGTGTATCAGAGGAGGGTTTCTTCTTATTTGAGAGCTTCTGTGAAAAGACGAGTTCAGAGCTGATAGAGGAAATTCTGGATTGAGATGCAAAGAATTGAGAGACTTGAGGTGCTGCGGAGGTGGTGAGTTTTAGTTTGAAATAGTGGAGTGATAGGAGCCGATTCTGAAGTGACCACCGTGCTGTGTGGAGGTTTGATATGTCAGGAATTAGAGAAAGAAAAGTAGAACTTCAAGTGGGCGCTTTGGACTTAGGGTGGCCTTTGAAGTGTGCAGTATGTCGTGGGGTTGGGTGAAGTGAAGGAAAAATTAGGCGAAGCAGCGTAGAAAATGTGTGGCTGATAAGCGAATGGGGTGACGAATCCAAGCACGGACAGTGACGGCACTCAAATCCATTAGACAATCGTAATCCATTAACGGCTGTTGTATTATCTGATGGAATATTCGGAGTGTCGATAAGAGTTAACATATAGGCATATTCGATAGAGATATTCGTCGCCGTAGTGTAAACATCAACCATTTCTTGAATTGAACGGCCTCTCCGTTCAACCAATCCATCATCCTTCTTGTGTGTCCCACCATAACGATATCTAACTTCGAACTGTACCCTTCAACATAAATTCTGGAAGTGGCCGCTCATCCGGAACCCCACAGTTGACGAGAATTCTTGTCATTTCCCCTCTATCTTCCGCCTCCCATTGTCGAATAAGGGCTTCAGAGGCCCTCTCTTTAAACCTTGCTATTTCAAAATCGATAACCTTCAATAACCCAGATGACATGTCCCAAAAGAGGTTCCAAGGCTCAATATCACGGTGATACACACCATTAGAGTGAAGGTTCTCGATAAGCGATCCTCCGGCGTGTTTCAGAGCCTCTGCTTCTTCGTCCGATGAAACAGAATAGTCGACAAGGCTACATTGGGGAAAAAATTCGAGCAGAACGACAAAGGCTTCACCGAAATTATATTCGCCGAAAAACGTCGGGACTCCAGTGCCATATATTGAGTGAAGTTTCTTGTATGCCGTGACTTCGTTGCTCTTTAGATAGTGAATATACTCGATGCGAGAGCCCGTCCATTCGTCGGCTTCGAAGTAAATCAGATCGATATCGAAAATCTTGGCGACTACAGGTGTGCCGGGCGATGGTAGTGCAATTCCATCTCCTGCGAACTTGTCACCTTGTTCAAGAGTGGCCATTACGACTTGACTGCGGCGTTCGTGGGCAACACGCAGGTGACGTGTAATCGTGAGCACTACGTCAGGGCCCTCTTCAATACCGACTGCCCTGTCCGCAGAGTGAAGCTCAAGCCGTATACCCAATGCATATTTCTTCAAAGCCCCGTCGGCAGGTATCATGTGGACAACGCGCTTTTAGATCGGGCTCGAAATCAACAACCGTCGAGATCGAAATTTTAAATATTTACACAACAGTTGGTGAATAATAATTATGTAAACCCTTTTACGGTAATTAAATTCAGAATACATTGTGAGTCCGGAGGACGGTTTCGGACCGATTCCCCCTATCGTACTTTTCCAATCTCACCTGTTATCACTCCCATGACTTGCTAGTTTACGACTCGTCATTGAGATTTCTACCAAAGCGATATGGGTTATGATACCCCGCCAGGGTTCCACGATGGATTTACCGACGGAAACCGTCCGCATGACACAAAGGCCCTTCTGTATATATCAGGACAACCAATTAGATGTTCGTTCCATGCAGGTCACCGACAATGGTACCCACTTACTGGAGAGGCAGCACCTCAGATCCAGATCCAACAAGCCTCGCCGATGACACCGCATACTGCACCTGTTTGGCCAAACCTTAGCAACCTCTCTGCCATGTCATTTCAGAGTGCAATCAACCCTCCATCATCCCCGGTGCCACAAACTGCGTCTTACGGGCCCCCGTTTCCATTCCCACAAACTACGCTGCCAAGCTCATTTCAATTCACACAAACTGCGCCGCAACCCGTGGTTCAATTTAGACAAGATGTCCAGACGACAGTTCAATTCTCACAAGCTTCACCTCAATCCCAAGTTCAATTCCCTGATCGAGACAAAATTAAAGTTGAATCAGTTCCCGGCGTGTTCACTGCAAAAGAGGTCCTAGATTGCGACGTTCCAGAGGTGACGGTTCTTTCCCTCGGCCTTGCTAGCACATCTTCGAGGTCGAATGGGATCTATCCGAATGTGAATCAATTATTCAATTGGGATTTGCCGGAATGTTTGGGTGGGTACGCTCGACTACCGCAAGACTCCCTTTTTGCCCCACCTCAACTTGATCCAACCATTGAAATAAGCGTGGAGGCAGATGCGATCTGGGCGTCTAGGCTTTACCTATTGACACCGGTTAACACGGTCTTTTCTCATATGTCCCCATATAAAATACGGTGCTCGGCAGAGGATAGTCATAGTGTCAGAGTTCGGCTGGACAATAAAATGGTGGAGCATCTTTCCCGGGTTGATCTGAGTTGGTCGGTTGAAGTGCGTGAAGGACATTGGAACAAGTTTGCTCTCCTTGAGTTTAAACGCCGGGGTGCAATTTGTGGGCACGATTGGGGTCCGGGATTTAATAACGAGCCTCTGGTAGGTTCGGCAAAGAAGATTTGCCAACAACTCACTAAATATGGCCACACTTTTGGGACTCGATTTGTAGGAGTATCTGATTGGGACACGTTGGTATTGCTTCGCCTGTGTGGAACTCGAGAGGCGTGGGCATCCGCAACAATAGGAGAACCTGTGAATATCGGCGCGTATTTTCGTTGGATTAGCGACCGACATGAGATAAAGAGAAATTTATATGTCTTTTTAAAGGAAGCATTGGAGCATTTTCTTAGAGGGAACAGTTAATCGCGGTGCCTCTCGTGATTCAAAGTTCAGACAGGAGGTCTAAGGTGGGAAGAATTCGACACTTGTGTAAAACTCCATTTACCCAATTGATGTATGATTTATGACCATTAGCTTCCGAGATACTTCGAATTGACCATTGTACTCATACCGTTCACTCGTAACATCCCTGGATATCACTCTGGACTCGATTTTTCCTACTAGAACAGCATGATTGCGTTTTGCCGAAATATGATGGTCTAATAAAGCAGAAGTATTGGTATGGTTGGATCTCTATATACGCATGGATAATGTCCATTCAAGTCACTGCTCGATTACCGCAGCAAGTTATCCAATAATTGAGTAACTGCCAACCAATCGAAGAGCCCATTTACGGGGTAAAAGTTTTCTACTCCTGCTCCACCATAAAGTGCGGAAAGTGCGGAAAGTGCCAAGACAACATCTGTGTGAAAAATAAATAACCCCGTAAAATACCACTGCAAAGCACATTATAAATTTTTGATTGGGCCAAGGGCCCAATATATGTGTTGCTGGGGTGATGAGATTGGATGGTCGATTTTGGAACGTTTCATTGTAGGACCTGCAATGAAACGTTCCAAACCCAACCGGACAATGGGAGTCGCTTTGATTGGCGAAGAGGACGTGGTGGAAGCAATGTGTTGTCTCATCTGTAGGGTGTACGAGGGAGTTTCTAAAGAAGAGGTTCTCGAGAAGGTCAAGAAACACATCTATGCAGTCGATACCTCTGTTTCCAGCTGCAGTCACTACAAGGAACGAATTAGACGCGCTCTCGACTGCCTTATTGAGAGCGATAAGCCTTCCGCTTTGCCGAAACAAACGGAATTGAAAATTTCACGTGCAGAGGAACAACACGATACTCGACATAAGTCGTGTTCACCACCTCAACCGTCACAGCCTTCTGTCGTGACAGGGCTTCCAGAAATGGAAGTGAAAGGAGTAAACGAGGGATTGGCGGCTTCAAGCGATTTGGATGACAGCCCGAACCAATCAGCACCTACCGGAGATGTGGAAGCCAATCAGAAACATCAAGGCCCTGCACTGAGGAAAAGAGTACAGGTAAATCTTAATATTTTGAGGATCGTGTTGAACATAGGATAATGAAAAGACTTTCCATGGCACCTCTAAGAATCGTCCACGGCGAGGGCTTCGCCATCCCCGCGACGTACAAACATCCATTGAACAGGAAGGCCAAGGCGCCAAGCACTACCTACACCAATGTAATGAGAGATCAAGTGTTCCCGAGTTTAGGGCGATTGTTAATGCCCTTTAGGCTACGAATCCAATCAAAAACGCAGGAGTATTAACTATAGCGAGAGATCACAGCCACATTCAGTTAACCTGCGGCCTGTCCGACCGGGAGGCCTAGTCGCAATAGAATGTTTATGATCTTACAATGACGCTAACTATGCATAGTCCCTTTATCTAAGGAATCTCTTATCGAACGGATGAAGTTCTTCCGAGGTTCTTACAAGGGTGATTTTGTCAACTATATAACGAACGTCCTTCAGAGTTTCGATATCAAGCCTGGAAAGGAGTGTTCTCAAAACTTGGCTGCATCTTTCTTTAGATCCTATGACTTCCAGATAAGGTCGTTTCTCAATGAGATTTGCCTGACGGCGGAACGCCTCTTGATTGCTGAACGATTCAAACAGGGAATAGAGTGAGTCCTCTTTCACATATTGCTTACGTGACAGGGAGATTATGAAGAAGAATCCCTCCAAGAATCTCAAGGCTGCGAAGACGCAATTGAAGAAAGAGGTATTGGAAGCCATAGAAACGAAAGACATAGAAGCAGACAGGGGGGAATCAGTGAAGAAATGGTATGAGCCTGGCGACTCGTTTTGGAGAGAAATTACCAAGGCACAACGCCTGGCCCAAATTGCGGAAAAAATTGGAAGGGGGCGCGTGATTGCTTTTGTTCATATGCCTGATAAATGGCGGGAATTTTCACAGAAGAAATTTCAAGAGTCTGTTATTGATCAGCTAGCAGGCACTCTGAATTGGTTTGAAATAGAAGAACAGAAGAATCTTGACCCCGATGCTAGGAGAATTATTGACTTATTAAACTCAAGTACACTTTGGGGATCAAATAAGATTGACGTTGCAGAATGGACAATCAAAAGCGGTCCTGCTCCCTTGGACCTTAAAGCTTTGATGGCCAAAGACTGTAAGCCAAAGCAACTGCCTTCCGAGGCTTGCTTCAACGGAATAGCTGTCGATGACTTCGATAGTACAATCCGCTTTGCAGTAGGACAATCTGACTGATTTGCAGGACGATTTAAATCATCAAACTTCGCGTTGAGAGAGTCAGAAATCCCGTCTTCAGAAGGTCCCTGCGATGAGCTGAACGATAAGGACTCACCGGAAGCCATGGGAATCGACGGTGGGAGGAACCTTCAAGCCAAACGAAAATATAAAGAAAGCCCGATCGAAACACGAACAAAACGGAAACGGTCTGGAGCCTTCATAACCCCCGACATAAAACGTAACTGAGTTTTTCTGCTTCAAACTTATTCAAAGCATTTCAAACCGATGAACAAATCAAATGTCCACAAAATTATGAGACTCTAATTCAAGAATTCGCGCAGTTGTCTGAAGCTCATCCAAATCGAGCTCGAGCCATTGGAGTTCTGGAAACGTTGCGTAAAAAAGAAGTTCCCATCCGCTTCGGCACCGCAAAGTTAAATACGATCCATTCCCTTGACACTTTCCCTCTGATCTTGAAAGAAGTCATAGATCATGAGGCCTCAAATATTAGGTTCCGAGATGTTGTGACCTTTAAAGAAGAGGAGAACACGAAACCCGTACAACAAACCCTGTTTTTGACATCATTTAAAGAGTTTCAATCCGACGTTGGGTATGCCTTCAGCCGTGACAAAAGTCTATATGCAGTATGGGACCTTCAGCTCAATCCTAACGGCGATTTGGCACACAAAATATCAATTCCGGACGAATATAAACGTGGATCTATTTTCAAATTATTAGAGAATGGAAAACCCGATATCAGAGCGACTATTACGCCAGCAGGCACCATATCCGAACCTCACATCGATCAGTCCGGCTCCGGTACTCTGTTGATTGAGCTACAGGGAATTAAAATGTTCGTCATCTGGCCTCCGAGCAAGAAAAATCTTGCAAACTTTGAGCCGTTCGATGGTTCTCAAAAGACAGGAGATTTGGAGGCTCTTCTGGAAGTGCTTGAAAAAGCGGAATGTCTCATTCTCGAACAGGGAGAGTGCCATCTCCTGGGACCAGGTTACATTCATGGCGTACTTTCTCCCATGAACTCTGCGGTTGCCGGGGTTCGAGTAGTCCGTGAGAGTCTGAGAACAGGCGCACGGGAGGTTATGGAATGGGAGTCAGCTTTTATTCGGAAACTGAAGTATGGAACAACCGAAGAGCAGCAGATAGCGAAAGGTATCGAGGATCAGCAGCAGGAGGATAGAGCCTTATGGCTTCAGCTTCACGAAATCGTGGTATCCGGTATCCCTATCAATGAAACAAATAAATAATGATTAGACGAACATTTTGAGACTGCAATTTCGACCATT
>Ga0335078_10006084_pt1 | contig 17892 bp, 15 predicted proteins | sample Lox_Sample_32_FD_206711 | JGI IMG/M metagenome (GOLD analysis project Ga0335078, IMG submission 206711) | Soil microbial communities from Loxahatchee National Wildlife Refuge, Florida, United States - Lox_Sample_3.2 | ecosystem: Environmental > Terrestrial > Soil > Wetlands | place: USA... | reverse complement strand
ATATTGATGCGCACCGGAATGCGCTGGGCCAGACGCACCCAAGTGAAGATCGGGTTGACCATTGCAACCCCCTGCCCGTTGGGCTGGGCGTTTGCGACGTTGATTGCTCGCGCGATGCTTTCGACATGACCATGCAAGGCATCGTGATAGCCCATCAGCTCGATCTCGGCCGGGTCGCCGATATGGATAGGGCCGAGATTTGTTTCCTGGAAATAGCCGTCAACCCAAAATGAATCGGCATCGACCAAAGAGATCCTGCTTTGGCCGGCATTCGCGTAGTCGCCGACTTGCGCCGTCAGATTGGTGACCCAGCCATTGACCGGCGAGCGGATCTGGGTCCGCTTGAGATTGACTCGCGCCTGCTCCAGACTGGCAAGCGCTTGCTGAGCCTTGGCCTGGGCAACCATCGCCGCCGTTGCATAGGTTTGCCGCTGCTCCGAGGTGACGGCCAGGTCGGTTAGCTCCTGTCGATGCTTTGCCTGCGTTGCCGCGTTCTGCGCGCTGGCTTGGGCCTGCTGCACCGCCGCCTCGGCGAGGCTGACGGCGATCCTATAGTTAGTCGGATCGATCACCAGCAAGAGATCACCTTTATGCACGAACTGATTGTCGGCCACCGGGAGTTCTACAATGCGCCCATCGACCTCCGGGGCCATGGTGACGACATAGGCCCGCACCGTGCCGTCACGGGTCCAGGGGCCGCCCATATAGGCGTTCCACGTCGCTCGGCCGAGCAATACCGCAAGCACGACCACCGCGAAGGTGATCAGGATCGGAAGGAGCCGAAGGCGCAGCCTGACGGTCTTGCGGGTCATGGGCTCGCGGAGAGTGGCTCCGGTGGCATGATCCACCGCTTTGTCACGTCGCAACTCCGTCTCAGTAACCGACATGAAGATCTCCGTGCGCGACGACGAGCACTATCGACGAGAGCAAGATGATGTAGACCGCAAAGACGAACAGAGCCGGGTGCCAGACATAGCGAAGCAGCCCAAAGCGGCTTGCCATCCGGCGCGATGCGATCGTAACGACCCAGGCTGCGACCATCATCAGCGAGATCGGCGCGACATAGACACCGAACAGGTCAACTTCGACAAATCTCATCCCGGTGCTCCAGCGTCGAAGTAGGAGCCATATTGGGTCAGCACTTCCGACATCGCGAGAATACTGCCGCGTCCCCGTAAGGCCTCAGGCCCCGTGTCGGCGGCACTGGCGAACGCCTCGTCTAGGTGAGCGAGGATGGCTGTCGCGGTCACACTCCTGCCCCGCGCCACGGCAGCGAGAGCGCGTTCGAGGTTGGGCTCGAAGCCAAGCCGGCGCGCCACCGGACGCAACTGTATGATCTCGGTACCAACCGACAGCGCCGCCAGTACTTGAGCGCGCTGCAGCGGTGCCGCCTCCCCCGGCATGGCCGAGAGCCGGCCATGGATACGGCTCTCCCAATCATTGAAGACCCGCCCCCTCGCAAGACGACGCAGGTCGCGCAATGTCAATGCCTGCAGCCGGCGTGTCCGGAATGCCGGCGACAACGGCGGCAGCAGGCGAAAAGATACTGCTGCGGCACCGGTGCCGGCGACGATCGCCACCGCTGCGTTGTAAAATTGCACAGTGTCGTAGCTCATCGCATTCGCGGGACCGAGGATCGGAACGAAGTTGACGACCATTGGGATGAACATCGCCGTCCACCAGGGCTGCGCCGCCAAAGCACCGGCAGGAATCAGGAAGAGACCCATAGCAATGCCAAAGGCCGCGAAAGTCTCGAGCCCCGGCAGCACCGCGAAAGCGACGATCGCCGCAAACACGGCCGCGAGGAAGGTGCCCGTCGTGAAGCTTACGGCGCTGGCATAGGCTTGGTCGGCGCGTGGTGCGGATAGAATGACAGTGATCGCGGCAAATGTGATAGCGCTGGCGCCGCTCGGCCAGGCGGTCGCGATCCAGAACAACGCAACAGTAACGATCGTGGCGAAGGCTCGCCCGGCATTGACCAGCGCCGGCAGCCAATCGGGCACGCGCAGGTGGATAATGCCGCCACGAGGCGAGACCGGTCGAGCGGGATCGGCGACAAGCAAAGCCATGCCGTTGAGCGCGTGCGATATGCCTGCCAGCACCTCGGCCGTCTTGTCCGCGAGCAGGCGCTGTGACGGTGTGCCCGCTGGCAAGTCGATCAATCCGCGCGCCGCCGCCTCGGAGATCCGACGCAGGCCGCCGGGACTGGTCGCCCAGCGAGCCGAATCCGCCTGCCCTCGCAATGAAAGCAGCTCCGGCGGAAGCCATTGCTGCACAGCGGCCGACTCTGCCTGAGCTTGCTGACAGGGCAGTCGAGCTAGGTGATTTGAAATCGCGCGCCAGCCAGCCAGAGCGGCGAACAAGCCGTCCACCGCTCTCTGGAGCAGCGGCGAATGGCGGCGGATCTGAGAGGACTCCCCGAGCGTCTCGTCGATCAGCGGGCCAAGGGCAATCACCCGCCGGACGAAGTCGCGCCGGACCGACTGCGTGTCGGGAAGTTCGGACCCGGCCAGCGCCAGGGTACGGCCAAAGTGAGCCGTGATCCCGGCCGCCAGACTTGCTATGAGCATGGCCAGCCGGCGCCGGGCGCCACCGAAATCCGTCCCGGCGAGAATGATGCCGCCGGAGACGATGCCAATGCTGATCTCGCTGACGCGGGTGACCGCGAGCATGAACGCATCTCCGTTCACGCCGCCGGTGGCGCCGAGCTGATCGCTGGCGATAATCGCCGCCGTATAGCCGGCCAAAGCCGCAGAATAGGCGGCGAAGTTGCTCAAGATCGTGGCGATGAGCGCGCACGCTGCGCCCCACAACGCCAGGCCGACGAGAAACAGGAGCCGATCCTGAGGAAAGCAGGCCGTTAGCAGCACGATCACGGTGGCGCCAACGATGGTGCCGATCATGCGGAACCAGCCCTTGCGCAGCGACGCGCCGAGATGTGGCTGACACACTATCGCAGCCGAGGTACCGGCCCAGTATGCGTTGTCGAGCTGGAGCCAGAATGCAACATAGAGCGCGAGGCAGACAGACGCCCAGAGCCGCACTCCGAAGAGCAGCGGCGGCCCCGCGGCCCGCAACAACGCTTTGAGCTGTGTCATCTCGAAGTTCGCGTTCGATCTGAGCGACGAGCCATCCGCGGGGAGTGGGGTGCTAGTCATCGCCGTACCCCGGCCAACTGGGTCGACGCCGCACCCATTGCATAAGCGATAAGCGCAAGGAGGGCCGGTAGAATGAGGGACCACAAGCCCGCCGTAGCCTCACCCACCGCCCCGAGCCCGCAGCCAATGGCGAAGCCGACGATCACTGGGAAGATGCGGAGAGCGCGCCTCTTCGCTTTGGCGATTTCCGTCGCATCGCGGCCGACGAGCACCGTGCCGATTTCAAGCATGAGACGCGTGACATTCGTCGTCATCACCGCGGTCGACGGCGTATCCCTCAGGCCGATCTGCACGAGCGCGTTCTGCACCGCCATTGCCGCAACGCCGAACATACCCGCCACAACTGGGAGCGTTACGTTTCCGTTCGGCAATAGGCCTGGCGCGATGCTCAGCCCGAAAAAGGCAGCGAGCATCATAAAGTGCAACAGCAGCAGCGGTCGTAGACTCGAGCGGCCGCTTCGCTCAATGACGCCGGCAACTAGGCACGTCAGGAGCAGCACGAGCATGAAAACCGGCACCGCCAGAACATGCGAAAATATGGCGGGGCTGCCGGCGAGAATCCGGGCCGTCAGTATGACGAGATTGCCAGTGACGTGGGCCGTAAAGAGCCCGCTAAGGCCGAGAAAGCCAATGACGTCTGTGGCCCCGGCAATCCCACTGAGCACGCATGGCAGGGCGCGAGCGAGCCGGTCATCGGAAGGCAACACCGCGTCCGGCCATCCTCGACGCGACGCCGATTGTGTCGGAATGCCCCTGATCGATAGCAAAAGCTCGATCATTTCTGGCTATCAATGCAGCTTCACTTGCGGGCCAATGCGACGGGTCAGCGCGCGGACCAGAACGCCGGTCAGAGCGCGTGGCGTACCGTTGAGCGCCCGCTCGTGCAATATGTGCAGCGAGCGATACATGATGCGGGCAAACAAGCCTTCGACGAAGATGCTGCGACCGCGCATGAAGCCCATCAGGCTTCCAACTGTGCTCCATTTACCGAGTGAAACCAGCGATCCAAAGTCACGGTATCTATAGGGCTGCAGCGGCCTGCCGCGCAGACGACGTTCGATCTGGCGAGCCATGTGCGTGGCCTCCTGGTGTGCCGCTTGGGCCCGCGGCGGCACCCAATTGGATCCCGCGGGGCGTAAACAGGCGGCACAATCTCCGATTGCAAAGACGGCTGGATCGCGCGTCGTCTGCAATGTCAGCTCGACGACGAGCTGATTGATGCGATTAGTCTCCAGCCCGTCGAGCTGCCGCAAGACCTCCGGGCCTTTTACTCCTGCCGCCCATACTATTAGTTCGGCAGCAATCAAAGAGCCGTTTGAGAGGGCAAGACCATCCGCCCTCACCTCGGTTACTTTTGCACCAGTCCGAACCTCCACGCCGATTTTGTCGAGCAAACTGCGCGTCGCCTTGGAGATTCGCTTCGGCAGGCCGGGTAGGATGCGACCGGCAGACTCGATCAACACGATGCGGATATCGCGCCGCATGTCGGGGCGATCGAGCCCGTAGTCGACCAGTTCGCGGATCGTGCGAGGGAGCTCGGCCGCCAGTTCCGTGCCTGTGGCGCCAGCGCCGACGATCGCCACGTGAAGCTGACCCCGGCGTACCGGCTCCTGCTGCGTTTGTGCGCGCAGGCAGACGTTGAAGAGACGGCGGTTGACGCGCTCCGCCTGCGCCGGAGTCTCCAGCTGCACAGCGTGTTCGGCAACGCCTCTTGTTCCAAAATCGTTGGTCACGCTGCCAATCGCGAGCACCAGCGTGTCGTAACCGATCGTACGTGGCGGAGTGATCTGACGCCCCTCTTCGTCGAAAGTGGCTGCGAGGTACACCTCCCTTCCAGCGCGATCGAGGCCGATCATCTCGCCGAAGCAATAGCGGAAGCCATGCCGATGGGCGTGAGCAAGGTAGTTCACCTCATATTCACCGGGATCGATGCTGCCCGCCGCCACCGCGTGCAAGAGCGGCTTCCAGAGATGGGTCCGGGCACAGTCCACCAGCGTGATCTCAGCGCGTCCTCGGTGGCCGAGGCGATTGCCGAGCCGTGTAACAAGCTCCAGCCCCGCAGCGCCGCCGCCCACGACGACGATGCGGTGCAATGTTACCTCATCGAGGCGAGATCCTGCACCCGCCGTCGACCGCGCGGCCGCGGGAATTGTCTGCTCGCGTCTATGATACCCAACATCTACCATCGGTCTTACTTTCTCAACTCGAGCCGCAGAGCTACTGATCGCCTGTCCGATTAGATTGCGATCAGCGGTCTCTCGGTGGCCGCATTCGTGCGATGAGATGGTCCCGCCAGATAAACTCATGGCCGAAGGCCGCTGCCGCGTGGAACAGGGCAACCAGCACCGTCAAGTTCGCTGCCCATTCATGCCAGGAATTGAGACGGCGCTCGGTCACCGAATTTCCATCGCCGAACCGCGGCATGCTAAAAATGCCGTACACGTCGTAGGTGCGATACGATGCGTTGGCGATGCCCAAAACGACTACTGCAAGAAGGAGGACGTAGAGAGTGTGGTGGGTGCCTTTGGCCAGCCAGTTCAGCAAGCCCGCGTCGGCCGGCGGCAGGGCGATGCCAAAGTTCGCCCGCCAAAGAATTCGCATTCCCAATACAAGGGCGAGCAGGAAGCCGAGCACAACGTGTGTCGACCACAAGCCGCTGCGGACCGAACCCCGCGGCAGCCAACCGCTCACCTGGCCGAGGGACCACAAAATCACGACGAGCACCACAGTCGACCAGTGAAGCCAGATAGTTGCCGCATCGTAATGCTCGTATCGCTGCACTTGTTCGCGCGGCCGCAAGCGGGAGATCCCTTCAGTTGGCATTGGATGATACCTGCGAGCTTGCCTCACTCCGGGTAGACCGGGCGATAAGCGCGGGCACGAATCAGTGCGCCGATATCGGCCGGTCGCGGCACTCGCGCGAGGCCGCTGTCAAAGATATGCGTAGCGACCTGCTGAGCGACATGCAGCGAGGCTTCTAGGATGCGGCTCTGCGGCGGATAGATCAGCCCCGCCGCAAGGTTCTCCTCGGTCACCTGCTCGGCTACCGCTTTTGCCGCGACGATGAACATTTCTTCGGTGACGCGCGTCGCCTCGGTGGCAAATACCGCCATGCCCATGGCGGGGAAGATGTAGACGTTATTGCCCTGGCCGGGTACGAAGCGACGACCGGCAATCTCGACCGGCGGGAACGGGCTGCCGCTCGCAAAAACCGCACGGCCGCCGGACCAGCGATACGCTTCCTCGGCTGTGCATTCCGAGCGCGAGGTCGGGTTCGAATAGGGAAAGACGATCGGCCGCTCGTTGATCTCGGCCATCGCTTCGATTACCTCGCGCGTGAACAATTTCGGCACGGTACTGACGCCGATTATACCGGTGGGCCGCAACGCCCTGACCGCCTCCGTAAAGGTCGTAGTCGGCGCCCGGTCCTGCGCGAACGGCTTCTGGAAATCCGCGAGATCTCTACGCGAACTGACGAGCAGGCCACTGATGTCGTACAGCGCATTGCGGCGTCGCGCCTCGCCGATGTCCAGGCCTTCCATCGCCATGGCCTGACTGATCAACTCGGCAATGCCGGTTCCCGCCGACCCGCCGCCGAGAAACAGGAAGCGCTGATCGACCAGTTTCTGCTTGGTGATGCGCAAAGCGGCATAGATACCGGCCAGCGCGATCCCAGCGGTGCCCTGAATGTCGTCGTTGAACGTACAGATCTTATCGCGATAGCGCGCCAGAATCGGGACCGCGTTGATATTTGCAAAATCCTCCCACTGGATGCAGCATTTGGGATAAAGCGTCTCTACCGCGTCGACAAACTCGTCGACAAAGGCGAGATATTCCTCGCCGCGCACGCGCTGCTGACGGAGACCGAGATAGAGCGGATCTTCGTGCAGCTTCTCGTTGTTCGTGCCGACGTCCAGGACGATCGGCAGGCAGTATTGCGGCGGCACGCCGGCGCAGGCGGTATAGAGCGCAAGCTTTCCGAGCGGAATGCCCATCCCGCCGGCGCCGAGATCTCCAAGACCGAGAATGCGCTCGCCGTCGGTCACAACGATGAAGCGCACCTCCGTCTCGGGCCAGTTGCCAAGCAGCTGCTTCACGCGGCCGCGGGCGCTGATCGGCAGATACATACCCCGAGGCTCGCGGAAGATATGGCCAAATTTTTGGCATGCCTCGCCGACCGTTGGCGTGTAGACGAGCGGCATATAGGTGGCCGGGTCCGACATTAGGACTGCGTAGAACAACGTCTCGTTCCGCGCCTGCAAGTCCGAGAGGACGAGATATTTCTGCAGATCGTCGTTTAGGTTGGCAATCTCAGCGTGCCGGCGCGCCACCTGTAGGTCGATCGTGGTGGTCGCGACCGGAAGCAAGCCCTCGAGACCGTGCGCTTGCCGCTCCGCTCTCGTAAATGCCGTGCCCTTATTGAACCGAGGATTCCGCAACAACGTATAGCCGCCCAGGCCCATTGCCTTTCTCGTATCGGTCATTGCCACTCCTATCGGTAATGCGTTCAGCAGGGAGATCGACCGCGCCTCTAGTTGGTCGTCCTCGCGACATAGGGTTTCACCATCCTTGTCGGGTCGACAATCTCATCGAACGTCTGCTCGTCGACATAACTCCGACGCCTCCTATTGAAAGTAGGTTCACGCACGCTCGTTCATCATCTGTTTGGTGGCGGCGATCGCCCGCGCCGGGTTGAGTCCTTTAGGACAGGCGTTGGTGCAGTTCATGATCGTGTGACAGCGATAGAGGCGGAACGGATCGTCCAGCCGATCCAGCCGCTCGCCGGTGCGCTGGTCGCGACTATCAGCGAGCCAGCGGTAGGACTGCAGCAGGATCGATGGTCCGAGATATTTGTCTTGGTTCCACCAATAGCTCGGACATGAGGTCGAGCAGCAGAAGCACAGGATGCACTCCCACGACCCATCCAGCTTGGCGCGCTCCTCCGGCGACTGGCGGCGTTCCCGATCCGGCGGTGGCTGATCGCTTTGCAACCAAGGCTCGATAAGTTCGTATTGTGCGTACAATCCGGTGAGGTCGGGCACGAGGTCCTTCAGCACCGTCATATGCGGCAGCGGCGTGATCCGGCTTGTTCCTTTCTTTAGGTCGTCGATGGGTGTTAGACAGGCCAGCCTATTCTTGCCGTCGATGTTCATCGCGCATGAACCGCACACACCCTCTCTGCAAGATCGCCGGAACGACAAATTCGGGTCTATCTGATCGTTGATCTTGGTCAGCACATCGAGCACCATCGGCCCGCAGTGGTCACGATCGATCTCGAACGTGTCCATCTGCGGGTTGGCATTTTTTTCCGGATCCCACCGATAGATTTTGAATTTCTTCACATGCTGCGAGGGTTTTGGTAGCGGCCAGTGCTTGCCTTCTCGGATCTTCGAGTTGGCGGGAAGAGTGAATTCCGACATCGAACATCTCCTTATGACCGAGCCTCACCCTTAGAAATGAGGGCCGTCTGAGGGCAAGATCTCTCTAGTGGGTGCGCTCCGCGGGCGGGAAGCTCGGCGCATCGTTTGAGAGCGTACGAAGACGGACCGGACGGTAAGCCAGGCGCACGTTCCAATCCGCGTCCTTCCATGCGCAGCTGTGCTTCAACCAATTTTCGTCGTCGCGCTTTTTGAAATCCTCGCGCGCATGGGCGCCACGCGATTCGGGACGCTCGCAGGCAGAATGCGCAATTACGACGGCCTGCTCCGCCAGATTGGCGAGCTCTAGAGCCGAGACCAGGGAGACGTTCCACATCAGCGAAGCGTCATCTACCGTGACGCGGTCCAGTGGGTCGCGCAGGGCTTCAAGCTTGCTAAGACCCTCCTTCAACGTGTCGCCACGGCGAAACACCGCGAAGCCCGCTTGCATCGTCTCCTGCATCAGCGGGCGGATCTCGCCGGGCTTGTTGCCGCCCTTGCTGTGGCGGATCCGGTCGAAACGCTGCATGGCGCGCTCCTCCGAATGGCGGCTCGCTTCCGACACCGGCGATCCCGGTTTTATGATCTCCGCCGCGCGCAGCGCTGCCGCTCGTCCGAAAACGATGAGATCAAGCAGGCTGTTGGTGCCGAGCCGGTTGGCGCCGTGCACCGACACGCACGCCGCTTCGCCGATCGCCATCAGTCCGGGCACGACCGCGTCTGGGTTGTCCTTGGTCGGGCAGACGACTTCCGCCCTGATCGTGGTCGGGATGCCGCCCATCACGTAGTGAACCGTGGGAATCACGGGGATCGGCTCCTTGTGGGCATCGACACCGGCGAAAACGCGCGCTGTCTCGACAATGCCGGGAAGGCGCTGATCGAGGACGTCCGCCGGCAGATGCTCGAGGTGCAGATGGATGTGATCCTTCTTGTCGCCAACACCCCGCCCTTCGCGAATTTCGATCGCCTCGGCCCGGCTCACCACGTCTCGCGAGGAGAGGTCTTTCTCGTGCGGCGCATATCTCGGCATGAAGCGCTCGCCCTCACTGTTGGTCAGGTAGCCACCTTCGCCACGGGCGCCCTCGGTGATGAGACAGCCGGCGCCGTAAATGCCGGTCGGATGGAACTGGATGAACTCCATGTCTTGCAGCGGCAGCCCGGCCCGCAACACCATGGCATTGCCGTCGCCGGTGCAGGTATGCGCCGAGGTGCAGGATTGATAGACACGGCCACATCCGCCCGTTGCGATGACGGTCATATTGGCGCGAAAACGGTGGATCGACCCGTCCTCGAGACACCAGGCCAACAGACCTTGACAGGCACCGTCCTCACCCATCAGCAGATCGATGGCGAAATACTCGACGAAGAAGCGCGCGCGATGCTTCAGGCACTGCTGGTAGAGCGTATGCAGGATAGCGTGACCGGTACGATCAGCAGCGGCACAGGCTCGATAGGCCATATCGCCCTTGGCATAGTCCGTGGTGTGCCCACCGAAGCGACGCTGATAGATCGTTCCGGCCTCGGTGCGGCTGAACGGCACGCCGAAATGCTCGAGTTCGATGACCGCCGGAATCGCCTCGCGGCACATATATTCGATCGCGTCCTGGTCGCCGAGCCAGTCCGAACCGCGCACCGTGTCGTACATGTGCCAGCGCCAATCGTCCTTTTCGATATTGCCAAGCGCCGCGCTGATGCCGCCTTGGGCAGCGACCGTGTGGCTGCGCGTCGGAAACACCTTGGTGACGCAGGCGGTGTTGAGCCCCGCCGCTACCATCCCGAGCGTCGCCCGCAATCCAGCGCCGCCCGCGCCGAGGACGACCACGTCGAAGGAATGGTCAATGATGTCGTAGCTATTGGCCATGTTCGCCTCTCTATCGAGCTAGGAAGAGTTTGAGAACGGCGAGCACGCCTGCGCCCGCCAGCAGGATGATGGCGCCCTGCATTACCAGCTCGGCGGCGACCAGTCGGGTGCGTGTGTGCACGTAGTCGAGGAGGACCGAGCGCAATCCCACGAGGGCATGCGCGAATAGCGCCACCACGAAGAGCATTGTGAGGAGTGCTGGCACCGGCGAGCTCAGCCATTGCGCCGCGGTCGATTGGTCAGATGTTGCGAGCCGCAGCATCGAGACGACGAAGTAGAGGCTCAACGGAATGAGCGCGAGCGCCGTCTTGCGCTGCAACTGCCATTCCCCCAGGCCGTCTCGGGCGCTGCCGAGATGGCGGACGCGCCGCAGCACGTTTTCGTCGCGCAGCGCCGTGACATCCGACAAGGACCGCGTTTTTCCCATTCCTACCTCCCTCAGATAAGCCAGATAGCGAGCCAGGCGAGACCGGTCAGCACGACCGTCGCAGTGAGCACGGCATAGCCGCTCTGGTAAGCCGTCCGGATCTCGAAACCGCGGCCTGCATCCCAGGCCAGGTGCCGGATGCCGTTGCACAGGTGGAAGAAGAACGCGACCGACCAGAGAAAAAGCAGCAGCACACCAAACGGCGAGGCCAGAAATGCGTGCGTCGCTGAGAAGACCTGGCCGCCGGCTGCAACGGCGATGAGCCACCAGGCAAGCAGAACAGACCCGACGGCCAGTCCCACGCCCGTCAGACGGTGCAGAATCGACAGGGCCGATGAGATCTGAAAGCGGTACCACGTGGGAAACATGAATGGCGATAGCGGGCGTCCCATGGTCATCCTTTCTTCCGGCGGTCGCGGGAGGAGCGCAGCAGCCCCATCACGTCGTGGTCGTGGGCGAGCGGTGGTGTGCTGCCGGCGATAATCCAATCGAACAGATCGGCGTCTGTGCAGTCGAGCAAAGCCTCGAACCGGTCGAGCTGAGCCTTGTCAAGACCGGTGAGAGCGGCTTCGGCGAAGGAGCCGAGAATGAGATCGATCTCCTGCGTGCCACGATGCCAGGATCGAAACAAAATCCGCCTTCGGCGAATGTCGAAATTGCCGCATCGCACATCTTCGGAAGCGCCGTCGAATACGCTCATGGTCGCTTTCCCGCTCAATAGTGATCTGCCATCGATCCGACCTTGCCGCGGAAAACGGCGTAGCTGATCGCGGTGTAGAGCAGCATCAGTGGGAAGATGAACAGACCAGCTCCCCAGAACATAAAGGCCAGACTGGAGTGGGGTGCCGCTGCCTCGGCAACCGTGATTGAGAACGGAACCATGTAAGGCCAAAACGAAATGGCGAGAGTGCCGAACGCGGCAACGAAGATGAGGGCCACCATGTAGAATGGCGCTTTGTCGCTGCGGCGACGCACGCTGACCGCCAAGACGACTGCCGCGACGGCGCCGATTGCGGGGAAGACGAACAGATATGGCCGCTCGAGCCATCGGCCCATGACTTGGAGATCGCTATTGAGAGCGTAGGCAAAGACGACGATCAAGATGAGCAGAAGCAGGGCTGACAGGCGTGGAATCAGTTCGTATGCGGTGTCACGAATCTCACCCTCGCATTTATTGATGAGCCAGCAGGCTCCAAGCAGCGCATAACCGACGCAGAGGCCGACGCCGCACCAGCCCGCGAACGGGCTGAGCCAACCGAAGTCGCCGCCGATGTAACGGCCGTTCGCGATCGGCAGGCCCTTGACGAGCGCGCCTACCGTCATCCCCTGGACGAAGGCGGCAAGCAGAGAGCCGCCGGCAAAGGCCGCGTCCCAAATCCAGCGCAGCTGCTCTGTCTTGTAGCGGAATTCGAATGCCACCCCGCGCAGGATGAGGCCGGCGAGCATCAGCAGGAGCGGCAGATAGAACGCTGAGAACAGTGTTGCATAGACCAGAGGAAAGGCACCCCAGAGGACCACACCGGCCGCCACGAGCCATGTCTCGTTACCGTCCCAGATCGGCGCCACCGCGCTCATCATGGCGCGCCGATGTGCCTCCTGGCGGGTGACACTAAAAAGGATGCCGACGCCCAGATCGAACCCATCGAGAAGCACGTAGAGCAACGTGCTCATGCTTAAGACGAAGATCCAGAACATCAGCATGGCTATTCTCCCGCAACCAGGCGATGGGACTCGTCCGTGACCGACATCGGGCGGTTCGGCGTCGCAGCGAGCGGAGTGAGGATGAGGCGCCCGGTCGGCCCGGCGCGCAGCAGCCGGTAGATGTATAAGACGCCGAAGGCAAAGATGAAGCTGTAGACGGCGCAGAACACGATTAGCGAGATCGCCGCTGCGCGGGGCGTTAGGAACGGCGTCACGGCGTCCACGGTGCGCAGCACGCCGTAGACGGTCCAGGGCTGCCGACCCACCTCCGCGGTGAACCAGCCTGTCAGCGTCGCGACGAAGGGCAGCGGAAAGCTCAGGAAGATAAACCACAGCAGCACCCGCCTGCGCTCGATATCTCCTTTGTAGTTCGCATAGGATCCAAGCCAGGCGAGCAGCAACATGACAAGGCCGCATCCGACCATAATGCGAAACGCGATGAACGGAATCACGACGGGAGGCCGCTCCGTGGGCGGAAAATCGGCTAAGCCTACTTCCTTCGAATTGAAGCTCATGCTGCCGATGAGACTGCCGAGAACGGGGACCTTGATCTCGTAAGCATTGCTCTCGGACGCCGGATCCGGCAGCGCGATGAGGACTTCCGCTGCGGGCTGTTCGTCATGCCAGCGGCCCTCAATCGCGGCAAACTTCGCCGGTTGGTAGCCGTGCACGTAGTCGCCCGTGAGATGGCCGAAGCCTATCTGCACCGGCACCAGCACGGCCGCGAGGCCGAGGCCCATGCGAAGCATAATCCGCGCCTCAGTGGCACACGTCCCGCGCAGCAGATACCAGGCACCGGTTGCCGCGACGCAGAACGCGCCTGTCAGATAGGCCGCGAGCAGCATGTGCGGAAAGCGCACCCATACGACCGGGCTGAATAGGATCGCGAGCCAGTCCGTCGGCACGAAGGCGCCGTTTTCGACGGCGTAGCCTACCGGCACCTGCATCCAGCTATTGTTGACCATGATCCAGAACGCTGAGAGGGTCGTACCCAGCGCCACCATCGCGGTTGAGAGCAAGTAGAACCACGGCGCGACCTTTGACCGACCGAACAGAAGTACGCCGAAGAAACTCGCCTCGAGGGCGAAGGCGGTGAATGTCTCGTAGGCGAGGAGCGGTCCCTGAATCGGTCCGGACATCCGGGAAAGTTCGCTCCAGTTGGTGCCGAACTCGAATCCCATGACGATCCCGGAGACCACACCGAGACCAAACGCGACACCGAAGATCTTGAGCCAGAACTCGAAGATCATGCGATAGGCCGGGCGGCCAGTCGCAAGATGAAGCGCCTCGAGCACGGTGAGCCACGCCGCCAATCCGATTGTGAAGGACGGAAAGATGATGTGGAACGAGACAGTGAACGCGAATTGCAGCCGCGACAGAAACAACGCCGAGAGATCCATCGTATCACCCTCTCAGCGCCAAAGATTGGAACGGGCGAGGTCGACGACCTCGTCGCCGCGACCGCTGATCACGGCCTTCAGCATGTAGAGCGTGAAGCCCTTTGCCATCTCAACCGTGATGGAGGGCGGCATCGCGAGCTCCGACCGGTTAACCACCGCGTCGACCAGAACGGGTCCGTCATGGGCGATCGCTGCGGCAATCCCCACCTCGACCTCCGCCGGGTCCTCGAGCCTGATCCCGCGAATGCCGATGGCCTGCGCCATGGCCGCGAAATTTGGATTTTTGAGTTCGGTGCCGAAATCGAGGAAGCCGGTTGACTTCTGCTCGAGCTCGATGAAGCCCAGGGCTCCGTTGTTGAACACCACGACCTTCACGGGCAGGCGGTGCTGGGCCAGGGTCAGGAAGTCGCCCATCAGCATGGCGAAGCCGCCATCGCCTGAGAGCGAGATCACCTGTCGACCGGGGAACGCGGCCTGAGCGCCGATGCCCTGCGCCAGCGCATTCGCCATAGATCCGTGCCAGAATGAGCCGAGGAGACGCCGCTTGCCGTTCATCGCGAGATAGCGCGCGGCCCATACCGTCGGGAGACCGACGTCGCAGGTAAAGATGGCATCCTCCGACGCGTGGTCGCTGATCGCCTTGGCGATCTGCTGGGGGTGTATCGGCCGCTTTCCCGGGGTGCCGGTGGCCAGATCGTCAAGCGCCGTGCGCGCCTTGGCGTAATGCTGTTGCGCCTGAGCGAGATGCCTGCCGTCGCGCTTTTCCTCAAGCAGCGGCAGCAGCGCTGCCAGCGTCGCCCGAACGTCGCCGACGACGCCGAGATCGACGGCGGCGCGACGGCCGATGTTCTCTGCCCGGAGGTCGACCTGCGCGATGCGGACGCCGGCGCCTTCGGGATAGAATTGACGATAGGGGAAGTCGGTCCCGAGCATCACCAAGACGTCGCAGTCACGCATCGCGTAATAGCCGGACGAGAATCCGATCAGCCCCGTCATGCCTACGTCGTAGGGGTTCTCCCATTCGACATGCTCCTTGCCGCGAAGCGCATGCACCATGGGCGCCTTAAGCCTCCGCCCCAGCGCCAGCAGCTCGTCGTGAGCGCCCTGGCATCCGGAGCCGCACAGAATCGTTACCCTACTATCGCCGTTCAACAGGGCGGCAAGGCGATCCAGATCAAGCCGCGACGGCGTCACGATCGGCGGCGGCGGCAATAACCCGCCGGCCTTCGCCGGCGGCGCATCGCCGGCCGGCTGCAGTGCCACATCGCCGGGCAGCACCAGAACAGATACGCCGCGCTTGGCAATCGCCTCGCGAATCGCGATCTCGAGGGCGCGCGGCATCTGGTTGGCGCCCGACACGAGCTCGCAATAGTGGCTGCACTCCTGGAAGAGCATCTGCGGATGCGTCTCCTGGAAGTAGCCGCTGCCAATCTCGGCCGAGGGAATGTGTGCGGCGATGCCGAGTACCGGAACGCGCGAGCGGTGACAGTCAAAGAGCCCATTGATGAGGTGCAAGTTGCCTGGCCCACAACTTCCGGCGCAGACTGCGAGTGCCCCCGTCAAATGTGCCTCGGCGCCGGCTGCGAATGCAGCAACCTCCTCGTGCCTGACGTGGACCCACTCGATCTTCCCCTGCCGCCGAATAGCGTCGGTCAGACCGTTCAAGCTGTCGCCGACGATACCGTAGATCCGCGTCACCCCGGCGGCGGCGAGCGTCTCCGCGATTTGGTCAGCCACCGTCTTAGCCATCGCCGCTCCCCGATAAAAGTGGAGTTCCCATCAGTCGCGCTCACTCGAAGCTGCGGCGGTACTGGGTCGGTGTCTGCCCCGTCAGCTTGCTAAAGATGTTGATGAAGGCGCTCAGGCTGCCGTAACCGAGATCAAATGCGATCTCCGTTACCGAGTGCGACGGGATCGCTAGAAGGATCTTGGCGTGTTCGACGCGCCTGCTCAGGTGGAAGCGGTGCGGCGGCATGCCAAAAGATTGCTTGAAGGCGCGCGCAAAATGGAAGCAGCTCAAGCCGACGAGCTCGGCCAGGCTCTTAAGTGGTATGGCTTCGGCGAGGTGATCCTCGATGTACTGCGTAGCCACACGCCGCTGCCATCCGGCGAGGCCGCCACACATTGGGGGCTCTCGCCGCGGCCCGCCCCGGCATGCATACAGCAACTCCTGAATGAGCGTCGAGCCCAGCGCCTGCGCGTATGGCACGTTCGTGACGCCATTGTCGACTATCGACTTCAGCTTTTGCGCGGTCTGCCACAACGCGCCATCCTCGAAGAAGATGCGAGGGGTCGCCCTCAGCGCAACGTCCACCGCATCGGACCCGATGGATTGACTTTCGGCATCGATGTAAAAGATTGTCGCCCGCAGCAGTAGTCGGGGGGTGTACTGCTCGAGAAATCGCAGGCCGGCGGGAACGAAGCTAAGTTTCCCGCTGAGATCCCGCCTGCTGCAGGGCGCCAGGCCTTGGACGAGAGTCTCGCCGCCGCTGCGCTCGCCCCGCTCATACGCGATCAACAGATGGCACGCTCCGTCGAACTCGTACCGGAGCGGCTCGCATCGCGTCGCTTGGATGAGTTGAATCTTGAGGCTCGGCCAGGCCATGGATCGATGTCGTGTAACGTCCGCCGGATGCAGCTCGATCGAGGAGTGCGTAGCTTCACGGCCGGCGATTTGGCGAGAAATGGGCGGAAAGGTAATGACCTGGCTCCGGTCACCTCTCTGAGGCTCAGCGGTCGCTAGAGCAGCAATGCTGTTCATCCTGGCTCCTCTGTCGCTCACAATCGCCCCCTGTGAGAGGAGGTCATGGCGAATGCGATGACTGTAGCCAGAGGCCGTGGGCTAAAATATTGACTCGAAGTAAAGGGGTGGCGCGGCCTGGGAGGCGATCACCCTATACTAAGGGATAGCTCGGCCCCGGAAGCCCGCCACCTTCAATCCCTGACGATCACAGGTCTTTGCCCGGCCAGGCCTTTACCGCGCCGGTTCATCGTGCCGGCCAATACGGGCGGGCTGTGGCTGGTGTATGCTGAGAACGTCCATCCGTTGCTGAATACAGAAGGCGTTGTTGCCCCACATAGCCTCGGCGCGCGCAGGAAGCGGATTACGCGCAGCTCGGCCGGGAAGCTTATAGGAGGTCGCTCGCAATGACACAGGACAACGAGGACAGGCTGCCCTCCGAGGTTCCGCTCCGGAATAGAGAGAGCATCCCTATCGCCCGCGAGCGTACTGGGCGGCAAACCCCAGCCCTCCCATGGGAGCAGGCGAACTTCCTGGATCTCATGCATGACGGCATTTTCGTTCGCGACATGAGTGGGGTCATCAGATACTGGAACCGTGCAGCGGAGGAGCTCTATGGATGGACGGCGGAGCAGGCGGTAGGCCGCGTTGCGCACGAGCTGCTGAAGACAGTCTTTCCGGCGCCCCTTGAGCAAATAGAAGAAGAACTCCTGCGCGCCAGCCGCTGGCAAGGCGACCTTGTGCACACCAAGAAAGCCGGCGACCAGGTTGTCGTGGCAAGTCGTTGGTCATTGCAGCGAGGCGAGAACGGTGTGCCCGTCGCGGTCCTGGCGACCAACAACGATATAACTGAGCGAAAGCGAGCTCAGCAAACCGGCGAGGAGATTGAGGAGCTGTGGAGAGCGACATTTGAGAGCAATCCCACGATGTACTTCATCGTGGATGCGGCGGGTGCGATTGTATCGGCAAACACCTTCGGTGCGAAGCAGCTGGGTTACAGCGTAAGCGAATTGGTCGGACAGCCGGTGCTAAATTTGTTTTATGCAGCGGACCAAGAGGCCGTCCGTAACCACGCCAATGCTTGTTTCGCTGACCCAGGTCGGATGATGAGATGGGAGGCCCGGAAGGTCCGAAGCGACGGTTCCATGCTCTGGGTCCGGGAAACCGCCAATGCCGTGGTCATGAAGA
>Ga0335078_10006083_pt1 | contig 17894 bp, 15 predicted proteins | sample Lox_Sample_32_FD_206711 | JGI IMG/M metagenome (GOLD analysis project Ga0335078, IMG submission 206711) | Soil microbial communities from Loxahatchee National Wildlife Refuge, Florida, United States - Lox_Sample_3.2 | ecosystem: Environmental > Terrestrial > Soil > Wetlands | place: USA... | reverse complement strand
GAGATCACCCAGGAAATCAGCGAGATCGTGGGCGGCGCCAACGCGATGGCCGACGCCACCTCAGGAAGCGAGTGAGAGGCACTATGACCGCGACCGTAGAAAACCCCGCGGGAAGTGGCGCCGCGACCCCGGGCACTGGCCGGGTCGCGAGGGTCATCGGCCCCGTCGTCGACGTCGAGTTCTCCGCGGAGCAGATGCCGGAGATCTACAACGCGCTGCAGGTGGACGTCACCCTGGGCGACCAGACCCGGCAGCTGACCCTCGAGGTCGAGCAGCACATCGGTGACGACGTGATCCGCGCGATCTCGCTGGAGCCGACCGACGGCCTGATCCGCGGGGCCGGGGTCACCGACACCGGCGCGCCGATCGAGGTGCCGGTCGGCGAGGTAACCAAGGGCCACGTGTTCAACGCCATCGGCGAGAGCCTGGACGTGCCGACCGCGGAGCTGAAGATCGAGGAGCGCTGGCCGATCCACCGCGACCCGCCGCCGCTGGACCAGCTCGAGCCGCGCACCGAGATGTTCGTGACCGGCATCAAGGTCCTCGACCTGCTCACCCCGTACGTGCGGGGCGGCAAGATCGGGCTGTTCGGCGGCGCGGGCGTGGGCAAGACCGTGCTCATCCAGGAGATGATCCGCCGGGTCGCGCGGAACTTCTCCGGTGTCTCGGTGTTCGCGGGCGTGGGCGAGCGCACCCGCGAGGGCAACGACCTGTGGGTGGAGATGACCGAGTCCGGGGTCATCGACGACACCGCGCTGGTCTTCGGGCAGATGGACGAGCCGCCGGGCACCCGGCTGCGGGTGGCGCTGTCCGCGCTGACCATGGCCGAGTACTTCCGTGACGTGCAGAAGCAGGACGTGCTGCTGTTCATCGACAACATCTTCCGGTTCACCCAGGCCGGCTCGGAGGTCTCGACGCTGCTCGGCCGGATGCCCTCGGCGGTGGGCTACCAGCCGACGCTGGCCGACGAGATGGGGCAGCTGCAGGAGCGGATCACCTCCACCCGCGGTCACTCCATCACCTCGATGCAGGCCATTTACGTGCCCGCGGACGACATCACGGACCCGGCCCCGCACACCACGTTCGCCCACCTGGACGCGACCACCACGCTGTCCCGGGCAATCACGGAGAAGGGCATCTACCCGGCGGTGGACCCGCTAGACTCCACGTCACGAATCCTCGACGCGCGGTACGTGGGCCAGGAGCACTACGACGTGGCCCGCGAGGTGCAGCGGATCCTCCAGCGCTACAACGAGCTGCAGGACATCATCGCCATCCTCGGCGTCGACGAGCTCGGCGAGGACGACCAGGTCGTGGTGCGGCGGGCGAGGCGGATCGAGCGGTTCCTGTCCCAGCCGATGTACGTCGCGGAGCAGTTCACCGGGCAGCTGGGGGTCTTCACGCCGCTGGAGGAGACGGTGTCGTCGTTCAAGGCGATCACCGAAGGGCAATATGACAGCCTGCCGGAGCAGGCGTTCTTCATGTGCGGCGGCATCGAGGACGTGGAGAAGAAGGCCAGGGAGATGGAGCAGTGACCTTGCGCGTCGAGGTCGTCGTCGCGGACCGCCAGCTATGGGGCGGCGACGCCGGCATGGTCATCGCGAAGACCCTCGACGGTGACATCGGGGTGCTGACCGGCCATCCTCCGGTGCTGGGCATCCTCGCCGAGGGCAGCGTGGTCCGCATCCTCGACCCCGAACGCGGGGCGGGCGAAGCCGGCTCCGGCGAGGTCACGGCCGCTGTCAGCGGGGGTTTCCTCTCGGTGGCCGACGACCGGGTATCGGTGCTGGCCGTTGATGCGCAGCTCGGCAGCGAGGTGGACAAGACCGTGGCCAGGTCCGAGCTGGAGGCCGCGCTGACCGATGCAGGCTCACCCTCGCCATCCGAGGAACCGAGCGAGGCGAAGTACGCGAGGGCGCAACTGCGGGCCGCAGGCGAACAGGCCTGACGAGGGCTGGGGGTGGGAGACGCGCTAGCTCTGGACGCTGCGTGGCTCTTCGCCGCGTGTCTCCTCATCCTCGTGCTGGCCGCGAGCGGGATCGCCGCGCGCCGGTTCCTGCTGGAGCGTGGCGGCGGCACCGTGGACTGCGGGCTGCGGCGCACCGCGGGCCAGGGATCCTGGCGGCTCGGCGTCGCGTCCTACCAGGGTGACCGGCTGTGCTGGTACCGCCTGTTCGGGATCCTGCTGCGCCCGCGGGTGGAGCTGGAGCGCCGCACGCTGAGCGTCGCCGCCCGGCGCGCGGCCACCACGGCGGAAAGCGCCAGCCTCGGTCCCGGGATGGTGGTGGTGGAGTGCGCGGTCGGTGAGGGCGCCCGCGCCGGGCGTGCGGGCGGGGCCGGTGCCGGGAACCGGGTCGAGCTGGCGATGTCGGAGGCGGCGCTCACCGGGTTCCTGGCCTGGCTGGAGGCCGCGCCACCTGGCTCGTACATGAACCAGCTGGCCTGACGGGCCGGGTGGCCCGCGGGACCCGGCGCGCCGGCCGGCCGGCGGGTGACCTCTAGCGCTCGCCGCCCGGTTTCCACAGCACGTCGCCGCGGTCGGCGTTGAGCTGGCGGCCGAGAATGAACAGCAGGTCGGACAGCCGGTTCAGGTACCGCGCGGCCAGCGGGTTCACCGTGTCGCCATGCTCGGCGACCGCTGCCCAGGCGCTCCGCTCGGCCCGGCGCGTCACGGTCCGCGCCGTGTGCAGCAGGGCCGCGGCGGGTGTGCCGCCGGGCAGCACGAAACTGCGCAGCACCGGCAGGTCCTCGTTGTACCGGTCGCACGCCTCCTCCAGCGCGTCGACGTAACTCGCGTCGATCCGCAGCGGCGGATAAGGCGGTGGCTCGTCGGTGATCGGGTTGGCCAGGTCGGCACCCACGTCGAAGAGCTCGTTCTGGATCCGGGACAGCAGCCCGGCGATCTCCGGCCCGGGCTGCCCGATGGCGAGCGCCACGCCTATGGCGCAGTTGGCCTCCTCGACGTCGGCATAGGCGACCAGCCGGCTGTCGGTCTTCGCCGTCCGCGTGTTGTCCGCCAGTGCCGTGCTGCCGTCGTCTCCGGTCCGCGTGTAGATGCGGGACAGCACAACGGGATTCTCCCGGCGATTGCGTGGCATGGTCTCACTGTATGCGGCGCCGCAGCCGGCCCGCCGGCCTGCCGAAAGGATCATCAAAACGGGCCGCGGGGATTCACAATGCGTTGACGATGTGGCATTCTCTGATCACAGAGGGTTAGTAATCGACGTCGAGAAGCGCTCCTGGCGCTGGTGTCGTTTCGGTCACAACCCTTGGCCGGACCGGCACTGCCCGCTATGCGGCGGCCAGGAGCCGGCCGCCCGTCCGGGGGGCCGATGAATCTCGGGGGCTCATCGGACCCGCCCGGGGAGCGCTCCCGGCCAGCGGCAGCTGGCCGGGAGCCGCTCCACCCACCGGTCAGGACCTCCCGCGGCGCCCGTGCAGCAGGGTGACCAGCCCGAGCGTCCGCCTCAGGTCCCGGTCCGTCCGGCCGAACGTCGTCACGCTGGCCGGCGGCTTCATCCACTGGCTGGTGACCGCCTTGGCCCGGGTGAACTCACGCAGCCCGTCGGCGCCGTGGATCCGGCCGAACCCGGACTCGCCGACCCCGCCGAACGGCAGCGCCGGCACCATCGCGAACGCGATCACCGAGTTTATCGCGGTCATCCCGCTGCGCAGCTCGCGTGCGGCCGCGCGCGCCCGCCGCCTGCTCCGCGCGAACACCGCCGACCCGAGCCCGTACCGGCTCGCGTTCGCCAGCCGGATGCCCTCCTCCAGGCTGGCCACCCGCCGGACGGTGATCGTCGGGCCGAACGTCTCCTCGGTCACCGCGGCCGAGTCCTCCGGCACGTCGATCAGGATGACCGGCCGGACGTAGGGCGCGTCCACAGCGTCCTCGGCCCGGCCCGGCACCGCCCGGCCGCCGCGCGCCACCGCGTCGGCCAGGTGCCTGCTCACCACGTCGATCTGGCCCGGCATCGTCATCGGCCCGTAGTCCGCGCCGTCGTCGCTGCCCGGGCGCAGCCGCGAGACGCGGTCGGACAGCTTGGCCAGGAACGTCTCGTAGACCTGATCGGCCACGTACACCCGCTCGATGCCCACGCAGGTCTGCCCGGCGTTTGACAGCGCACCCCAGGCGGCCGCGTCGGCCGCCGCGTTGAGGTCGGCGTCGGCGTCCACGATGAGGGCGTCCTTGCCGCCGCACTCGGCGATGACCGGGGTCAGGTTCGCCGCCGCGGCGGCCATCACCTTCCGCGCGGTGGCCGCCGAGCCGGTGAACGCGATCTTGTCGACCCCGCTCGTGGCCAGCGCCGCGCCCGTCTCGCCCGTGCCGGTCAGCAGCTGGAGCACCGGCTGCGGGGCGCCGTGCCCGCCGATCCGGCCGAACGAGCGGACCAGCCATTCGCCCACCGCGGGGGTCAGCTCGCTGGGCTTGAAGATGACCGCGTTGCCGGCCGCGAGGGCGTAGACGATCGAGCCCATGGGCGTGAACACCGGGTAGTTCCACGGCCCGATCACGCCGATCACGCCGAGTGGGCGGTACTCGACCGTCGCCGCCTGGTTGAGCGCCACGATGCCCGGCAGGACCCGGTGCGGTCCCAGCACCCGCTGCGCGTGCCGGGCCGCCCAGTCGATGTGCAGAACGGCCAGGACGATCTCCAGGCGGGCGTCGTCGGCCGGCTTGCCGGTTTCCTCGCGGACCACCCGGGCGAGCTCGTCCAGGTGCCGGACCAGGAATGATTTCCAGTCCAGCAGCCGGTTGCGCCGCTCCCGCCAGCCGAGCCCGCCCCACCAGCGCGCCGCCTCCCGCGCCCGGCTGACCGCGACATCGGCGTCCTCGCGTGCATGCCGCGGGAACGCCGCGATGGGGCGCCCGGTGGCCGGGTTCAGCGACTCGAACGTCGCGCGGTCGGGTCCCGGCGCGCAGGCCGGTTCCGGAGCCGGGGCCGCGGGCCGCGCCTCCTCCGCCGGGGTCCGCGCTGGTTCCTGAGCCGGGGATGCTGTCATGGCCACCGCCATCCTCGCCTGCTGGCTGCAGGCGCACGCGCCGAGGTGTTAAGTAAATCACTGGGCCCATACCGAAGCTACTGTCCAGTAGCACAATCCGCGCCCGCCGGGCCGGGTCCTCCGGCCGGGCCGGCCAGATTCTGGAGCAGACCGTTGCCGACTCGCCCTTACCTGCTGATCAGCTGCGCCATGTCGGTGGACGGCCGGATCGACGACACCGGACCGCAGCGGCTGCTGCTTTCAGGGCCGGAGGACCTGGACCGGGTCGACGAGCTGCGCGCCAGCGCGGACGCGATCATGGTCGGCGCGAACACCGTGCGGCGGGACAATCCCCGGCTGCTCATCCGCGCGCCGTGGCGGCAGGCGGCCCGCATCGCGGCCGGGCGGCCGGCTCATCCGGCGCGGGTCACGGTGACCGCGACCGGCCAGCTCGACCGGTCCGCGTCCTTCTTCGCCGCGCCCGGCCCGGAGGCGCTGCCCGGCGGCGGGGAACCGGGCGGCCAGCGGCTCGTCTACTGCGCCAGCGCGGCCGTCGCGGCCACCGCCGCGCGGCTGGGGGACCGGGCCGCGGTCATTGACGCCGGGGACCCGGTCGCGATCGGTTTCCTGCTCACCGACCTGGCCGAACGGGCCGGGCCCCGGCTTCTGCTGGAGGGGGGCGCGGTCCTGCTCCGCGAGTTCCTGACCGCGGGCCTGGCCGATGAGCTGCACCTGGCGGTGGCGCCGTTCTTCGTGGGGGAGGCCGCCGCGCCGCCGTTCGCACTCCCGGGCGCCTACCCGGCCGATAGCCGGCACCCCATGACGCTGGCGGGCGTGCAGCGCCTCGGCGGCGTGACGGCGCTGCGCTACCTGCTCGGCCCGGGCGGGACGGAGGCGCGTTTCCTGCGCGCCGCGATTGAGCTGTCCCGGCAGTGCCCGCCCTCCGATACCGCGTTTGCGGTGGGCGCGATCATCGTGGCGGCGGACGGCGAGATCATCTCGACCGGCTTCTCCCGCGAGCAGGAGCCGAAGGATCACGCCGAGGAGGTCGCGCTGCGCAAGGCCGGCCCGGGCGATCCGCGGCTGGCGGGCGCGACGCTCTACAGCTCGCTGGTGCCCTGCGGGGCGCGCGCGTCCCGCCCAGTGACGTGCGTGCAGCACATCCTGGCCGCGGGGATCCCGCGGGTCGTCTTCGCGTGGCGCGAGCCGCCCATCTTCACCGAGGGGCGCGGCGCCGAGCAGCTCCGCGCCGCAGGGCTCACCGTCGTCGAGGTTCCCGGGCTCGCCTCGGCCGCGAGCGCCGTCAACACAGGCGTCCTCCGCAACCACGGCGCACCGCCCGCCTGACAGCCCGGGCGCAGCGGTGCCGCGGGTGACGGGGTGGCCGCAGCAGGCCACCCCGTCCGCCTCTGCGCTCAGCTCAGGGCGGACAGGTCCAGGGCGCCGACCGTGCCGGAGTGCAGGATTGCCTGGCCGATGTTCGGCCCCCGGTTGATGCCGGCCAGCACGATGTCCGGCGGCGGCCCGAAGGCGCCCTGCGCGCCGACCAACACGATCATCGCCGGTGAGGCCTGGACGGCGACCGCCCGCACGCCGTCCAGCCCGTCGAGCGTGCGGTCCGCCACCAGCAGGCGCCCGCCGTCCGCCAGGCCGGACATCGCGGCACTGGTGCCACTGCGCTCGCCGTCCGGCGCCGCCACGGTCACCGTCAGCCCGGCCGCGACGGCGACCCGGGCCAGCGCGCGCAGCCCGGCACAGCCGATGCCGTCGTCGTTGGTGACCAGTGCGCGCATTGAGCAATATAAGCACCCGGCGCCGTCGGCAGCCTGAGGGGCCCCGGTCCCGCCCGGCCCGGGCGTCAGGACAGCGTGCCCCCGCTTACCGGGCGAGATGAGCCCGAACGGATCGTCCACGTCGTACGTACCGACCACCGCGGCGATGTCTACCGAACCCGGTGCGTCAGAATAGCGTGCCCTCGCGCTCCAACCCGCGCATGGCGTCGTAGTCCAGCACCACGCACCTAATTCCGCGATCTTCCGCCAGCGTGCGCGCCTGCGGCTTTATCGTCTGCGCGGCGAGCACGCCCTTGACCGGGGCTAGCAGCGGGTCCCGGTTCAGCAGCTCCAGATACCTGGTCAGCTGTTCGACCGCATCGATACCAGCGTGACGTTTCACCTCGACCGCCACGTGGGCCCCGCCCCGTGAAGCGGGACCGGCGCCGGCAGCATCGGGCCCGTCGATCTCGCCGCGCCGCTTGATCTCGACCGCGACGCCGCTGCCGTCGGCGTCCCTGCACATCAGGTCGACCGGCCCGATCGGCGTTGGGTACTCGCGCCGGAGCAGCCGCCAGCCCTCGCCGAGCACGTCCATCTGTGCCGCGAGCAGCTCCTGCAGGTGGGATTCGACCCCGTCCTTGACCAGTCCGGGGTCGACGCCCAGGTCGGCCGAGGTGTCGCTGAGCACCTCCTCGATGGTGATGGCCAGGGTCTCGCCGGCCTTGTTCGTCACCGTCCAGCGCCCCGGTTCCTCGGCCAGGCGGCACGGCGGCGACATCCAGTTCAGCGGCTTGTACGAGCCGCCGTCGGAATGCACCAGGACCGAGCCGTCGGCCTTGACGATCAGCAGGCGCAGGGCGGAGGGGAGGTGGGCGGTGAGCCGGCCGACGTAGTCGACGCTGCACCGCGCGATGACGAGCCGCACGGAACGCCACTGTAGCCTGGCCCGTCGGGCCGTGGCGTGGGCGCGGAAATTGACACATACAGTAACTGCCGTGAGTCCGCGCAGATCTCGCCGCCCGCGTCCCCCGGCGCCGTGGCCGCTGGGCCCGGAGCGGCCCGAATCGTGGCCGGACGGGGACTGGATCGTCCGCCAGATCCCTGGCGCCGCCACGGCCAAGGCCTACCGTTGCCCCGGTTGTGACCAGGAAATAGTCCCGGGAACGGCGCACGTGGTGGCCTGGCCGGCCGAGGCGCCCGGCGTCGACCTGCGGCGGCACTGGCACCGGGCCTGCTGGGACCGGCGGCTGAGCCGGCGCCCCGGGACGGGCAAACGTGGCTGAGCGCGCCGCCGCGCGCGGCTGAGCGGGCCGCCGCGCCGCCGCGCGGCGGCCCGTGCACAAGCTGAAGGGCCAGGTCCCCGCTCCGGGGCCTGGCCCTTCAGCTGTTCACCATCCTGCTTGCGGCCAGACCTGCTGCGCAGGCACGCCGCACCGCTGCGCCGTCCTTACTCGGTCCACCAGTCCTCGTCGTCGGGGGCCTTGCCGTTGGCCGGCTGCTTCGCTCCGTTGCCGGCCGGGGCGCCGCTGCGGGCCGCCTGAGCGGCCGGAGCCGACGCCGGCCGCTGCGCCGGAGCCTGGGCCATGGTGCGCGGTCCGCTGTCGGCGGGCTTGGGCGGCTCCGGCGCGGGAGCCGGGGGCCGGGTCGCTTCCGCGCTGATGGCCGAGCGAGCCGGGGAGGACGGTACCGCCGGGTCGTCCATGCCCGGGACCCCGCCGCCGAGCAGCTGGCGAAGCTGCGCCAGGTGGCTGCTGATGCTGTCCTTCTGCCGGGTGAGGTCGTCCACCTGGCGCTGCGCCTGCGCGCGGGCCCGCTCGGCTTCGGCCTTCGTCTCGGCCAGCAGGTGGTCCGCCTGGCTCTTGGCCTGGCCGGCGATCTGGTCCGCGTTCCTCTTGGCGTTGCTGACCAGCTGCTTGGCGTGCTGATCTGCGTCGCGGCGGGTCTGCTCGGCCTGGGCGCTCGCCTTGGCGGCCCGCTGCTCGGCCGTGGAGGCGCGCTGCTCGGCCTCGGAGACGAGCTTCTGCGTCGCGGCCTGCGCGGCGGACAGGCGCTCGGCCTCCTGCCGTTCGGCCTCTTCCCGGCGGGCCGCGAGCTGGATCTCGAACTCGGCCTCGGCCTGCGCCCGCTGCGCTTCGCTCTCCTCGAGGATCCGCTGCGCCTGGCTGCGCATCTCGTCGGCCTGGCGCTTGGAGGTGGTGAGGATCTCGTCGCGTTCCCGCTTGGCGGACGCCTTGAGCTGAGCGACCTCGCGCTCGGTGGTGGTGCGGAGCTTGGCGATGTCACGCTCCACCGCGGCCCGCTTCTCGGCAATCTCGTGGTCCGCCGTCGCCCGCAGCTTCGCGACCTCACGCTCGGTCGTGGAGGTCAGCTCGTCTGATTCACGCCGGGCGCCCGTCCTGATCGAGTCGGCCTCACGCTCCGCCGCGCCGCGCAGGTCGTCGGTCTCACGCTTGGCGATCGCCCGCAGTTCCGCCGCCTCGTTCTCGGCGGAGGCGCGCACCTCGGCGGCGTCCACCTTCGACGCGGCCTTGATCTCGTTCGCCTCGGACCGGGCCGCCTGGACCAGCTCGGTCGCCTGCTCCTCGGCCAGCCGGAGCAGCTGCTCAATCCGTGCGCCCAGGCCGGAGTAGGTGGGCCGTTCCTGCTCCTGGAGCTGCCGGTGCGCCTCGGCCAGCTCCCGGTGCATCGCCTGGACCTGATCCTTGTGCTGGCGCACCTCCCCCTCGAGCTGGGCGAGGTGCTCATTGACCTGCTGAGGGTCATAGCCGCGCATCACCTTGGCGAACTCGCGCGGCTGGCTGTCTTCAAAGAAGTTAGTGAGCTGTGCGTCAATATCGGATTGCATGTGGCCTAACCCTGTTGGACGGAACGGCAGGCGGGGGCAGGTGATCATCCCGCTGTCCGGCCGCGGGCTCGCGCCCGCCCGCATCGCGGCCGCCGCCTCGCCCGGTCGTCAAGGACTTTTGCGTTTTCTCACCTGGTAGCTGGCAGACTACTCCGCCTTCGGGGTGTTGGCGGTTCCTTCGGACTTCCCAGCGACGGATTCTCTGGACTCGGCGCCCCGCTTCCGGTCGGTTGACATCACAACGGGACATTGCCTTTGGATCTGCCCTGCGTAACAGCCATTTTGGGGGCACTTCCCGCCGCCGTCCGGCGCCACCAGTGGTACGGATGGGGTGCAGGTGGCGTCATCTGGGGGCCCGGGATGAGCGACTGTGGCGCCGCCGGCGTCGGCCTTCCGTGTATTACGGACACAATCTGTCGCTTAATGTCATCGGCCCGAATCCGCTCCTAACGCCCCGGGTTCCCCCGGCCCCTCACTCCGGGTGCTCCACCAGTTCGGTGAGCACCCCGCCGATGTCGCCGGGATGCAGGAAGGCGATCGACGCGCCCATCGAGCCGTGCCGCGGACGCTCGTCGATGAGCCGGATGCCGTTCGCGCCGATGGCCGCGAGGGCGGCGCGCACGTCCGTCACGCCGTACCCGACGTGGTGCAGGCCCTCCCCGCGCCGGGCCAGGAACTTGCCGACCGGCGTATCGGGCCCGAGCGGCTCCAGCAGCTGGATGTAGGAGGCGGTCACCGGCAGCACGCCGGTCCCCGCGCCCCCCGCGGCGGCTCGCAGGTCCGTGCCCGGCGAGCCGGCTCCCGCCGTGGCGGTGGCGCGCAGGTCCGGCACCCCCCCCAGCTCCGGGTCAGCCGTCGCCACCAGCAGCATCGCCTCGCGGACGCCCTGCTCCTCGTGTACCTCCCGGGTCGCCACGGTGAGGCCGAACGTGGCGCAGTAGAACTCGATCTTCTCCTCCAGGTCGCGGCAGGCGATCCCGACATGATCGATATGGGTCAGCACGTTGCACCTCTGCCTTCCACGTCGTCCGCCGTGCCCCCGGCGGGCGCCGCGGGGACGGCGCCGCGGGACGGCACGAGATGAGCGAGGCCGCTGGGCACGGCCCCTGCTGTGATGACAACAGAAACCGCGTGCATCGCGCCAGGCGGGGTCGGCCCGCAGCCTGGGCTGGCCGGCCCGGGAGGGTGCGCGCGGCGGCCGGGCCGCCCGCTGGGTATCGTGGCTAGGACCCTGTCCCGGCAGGCAGAACGCCGCGGAAGCGAACGGATGCGTTATGAGCGACCCCCTGGCCCCCGGCCCCCCCGGCCCCCCCGGCCCCGCCGGGCGGGAGCCCGTCATCGTCGGCGGGGCGCGGACGGCGATCGGCCGCCTGCTCGGCTCGCTGGCCGGCTTCTCCGGCGCGGAACTCGGCGGTCTCGCGATCAAGGCGGCGCTGCAGCGTGCCGGGATCCGTGGCGACCAGGTCGGCTACGTCATCATGGGCCAGGTGCTCCAGGCGGGAGCGGGCCAGATCCCGGCCCGCCAGGCGGCCGTGGCCGCGGGCATCCCGATGTCGGTCCCCGCGCTGACCGTCAACAAGGTCTGCCTGTCCGGGCTGAGCGCCATCGCGCAGGCGTCCCAGCTCATCCGGCTGGGTGAATTCGACGTCGTGGTGGCGGGCGGGATGGAGTCCATGAGCCAGGCGCCGCACCTGCTGCCGAAGTCGCGCAGCGGCTACAAGTACGGCCCGGTCGAGATGATCGACTCGATGGCGGTGGACGGCCTGACCGACCCGTTCGACCAGGTGTCCATGGGCGAGTCCACCGAGTGGCACGGCGGCAAGCTCGGCATCGGCCGGGAGGAGCAGGACACGTTCGCCGCGCTGTCTCACCAGCGGGCCGCCGCGGCGATCAAGAACGGCCTGTTCACCGACGAGATCACCGGAGTCCAGGTGCAGCGCCGCGGCGCGGAGCCGCTCGTGTTCGACGAGGACGAGGGCGTCCGCCCGGACACCACCGCGGAGTCGCTGAGCCGCCTGCGCCCCGCGTTCACCCCGGACGGGACGGTCACCGCCGGGTCGTCCTCGCAGATCTCCGACGGTGCCTGCGCCGTGGTCGTCATGGCCAGGGAGGCCGCGGCGGCCTTCGGCGCGCCCGTGCTGGCCGCCATCGGCCCCGGCGCGACCGTGGCGGGCCCGGACAACTCGCTGCACTCACAGCCCTCCAACGCGATCCGCCGGGCCCTGGCCAAGGGCGGCCTCACCGTGGCGGATCTGGACCTCATCGAGATCAACGAGGCCTTCGCGGCCGTTGCCATCCAGTCCATGCGCGATCTCGGCGCGGGGCTGGACCGGGTGAACATCAACGGCGGGGCGATCGCGCTCGGCCACCCGATCGGGGCGTCCGGCGCCCGGATCGCGCTGCACCTGGCCTACGAGCTGAACCGGCGCGGCGGCGGGCTCGCCGCGGCCGGGCTGTGCGGCGGCGGCGGCCAGGGTGAGGCGCTGATTCTCCGCGGTCCGGCGTCGGCCGCGTAACCTCAGCCGTGTGACCACATCGGCGAGCGGCATCCCGGAACTGGTCGAGCGCGCGCATGGGGGTGACCCGCGCGCGCTGGCGCGGCTGGTTTCGCTGATCGAGGACGGGTCCCCGCGGCTGCGCGGGGTCATGCGGGCGCTCGCGCCGCTGGCGGGGCACGCGCGCGTGATCGGGCTGACGGGCTCGCCGGGGGCCGGCAAGTCCACGGTGACCAGCGCGCTGGTCACCGCCTACCGGGGGCAGGGGCTGCGGGTGGCGGTGCTGGCGATCGACCCCTCGTCGCCGTTCACCGGCGGGGCGCTGCTCGGTGACCGGATCCGGATGCAGGATCACGCCGTCGACCGCGACGTCTTCATCCGGTCCATGGCCAGCCGGGGACACCTCGGCGGGCTGGCCGCGGCGACGCCGCAGGTGGTCCGGGCGCTCGACGCCGCGCGTTTCGACGTGATCCTGATCGAGACGGTGGGCGTGGGGCAGATCGAGGTGGAGATCGCCTCGATGGCCGACTCGGTGGCGGTCCTGGTCGTCCCGGGGATGGGGGACTCCATTCAGGCCGCGAAGGCGGGCATCCTGGAGATCGCCGACGTCTTCGTGGTCAACAAGGCGGACCGGCCGCAGGCCCATGAGACGGTCCGGGACCTGCGGAACATGCTCGCGCTGGCCGAGCGCGGCCCGGGTGACTGGAAGCCGCCGATCGTGACCACGGTCGCCACCACCGGCGACGGGGTGGCCGAGCTGACCGGCAAGCTCGACAAGCACTGGTCGTGGCTGGAGCGCTCCGGTGAGCGCGAGCGCCGGCGGGTGGCGCGGGCGCACGAGGAGGTCGCGGCGCTCGCCCTGGGCGCGCTGCGCGGCCGGATGAGCCGCCTGCCCGGGGAAAGCGCCCTCGGCCCGCTGGCCGCCCGGGTCGCGGACGGCGACCTTGACCCCTACGCCGCGGCGGACGAACTGCTCGGCGCGCTTTCCGGCAGCCAGTGACGTGGAGCACCCCGCCTACCGGCTGCACCGGGGCGACGCCCTGGACGCTTACGCCTCCTGGCCCGCTCCCGCCGCGATCATCAGTGACGGTGCGTACGGCGTGCGCGGCTTCCACGGCGACACGACCGGCGCGGCCGGCCTGCCGGGCTGGTACCGCCCGCACGTGGACGCCTGGAGCCGGCACGCGACCCCGGCCACCACGCTGTGGTTCTGGAACACCGAGCTGGGCTGGGCGACCGTGCACCCGCTGCTGGCCGCCAGCGGGTGGGAGTACGTGCAGCTCATCACGTGGGACAAGGGGATCGGCCACATCGCGGGCAACGTCAACGGCAAGACGATCCGGCGTTTCCCGGTGGTCACCGAGGTATGCGCCTTCTACCAGCGGCGTTTCGAGATCGCCGGCCCGGGCGGCCCGATGGGCGTGCAGCGGTGGCTGCGCCACGAATGGCAGCGTTCCGGCCTGCCGCTGACCCGTGCCAACGAGGCCTGCGGGGTGCGCAACGCCGCCACCCGCAAGTACCTGACCGCGGACTGGCTGTGGTACTGGCCGCCCGGGGAAATGCTGGAGCGGCTGGCCGCCTACGCGGGCGCGCACGGCGCGCGCTCGGGCTGGCCCTACTATTCCCTCGATGGCCGCACTCCGGTGACCGCGAAGGAGTGGGACGCGCTGCGCTACCCGTGGGGGCACCGGCACGGCATGACCAACGTCTGGCCGCTCGCCCCGCTGCACAATGTCGAGCGCGTCAAGGGCACGATGCGGCGGGCCGCGCCGCGCGTGCACAATCCCGGCAGCCTGTCTGCGGCGCACCTCAACCAGAAGCCGCTCGCGTTCATGCGCCGCATCGTGGAGGCCGCCACGGCCGGCGGTGACGTGGTGTGGGAACCGTTCGGCGGCCTGGCGTCCGCCTCGGTGGCGGCGATCGCCTGCGGGCGGCTGCCCTGCGTGGCCGAGATCGACTACGATTTCGCCGAGATCGCCGCGCAGCGCCTCAGCGACGCGGCCGCCGGCCGCGACCCCGGATCGCCCGGGCCGCCCTGACCGGCCGCGGGCCCCGGGCCCGGTCAGGGGCCGGCGACGGGGGAGCGCCGCCAGGCCCGGCCGGGCGTGAAGGTGAACCAGATCGCGTGCTGGGACGGATCCGCCGGTACCGCGACACCCTGCCGGGGGCTGGTCATCCCGGCGAAGCTGAATCCCCCGGCCGGCCCCGCCGCGCCCGCGGAGCCGGGCGCGGCCAGCGCCCGCCGCCAGCTCGCGCCGTTGTCCCGTGACACCTGGAGGCCGCCGGACGTGGCCAGGATGATCTCCCCGCCGGGCTGCGCCGCCGCGGAGGTGACCGTGGCCCCGGCCAGCGTCCCGGACGCCTGCCACGTCGCGCCCGCGTTGGCCGACATGAACACCCGGGCGCCGGCCCCGGACGCGGCCGGGACGGAGCACGCCAGGGCCAGGCTGGACGCGGACGCGGCGGCGAGCATCGCGCCCGCCGGCTGGCCGTTCGCCTGGGCCGTGCCGGTCTGGCAGGAGCGGCCGCCGGCCCGGCCGGGCGCGGCCTGCTCCCAGGGGCCGGTGCCGCGTAGTAGTGCAGCAGGAACGCGCTGTGCATCCGCGGCGGCAGCAGCTGGATCAGGTCGCGCACGCCGACATCCTCAGCCGGATGCGAGACGGGATTCGCCGGGATGCCCGCGGTGACGGTGCGCATCGCCCGCCGCTCCCGCTCGGTTCTGCGCCAGTGATCGCGGATCAGGTTGGTAGCGATCATGTAAAGGTAGCTCTGCGGGTTGTCCAGGCCGGTCCAGCGCGCGAGCAGCCGCGTGAAGGCCTCGGACGCGATCTCGTGCGCGGTCTCGTCGTCGTCGACGAGGCGGCGGATCCAGCCCGCCAGCCGTGGATAGGTGCTGACGAACAATTCCTCGGCCGCAACCCTGTCGGCTTTAGCGAACGTGCACACCGAAGTCCCCTCGCTGACCGCCGCCTTCGGCTGCGGCGCGTACGAGCCGAGCGCCACGGTCACGACATCCCGCCCCGTATGCAGATGCACGACGTCGTGCGTCAGAGTGTTCAATGGTCTACCACACAATCGCCCGGTCAGCGCGGGAAGCAGTGGTCCCGGGCACACCCCCGTGACGCCCGGGATACCTGTTGAGACGTGCGGCGGCCTCCAGCGGTTGGGACGTGCTCCGGCTTTTTCTGACATTTTCGATCGGCCGCGGCCTGGACCGGGCGGGTGCGGCGAAATGCGGTGCCGTCCGGTTAAGATGCACCGGGCATACGGCAGGATGGAAGCATGCAGCCGCAAGACTTTTCCATTTACGGTGCCGTTGATCTTGGCGCACGGCAGCAGGCCGCCCAGCGACAGCAGCAGGCGGCCCAAGCCCCGGCGGACGGTGGCGCGGGGTCCGCCGTCATCGACGTCACGGAAGAGACGTTCAACACCCTGGTGGTGGAGCGATCGCGGACCACGCCCGTGATCATCGACCTTTGGGCGGAGTGGTGCGGCCCCTGCAAGCAGCTCAGCCCGGTGCTGGAGAAGCTGGCCGAGCAGGCCGGTGGCCAGTGGATCCTGGCCAAGGTCGACGTCGACGCCAACCCGCGCCTCAGCCAGGCCCTTCAGGTCCAGAGCATCCCGATGGTCGTCGCGGTCATCGGCGGCCAGCTCGTGGACGGCTTCCTCGGTGCCCTGCCGGAGGCTCAGGTCCGGCAGTGGGTCGGCCAGATCCTGACTGCCGCCGAGCAGTTCGGCATCGGTCCCGGTGCCCCCGGGACCGGGACCGACAGCGAGCAGGTCGCCGCGAGCGCGCCCGCCGGCCCGGCTGGGCGGCCCGGCCCTGGCGGCCCGCCCGGCCCCGCCGGCCGGCCCGGGCCGGCCAGCCCCGGCCGCCCGGGCGCCCCGGTGGGCCCGGACGCGTCGAACCCTGCTTACGCCGAGGCGCAGCGGGCGATGGAGCGCGGTGACATGGACGCGGCGGCCGGGGCGTTCCGCGCGATCCTCGCGGGCTCACCCGCCGATCCCGTGGCCAAGGTCGGCCTCGCGCGCGTCGAGCTGTTCCAGCGGCTAGACGGCTACGACGAGACGGCTACCCGGCGGGCCGCCGCCGAGCACCCCGACGACGTGGACGCCCAGGGCCGGGTCGCCGATCTCGACGTGGCCGCCGGGAAGGTCGAGGATGCCTTCGACCGGATGCTCGGGGTGGTCAGGCGGACATCCGGTCAGCAGCGGGACCAGGCGCGGGCGCGCCTGGTGGGCCTTTTCGAGATCTTCCCGCCCCGGGACCCGCGGGTGAGCAAGGCCCGCGCCACGCTGTCCAGCCTGCTGTTCTAAGCGGGGTGCAGGGCCGTGGCCACCCGATACGGCAAGCCCGCCATCAGCTACCGCGCCGCCGTCGCCCTGTCCGCACGCATCACCTGGACCCGCATAGAGGAGACACGCTCTAAACGATCTCAGTGGCGGGGTTACGGGTTCGGCTAACGGGCGGGCGGACCGGCCTCCCATGATCGTGGCTGGTTTACGCATATATGCGGAAACCAGCCACGATCAGCGGCACTGCCCCCGGGGACGCGCCGGGTGGGGCAGGAGTTAGCTGTGGTGCAGCCGCTCAAGCGATCATCCCGATCCGGCAGCGTTCTCCGCCATCCCGGCAGGCACCCAGGCGCAAACCGATGCGCTGCCGGCCCGGCCTCCTCGATGGTTTCCCGCCAGTATCGCCTGGACCGTACACTTCTGTGACCCCCGCCGCTAGGGATCTGCAGCTGGCGGCGCCCGGCGATCTCCATTGTCCAAGATCGCCGGGTATGTATCAGCACAGGGCCGTCATGTGTCTTGTTGCCGAAGTGTTTTGCCCGGTGTTACATCCGCGTGCCGTCACGTGGGAAACATTTTCCAAAACTCGTGCGCCAGGACAGACCGTTACCTCCCTTTCGTAGCGCCCCAGCCCAGTGCCGAAAGCCGCGGCGGGCGTTGCCCAGGTCGTCGACGGGTCGTGGCGCACACGGCTTTCGCTGGAGCGCCCGGGGGGCAACGATGACGACGATCCGAAGAGGCTGGAAGGGCGCGAGATGGCTGCTCGCGCCGATCGTGGCGGCCAGCTTGCTGGCCGGCCCGCTGTCGGTGCTCGCCCCGCAGCCGGCGTCCGCCGCGACCGTGTCCGACAACTTCAACCGGGCCAACGGCGGCCTGGGGAGCAACTGGACGACCGTCGCCGGGACGGCGGCGCCGCAGATCGTGAGCAACACCCTGCACGTCGGCGCGGCCAGCAAGCTGAACAGCGCCTACTGGAGTGCCAACACGTTCGGCGGCGACCAGTTCGCCCAGGCCAGCTTGCCGGCCAGTTCGGGTACCCAGTTCGGGCCCGGCATAGCCGTCCGGCTGAGCAGCTCGAAGGGTTACTTCCTCTGGTACGGGAACCAGTCCAACACCGTGTCCATCTGGCGGATGGACAGCGCCACGAGCTGGACCCAGCTGAAGGCGAGCAGCAAGCTGACCGTGACCCCGGCGACCGACGTGTGGAAGATCCAGGCCGTCGGCTCGACGATCTCCGGTTACCAGAACGGCAAGCTCGTCGTTCAGGCCACGGATACGAAGATCACCTCCGGCAGCCCCGGGGTCTGGATGTACTACTCCGCGAACCAGATCAGCAACTGGTCCGGGGGAGACGTGAGCACCACGCCCACGTATACGGTGGGCGGGACGGTCTCGGGCCTGTCCGGCACGGTCGTGCTGCAGAACAACGGCGGCAACGACCTGAGCGTCACCGCCAGCGGCCCCTTCACTTTCGCCGCGCCGCTGCCGTCCGGTGCGGCC
>Ga0335078_10006082_pt1 | contig 17894 bp, 14 predicted proteins | sample Lox_Sample_32_FD_206711 | JGI IMG/M metagenome (GOLD analysis project Ga0335078, IMG submission 206711) | Soil microbial communities from Loxahatchee National Wildlife Refuge, Florida, United States - Lox_Sample_3.2 | ecosystem: Environmental > Terrestrial > Soil > Wetlands | place: USA... | reverse complement strand
CTGGGGCGGGGCGGGGTTTGGCTGGAGCGGGGCGGTGGGCCGGGGCTGGGGCGGGGCGGGGCGGGGCGGGGCGGGGGCTGGCTAGCAGACTTTGTGGATCCAGTTGAAGGGGTCGGGGCGGTGGCCGTACTGGATGCCGATCAGCTCCTCGCGCAGGCGCATGGTCACCGGGCCGGGCTCGCCGCCGGCGATCGTCCACTCGGCGGAGGCGCTCTTGACCCGGCCCACCGGAGTGATCACCGCGGCGGTCCCGCAGGCGAACACCTCGGTGATCTCGCCGGCCACGCACTCCGCCTGCCACTGGTCGGTGGTGATCCGTTCCTCGACCGCCTTGATGCCGAGTTCCGGCGCCAGGCGGAGCAGGGAGTCGCGGGTGATCCCGGGCAGCAGCGTCCCGGTCAGCGGGGGCGTCATGATCCACGGCTGCTGGCCGTCCGCGCCGCGGACGAAGAACAGGTTCATCCCGCCCATTTCCTCGACCCAGCGGTGCTCCGCGGCGTCCAGCCAGACCACCTGGTCACAACCCCGGTCGACGGCCTGCTGCTGGGCCACGAACGCGGCCGCGTAGTTGCCGCCCGTCTTGACCCCGCCGGTGCCGCCCGGCGCCGCCCGGGTGTACTCCTCGGACAGCCACACCGCGACCGGCTTGATCCCGCCGCTGAAGTAGGACGCGGCGGGCGAGGCGATGGCGCAGAACAGGTACTCGCTCGACGGGTGGTTGACGCCGAGCCCGCGCTGCGTCGCGATCATGAACGGCCGCAGGTAGAGGCTGTTCCCCTCGCCGGACGGCACCCACTCGCGGTCCTGGGCCACCAGCAGCTCGAGCGCCCGGATGAAGGTCCCCTCGTCCAGTTCCGGCATCGCCATCCGGCGCGCGGTGCTGTTGAACCTGGCCGCGTTGGCCTCCGGCCGGAACATGGTGATCGAGCCGTTGTCCTGGCGGTACGCCTTCAGGCCCTCGAAGAACTCCTGGGAATAGTGGAACACCGAGGTGGCCGGGTCCAGGGTGAACGGGCCGTACGGCTCCAGGCGGCCGTCGTGCCAGCCTCGTCCGGCCGACCAGCGCAGCGTGATCATGTGGTCGGTGAAAAGCTGGCCGAACCCGGGCGAGGCGAGCAGCGCCTCGCGCTCGGCGTCAGCCACCGGGTGCCCCGAGGGGCGGATATCGAAATCAATCATGGTGCGGAACTTCCTCCTCGCCCGCGGGGCAGGCTTTTACTCTAGGTTCTCACCTGGACGATGCGCTGCGGACCTGCCGGGCGGGGATCGCCTGCCGGGGAAGCCCGGCAGGCGCGTGGCGTGGCCGGCCGGTCAGCCGGCTACTCGCTCGGCGATGTCGTCGCCGACTTCGACGGTGGTGCGCGCCGCCCAGGCGCCCTGGCGCTCGACCAGATCCTCGGCGGCCGCCTGCTCGATCTTGGCGGCCTCGGCGGACAGGCCCAGGTGCTCGCAGAGCATCGCGGCGGACAGGATGGCCGCCGTCGGGTCGGCCTTGCTCTGGCCGGCGATGTCCGGCGCGCTGCCGTGGACCGGCTCGAACATGCTGGGCGCGGTCCCCTCCGGGTTGATGTTGCCGCTCGCGGCGAGGCCGATGCCGCCCGCCACCGCGGCGCCCAGGTCGGTGAGGATGTCCCCGAAGAGGTTGTCGGTGACGATGACGTCGAAGCGCTCGGGCTGGGAGACGAAGAACATCGACGCGGCGTCGACGTGGCAGTAGTCCACCGACACGTCGGCGAACTCCTTGGCCAGCCCGTCCACGGTCCGCTGCCACAGGTCGCCGGCGTAGGTCAGGACGTTCGTCTTGTGCACGAGCGTCAGCTTGCGGCGCGGCCGGGCTAGCGCCCGGTTGAACGCGTACCTCGCCACCCGCTGCACCCCGAACGCGGTGTTCACGCTCTCCTGGGTGGCGATCTCGGCGGGGGTGCCCTTGCGCATCGCGCCGCCGGCGCCGGTGTAGGGGCCCTCGGTGCCCTCGCGGACCACGACCATGTCCACCGACTGCGGGCTGGCGTTGGCCAGCGGCGTGGCGACGCCGGGGTACAGGCGCACCGGGCGCAGGTTGACGTAGTGGTCGAGCTCGAAGCGGAGCCGCAGCAGCAGGCCGCGCTCGAGCACGCCGCTGGGCACGCCCGGGTCGCCGACCGCGCCGAGCAGGATCGCGTCGTGGCCCCTGATCTCCTCGAGCACCGCGTCGGGCAGCGTCTCCCCGGTGCGATGCCAGCGCCGCGCGCCGAGGTCGTAACTGGTCTCATCGATGGTGACCCCGGGTGTCGCCGCCCGCAGCACCTTGAGCGCCTCGGTGGTGACCTCGGGACCGATTCCGTCGCCGCCGACGACGGCGAGCCTGATAGTCCGTGAACCCATGCCAGAACCTTACTGGCCGGTCCGGCCAGCGATGGGCATCCTGGCCGCGGCTTCCACTTCTCCTCCGTTGTCGCGCCGGTCGAGCGCGACCTGGACGGCCCGGGCCGGGGAGGAGGCGGAGGGGGGCTTGGGGGGCTTGGGGTCCGGGTCCCTCCGGGAGCGGAGGGGTTCGGGGGGATAATCTCCCTGGCTAGCAGAATCCCAGGGATACATGTCGTACATGAAAGTGCGCTCCTGATCGTGAGCCAGAACGGACTTACGGCCAGCAGCAAACCCCCGCAGCGGGTTGCCGGCCTGCCCTAGATCAGGTCTCCGCTGCGGCTGGCGATGAGTACGACGTGCCGCATAGTGCCTGCCACGTTACCTGAGCGAAAAACGTTACGGACACCCCTCAAGACGTCTGTCTCAGCATCCGAGACAAAACTTTGACGTCCTAGTTCATCCGGCCGCGCTAGCGGGGCGGGGCGGGCCGGAGTGGCCGCGGTTGGCGGGGCGGGGTGAGGCGGAGTGGCCGCGGTGGCGGGGGGGAGGCGGGGCGGGGCGGGCGTGTGGTGCTAGTTCATCCACTTGCGGTGGCGGGGGCGGGAGGCACGCCGCCAGGTGGTTCGGGCGCGGCGCCGGAGGCGGGCGGCCTGGTACCGCTCGTGCTCGTAGAGCAGGCCGTAGGTGAACGCGTTCTCGCCGGCCAGGTGCGCGCCGATGCCAAGGTCCCTGGCCGCCTGGCGGGCGATGACCGTGTCCTGGTGGTCGCCGATGACCGTCTGGACCTTCTTCATCTGCCCGGCGAACTTGCGGGCAGGCTTGCCGATGGCCGGGCTGGCGGCCTCGGCCGCGTAGCGGGCGCGCTTGGCCGACTTGCGGGCCTGGTGCAGGGCGAGGTCCCTGGCCTGGCCGCGCGGCGCGCGCCGGGCCCGGCGCATCCGCTTGCGCGTCTGCCGGTAGGCTCGCTCGACCGCGGCCGGCAGGACATCGCGGGCCGGAGCCGCCGCCTGCGGGCCGGGCAGCGGCCCGGTGACGAGCCGGTCGAGTTCGGTCAGCAGCGCGGCGTACCGCGGGGAGCCGAACGCCTCGATCACCTCTTCGCGCGCCGAGGCCCGCAGCGGGGCGAAGTGGCCCTGGACCCGGGCCTGGACCGGCCCAATGAGAAGCTCGGCCGGCACCGGCCGCAGGCTCGCCTGCAGGTGGGCGGGGAGCACCTCGGCGTCACGCGCGGCGCCGAGCAGGCCGCCGAGCCACTTGAGCTCGCCCGCCAGGTGATCGGTGTCCGAGCAGGGGATGACCATGCCGAACGACCGCAGGGTGGCGCGCAGCCTGCGGGTGGCCACCCGCATCTGGTGCACCGAGTCGAACTCGTCGGCCCGCACCATCGGCTCGAGCGACATCATCGTGCGCGCCTGCTGCCGCAGGTAGGCCAGCACCACCTCGCCCGCCGACGACGAGCGCCGCGGCTGCGTTCCGGCGAGGAGAGCCTCGAGGTGCCAGGTCGGCCGGCCGGGCGGCTCCGGACGGGGGCGGCGGGCCTGGGCTGTGCCGCGGCGTGCCGCGGGACGGGTGCTGCTTGCGCGCGTGGCGGGCCGGGCGCTGGTTTGCGTCGTGTTCAGTGCCATCAAGGCCCGCTACCCCGTCCGGAGCGATGAAACCTCCGGGTTACTCGTCCTCGGCGAGCCAGGACATCAGCGGCCGCAGCCTGGCGCCGACCTGCTCGATCTGCTCGTTGTGCTCTTCCTCGCGGCGCTTGAGGAAGTTGGGCTTGCCCGCGTCGAACTCCTCGACCAGCTCGCGGGCGAACGAGCCGTCCTGGATCTCGCCCAGGATGCGGCGCATCTCCTCGCGGGTCTGCTCGTTGATCAGCCGCGGGCCGCGGGTGTAGCCGCCGTACTCGGCGGTGTCGGACACCGACCAGTACATCTTGGAGATGCCGCCCTCGTACATCAGGTCCACGATCAGCTTCATCTCGTGCAGGCACTCGAAGTAGGCGGACTCCGGCTGGTAGCCGGCCTCGACCAGGGTGGCGAAGCCGGCCTTGATGAGTTCGGCCACGCCGCCGCAGAGCACCGTCTGCTCGCCGAACAGGTCGGTCTCGGTCTCCTCAGTGAAGGTGCTCTTCAGCGCGCCGGCCCGGGTGCCGCCGATGGCCTTGGCGTAGGCCAGGGTCAGCGGCCAGGCGTTGCCGGTGGCGTCCCGCTCCACGCAGACCAGCACGGGCACGCCGCGGCCCTGCGCGAACTGGCGCCGCACCAGGTGGCCGGGAGCCTTGGGGGCGACCATGCACACGTCCACGCCGTCCGGCGGGGTGATGAGGTTGTACCGGATGTTCAGGCCGTGGGCGAAGAACAGCGCGTCGCCCTCCACCAGGGACGGCGCGATCGCCTCGGCGTAGAGCTGGCGCTGCAGGTGGTCCGGGATCAGGACCATGATCAGGTCGGCTTCCTCGCATGCCTCGGCGGGCGTGACCACCCGCAGGCCGTCGCTGGCGGCCTTCTCCCGGCTCGCCGAGCCTTCCGGCAGCCCGACCCGCACGTCCACGCCCGAGTCGCGCAGCGAGAGCGCGTGCGCGTGCCCCTGGCTGCCGTACCCGAGGACGGCGACGTGCCGACGCTGGATGACGGAAAGGTCGGCGCTGTCGTCGTAGAAAATCTCTGCCACTTACCTGGGCCTTTCTGTGTGAGCGTCAGGCAAGACCGGCTGCGAGCGCAGGCCTTCCGGGCCTGCGCGAGCGGCCCCGGAGCGTTATCCAGGACCGGCCCAGCGAACACGGGCCGCAGGCCCGTGCGAGCGGCCGGTGACCCGCTACGGCGAGAACCGCAGCGGGAACCTGGATAACGCGAGCATAGGGCGGCACGGTGCAGGCCGCGGGCAGCAACCTCAGCGGGTTCTTGCGTGACGCGAACTCTTGCATAAGACACTGATCTGAAATCTAAGCGCTGCGCTCGACGGGCCGGAGCGCCCGGTCGGTGATGGAGCGGCCGCCGCGGCCGATGGCCACCATGCCGGACTGGACGAGCTCCTTGAGCCCGAACGGCTCGAGCACCTTGATCAGCGCGTCGAGCTTCTCCCGGTTCCCGGTCGCCTCCACCGTGATCACGTCGAGTGCCACGTCAACCACCTTGGCACGGAACAGGCTGACGGTCTCGAGGACCCGCGACCGGCTCTCCGCGTCGGCCCTGACCTTGATCAGGATCAGCTCGCGCTGCACCGTGGAGCCCGGCTCGAGCTCGACGATCTTCAGCACGTTGATCAGCTTGTTCAGCTGCTTGGTCACCTGCTCGAGCGGGTGCTCCTCGCAGTTGACCACGATGGTGATGCGGGAGATCTCCTCGTGCTCGGTGGGCCCGACCGCGAGGGAATCGATGTTGAAGCCGCGGCGCGCGAACAGCCCCGCGATCCGCACCAGGACCCCGGGCTTGTTCTCCACCAGGACGGACAGCGTGTGTCTCGTCATGCTGCTGCGCCTCCCTTGAGGTCCGTAGGCCAGGTTCCGTCCTGCCCGTTCATTCGGCTTGTCCTCCCCAGTCGGGCGCCATGCCGCGCGCGAACTTGATGTCGTCGTTGCTGGTGCCGGCCGCGACCATGGGCCAGACCATGGCGTCCCGGTGCACGATGAAGTCGATCACCACGGGACGGTCCTCGATGGCCATGGCCTGCTCGATCACCCGGTCCACGTCGGCGGTCTCCTCGCAGCGGATGCCCTCGCAGCCGTAGGCCTCGGCGAGCTTGACGAAGTCCGGGATGCGGGTGCCGGGAAGATTCCGCGCGGCCTCGACGGGGTTGGGGTGGATGCCGGAAGGGTGCAGGTCGGTGTTGGAGTAGCGCTCGTTGTAGAACAGCGTCTGCCACTGCCGGACCATGCCGAGGCTGCCGTTGTTGATGACCGCCACCTTGATCGCGATGCCCTCCAGGGCGCAGGTGGCCAGCTCCTGGTTGGTCATCTGGAAGCAGCCGTCGCCGTCGATGGCCCACACGCTGGCGTCCGGGCGGCCGACCTTGGCGCCCATGGCGGCCGGCACGGCGAAGCCCATGGTGCCGAGCCCGCCCGAGTTGATCCAGGTGCCCGGGTTCTCGTAGTCGATGAACTGGGCGGCCCACATCTGGTGCTGGCCGACGCCGGCCACGTACACCGCCTCCGGGCCCGCGATCTGCCCGATCCGCTTGATCACGTACTGCGGCGCGAGCGTGCCGTCGTCCGGCTGGTCGTAGCCCAGCGGGTAGGTCTCCCGCCAGTTGCCCAGCTGGGCCAGCCAGGCGGCCAGGTCCGGCCGGCGGCCCTGCTCGTGCTCGGCCCGCACCGCGCCGACCAGGTCGGTGATCACCTCGCGGCAGTCGCCCACGATGGGCACGTCGGCGCGGCGGTTCTTGGAGATCTCGGCCGGGTCGATGTCCGCGTGCACGATCAGCGCCCCGGGCGCGAACGTATCCAGCTTGCCGGTCACCCGGTCGTCGAACCTGGTGCCCAGCGCGACGATCAGGTCGGCCTTCTGCAGCGCGCCGACCGCCGCCACCGTGCCGTGCATGCCGGGCATGCCCATGTGCAGCGGGTGCCGGTCGGGGAAGGCGCCCCTGGCCATCAGCGTGGTGATCACCGGGATGCCGGTCAGCTCGGCCAGCTCGCGCAGCTGGGCCGTGGCGCGCGCCTTGATCACGCCGCCGCCGACGTAGAGCACCGGGCGCCGGGACTCGCTGATCAGCCGCGCGGCCTCGCGCACCTGCCGGGCGTGCGGCCTGGTCACCGGGTGGTAGCCGGGCAGGTCGAAGGGAACCGGCCAGCTGAACTCGGTGGTGGCCTGCATGGCGTCCTTGGCGATGTCCACCAGCACCGGCCCCGGCCGCCCGGTCGAGGCCACGTGGAAGGCCTCGCCGATGGTGCGGGCGATGTCCTCGGGCCTGGTGACCAGGAAGTTGTGCTTGGTGATCGGGATGGTGATCCCGGAGATGTCGGCCTCCTGGAACCCGTCGGTGCCGATCAGGCTGGTGGGCACCTGCCCGGTGATGGCCACGACCGGGACCGAGTCCATGTAGGCGTCGGCGATGGGCGTCACCAGGTTCGTCGCGCCCGGCCCGCTGGTCGCCATGCACACGCCGATGCGGCCGGTGGCCTGCGCGTACCCGGTGGCGGCGTGGCCCGCGCCCTGCTCGTGCCGGACCAGGATGTGCCTGATCACCTTGGAGTCGAGCAGCGGGTCGTAGGCCGGAAGGACGGCGCCGCCCGGAATGCCGAACACCACGTCCGCGCCGACCCGCTCGAGCGCGTACACGAGCGCCTGCGCCCCGGTGGCCCGGACCTTGCCCGGGCTGGTGACCTGCGCGCGCGGCGGCTCGGCCGGCGCGGGAGCAGCCTGCGCCGGAGCACCCTGGGCGGGGGCGGAAGGCGCGGCGTCGGCCGGGCGCGGCTGGTCGGCGGCGGCGCGTGCGGTCTGGTGGTGCGGCGAGCGGGCGGCCAGGTCCCGGGGGCTGGGCCCGGTCGCGGCCCTTTCGGGCCGCTCGGGACCTGAGGGTCCCTTGCGGCCCGTCATCTGCTCGGTCATCGGTAAGTCTCCATTGGCTCTGTCCATCATCATCGGCCCTGTCCGCCGGCTGGGATCCAGCGGCATAAAAAATCCCCTCGTGCCAGACGGCAGTCGAGGGGAGCGCGCAGTGAGCTGCTTGGTCAGCTGCCTGCGCGCCGGCCAAGTACGAGGATCTGCGGGTACTTCACGCGTTACACCATACTGCTATCTGGAATCCAGACGTCAACCGCTGACGCGGGTTGTCTCACATTCCGAGACGGGCCGCTCGTGCGGCCCGTCTCCAGTCACCTCGGCGGCGGCTTCTCCGGTCGTCCTGATCAGGGCTTCCACCCCGGCAGCACCCATCGGCCTGGCCAGCAGGAATCCCTGGCCGTAGCCGCAGCCCATCTCGCGCAGCGCGCTGAGCTGGCGCGGCTGCTCGACGCCCTCGGCGATGACCCGCAGCCCGAGGTCATGCCCGACCTGCACCACGGTCCTGGTCAGCAGGGCGAGCGTGTCGTCGTGGCCGAGGCCGGCCACGAACGAGGGATCGATCTTGATGATGTCCAGCGGGAACTGGCGCAGGTAGGCCAGCGAGGCGTAGCCGGTGCCGAAGTCGTCGATGGCCAGCCGCACGCCCAGCTGGTGCAGCTCGGCGAGCCGCTCGATGATCAGCCCGTCCTCCTCGATCAGGATCCGCTCGTTCACCTCGACGGTGAGCGCCTCGGGCGGCAGCCCGGCCTCGGCGAGGATCTCGGTCAGCCGCGTGCCGAAGGCGGGCGCGATGATCTGCCGGGCGGACAGGTTCACCGAGATCCCGACGTCCCAGGACGACCGGCGCCAGGCGGCGCCCTGCGCGCAGGCCTCGCGGAGCACCCACTCGCCGAGCTGGACGATGAGGCCGGATTCCTCGGCGGCGCCGAGGAACTCCCGCGGGGGCACCATCTGGTCCCCCTGCCACCAGCGGACCAGCGCCTCGGCCCCGGCCACCCGCGAGGTCTCCAGGTCCACGACCGGCTGGTACTGCAGCGTGAGCTCGCCGTTGCTGATGGCCTGCTGCAGGTCGCTGACGATCTCCAGCCTGCGGACCACGTCCGCGTGCATGTGCGCGGCGTAGACCTCCACCCGGTCGCCGCCGGTGTCCTTGGCCCGGGACATGGCCACGTCGGCGTTGCGCAGCACCAGCCCGGGCGGCTCCACGTCGGCCAGCGCGACGCCCACGCTCGCGGTGAGCGCCATGTGCTGGCCGGCCACCCGGAACGGCTCCGCCGCCACCGCGCCGGCCAGCCGCTCGGCGATCTCGGTCACCTCCTGGACGCCGCCCGCGTTCTCGACCAGGACGGCGAACTCGTCGCTGCCCCAGCGGGCCACGGTGTCGTGGACCGGGACCACGGCGCGCAGCCGCCGGGCCGCCTGCGCCAGCACCAGGTCGCCCGCGCCGTGCCCGACCGAGTCGTTGACCGCGGTGAAGCGGTCCAGGTCCAGGAAGATGACACCGGTCCGCCCGGCCACGCTGGCGTCACGCAGCACGTCCCTGGCGCGCTCCTCGACGTAGGCCCGGTTCGGCAGCCCGGTCAGCCCGTCGTGGAAGGTCAGGTGGGTGACCTGCTGGCGCAGCGCCACCTCGTCGCTCACGTCGCGGGCGGTGACCAGCATCTGGATGGGCTCGCCGGGCGCCTGGTACCGCAGCACGGACGACTCGATGTGCCGCCACGTCCCGTCGGCGGCCCGGACCCGGACCGGGAACCGGCCGGACCCCGCGAGCCCTTCGGATCTCTCGGCTCCCTCGGCGGCCTCGCCCGCGGGCGGCCCGGCCGGGGCCGCGGGACCCGCGGGGTGGTAACCGCCCAGGGCGAGCCGGACGGACGCCAGCACGGCGGGCCGGTCCTCCGGGTGGACGAAGTCGAGCAGCCGCCGGCCGGCCAGCGTGCCGGGCGCGTAGCCGTAGTCCGCGACCGCCGGGCTGGCGTACCTGACCGCGCCGTCCAGGTCGCAGACCAGGACCACATCGCTGGTCTGGGCGGCCAGGTCGCGCAGGCTCCGGCTGGACTCCCGCCATATCCCCAGGACGGCGCCGTTCTCCCGGACGAGCATGAAGACCCGCCCGGCCAGTACCAGGACCCCGGCGCCGCCCGCCACGACCAGCGCGACGCCGGAGGCAGGCGCCCCGGCCAGCCCGTTCCCGATCACCACCAGGGTGGCCGCGGCCGCGGCCAGCGCCGCGATGACGGTCGCCGCCGCCGAGCCCGTGGTCCGCCGGGTCCAGCTGGACTCGGTCACCCGCCACGGGGCCAGCCCCATCAGCAGCGCCGCGACCACCGGCATCAGCTGCGCGGCGGCGCCCAGGCGGCCGCCGGACACCCGCTGGCCCACGGCCAGGGCGTCGCCGATGGCGACGGCGAGCAGGGCCAGGTAGGGCAGCGTCACCCGCCGCCAGGCGCTGGTGACCATGGGCAGCAGCGCGCCGAGCACGGCCAGGTCCGCCAGCGGGTGGATCAGGGCGAGCAGGAAGGCGCCCGGCCGGTCACCCGACCGGTGGAACTCCCCGGTGAACAGCGTGACCCAGCCGATGACCAGCAGGGCGACCGCCATGACGTAGCCGTCCGCCAGCCCCGGCAGGACCGACTCCCGGAAGCCCGCCGAGCCCTCGGCTCCCTCCGGGGCGTCCGGCCGGGCCGGACGGCCGGACGGCGGGCGGGAGGCCTGGGGCCGCTGCAGGCTACCGCCGCCTTCTCGTTCGGCCGTGGTCAGCATGGCGATGCCGACCGCCACGGCGGCCAGGGCCAGCAGCGACGGCAGGTCAGTGAACGACAAGCCGGTCGCGGGGTTCAGCGTGCCCTCGAGGATCCTCTGGAGGACAAGGCCGACGCAGTACAGCGCGGCACCCCCCGCGAGCCACCGGTAGGCCCGCGCGACGGCGCCGTCGTACCGGCGCGCCCCGAGCCACAGGCTCACGGCCGCCGCGCACCACGCCAGCATGCCAAGCACGCTCATACTCGGCGCTCCGAGATGATCAGGCGCACCCGGGCTCCCTTCCGTTCCCGCCCCGCTGTTCTTAAGTACTCAACGCGCGCCAGGCAAAAGCGGATAGCTTGCTCACGCATTCGTTACCTCGTCGTAACGAAACGTCGCCGTCGTCGCGCAGGTCCTGCGCAGACGACCACCGAGAGTCCCTTGCCCGCAACGGGTACCGCCCCAAGCGACGGTCCCGCAGCCGACCTTGCGCTTACTCTACGTACTTGAGATCACACTTCGGTTGAGAGGCGGGAACTGTAAGGCACCGGAACCGGCCGCCGGTCGCGCCGCCGGTGCCCGCCGCCTCCGGCCGGCCACCAGGTCAAGGGCAAGTGCGCAGGCCAGGACCACTCCGGTACCGAACGCGGCGCCTCCCACCGCGTCGGTGAAGACATGCGCGCCGATGGCGACCATCGCGGCGGCGACGGCCGCCGCGAGCATCAGCGTCATGAACACCAGCAGCAACCGGACGGCTCCGGGCACCTGGCGGCGAGGCGGGCCGGCGAGCAGGACCGCGCAGACGGCGGCCAGCGCGAACATGCTGGCGGCGTGTCCGCTGGGAAAGGAATATCGGCCGATGGCGGGCTTGAGCACATACTCGGTGAGCCCCACGGCGGCGGGTACCGCGACGGCCGCCAGGACGGCTCCGGACCACCTGCGGGTCGCCGCGCAGGCCAGGACCAGCGCCAGGGTCATCAGCGTCACCGGCGTCAGCGTGCCCAGACCGGGCAGCCACTGGAGCAGCGCGGGGAACCGGCTCAGGCTGGCGTGGATGCGCGGGTCGAACGCCGAATCGAGCCAGCCCGGCAGCCCGCGGCCCACGACATCCACACCGAGAACCACCGTCACGACCGCGCATGCGGCCAGCAGCACGGCCCCGGCCGCGCGACGGGGCCCGGGCAGCAGTCGCGGCGCCGACGCCCCCCTGAGCGCACGCCGCAAGGCCTCCCCCTGCATCAACCCATAGTATGCAGGGAGGGCAACCGGCAAAATCGCGCGGCATTATCTACCTAATCTAGACTTCAGATTCTGCGCAGCAGCAAACCAGGGAGGCGGCGGTGCGCAAGGTGCTGATCGCGAACCGCGGCGAGATCGCGGTGCGGGTGATCCGGGCCTGCCGTGACGCCGGGCTGGGCAGCGTGGCCGTGTACGCCGAGCCCGACCTGGACGGGCTGCACGTGACGATGGCCGACGAGGCCTACGCGCTGGGCGGGGTGACCAGCGCCGAGACCTACCTGGACATCGACAAGATCATCAAGGTGGCGGTGGAGTCCGGCGCGGACGCGGTGCACCCCGGCTACGGCTTCCTGGCGGAGAACGCCGACTTCGCCCGGGCGGTCACCACGGCGGGCCTGACCTGGATCGGCCCCCCGCCGCAGGCCATCGAGGCGCTCGGCGACAAGGTCCGGGCCCGGCACATCGCGCTGGAGGCGGGGGCGCCGCTCACCCCGGGCACCCCGGACCCGGTCCGGGACGCCGGCGAGGTGCTCGCGTTCGGCCGGGAGCACGGCTACCCGGTGGCGATCAAGGCCGCGTTCGGCGGCGGCGGCCGCGGGCTGAAGGTGGCCTGGCGCGAGGAGGAGGTCGCCGAGCTCTACGAGTCGGCGGTGCGGGAAGCCACCTCGGCGTTCGGCCGGGGCGAGTGCTTCGTCGAGCGGTACCTGGACCGGCCGCGGCACGTGGAGACGCAGTGCCTGGCCGACACGCACGGCCACGTGGTGGTCGTCTCGACCCGGGACTGCTCGCTGCAGCGCAGGCACCAGAAGCTGGTCGAGGAGGCGCCGGCGCCGTTCCTGTCCGCGGCGCAGACCGAGGCGCTGTACCGGTCCTCCAAGGACATCCTGCGGCTGGCCGGCTACGTCGGCGCGGGCACCTGCGAGTTCCTGGTCGGCCAGGACGGCACGATCAGCTTCCTGGAGGTCAACACCCGGCTGCAGGTCGAGCACCCGGTGAGCGAGGAGGTCACCGGCATCGACCTGGTGCGGGAGATGTTCCGCATCGCCGGGGGCGAGCCGCTCGGCTACGACGACCCGCCGGCCAGGGGGCACTCCATCGAGTTCCGGATCAACGCCGAGGATCCGGGCCGGAACTTCCTGCCCGCCCCGGGCACGGTCACCACCTGGAACCCGCCGTCCGGGCCCGGCGTGCGGGTCGACTCCGGATACCGAGCCGGGATGACGGTGCCGCAGGTGTTCGACTCGCTCATCGCCAAGCTGATCGTGACCGGGGCCAGCCGGGCGGAGGCATTGGCGCGTTCGGCCCGGGCGCTGGCGGAGTTCGAGGTGGGCGGGATGCCCACCGTGCTGCCCTTCCATCGGGCCGTGGTCGCGGACCCCGCGTTCGCCGGCGAGCCGCTGCGGGTGCACACCCGCTGGATCGAGACCGAGTTCGGCACGCCCATGCCGGCCCAGGAGAGCGCCGCGGCGGCCGCCGCGCCCGAGCGGGAGAGGCTGACCGTCGAGGTGGGGGGAAAGCGGCTCGAGGTGACAGTGCCCGCTGGCCTCGGCGGGCCGCGAGGGGCTGGCGCGGCTTCCGGGGCTGGCGACGTTGCCGGGTCTGGCGGGGTGCGCGGTTCCAGGCGGGGCCGAGGGCGATCCGCCCCGGCGGGTACGGGTAATACCCTGGTCAGCCCGATGCAGGGGACGATCATCAAGATCGCGGCCAGCGAGGGGCAGCGGGTCTCGGCCGGCGACGTTATCGTGGTGCTCGAGGCGATGAAGATGGAACAGCCGCTGACCGCGCACAAGGACGGCACCGTGACCGGGCTGGCCGTCGAGGTGGGCCAGACCGTCACCGCCGGCGCGTCCATCTGCGAGCTCACGGACTGATCCGCGAACGTTTAGGCAGGAATAGTGGGCAGGATCCCGGGGGACCCGGGCCTGGGACGGCAGGCGCTGTTCGCGCTCGGCGCCCGGCTGCCAGACCGGAACACCGAATGGGTCCGGCACGAGCTCACCGACGCGGGCTGGCGCGGCCGGCTCGTCGGCCGCCACCTGATCCTGATGCTGCCGCTGGCCGCCGTGCTGGCGCTGCTGCCCGGCGCGGCGTGGATCCGCATCGCGGTGCCCGGGCTGTTCCTGATCTGCACCGTGGGCATCGTCGCGCTGTACGCCGACGACATCCGGGTGTCCCGGCTGCGCCGGCACGGGCTCGAAGCCCCGGACGACCCCGACCTGGGCCGACCGTCGCACTGACCGGGGCACGCAGTACGTCCGTTCGGTATCAAGGTTTTTACAGGCTGTCCGGGGTGAATTCCATCAGCTTGCGGGCGGCCTCGGTGACGCTGCCGGACAGGGACGGGTAGACGGCGAACGTGTGCGCCAGCTGCCCGGCGGTCAGGCGCTGCTCCATCGCCACCGAGACGGACAGGATCAGCTCGCTGGCGCGGGGGGCCACGATCACGCCGCCGAGCACCACGCCGGTGCCCGGGCTGGTGAACAGCTTGACGAAGCCGTCGACCAAGCCGGCCATCTTGGCCCGCGGGTTGGTGGCCAGCGGCAGGTTCAGCGTGCGGGCGGCGACCTCCCCGGCCTCGACCGCGCGCTGGCTGACGCCCACGGTGGCGATCTCCGGGTCGGTGAAGATGGTCGCGGCGACGTGGCCGAGCCGCAGCGGCCCCACCGACTCGCCGAGCGCGTGCCACATCGCGATCCGGCCCTGCATGGCGGCGACCGACGCCAGCATCAGCACGCCGGTGCAGTCCCCGGCCGCGTACACCCCCGGCACCGACGTGCGCGACACCCGGTCCACCTCGATGAAGCCGCGCGCGTCCACCTTGACCCCGGCCTCGTCGAGCCCGCAGCCTTCGGTGCGCGGGATCATGCCGACGGTCATCAGGCAGTGGCTGCCGGGTACGGTCCGCCCGTCGGCCAGGGTGACCGTGACGGTGTCGCGGTCACGGGTGACTTCCTGCGCCCGGGACCTGGACAGGACCGTCATGCCGCGGCGGCGGAACACGTCCTCGATCAGGTTGGCCGCGTCCTGGTCCTCCTGCGGCAGCACCCGGTCCCGGGACGACACCAGGGTGACCCTGCTGCCCAGAGCCAGGTAGGCGCCGGCGAACTCGGCGCCGGTCACGCCGGAGCCGACCACGATCAGGTCGCGGGGTAGTTCGGTCAGGTCGTAGAGCTGCCGCCAGGTCAGGATGCGCTCGCCGTCCGGCTCGGCTTTGGGCAGGATGCGGGGCAGCGCGCCGGTGGCGATGAGGACGGCGTCGGCCTTGATCTCCTGGTCGCCGGCCTGGACGGTGCCGGGGCCTTTCAGGCGGCCGTGCCCGTTGATCACCTTGATGTTCTCGGCGGCGATCCGGGCGGTGATGTCGCGGGACTGGGCCCGGGCCAGGTCGGTGATCCGCTCGTACAGCCGCGCGGCGTTGACGGTGGCCAGGCCCCCGGTGGCGATGCCCAGGCCGGCGCTGCGGTTGAGCAGCGTCATCGCGCTGGAGGTCTCGATGAGCGACTTGGAGGGCACGCAGTCGGTCAGCACGCAGGCGCCGCCCAGCCCGTCGGAGTCGACGATGGTGACATCGGCGCCGAGCTGGGCCGCGACGAGGGCGGCTTCGTAACCGCCGGGGCCGCCCCCCAGGATGGCGATTCTCTGACGTGGCAAGGTCACGATAGGTAATTCTCCCCGATTAGTTGGTCGCGGTCAGGTATCGGGGCCGGGACAATGCGCTTCTTGCGGGAGCGCGACACCGTACGCTGTCCCCCGTGGCACTGTACGCCGCCTACGGCAGCAACATGGACCCGGAGCAGATGCTCCTGCGTTGCCCGCATTCACCGCAACGGGGAACCGGCTGGCTGGAAGGCTGGCGGCTGACGTTCGGCGGGGAGGACATCGGCTGGGACGGCGCGCTGGCCACCGTGGTCGAGGAGCCTGGGTCCCGGGTGTTCGTCGTGCTGTACGACGTGTCCGAGAACGACGAGAAGGAACTCGATAACTGGGACGGTGTCACTCTGGGTTACTACCGCCGGGCCAAGATCCGGGCGGAGACCCTGGACGGCGATCTGCTGGCCTGGCTGTACGTGCTCAACTTCTACGAGGGCGGGCTGCCTTCGGCCCGGAGCATCGGCATCCTGGCCGACTCGGCCGAGCGGGCGGGCGCCCCGGCCGACTACGTGTCCAGGCTGCGGGCGCTGCCCTGCGCCAAGATGGGCGACTCCAACACCGCCCCCGAGCCGCCCTGGATCTCGCCCGGGCCGTAGCGGCGCCGCTGTGGACCTTTTGGGGGGCGGGGGTGTCTTGCGGCGCGCTCGGGTAACAGGGCGCTTCGCAGCTTCGCAGCTCAGAGGAGCCAGACGAGCAGCAGGATCAGCGCCGGGATGACCAGGGCGGCGACGGCCCGGCCGCTCCAGGTGCTGGTCAGCGGCTGGGTCTGGGGCGGGCTTGGGGCGGGCGCGGCGGAGGCGGAGGCGGGCGCGGCGGAGGCGGGTGCGGGGGCGGCGCGGGCGGCTTGGGCGCGGTCGCTGAGCAGGCGGACGGCCTTCTCGGCTTCGGCCTCGGCGGTGGGGGCCTCGGGCACGGGCGCGGGGGCGCCGTAGGACAGGCCGCGGCCGCCGGACGGGAAGGCCAGCGGGGAGCGGCGGATGCGGGTCGCGCGGCGGGCCTTGGCCTCGGCGGTCAGCTGGTGCCGCCGCGAGTAGTGCACGGCCCAGGCGCTGATCACCTTGCGGCGCGGCCGGCCGTCCGGAGCGGTCCACTCGCAGTGCACGCGCAGCAGGTCGGCCAGGTCCACCCGGGCCACGGCCGCCCAGCCGATCCGGTAATCGCGCAGCGGGTTCCGGATTGTCACCGCGGCGTCGCCGGCCAGCAGCCGGGGCCGCTGCGCGGTGACGTAGGCGACGCCGGTCGCCAGCAGCAAGACGGCCGCCGCGATCGCGGACGCGTGGTCACGGCCCTGGACGGCCAGGTCGATCCAGTTGCCGACGGCGAACAGCAGCCACACGACCCAGATGACGAGCGCGGTCGGCGAGCGGAACGTCTGCGGCGGGCTCACCCGCCTAAGGGTAGTGCCGGGGTCACGGGGCCTGGTCAGGCACCGGTCACGCCGGGCAGCGGCTGGGCCACGATCGCGCCGTCGTCCCACAGGGCGGTGATCGCCGTGGCCGCCATCACCCGGACTCCGACGCCGATGGCGCGCTCGTCCACGTCGAACGTCGGCTGGTGGATGTCGTGCGACACCACCGTGCCCGGCACCCGGGTGCCGAGCCGGGCCAGCGAGCCCGGGATGGACTCCAGGTACCAGGCGAAATCCTCGCCGCCCAGGCTCTGCGGGGTCTGCACCACCGAACCCGCGCCGAGCACGTCGAGCGCCGCGGCGGAGATCATGGCCGAGCTGGCCTGGTCGTTGACCGTGGGCGGCACGTAACGCTGGTAGCTGAGCTCCGCGTTCACCCCGTACGCCGCGGCCACCGAGTCGATCAGCCCCTTGAGCAGGTCGGGCGCGGTGTGCCAGGCCTCGTCGTCGAGGCAGCGGACGGTGCCCTCGGCCACGCCGCCGTCGGGGATGGCGTTGGCCACGGTGCCCGCGCTGACCCGGCCCCAGACCAGGCTGAGGCTGGACCGGGGGTCGACCCGCCGGGACAGCGCAGCGGGGACCTCGGTGAGGATCTTGCCCAGCGCGTAGACCAGGTCCGCGGTCAGGTGCGGCCGGGCGGTGTGCCCGCCGGGCCCGGACACGCGCACCTCGATCTTGTCGCAGGCCGCGGTGATAGCGCCCGAGCGCACGCCGAGCTGGCCCGCGTCGAGCCTGGGGTCGCAGTGCAGCGCGAAGATCCGGCCGACCGACGCGATGCCGCCAGCCGCGAGTACGTCGAGCGCGCCGCCGGCCGCCTCCTCGGCGGGCTGGAAGATGAGCCTGATCCGCCCGGGCAGCACGCCCGCGGCGGCCTGCTCGGCCAGGAACAGGCCGGCCCCGAGCAGCACGGTGGTGTGCACGTCATGGCCGCAGGCGTGGCAGACGTTCGGCACGGTGGAGCGGTAGGGGACGTCCTTGTCGTCCGCCATCGGCAGCGCGTCCAGGTCGGCCCGCAG
>Ga0335078_10006080_pt1 | contig 17897 bp, 9 predicted proteins | sample Lox_Sample_32_FD_206711 | JGI IMG/M metagenome (GOLD analysis project Ga0335078, IMG submission 206711) | Soil microbial communities from Loxahatchee National Wildlife Refuge, Florida, United States - Lox_Sample_3.2 | ecosystem: Environmental > Terrestrial > Soil > Wetlands | place: USA: Florida... | reverse complement strand
CATCTTTATTTCTCGCCTGCGAACACTGCGCTGATCCAAACGTTTAACGTGCTGGGGTTGAAGAGCCTGCGCATAGGGGGCAATGCCGCGGACCTCGGGCCAATTCCTTCTCAATCCGATGTGACAAATTTGTTCGGCTTCGCCGAGTCGGCGGGGGTAGACGTCTTCTATACCCTGAAGCTGAAGGATTCCGATGCCGCCGCCAACGCTCCGATTGCGGACTTTATCGCGGCAAATTATGGCTCCCTTCTTACGTGTTTTGTCGTGGGCAACGAGCCGAACTTCTACGTAAAGAGTTTCGGCGACTACGAAACCGACGTGAACAAGTACATGGCAGCCATCCACGAAGGGAAGTTCTGCGGCGCCGACGCCGAGGACGGCGGCTCATATGCGGCTCATTTTGCCGCTGCTTATGACCATTCGCCGAGAGTGGCTTTGGCGACTCAGCACCACTATCTCGGCAGCGGCCCCAGCAACGAGGGGTCAAAAGGACGCGACGTATTGCTCTCGGCGAGCGATCTCGAGAATTACGCGAACCTCCTGAAGGGCCTCGAGCCTGCCATCGGAAAAGACGGATTAACGTTCCGCATTACCGAGACGAACAGCTTCTCGCGCGCCGGCGGTTCAGGATCGAGCAACAGTTTTGCGTCGGCTCTGTGGGGACTCGACTACCTCCATTGGTGGGCTTCCCACGGCGCAGTGGGGCTGAACTTCCATACTGGCGATGTCGTGACGGTTGGGGGAGGCACGGTGCTGCCCGCATTGTATGCCGTCTTCACCACTGCGCAGGGCGGCTATTTTGTCCATCCCTTGGGATACGCGGTCAAAGCTTTCGATGTGGGCGGCCATGGCACGGCGATTCCGGTGAGCCTGTCGAATCCCGACGGCGTGAACCTGACCGCTTATGGAGTTTTGGGGACGAATGCGCTCTATCTGACGGTTATTAACAAAGAGCACGACTCGGGAGCCAAAACCGCCAAGGTGACTTTTAGCGGCGTGTCCGCTTACAAGACCGGTGCTGCGATGTTTTTGAGCGCGCCCGGCAACGATGTTGCCGCAACTGCAGGAATCACTCTCGGCGGGTCGGAAATTGCCAATAACGGAACTTGGACAGGGATGTTTTCTTCCTTAGCCGCTCCAACCGGCGGACGGTTTGAGCTGGAAGTTCCGCCTGCCACGGCCGTCGTCGTGCGCCTGGAATAACAGCGCTCATTCACAATCGCGGCCAGACCGGCTCGGTCTGGTATATGGGCCTGGAGCGTCTTGGTTGCGCTGGTAACGACGGCCACGCTCCAGCCTCGCTCCTGCTTTGGTCTATCGGTACGGCTAAAGCCGTGCCCTCGTTACAAGACCTGAACCGGAATACAGCAACCAGCATTCTACCCTAGAGCATAGGTAACACATCGAACTGCGTCCTAAAGTCACCGCTGAACCAAAGTACATTTGTGCGAAGCGAACAGCATCGGGCCACATCGCGGAAGACTGTCTGTTGATTACGATCATCGGAGACAAATGTGTCGCACAATGGGAGGTACGCTGCGCCTAGAAGATCGATAGCTCCGGCCTGCCACTCACTTAGCGGTTCTGCGTTACGCCGAGCATGCCTGACGAAATACGAGCAGATTAGGGCCTCGATTGGAGGAAACGCTTCTGCGAACCTCGCGGCATAAGACAAATCCACTTCATACCGGAGAATATTGCGACAGTAGCGACGGACAGTATTTCGAAAGATGCCTTTCGACCGGGCAAACGCAACTTGCTCGTCCAGCGTTTTTACATCGTTCGTTCCTGATTTGACCAAAGTCTTGAAAAGCGGCTTCAGGGGCCCAAACCAATCTTCCGCGCCGCCTAGCTTCCGACTTGGACCAGTATGGTAGACCTTCGCCAGATCGTCATTCAACAGACTCCAGACTGTGGCTTTTTCGATCTCATGTCTCGTTTCCAGAAGGATCTCCCAATCAATAAGGCCAACCTCCCGGTAAATTAATACTCCCGCCGTTATGAGATCCCGCGGAGGAAGGATGATTCTTCCAGGGCAGCGAGCGAGTTCACGGCAGGCCGCCAATATGCGACCGCGCTCTTCTTGGCATGTCGTCAAGGCGATTTCGTCGAATACACATCGGGGAATCCAATGCGCGTGTTTAGTGCGCATCGTTGCTATCAGGTTTCGCCAGTCATCAAGCTTGGACAGGCTGCTAATTGCCGAGGTGTCCCACACTGCAACTTGCATAGGTTGGCTCCCGCCCGCCCGAAAAGTTCGGCGCTGCAAATCACCTTCATCAGCGCCGGCATCACCCTTGGGCCGTTTGGTTCCGTGTCCCGGCAGCGCGACTTGGACCCGGCTGAGCTTCCGTTGGCGGGCCTCTCCCTCCCGCGGGCTCTCGCCTCAAGGGGCCTCTGCTCCCGATTCCCTCCATGCTGGAGGCGCGGACTCCATCCGGGGGCTATTTTGTTTGCATTCCAGTGGCAACTGCGCTCGAATTTTCGCAGCTACGCTCACCTTAAGCGCGTTCGCCGAATCGCATCCACCAGAGCCGGCGCCAAGTCTTAGGGCGCCTCGCATGTGCGCCCCTGCGCTGATTTTTCTCTCGCGTGTGCGCCTATCGCTTGACGATTTTTGCCAGACGGGCGTCATTCCAAAGCGGTGAGAATTCCTGGTCGGCGTACACCTTTTTAAGGTCGGGGAACTTATCATCCTTGGCGCGGCGCAGGTAATCGAGGGCGCCGTCCAAGTTGCCGCGCTTGACGTATGCCTTTGCGATCAGGTACTCGACGCGGGCGCGCTGCTCCGGGGTCTTGACTTGCGCCACCACGCCGCCTTCGTTCTCTTGAAGAATATCTGGATCAAGCTCAAGGGCCCTCGAGTACTCGGTCATCGCCCGGTCAATCTGGCTCAATCCTACCCACGCCTCAGCGAGATTGAGATGGGCGGACGCGTTCGATTCATCGAGCGCCAAGGCACGCTTCAAGTAGTTCGCTGCCTGCTTATAGTTTTTTTGCAGCAGCGCCAGAGCGCCGAGGTTATTCAGAGCGGGGGAGTCGTTCGGATCGTACTTGACGGCTAGGCCAAAGTATTTTCGCGCCGCCCCTTTGTCGTTCAGCTTCAATTCGGCAATCCCAATTTTGTTGCATAGGGTGGCATTTTTGGGGTCGAGATGCAGAGCCTTCTGGTACTCCGCGGCGGCCAACCCGTAGTTATTGTCAATACGCGCCCGATCGCCCTTCAGCTCGGCGGTTTGCGAGGTAGCTGGTTGGTCCGCACCGCCGGAGCCGGGGGCAGGATGGGGCTTCGCGTAGGACGTTGAGGAAATCGCGATCATTGTGAGTGCTAGAACTTCCAAGCGCATTGACATGGAGTACCTTTGCTTTCTGCGGAACTTCCGCGTGAAACGGTGGCGGATTGGCCGCCTCGACAAATCTGCGGCGACAACGAGTCCAGTAGAGACCCGATTCTCGCGGCCTACAACGCTATACCTGCTACCGGCATGTTTTGCCCGGGGTTAACTTTGTTTTGAGAGTAAGTAATTCCTTATACCGCAATAACTTACAACGCAAAACAATCCGGTCTGGATGAGTCTCTCAGGTGGCAACGGAGGGGGTTACCTACCGTTACATGCATCCCGATGACCGCTACCTACACCGTTAAAGGCGCGAACTGCACTCGGCTGGCGCTAAGATGGAAATCGCCAGGACCAGTTGTTGGCAATGAGAGCAAGACAAGATGGCTATCAGAGGCTCCGATTCAATTGACCTTGAGGAGCAGCAGGGGGAACTGAAGGCAGTGCTTGAATCCGCGGAGTTCAGGCGCGCTCCGCGGCTTGCGGCCCTATTGTCGTACCTCTGCGAACGTCTCTTTGCCGGGGACATGAGCCAAATCAAGGAGTACTCCATCGGAGTAGAAGTCTTTCACCGCGGAACCTCCTTCGATCAGGATTCGGATTCGATCGTGCGCGTGGAGGCGAATCGCCTTCGCAAGCGCCTGGCCGAATACTATTCCGGCGACGGCTCGACGCATCGCGTCCATATTTCCATTCCAGTAGGACAGTATGTGCCGAAGTTTGAACTCAACGGTGCGCAAGCGAGCGAGAGCGCATCCGGTAACGGGAGACCGCGTTCCGCGAGTCGCGGTGAGGGCCAGGATCGGCGGCTTCATCCGTGGCCGCGCTGGGCGGGCGCGGCGCTGCGAAAGTGGTGGTATGTTGCGCTGCCGGTTCTGGCAATTCTGATCTTTGCTTACGTGTGGCGCATTTCCCGGCAGCGAGACACGCGACCGGCGGCGACAGCGGAATCGAGCAGCGTCCCAGCCGAGCCAATCGGCCCCCAGTTTGGCCTGCCCGTCGGACAGGAGATCCGAATCCTTGCCGGCGCGAAGCGAAGCTTCGTAGACCACGCGGGCAAGCTATGGAACCCGGACGTCTGGTTTTCCGGGGGAACGGACGTAATGATCGGCGAGATGCACATCTGGCGTACACAGGAACAGAACCTCTTCCGCAGCGCGCGCCAAGGCCAGTTCCGCTACGACATTCCTCTGAAGAAAGGCGTTTATGAACTGCGCCTGCACTTTGCCGAAACAGTCTTTGGACCGGAGCCCCCGGGAACCGGCGGGGAGGGCAGCCGCATTATGACCGTGCGGGCCAACGGCAAACCCATCCTGTCGGGGTTCGATATTGTGGCCGACGCCGGCGCCAGCCGCACCGCAGACGTAAAGGTCTTCCCCGACATAGAGCCCGCCGCGGATGGAAAGCTGCATCTTGAATTCCTCGGCAACAATGCCGCGCCGGCGCTTCTCTCGGCAATCGAGATTCTGCCTGGGATCCGAGGTCGCGTTCTACCTATACGCGTGCTGCCGCGTCAGACGCCCTATTATTCGAACGATAGCCGCTGGTGGAGCCCTGACGACTACTTCGAAGGCGGACGCTTGGCCTCCTACAACACAGTTGTGAAGGGAACCGACGATCCGGAGCTTTATGAAACCGATCGGTGGGGTAATTTTTCTTATGCAATTCCGGCTGCACCGGGTAAATATGCCCTGACGCTCTATTTCGCGGTCCGCCATGATGGCGGCGATCAATCGCCGGCGGCGGCTGGGGACGACGAGTCTTCCTCTCTCCGCGTCTTTAATGTGTTCTGCAATGGCAAGGCTCTCCTGCAAAACTTCAATCCGGCGAAGGAATCGCGGCAAAACGACGTTATCATTCGAAGATTCGAAGACCTGGAACCCAATGCACAAGGAAAACTGCTTTTGAGCTTTGTTCCGCTGGAGGGTTACGCTGCGGTTAGCGGAATCGAAGTACTTCCGCAATGACTTCGTGACAGCTCGATGTGGGAAAGAGCTGTAAACGCGCCTTGCAGTGCTTTGCGATTCCCACGACGAAGGGCGAAGCTGTTTTCCAATTCGATGGTGCATATGACGAGCGGTTGCGTGATGTGGGTTCTGGCGATTTGAGCGGTTTTGGCGGTGCTTGAATCGGCAACTTACGCATTTCGAGGACCGGATGAGGTTCGAATTCTTTTCGGTATCATATATAAGTGTTTTAGAATAAACAACTTAAATCGCATCAGGATCTTTTGTGCGCAAAATTGCCCATGCTGCTTCTTCGCGGCATAAAGGAAGTGCAATCAAAAGACTGTTCCGTCAGGACTTGCGATAGCCTGGCAGTCCGCAGGGGAAAGCGGTTGGCACGCGCCGCGAACTCCGTGCCGCACGAGCACCCACGCTTTCCACATCTGCCCCTCGTTTCGCTTCCGCAACTCCCATGCGACAATGGAGGAAACAGCGATGACCCGCGCCGCCTCTGCTGTCGTTCCCGAGCCAACCACCGTAACCCCGCAGCTGCTGGCCCAGCACAGCATCACAGCGGAGGAGTACGAACGCGTTCTCAGCGCCCTCGGCCGGACACCTTCAATTACCGAGCTAGGCATTTACAGCGTGATGTGGAGCGAGCACTGCTCGTATAAGTCGAGCCGCGTGCACCTTAAGCGCCTGCCGACGAAGAGCGACCGCGTGGTGCAGGGGCCCGGCGAAAATGCCGGCATTATCGATGTCGGCGATGGCTGGGCCTGCGCCTTCAAAATCGAGAGCCACAACCACCCTAGTTACATTGAGCCGTACCAGGGCGCGGCCACCGGCGTGGGCGGCATCCTGCGCGACATCTTCACCATGGGTGCGCGGCCGCTGGCCGTAATGGACTCGTTGCGCTTTGGGCCGATCTCCCGCGAGGTAGACCCCATCCTTTCCGCGATTTCTCGAAGAGAAGATGCAGAAACGGTGGGAAGCGATGAACGCGCCCAACTGATCCGCAAGAATCACTCCATCGTGGAAGGCATTGTCAGCGGGATCGCCGGCTACGGCAACTGCTTTGGCGTGCCCAATCTCGGCGGCGAAACCAAATTCGAGCCCTGTTACAGTGGCAATCCGCTGGTCAACGCCTTCGCGCTTGGACTCGTGCGGAAGGACGAGATCTTTTACGCGAAGGCGAGCGGCGCCGGCAATCCGGTGATTTACGTCGGAGCCAAAACCGGGCGCGACGGAATCCACGGCGCGACCATGGCCAGCGAAGAGTTCAAAGAGGGATCCGAGCAGAAGCGCCCTAATGTGCAGGTCGGCGACCCGTTTATGGAGAAGCTGCTGCTCGAAGCTTGCCTTGAAGCCATGCAGACCGGGGCCATTGTGGGCATTCAAGACATGGGAGCGGCCGGCCTCACCTGCTCCACATGCGAGATGGGCGCGCGCGGCGGCGTGGGCCTCGACGTCGAACTCGATCTCGTACCGCAGCGCGAAACCGGCATGAGCGCCTATGAGATCATGCTCTCGGAGAGCCAGGAGCGCATGTTGCTCGTCGCCGAGAAAGGCCGCGAAGACGAGGTGCTGCGCGTCTTTGCGAAGTGGGGACTTGACGCCGTAATCGTCGGCGCGGTCCAGCCCGAACCTCGTCTACGCATCCGCCACCATGGCAAACTTGTCGCCGACATTCCCAATCAGTCGCTCACCGACGATGCGCCGCTCTATCATCGGCCGGTTGGCACATGGAAGACTCCAGAGCCGCTCGATCCGCCTGCAGAAGTACTCGCCGAATTCGCAAAAGATCGCGGCTATTTGGCGGATCTCAAAAAACTTCTCGCTTCCTCGAACATCTGCTCCAAGCGCTGGATTCATGAGCAGTACGACTCGATGGTGCAGACGAATACCGTGCAGGGACCGGGCGGTGAAGCCGGCGTGATGCGCATCAAGGCTACTGGAACTCCAGGCCACGAGCGCGGCCTCGCCATGGCGCTCGACGGCAACGGACGATGGTGCTGGCTCAATCCAAAGCTCGGCGCGATGCATGCCGTAGCTGAGTGCGCGCGCAAAGTCGCTTGCACCGGCGCAACGCCCGTCGCCGCCACCAATTGCCTCAACTTCGGCAATCCCGAAAAACCCGAAATCATGGCGCAGCTTTCTGCCGCCATCGACGGCATCGCCGAGGCCTGCTCCGCGCTCGGCACGCCCATCACCGGCGGCAACGTGTCGCTTTACAACGAGACTAAAGGCGAAGGCATTTATCCGACTCCGGTTCTGGGCATCGTCGGCATTCTGGAGGACGCGACGAAGGCGGTGCCCGCGGGCTTTCAACGCGAGAAAGACGCCATCGTACTCCTGTGGCCGATCCCGCGCGGCGAAGAGCCCGACCCAAAGCTTAAGGTTCCGCTCAACCCTCCGCCCATCAGCCAAATTCCGCTTCCCGCGCTCGAACGCGAGCCCGGTGTGCACGAAGAGGCCGACGCGAGCGAAGCCGAAACTGCAGCAAATCTCACCGCCTTCGGCTCTTCTGAATTCGCCAAGGTCGTCCTGGGGTCAACCTGGGGAACGCCTCCTCCGCTCGATCTCGCTGCCGAGGCCGGCCTGCACAACCTTCTGGCTGTGCTGGCGTGGCGCAAGCTGATCCACTCGGCGCGCGACATCTCCGACGGCGGCATTGCTGTTGCGCTCGCGCAGGCCGCCTTCGTCAAAGGCATTGGCGCCATGGTCGAGCAGGATGAATCGCTTCTTGCCCAACCGCTTTTCGGCCTTTTTGCCGAGCCCGCTTCCACTGTCATCGTAACTGCCGACCACGCCAATCTTGCCGAGATCGATGCCATGGCCAACCAGTACAACTTCTTCTCGGCGCGTATCGGCACTACGGGCGGCAACCGGCTTGAAATCCTGGTCGACGGCGAGACCTTCATCTCCGCGCCACTCGACGAACTTCGCACGCTCTGGGCATCTGCTCTCGAAGCCGCTCTGCATGATAAGGTTCTCGCATGACGCGCCGCCGTTATGAGGGCATCACCGATGAGTCCGCGTCTTGGCGCGCAATTTCCAACGCTTGTCATCCTGCGCGAAGCGCTGCGGCGCAGCCGCGGCGCGTAGTCGAGGGATATGTGGTTTCATCTCTAGTCCCTAGTCCCTATGTCCCTCAGTCCCCGCAATTTGTTGCCAGCGGCGACAAATTGCGCGAGGAATGCGGCGTCGTCGCCATCTACAACCATCCCAACGCCGCGCGCGAAGCCTACCTCAGCCTTTACGCACTGCAGCATCGTGGGCAGGAATCGGCCGGAATCGCCACGGCCGACGGCCACCATCTTGCCAACATCAAAGGCATGGGCCTGGTTTCGGAGATCTTCACCGACGACGTGCTCGCCAAGTTACCCGGGCACATGGCCATCGGCCACACGCGCTACTCTACCACCGGCGACTCGGCGCTGCTCAATGCGCAACCCATCCGCGTCGAATCCACCAAGGGTCTCATTGCCATCGCGCACAACGGCAACTTGGTGAATCTCGGCAACGTGCGCGCCCGCCTCGAACGCGATGGCGCATACTTCCAAACTACCTCGGACTCCGAGATAATCGTCCAGCTCATCGCTCACTCCGACGCCTGCTGCTCTCTTGTTGACGCCATTGCCGATTCACTCTCGCAGGTCGAAGGCGCCTTTTCGATCGTCATGATGACGCGCGACCGCATCTTTGCCGCGCGCGATCCGCGCGGCTTCCGCCCACTCTCGATGGGCCGCATGAAGAATCCCGACGGCGCCGACACCATCGTGTTTGCGTCGGAAACGTGCGCTTTCGATCTGCTCCGCGCCGAGTTCGTCCGCGACATCCTCCCCGGCGAGCTGGTGATGGTTTCGGAAGATGGCGTCACCAGTCGCCAATACGCGAGCGGCGTCCCACAATCGAGCTGCATCTTTGAGCATGTGTATTTTGCACGGCCTGACTCGCGCATCTTTGGCCGCTGGGTCCAGGAGTCGCGCGACCAGATGGGCCGGCAACTGGCGCGCGAGTCCGGCGTGCCGGCCGATGTGGTGGTGCCCGTGCCCGACTCCGGGGTTACCGCCGCGCTCGGATACGCTGAAGAGTCCGGCATCCCCTTCCGCCTCGGCCTCATCCGCAACCATTACGTGGGCCGCACGTTTATCGAGCCCGAGCAGCGTGTGCGCGATTTCGGTGTCCGGCTCAAGCTCAACCCCGTGCGCAATCTGCTGGCCGGCAAGCGCGTCGTCCTCATTGACGATTCGATCATCCGCGGCACGACGAGCCGCAAAATTGTCCGCATGGTGCGCGGCGCCGGCGCCACGGAAGTGCATCTCCGCATCAGTTGCCCGCCGACCATCTCGCCCTGTTTCTACGGCGTCGACACGCCCAGCAAACGGGAGCTTATCGCAGCCAATCACTCCATCGAAGAGATGCGCCAATTTATCGAGGCCGACTCGCTGGCTTATTTGTCGCTCGACGGCCTGCTCCAGTCTGTGCGCGACGAGAAGAACGTGGGCTACTGTACCGCGTGTTATACCGGCAACTATCCCACGCAGTGGGTCGACGTAGAAGAGATCCTTCCCGCAGCCGCCGCAGTATAGCTGTCCGCTTTCCCACCACCTGGATGCGAAGGCCTACCACAATGGCGCCACGGGAGCCTCTTGATACACGGCTGCCGGCGCGCTTTTGATTGCCGCAAGGTACGGCTTCACCGAGGGATCGTAAACGACGGTAATCGTTCCGTCCCGGCCAGGAGATCCGTCGCTTCCCGACATGCCATCGTGCCCATCTGAACCGCTACTGCCGCTCGAGCCGCTCGGGCAGCCACTTCCGCCCGATCCGCCGGCCCCGCCCCTACCGCCTTTTCCACCGCTGCCACCTCTGCCTCCTGCACCTCCATGGGCCGAAATGGTTAGCGAACCGCCTTGCGGGTCAACCAGGAAATGCCGGTCCTTTCGGCTCGGCGCGCTGACAACGGCCTGCAACAGCGGGTGATCTCCCGATCGTAGTGTGATCATGACTGTGACGGGAGGCGCATCGCCGCCGTTGCCGCCGTTGCCGCCATTGCCCCCGTCGGTGCCGTTACTGCCGTCGCCTCCATTTCCCCCGGCTGAATTGTTGTCTGGATCGCACGATCCCGACGAGCCACTGGATCCCGATAGGCCATCGGTTCCATTCATTCCGTCCGTTCCAGATGATCCATTGGCTCCGTTGAAATTGGCCACAAATGGATAATCGTAGCGCACCGGGACCGTCAGCGATGCGTGGAGCTCCGGATGGCTTGGTACAGAGATCTCCACCTGCCCGATCTTGCCGTCGCTCTTGCGCGGATCGTGGGCCAGGCTCAGCACGCCTTTTTTGTTTACCGTTACCAGGCTCGGCGTCACCGTCAGGTCGGACCAGAGAATCTTGCCCTTGCCGATTCCCTCAGTCACCCACACTTTGCCGGTCGAGTCGGTGAAGTTCACCACCAGGGGCGAAGTCTGCCCCGGCGCGATTGCCGGTCCGTTTGGCAGGCTCGCCTCAATTGTCGTAACAGGCAGCTTGTCCAGATGCACTCTCATTCCCAACTTCACCCTGACGGCGGTGCATCCCGTCAGTCCCACCGCAACCGCCAAGCCCCACGCCGCAGTGCTGGTACACCGCCGTAACCACAACCTTTGTCCGTTCATCGTTGCTCTCCGTTCGAGCACACAACGTGCTCCTCGCCGATTTCAGGCGAAAGACAACTTGCGACCGCGCTTCAGGCACGACCCACAGATCATCGCAAACCGCGGCCGTACCGCTTCTCCTAATCTGTAGAGGTGAATCTTACTCTTACGATGCAAAGGCCCGCATTGGAGTTGCCGAACGCCGAAGAGAATCTTGAGCGGGTTCTTCCGGCGCTTTTCAACTCAGCGCGAGCGAGGGGTCGGCGCTCAAGTCCGGCGAGGCAAATTCCTGTTTAAGAAAGCGCGGCCATGCGGCGGCAGCGATCATGGCGGCATTGTCGGTGGAGAGAGCCAGCGTCGGGAACGAAATCGACGCGCCGTGCGCCGCCGCCTCTTGCGTCAACCGCTCGCGCAGTTCGCGATTGGCAGCCACGCCTCCGGTCACCAGGACACGCCGCGCGCCTAGCAACTCAGCCGCGGCGAAGGTCTTTTTCATCAGGTCGCCGATCACCGCGTGCTGAAAACTGGCGATCAGGTCCAGCGTCGGTTGCGGACAGAGCGCGAGAGCCTCCTCGCGCGTCTGCGGCGGCCGAAAATGCGCGAGCACTTGGCTCACGCGCGCTCTGGCTTCGGCGCGCATTCCGTTGAGCTCCACGTAACGCAGCACCGCGGTCTTGATTCCTGAAAAAGAAAACAGAAAACGCGGATCGAGGTGCGCGATCGGCGTAGTCTTCGCTGCCTTGGTGCGCGGCGGCTTACCGCCGAGGTGGACCTTTGGTTTGATTCGCGCAAAGGAAAACGGTACGGCACGCGGATTGCCGAATTTGGCGAGCGCGTCGATCCACGGGCCGCCGGGATAGCCGAGGCCCAGCAGCTTTGCAACCTTGTCGAATGCCTCGCCGGCGGCATCGTCCACCGTGCGGCCCACGAGCGCATAACTCCAGGTGCCGTTCATCGGCCGGGCAAGATAAAGGTGAGTGTGACCGCCGGAAACGACCAGCGCCAGCGCGGATTCGTTCCCAACTTCACGGTTGTCTCCCTGAGCGGAGTCGAAGGATCTGCGGTTGTTCCTCCGCGTAGTGTATCCTCCCGCATCGTCCGGAATTGAAGAAGCTGCTTCATCCGTCACCGCATTGGCGCGATGCTCCTCCCTTTCGTTCAACAGTACCGCGTGGATGTGTCCTTCAAGATGGTTCACGGCAATCAGAGGAAGACGATTCGCAAAGGCGAGGGCCTTGGCGTACGTAATTCCAACCAGAAGCGCTCCGGCAAGCCCCGGGCCGGAAGTGACAGCAATGGCGTCCAGGTCGGCGAGCGTTACATGCGCCTCGGCAAGCGCGGCACGAACTACGGGAACAATCGCGCGGAGGTGCTCGCGGCTGGCCAGCTCGGGCACCACGCCGCCATAGCGCGCGTGCGTCGCAATCTGTGAGGCGACGACCGAAGAAACTGTGCGCGCGCCGCTCTCCACAATCGCCGCGGCGGTTTCGTCACAGGAGGTTTCAATGCCGAGGATGAGACCTGAACTGGGCATAATCTCAGTGTATTTCGGAAGCGCGGGCGAAGCTCGTCGCTTCGCCTATGCAGGCCGTTGGGGTGAGAATAGAAGCATCGACCATGGCTGGAAAACAGAAATTCGCCGCCGCGATGGGGATTATCGAGATGCTCCACTCCCGCAGCTACGAGGCGTATCTGGCCGGCGGCTGCGTGCGCGATCTGCTGCTAGGGCGCGAGCCTGCCGACTACGACGTGGCAACCAACGCGACGCCTGACGTGGTGTTGGAAATGTTTCCGCGAACCTTTGCCGTGGGCGCGCATTTTGGAGTCGTACTTGTTGCGCCGGACGAGGAAAACGCGGGCTTCATCACGGAAGTTGCGACCTTCCGCTCCGACCTGGCTTACTCTGACGGCCGCCATCCCGCTGGCGTGCGCTACACCAAGACTGCCGCGGAGGACGTCAAACGGCGTGACTTCACGATCAACGGCCTTCTCCTCGATCCACTGCGCCTACTGTGCGGCGGCAGAATCTTGGACGAGTGTATTGGCAATTCAAAAATTCTACGCGACGCAGTCCTCGATTTTGTCGGCGGTCTCGCCGACCTCGATGCCGGCATCGTTCGCGCCATCGGCCGTCCGGAATTGCGCTTTGAAGAAGACCACCTACGCATGTTGCGCGGGGTGCGCTTTGCTGCGCGGTTCGGTTTCGAACTGGAGCCGGAGACGCGACGCGCCATTCAGTCGCTGGCCTCGCGCACTCACGCCGTGAGCCGCGAGCGCGTGCGCGACGAGCTGACAAAGATGCTGACCGAGGGCCAGGCGCGCCGCGCCTTCGAATTACTTGACGCTACGGGGCTGCTTGCCGAGGTGCTGCCGGAGATCGCGCGAATGAAGGGCGTGGAACAACCGCCGCAGTTTCATCCCGAGGGCGACGTGTGGATTCACACCCTGATGCTGCTCGAGCAGTTGCCGCCCGGATGCAGCATGACGCTGGCATGGGGCGCTCTGCTGCACGATGTGGGCAAGCCGCCCACATTCCGCCGCGCTCCCGATCGCATCCGGTTCGACGGGCACGTGGATGTCGGCGTGGCCATGGGTGCGGAAATTTGCCGGCGTTTCCGCTTTTCGAACGAAGAAACGCGGCAGGTCGTTGCGCTCATCGAAAACCACATGCGATTCATGGATGCGCAACGCATGAAAGCCTCGACCCTCAAACGCTTTTTTCGCCTGGAGCGTTTCGAGGAGCACCTGGCGCTGCATCGCATGGACTGCCTGGCAGCAAGCGGCAACCTGGAACACTGGGAGTTTGTGCGCGCACGATTTTCCTCGATGCCGGAGGAAGCGATGAAGCCGAAGCCATTGATCACGGGCAGAGAACTGATCGCCGCAGGCTACACGCCGGGCGCGCAATTCCGCGAGATGCTGAGCGCCGCCGAAGACGCGCAATTGGAGGGCACGATTGCCACGGCGGACGAAGCGTTGCAATTGGTGCGGGAGCGATTTCCTATCTGAGCGAAATAGTTGCCGGCGAAGACTGCGCCGCGCTCAACGCTACGACGGCAAATACAATCATGAGTGTCTTCCGGACAACTACCTGACGCCGCGATAAATCTCCGATCCGGCCAGCAGATACGCGCCCACGCCATATACGTAGCTCGTCGTCTCGGTGAACGTTCCCGGCGCAGCGCCTACTGGCTGAATCGAACCCAGCCGCCCATCGGCATAAACGTGCGTCAGCATTCCCGCCCACGCCTTTTCAACCGCCGGCCGATACGTCGCGCGGTCGAGAATCTTCTCGTTGACGCCGTATGCCAGCGCATAGGTAATAAACGCGCTGCCTGAAACCTCCGGCAGAGGATAGGCATCGGCATCGAGCAGTCCGGGCCGCCAAAGTCCGTCTTTGCCTTGGATCGAAAGCATCTCCGCCGCCATCTCTTTGAGCAGCGTCGCATATTTCGTGCGCAGCGGAGAATCCGCAGGCAGCTCCTTGAGCACGCGCACAATTCCGCCCATCACCCAGCCGTTGCCGCGCGACCAGAACAGCGGTTCGCCGTTCTGCTCCTTCTTGTCCAGATAGCTCGCGTCGCGGAAGTAGAGATGCTTCGTGCGGTCGTAGAGCAGCGCCGTCGTGATGTCCCACTGGCGATCCATGAAATCGAGATACTTCTTGTCGCCGGTCGCAGCCGCTATATCGGCATACACAGGCGGCGCCATGAAGAGCGCATCGCACCACCACCACAGCGGGCGTTTGGGGTCGGCCGGGGCCGGCGCGGCCATTTGCGTGTCGAGCCGCGCGCGCAGGGCGCCGATCATCTTCGGATCTTTGTGCAGGAAATACTGCTCCATGTACATCTGGCCCACGGCCAGATCGTCGGCGCTCATGGTGCGCGGGCCTGGCTGCCATTTAAGCTGCTCGGCAATATCGAGCATCGCCTGGCGGTATTTGTCGCCTGCCACTTTCTCGGGCACGGCGATGAATCCCGCATAGAGCGCCGCCCAGGTCCAATCCACCTGCGCCGTGGGCGCCATGCGGCTCAGTTGCCAGTCGGCTACCAGCTTCATCGCCTTCTTGAGGTCGCGTCTGTCGAGCTTGGGCGAGAGGTTCTGCGCCAGCGGCCCCGGTGTGGTCAGCGTGTCGCCTGGAGTCCAGACCGGCGCTTTTTGCTCCTGTGCGTTGGCCGCTACAGCGAATGAGAGCAAAAGAAACAGAGCAGCAAGAACCACGACGATGTGGAAATGGACCTGGTTCGTACGACGGCGATCAGAACAGGCTTCCATGAATAGACTCCCAAAACTTCGAAACGAGTTCCGAATTATTGTAGGATGCCGGGGTTGGCACGGTCATGCGATGAATGCGCGCAGGAAGTTACTAGAACCGCATCCGCAGCCCGATCTGAATCTGCCGCTCGCGATAGAAATCGATCGCGTTGATATTGAGCGGCTGGCCGAAGGCACTGGTACCGGGCTTTGCGCCGGTAAGGAAATTGAGAGTGGGAGGTTCGCCTGAAGAGCCGCTGTTTTCAATGTAGTACCCGGTGGTCTCAATTTCAGTCACGTTTTGGTGGTTGAAGAGATTGAAGCTCTCAGCCAGAATCTCCAACTGCCGCATCTCGCCGAAATCGAATTTCTTGCCCAGGCGCAGATTGGCCTTCCACGTATTGGGATAGCGAAAGGTGTTACGGCCAATGTCGTAGGTCGTGCCGTTGTTGCCCACGCCATACACGCGGCTGTCGCCGTCCGAGCCATTGATGCCGGGTCGCAAACCCACAATGGTTCCGTTGGTGATGATGGGTGTATTCAAGCCCGACGGCGTTGTACAGGGAGTTGGGTCGGCACTTATAAAGCACTCGGGCAGCGGACCGGTGACGCGCATCGTGTAGGGCAGGCCGCTGCGGAATTGCCCAATGCCGGAGACCATCCAGCCGTTGCCCAGCTTTCCGGCTAGGTTGTGCAGCTTCCATGGCGCTTCATAGATCGCCATCACGGCGGCCGAGTGACGCACGTCGAGGTTGCTGGTTCCGTATTCCTGTCCGTAGTACAGGCTCGACCTGTCGAAGTCGCTCGGGTCCAGCGGGCTCTCGTTCGGATTCCAGTCCATTGCGTGGGCATATGTGTAGTGCGCGTGAAAACTCAGGCCGCGGCGGCCATAGCGCGTGAGCTTGACCATAGCTCCCTCGTAGGTCGAATTGGCCTCGCTCGTGATTTGGTCGATCTCTTGATAGTCTGGATTGAGCCATCCACACTGGCCGCCGAGGCCCGACTTTGAGCCGCTGGGACAAAGTGCGAAGGGCCAGGAAGCGTAGAAGGGAACCGTGATCTGCTTAGCCTTAATAGGGCCAAGGCCGAGGTTGCCGCACCGGCCGCCGGAGTTGCCGGACTGGCCGTTGCTGTTTGCGCCCGGGGGAGCGGGGTTAACTTCATCACACACGTCGTAAGTGATGGTCTCCGGATTGACGGCGGGGTCGAAGTTGGTGTCGATGAAGACAGGCAAGCGGCGTCCCAGGCTCAGCATCGCGCCCGCCGTCAACTCCATGCCGCCCGGCACCTGCTGCTCCACAGACGCAAGCGCCTGGTGCACCTCGGGATTGCGGAAATTCGGCGCGAAGCCCACCACGCCCGGCTTAACCGCGCTCGCAGGCTGGCCTGCAAAAACGTAAGGAAACGGCGGCGCGCCGCCCGCGCAGTGCTGGCAATCGTCCTGTGGCCGCATGAAGAAGCTCAGGTCGCCCTTGAGCGAGCCGGTCTGCGTCAATGCCGTCTCGATGGCGGCGTTTTCCACGCGACCGTAATACATGCCATAGCCCAGGCGCAGCACCGGCCAGCGTTTTCCGCCGCCCACAGCAACACTCACGCGTGGGCCCCAGTTGTTTCCCAGATCCGGCTGTTTTTCCGTGAACGGCAGTTCCGGATTGTCGAGAGCGGCTATCGGCGGCGGCAATTGCTCGCGCTCCCAGCGCAGACCCCCAGAAAACACGGCGAATTTGCCTGCCTGCCATTGCGCGGTCGCATAACCCGCCCAGTCGTTTGTGCTTAGGTTCCAGTTGGTGGGGCCCATGGTTTGCGAGTAGTAGGAATAGCATGGCTGGCTGCCCCACGTGATATCGGTTGGTCCGCAATTGTGTGGGTCAGCCGGATCGAGCGCATCGGCGAATCCGAACTTCTCGAAAGCCAGCGCGTCGGAGATAAAATCCTCCACCTTCGAGTAAACGTAGGTTCCCGTCTGGTTGCGCAGGAAGCTGGTCGCGTCACTATTGTGGTCCAACTCGAATCCCGCCTTGACCAGCAACTTGCCGTGCACCCAGTCCAGCATCTCCTGCGCGTGATAGAGTCTTTCATCGGGATAGCTGCCCTGGCCGAACCGCGAAGGATTGCCGATGGTGAACCCATAGCGCGAATCCACAACAATCTGCGGCAACTGGCCCCAGAAGTTCCCGTTGAGAAGCGTTTGTTCAAAGCTCGACGGCGGAGGCGTCTCAGGCCGCGCGTTCAGGATCGCGCGCCCGGTCGAGCCCTGTGTCACAGCCAGCAAGTTCGGCGTGAGATACGCCTCCCACCGCGCTAGCAGCCATTGCTGGGCCGCGTGACTTGAGCCGAAGCTGTGGTTTCCGTAGTTTTCTGACGCGCGTGTCAGCCCACCGCCGGGCGAGTTCCAGTCGGCGCCGGTGCCTTCGATGGTAAAGCGGTGGCGCTCGGCGGCTTGCCAATCGATGCGGCCAAAACCGGCCCACTGCGCCGCAGTGCGCGGCGCGGGACCAAGCAGGCCGGCCAACTGTTCCAGCATCTGCGAATAAGCTGTCAGCCCTTCGACCACCGGATTGGGGCAGATCTTCCCCGGGTACTTAGGGTCCGTTAATCCCAGCCGTGCGCACAACACCTCAATCTGCGCATCCGAGGGTTGGGCGAAAAAGCCGGTTGTTGTTGGGGCGCATGGCGGAGTTCCGCAATCGGTTGGCGCCTGTAGGTAAGGATGTTTC
>Ga0335078_10006078_pt1 | contig 17902 bp, 17 predicted proteins | sample Lox_Sample_32_FD_206711 | JGI IMG/M metagenome (GOLD analysis project Ga0335078, IMG submission 206711) | Soil microbial communities from Loxahatchee National Wildlife Refuge, Florida, United States - Lox_Sample_3.2 | ecosystem: Environmental > Terrestrial > Soil > Wetlands | place: USA... | reverse complement strand
GGACCATGGCACGATTCGCACTGAACACCATCATCCTTACTAAACCTGGGTCCCAGCATGGATGCCGGTGCATCGTAGGCCGTCTGGTGGCATTCCAGGCATTCCTTCGCATCGGCGGCTTTTCCTTTTACTCCATGCGCCTCCGCGATTTTGTCGGCATCAGCTGTCTCAAGAACTTTCATCGCCTGCGAATGCTTGCTCGCCTGCCATTTCTGGAATTGCTCTCCATTCTTTTCCATCTTGTGACACATTGCGCAAACTTCCACACCGACGTATTGGTGCTTATTATCGGCAGCCATCGTAACGGCAGCAAATAAAACAACCACCAACGACGTTAGAACTAGTATCCTCATTTCATTACCTCCATTTTCGATTTGTACGCTTTGCATTTTCAGTTGGTTCACGAAATGAATCGTGAGTCTGTTTGATAATTCTAGTGGCTCTCTTGTTTCAGCCTAATCCGGCGCATGAATCGCAGACAGTGCGAGTGGGCATTTTGTCCAGTTCCGTCTTCCCGATAAATTTATAGCATCGCTCACAAAACCCGTAATTTTCATTTCTCAATCTGCCCAAAGCAAACTCAAGCTCCTTAAATTCGGTCTCGAGTTTTCTTGCAATCTCGCATCTATAATCGGGCTCAGCTTCACATCTCTTATGTTCCAGGTCGCAGACGCTGCAAACATACTCTTCTCCACTTTCAAGATCAACCAATTCATCCGGACGCATATACATCATTTGAAGCACGACGCTGATTCTATTGCCTACGAGCGTCTCGAAATGCTTTTTCATTCTCGAGCTGATCTTAGTGCTCATTGTCGCTGTCTTTTTCCGGCGTCCCCTCACTTCCGTTTTCAACGACGATTTCATTTGCCTTCTCTTCTTTTTCCCTAAGTCGTTCTAGTTCCAGCGGATGTTCTTCAATCATTTCTTCCTCGGTTATCGTGCCGAACAGCCAGGAAAGATTCATCGGATATACATCCGGATTAAAGATAACAAAATACAGATGCCAAACAATAATTGCCAATGAAGCCAGTATCGCCTCATAGTAATGGATTAAAGTCGCAGCATCAAGACCAAGTTTCGTAAATAAACCCAGCGAAAAATTATCAAACCAAAGAAGCAATCCCGTCGTAACCATGACCACGGTTCCCCAGACCAGTGCCCAGTACTCCATTTTTTCGATATAGCTGAACCTTTCGAATTTCGGTCTTTGATTTTGCAGACCAAGATAATACTTCACTATTTCCCCGACATCACGGGCATCTTTGAGCCTCGGGAACATGTCTCGAATGAACTCTTTTCCTCGCGCTGTGAAAAACACATAACAGATATGCGCTGCCGCGGTCGCAATAAGCAGAATAGCGCTGATTCGATGGACGAGACTTCTAAGCTCAAATACCGTCTCTCCGCCGCCTCCAATTTCGCGAATGTATTTCACCCACCATGAATCCGGAAATCTTAGCATGAAACCAGTAAGAACGAGAAGGGTAAAGCTGATCAACAAGCCCCAGTGTTGAGCCATTTCCCATTTTGTCATTCTTGTATAAAGCCTTGCTCCAAGATGAAGAGGCTCGATCGATGGGTTTCTTCTACGCTTGAGCTTTTGTTTTGCTTTCCTGATAAAATCGAAAATGTTATGGGCAGCCATCAGTCCGATAATGCTCGCGATCATTACCACGTAGATTTGAGAAATCCAGAATAAAAGAGGATCCTTTCGCGATGTTGGTACGACGTGGACCGGTGCGACGGCAAATTGTGCATCGGCTCCCGGATGACACTTTCCGCAAGTCCCGGCGAGATTTGTCTTGTTGATCGGTGAAGCGGGGTCGGAGGACGGTCTTATATCATGCGCACCGTGGCAGCTTGCGCAATTCGCAACAGTGGTCATTCCTCCACTGTTCGCAAGCCCATGATAGCTGTCCAAATAGCTTCCGACAGAATGTGAAGGCAATCCGTACCGCTCGGTGAGTTTCACGGAAGCGTGGCAATTTGAGCATACTTGCGCGACATTTGCACTTGAAACCGTTGAGCTGGGATTGCTCACCGCAAGAATCTGGTGATCGCCGTGACAGTCGATGCAAACCGGGGCATCTTTGTTTCCTGCAAGCAAAGACTTCCCATGAATTCCATCGAAAAATTTCACCGCAACCTTTTCATGGCAACCACTTTTCCCGCAGGTATTTGGAATATTGTTCCTGAAGACGCTGGAGTTCGGATCACCCGCAGGTAGCATATCATGGGCACCATGACAATCGCTGCAAGTCGCTGCCTTCAGATTCCCCTTGGAAAGCGCGACGAGGTGAACGCTGTATTTTATGCTCTCAAGAAACGTCACTGACACTCCTGTCAGGCCCAGCACTGTCTTGTTGCCGATATGACAGCCGAGGCAGATTTTCGGCTCGTTCGCACGGCTCACCGGTGAACTCGGATCACTGATTGAGTTAATGCTATGTTCATTATGACAATCGGTGCAAACTGGCGCCACACTCAGTCCATCCTTGAAAGCTTTACCGTGAGAAGAATTTATATAATGGTTCTCAACATCCACATGACATTTTCCGCAAGTCGCGACTATGTTTGCACGATTCACCGGAGATGTCGGATCACTTGCAGGCTTGATCGTGTGAGAGCCATGACAGTCTACGCAGGTCGCGCCTTTGCCTGTCTTCCTGACCGACTCTTCATGGATGCTATGATCGTATGATTGCACGAGGGAATCCAATGCCTGGCCGTTAGTCGAGCGAATCCCATCGAAGAGCTTATTGTTTGTGTGACATTTGAAGCAAGCGTTCTGCGAAATGACCTGTTTAGAAACTCGAGCGCCATGCGCAGTGTGGCAGCTGACGCAAGTCAATAGGCCGTCAACGAAGGGCTTTCTATGAATTCCATAGTTGACCGCCACGACAACTTCTTGATGACATTTGCCGCAAAGCGTATCGCCAGCGGCTCTGCGTTCGAGTTTGACGGCTTTGACTTCGTGTGCTTTATCATGGCACGATTCACAGCTCATTCCGATTTTATTGACTTCAGCGTTTGAATGCCCCGAATCAAGAAAATCTTTTTCGGCGGGATGGCACGATAGACATTTCTTGTTGACGACAATTTTGTCTGCAGGTCGAATATCATGTATGCCATGACATTCATAACACTGCAACGAAGAGTGCGGTAAATCTCCTGAAGGCACACCATTCTTTGTCAACGAAACATCATGGCAACTACCGCAATCGACAGGTGTAATATTTTTCTTATGAGGAATGTTATTGGGATCGAATCCGACATGGCAATCTATGCAGGAGGCGTCTCCGTGGACGGAAGATTTGAAAACCTTTTCGTCGACATAAAGACCGATCGTTTTCCCGTTTTTTTTCATCGTCAAGGTGGAATCCGAATGACAGGTCAAGCAATCGTCGTTGGATTGTGCGAGCGCAAATTGAAAGGCTCCCGCTAACAAGAAAAGGAAAGGGAAAAGGAATTTCATCATGCCGTATCGTTCTTTTCAAGCAATGCTCCCTGACACGACGGGCAAAATCTCGTTGTAAGGTCCGACCGGAGTAGATATTCGGGGATGTCGTGCCTGCAAATAATGCATTGACCGAACATCCCTTTTTCGATTCTTCGGAATGCAAAAATAAGTTCATTAATGTCAGGAGAATCTAGCTTTGAAGCCAGCGAGACAATCTCCTGCTTATCTTTCGGCACATCTAATTTGTGGCGGGAAGAAAGTAATGCACTGATTTCCTTCACAACGAGCCGGCTAAATATCAGGAGGTTTCCAGATTTCATTCGTTCAAGAAGCTACGGCCGCAGCGGCCACAATCGTGTGGATCGATGTATGGAAATCCCGAAAACCAAATGATCTATTTCTCACGTAAATATTCATCGCCATGGGCCAATAGGACCTCATCCAACTTGCCGCTCCAAACAAAAGGAGACTGCTGCCAGGGACTTTGAAGATCTTCCCTGACAGCAGCAGGAGGAGGAAAAATTATTGTAATGCTTATAAGAAACTTTTGGGCCGCCGAGATATGGCAGTGCCTTCCCCTGAGCGAGTAGCATCTAAATATATCAGCAGCCCAAAACTCATTTGTTGCCTTTGTGCTTCTGCAAACTTTCTAGTGAACAATGACATTACGGCAAAGAAGAATCTCAACTTCACCTCGCGACTCCGAGAGGCATCAAAAAAGATATTTGCCATTTCAGCGATCTGTTCCGACATAGCTTGAGTTAGCAAGAACCCTTTTTATTGTATCGCTAAGTTGCTTCAAATTAAGAGGACGTTCCGACAATATTACCGCGTCATCGCCAAATTCCGAATTGTCTTCGTCGACAGACTGAACGATGAGAAGTTTTTTCTTCTTCGAGCTCTTGAAAAACTTTTTCGACCGCTCCGAAAATCTTGTCGGTGCATGAATGATCAATGCAAGATCCTCTTCCTCGCCGATTTCATGGACAACACGCTTCACTTCATATCCTTCTTTACTCAGGAACTTCACGAGGAGATCAAACATTGCGTCTTCGTCAGTGACAATACCCAACATACGTTTTTCTTCTACGCCAGTCATATCAGGCTGTGTAACTTCAACATACATGCCACGGTAAACAGAATCTGCAATCGTTTGAAATTCCTTCCTTTTTGCGGGATTGACTGATCCGTGATGATTACCGATCGGCCCGTGCGTAATTATTCCTTCTACCGAAGTGGAATAATTCCGCAGTAACATCTCTCTGTTCTTGCGAGCAAACGGGCGACGAATTTGTTTGTGAAACATTGAAATTAAGCGGTGAGTTTGCAAACTTGTAGCCAAGAATCAAGAAATGTTTAAGACACTTAGAGCGAAGGTCACGGCAGGATTCACGGTCCTGGTAATCATCAACGTTGTAGTAAGTGCATGGTCAATCTACAATTTCAACGAGCTGACTTCGGCTGTTACCCAGATGATCAGACAGAACTATCAAAACGTGATCGCATCACAAAGCATGATTGAAAACCTCGAGCGAGACAACAGCGCTCAATTACTGATGCTAAGCGGCTATAGCGACGCAGGTTTTATCCAATTCCAGGACAACCAGAGAAATTTCTTCGCAGCCTTTCAGGAAGTATCCAACTCCAATAATTCCCAACGGGGAGCGGAAATATTGGGGCGGATCGATTCTCTGTACACAGAATATTCGGACGAGACTGACACTCTAAAAGATATTCTCCAGTTGCAAAGTCACAGGGTAGCTCAAGATTATCATTACAACAACATCTTGCCTCTTCTTAACTGGATTAAGTTAGAATGTTTCCAGCTGCTTGACATGAATAACAGCGAAATGGTCAGCGCCGTTACGAAAGTTAATGATATTGGAAACCAAGCGACGCTCACCGTCTTTGGAGCCGCGATACTGGCAATCGTCTTGAGCATAGTCGCAAGCTGGCAGTTCTCTCAATACATTATGGAGCCCGCGGAGAAACTGACCGATACAGTAAGAAAGCTGGGACGAGGCTTTCTCGATGTGAGAGCCGACATAAATTCGCAGGATGAAATCGGAGAGCTGGCAAGCGAATTTAACAAAATGGCCGAGCGGCTCCAAAAGTACGAGGAAATCAATATTGAAAAACTCATATCGGAAAAGAATAAATCCGAGACCATCGTGGGCATAATATCCGATCCGATAGTCGTTGTTGACAACGACGGAAGACTCGTGCTGATGAACAAATTAGCAGAAGACTTGTTCTCCTTAGTCGAGCACGATGTCGTGGGAAGGAAATTCCAGGAGGTTGTAAAAAACCCGGAGCTCGTCAAGTTCATGGGCCGCTCTCTCGACGGAGAAGAGCTGAAAGACATTCCTCCATACTTCGAGCTCAAGACCGACGACGAAGATAAATACTTCAGGATAAAACTTGACGCGACGAAGACAAGTTCCGGAAAGATTGCGGGGGCCATTCTGATTTTGCAGGATGTCACTCAATTCAAAGAGCTTGATAAGATGAAATCGGAATTCATGGCAAGAGTGTCTCACGAATTTCGCACCCCGCTCACTTCAATCAACATGACGTTCGATATTCTCAAAGACGAGCACCTTGGACACGTCAACAAAAAACAGCGGGAGCTGCTAGTGGCGGGGAAACAAGATGCGGAACGGTTGACAAAACTAGTTCGTGAGCTTCTTGAGCTCTCCAGGATCGAATCCGGAAAAATTCAGCTGAAAGAAGACAGAGTTGAAACGAAGTCGCTGATCGAATTTTCAGTCCAGCCCGTTCTCTTACAGTTCAGTGGAAAAAATGTCAGCCTGGATATCAATGTAGACAATTCTATTCCCGAGTTCTTAGCAGATTACCAACAGCTTTCGTGGGTGATTTCCAATTTGGTAACAAATGCTCTGAGGTTTACGGGGCCCGGCGGGGGTGTAACCGTGGATGCAGCGATGAATGGAGAAAACCTTGTCGTTGCAGTGCGCGACACCGGTTGCGGAATTGAGAAGGGTGAGCTCGACAAGGTCTTCGACAAATTTGTGCAGCTTCAAGATTCAGCTAACCCCTCACCCGGCTCGGTCGGGCTAGGACTATCTATTGCTAAAGAGATAGTCGAGCTATATGGCGGGAATATCTGGGCTGACAGCCAAGTGGGCGTCGGTACTGTCTTCAGTTTTTCAATCCCGATCGGGAAAAGGATCGCCAGTGAAAGAAAGATACCTGCATGAAAGCGAGCGTCTTATTAGTTGACGACGAGCCGAATATACTCAGGACAATGAAGATCTGCCTTGAATCGATCGGACTCGATGTCACGGCATTGTCAAGATCGGATGAGGCACTAAAAATAGCCAGCCAGAGAGAGTTCAATATTGCTTTCCTGGATTTGAAAATGTTGCCGCTCGACGGACTTCAGCTCCTCGCGGAATTGAAAAAGATATTTCCGGACATAATCGTCGTGATAGTGACGGCGCACGGGTCGGTTGACACTGCCGTCCAGGCGATAAAACAGGGTGCATACGACTACCTCCAAAAGCCTTTCGATTTCCAGGAGCTTCAACATTTCGCTCAAAAGGTTTATGACAATTTTAAGCTTCAAAAACAGCTGAAGAATCTCCAGGATCAGTTGAACGTGTATCAGGCAGCGGAAAACATTATTACTACAAATCCGCAAATGCTTTCCCTGCTTAATCTTGCGCGCGAAGTAGCCGACACGAACATAAGTGTACTGATCGAAGGCGAGAGCGGCACCGGCAAAGAACTCATGGCGAAATTCATCCACGAGGCGAGCACGAGGAAAAATGGTCCGTTTATCACCGTCAATTGCGCGGCCCTTTCAGAAAACCTCCTCGAGAGCGAGCTATTCGGACATGTGAAGGGCGCGTTCACGGGCGCAGTAAAAGACCGCCAGGGAAGATTCGAATTGGCAGATGGGGGTACAGTTTTCTTAGACGAAATCACGGAAATACCGACGACGACGCAGGCAAAACTTCTCCGTTTTCTCCAGAGCCGTGAATTTGAGAGAGTCGGCGATTCACAGACTATCAAGGTCGACGTGCGATTCATCGCGGCGACTAACCGCGACCTCAAACAAGGGTTAAACTCCGGCCAATTCCGCGACGATCTGTATTATCGAATCAACGGACTTACGATGAAGCTCCCATCTCTGCGTGATCGGCCTGATGACATCCCCATCCTGATAAAACATTTCATCGAAAAGTTCGGCAAGGACAAGCCACCGGAGGTAAACTCCGAGGCATTTAAAATGCTTACGGACTACCAATGGCCAGGTAATATTAGACAGCTCGAAAACGTGGTTGAGCGAGCAGTGCTTCTTGCTCATGGAAGAAAAATAGAGGCTTACCACTTGCCCGACGAAATTCAAGACAAACATAGTAAGCGACTCGTTTCACTTGAGGAATTGGAAAAGGATTACATCACCAGAGTGATACGCGAGACGACTACGGTTGAAGAAGCATCCAAGGTTCTTGGAATAGATCCGGCAACGCTCTGGCGAAAAAGAAAGAAGTACGGGCTGTAAAAACACGAGGTAGCAGGCGGAAGGGACTTGAGACATCGATAGAACTATCAAGCCGACGGAAGATGATGGACTCGGATCAGTTTTGCCTGTGCCATTTCCTAGTGCCTGCTAGGTTTATCCCGTTACCTACGGCTTCTCGCACGCTGTCACAAACGTAAACGCATAAGCAGCGAATTCATCCGTCGCAGGCTGCAAGGTCAGAGTATGCCTGCCATAGTCCTTGTTCTTGATGAGATAGTACATTCTCGCGGCATCGACTGTTATGTACGTTCCGCCGAGTGAATCCGATTGCAGGTCGGAAGACCAATCCTCTTTAGGGACCGGCTTCCCGTCCTGTGACACATAAACTTTAAAGGCCTCGTGTTCGCCGGAATTTGTTCCGAAGTCCGGTCGAATTACGAGATTTGCCTCGGCTGCGATATAATTCATTATAAGTTTGCCTTCATTCCCGGTACCTGCATAACGCACGAACTGCGACTGGATGTCCCATTTCCCGACTAAATAGAATTGATCATCACCGATGCTGGTTGGCTCGGAATAAGAAACCACTTCGTCGTGGGAGTAGCCTTCTTTGTTCCCGATTGAGCCCCGGTCGAATCCCAAATAAGTCTCAGGGGTCGTGCGATAGCACACCGCTCCAGGAACATCGGTCGCTCTTATCGCCTCCATGATAGGAGGCAGCTTCAGATCGGGATTTGCTTCCTTCAACAGTTTTTGTATTGCCCCTTCGAAATTACCATATCCGCCCTCACCAAAATGGACGAAGCGGAGCGTTCCATCTCTATCGAAGAGATATTTCGCCGGCCAATATTTATTACTGAACAGATCCCAGATTTTGAAAGCGTTGTCCATCACGACAGGATATTCTATACCGAACTTGTTGAGCGCCTCGATTACGTTTTCCCTCTTCTTGGCGAACTCGAATTCCGGAGAATGTACACCAAGGATCACCAGTCCGTCGTCTTTGTACCGGCTGTACCACTCTTTCAGATATGGCAGAGTCCTGATGCAATTCACGCAGGTGTAATCCCAGAAATCCACGAGGACAATTTTTCCTTGGAGACTAAGTGTATCTCCCGTATTGAACCAGTATTCCGATTCGATATCCGGAAGGGTAGGCATCTTAATGTGGCTATCTTTCAAATCGTAAAGAGTCTCCTGTGGAAGATCCTTTTCGATGGTAGATAGCGCCCGGTTTTCCGCCGTGCGATTATTATTGACAAACGCGGAAATTGCAAAGAGGGTGATACAAAGCGTATAGGAAAACCAGAGATTCATTGACATTCCTTTGAGCAATTTAACAAATTAAGCAGCAGCCAGTTCCTCTTTGGCTTTCAAGTGATCTATTAAAAATGATTGAGTCGGTTTCAAGAAAAGTGGAAGCATCTGTTTTCGTCTCAAGAATTCGTCGCCTCGACTCGCTGAGAATAGCGTCCGGCCTGAGAAGGATATCGACCCGATCCCCGTATAAGATTTGAATAGATTGCGGTGACAGGAATGTGTCTCTCGAAACCTGCCATTCCGGTTGAGCGAGCGAAAGAGGTATCGCCGAAGTGCCCTCGATGAAAGAATCTTTCTGCTCCTGCGCATTTGCGGCGGTGCTGAGAACAAAAAGGAGAATGAGCACCTTCGGCATCATCGTCTCTTAGTGGTTATTGTCAGGCGGGCGATTTCGAGCCAAGTATGCCCTTTACCTCATCCAGTATCTTCAAAGCCACTTCATACTTCGGCATGGTAGGAAGTTCTCGTCGCTTCCCGTCTGAAAAAAACATCGTCACTTTATTCGTATCTGTCCCGAAGCCGGCGCCTTCTTCTCGGGGATTGTTCAATACGATCATATCCAAGGACTTTGATTTTAATTTCTTCGCCGCATTTTCGACGCCATTATCAGTCTCGAGCGCGAATCCGACAACCACCCTATTTCCTTTTCTGTCGGATAAGGATTTCAAAATGTCGACATTTTCAACAAGTCTCAGCTCGGTCTCACCTCTGGCATGTTCATCTTTTCCGATTTTCCTGTCGGGAGGATCCGGAACTTTGTAGTCTGCAACGGCAGCAGTCATGACAAGTGCGTCAGACCACTCAATGTTTCTCTTGACTGCTTCATACATCTCGTCCGCCGTTGCCACGTTTTCCCTCAATACGTTGCGAGGAGTCTCAAGCGAAACCGGACCTGCAACCAATCTGACTTCCGCGCCGCGATTTGCTGCCGCAGCAGCCACAGCGAAGCCCATCTTTCCCGAGCTGCGATTTGAAATGAATCTCACGGCATCGACTGGCTCCTGGGTTGGGCCCGCGGTGACGAGCACTTTCTTCCCTGCGAGATCACGATAGTGTCCCTCGAAGAGTTTTCGGAGACCTTCTATTATAACTTCCACTTCTGCAAGTCGTCCAACCCCGGCGAGGCCGCTGGCAAGTTCCCCTTTTTCCGGCTCGACCACGAAAACGCCCCGCTCCTTCAATCTGGATATATTATTCGACGTCGCGGGATGAACATACATGTCAGCATCCATGGCCGGCGCAATGATAAGTGGCGCTCGAAGGGCAAGTGCAATGGAAGTGAGTAAATTATCAGCAATACCATAAACAAATTTGGCGATAGTTGAAGCAGTAATCGGCGCAACCACCATGGCATCTGCCCACAAACCAAGCTCAACATGCTGGATCGAAGCGCCTTCGTCTGAGAACATTTCAATAAATACCTGGCTATGAGATAGTGTAGAGAAAGTAAGAGGGGCGACAAACTTCGTGGCGGATGGAGTCATCACTACCCTGACGTCAGCTTCATTTCTTCGAAGCTCTCGAAGCAGGTACGCGCTCTTGTAAGCCGCGATGCTCCCGCAAACGCCGAGGATAATTTTCTTATCTTTTAAAGACACGATAAGTCATGGATAATAGGTTATAAGTGACAGGTTTACTCCAAAACCCAAGTCCTGCTATCCGCAACTTATTATTTCATTCTGTGGATTTATAACGGTAGACGATCTTGCCGCCGAGGAGCTCTTCAAGCGACCGCTCGGTAGGTTTTGGATATTTGTCGAATTCTTTGCTCAGCTCCACCTGTTCCGGATTTACTTTCTCGTCTTCCTCAAGCGATTCCTGAACTTGCTTTATTCCTTCGAGCCGTTGATTGAATTCGACTTTTCTTTCATCACTTATCTGCCTTGCCCTGCGCGAGGCGACCACGATTGCTTCGTAAGCATTTCCTGTCACGACGTCAAGCTGCGACAGGTCAATAGGTTTTAGTCCCACCGGGAAATTCCTTCATTTTATTATTTATGATCTCGAAAACCTCGGAAACCGCTCTTTTCAGTTCGTCGTTGATAATAATATAATCATATACCGCACCTTTCTCAAGCTCCATAGGGACGCGCTTCAGCCGTCTTTCGATTTGCTCTTCTGTTTCGCTTCCACGTTTTTCAAGCCTTTCTTTTAGAACTTCCATATCGGGCGGCTCTATGAAAATTGCGACGGCTTGAGGAAACTTTCTTTTGATGGATAACCCGCCCTTCACATCTACGTCAAACAGGAGGTTTTCACCAAGAACAAGGGCTTTTTCAACTTCGCTCTTCAAAGTCCCGTAGTAGTTCGAATATATTTCTTCATACTCGACCAGCTCGTCATTCGCTATCTTCTTCTCGAATTCCAATTTCGAAAGGAAAAAATAGTCTATACCGTTTATCTCACCGGCGCGCATTTCGCGCGTCGTGGCTGATACGGAAAACCTGAAAGAAGGAAACCGGTGCAGGACCTCTTTCACGATCGTCGTCTTTCCAGCGCCGCTCGGCGCCGAAATTACGAGAAGCATTCCCGGTTTTTCATTCTAGATTTTGCACCTGTTCTCTTATCTTCTCCAGCTCTTCTTTGATCTCAACCACGAGATGGGACATCTCCGCGTCAAACGACTTTGAACCCATCGTGTTGGCTTCTCTGTTCATCTCTTGAAGGAGAAAATTTAGTCTTCTTCCGTTCGAGTCTTCCCCATCCAGAAGCTCCTTGAAAAACTTGTTATGAGTCCTGAACCTGACTACTTCTTCCGTAATGTCAAGCTTGTCTGCCAACAAAACGATCTCAAGTTCGATACGCGTCGGCTCTATTTCCCGTCCGTTGAGAACCTCCTCAACTTTTCGCCGAAGCTTTGATTTCTCATCCTCGACATGGGTACGGGATAGTCCTTCGATCCTTTCCAATTTTGAATCGAGCGCATTGATCCGTTCCGAGAGATCACTCTTCAACGACTGACCTTCGGTGCGTCTTGCCTCTTTGAGCTGTTCGAGGGCGCTGCCAATGGCCGATTTTACCGATTCCCAGTCATCTCCACTTGCGGACTCGCTCATTCCACCTTTGAAGACATCCTTGAAAATCAAAAGGTGTTCCAGCTTGATGGGAGCAGAGATCCTCGCATACTTTCTCAGTGCCTTCAGCAGTCCAATGATGCGCTTTACCGATTCCGGATCGACGTTGACCGCGTCCTCTTCCTGAAGCCCACTTAGAGAAACAGAAACCGACAGCTTTCCACGGTATATCTGCTGCCTCACCATTTCTCTCACATCCATTTCACGGATCGACAGGCTCTGAGGAAGCTTGACATTCACTTCAAGGTACCGGCTATTCACGCTTCTTATCTCTGCAGAGGCAGAGTACTCCCCCGCTACCGCTTCACCTTTCCCATAACCAGTCATGCTTTGAAGCATCTGCGGAAAAATCCTAAGTAAGACTCGTTAAACTTAATCCACGGCAAGCTTCGTGTCGGCAAAGGCGTTCCTGGCTTCTGAAGTCACGACGCCGCGTTCCACCAAGCCACCATGTGGAAACTCTCACTTGACTCAACGGGAACATTTCGGCTTCTCTTGAGTGCAATGTCTCTTTCGAACGATAGCTCCAAAGAGACCTATAAAGAAACTGTGGTTTTAGACTGTGCTTGTCAAAATCGGAGAACAACCCATGGGCACATGTTCTCCTGATATGATGGCTACCTCGATCTACCCTTTGACTTCACGGGCAGTTTGAATCTTCTGTCTGTGAGTCCCTTCTGACCGAACTTCGAGAACCTGTCAACCCATTTCTTAACCGTTTTGACATTGGTATCCAGTTTTTCGGCAGTGCCTCTCAGGCTTCCCATTTTTTTATACATCTGAACAATCTTCAGCCTTTTTTGAACATCACTAACCATGATTCACATCTCCTATTTTTCAAACAGTATTATAACTCACTAACGCATATTTGTCAACAACAAAAATATTAAGGTGGTACTCATTCGTATTACCACGCACATTATGCCTCTCATAATGCGCACAAAGCTTGTTGTGAACCCCAAAATCAAATCCGCAATTCGCACCCTCCCGTTTCTTGTGCCACCACCGCAGATTTGAGGGCTCTTGTGCCGAAGGCGGGACTCGAACCCGCACGCCCTTTCGGGCCCTGCCCCCTCAAGACAGTGTGTCTACCATTTCCACCACTTCGGCTCCACAACATCCGACTTTACGTCCTTGTGCAGTGCACCAACATGCAGCCGTGGGCTCCATTTCGGGATAAAAACTTAAAAAAACAACCATGAAAAAACAATATATAGCGATCGATGACCAGCCCGCACTCAGTAGCTCAGGCCTGATAGCTAAAATATTGAGACTAAGAATATCTATTCAATTTCCTATCTTCTTCTTCTCGATCTGTCTGGACGCCCATGCTGCGAATGTTCATGCCTTTCTTCCTGTTGCTCGGAACCAGGATTTGGGTTCTCAATCAAAGCTTTCTTGCTTAAGTTGTATCGTCCCATATCATCGATTTCCATCAGTTTGATCTCGACTTCATCGCCTAACTTGAAAACGTCCTCCACCTTGTTGACTCTCTTGTGATCAATCTGGGAAATATGAAGAAGTCCCTCCCTGCCCGGGAGAAATTCGATAAACACGCCGAAGTCCATCATGCGTTTTACCGTGCCTTTGTAGACTTTCCCGACTTCAGGCGACTCGACAAGCCGCTCGATCATTTCTCTCGCTTTGTCGCTCGATTCACCGGAGACGGCGGCAATAACAACTGTCCCGTCATCTTCTATGTTCACCTCCGCGCCGGTTTGCTGCACTATATTTTTTATCACCTTTCCACCCGGGCCGATCACCGCGCCAATCATATCGACGGGAATCTTTATCGTAGTCATTCGCGGTGCGTACTGGGACAATTCCTTTCGCGGCTCGGCAATCGTCTGCTCCATTATGCCGAGGATGTGATGACGACCTTCTTTTGCCTGCTCAAGAGCGCGCGTCATAATCTCGAAGGAAATGCCGCGTATCTTTATATCCATCTGGAACGCCGTAATTCCGTCCCGTGTTCCGGCAACTTTGAAATCCATATCCCCGAGATGGTCCTCATTGCCGAGAATGTCGGTTATCACCGCCACTTCCTCTCCTTCCTTGACGAGGCCCATCGCGATTCCCGCGACCGGCTTTGCAAGCGGAACACCGGCATCCATCAGCGCCAGCGAACCGGCACAGACTGTAGCCATCGAGGACGAGCCGTTCGATTCAAGGATATCGGAAACCACGCGAACGGTATATGGAAATTCTTTTTCGCCGGGAAGAAGATTCTTCAATGCCCTTTCCGCAAGGTTCCCATGACCAATCTCCCTGCGTCCTGGTCCACTCATCCTCCCGACTTCGCCGACGCTGAAATTCGGGAAGTTATAATGGAGCATAAAACGCTTGGATGATTCGGGAAGCAAGCCGTCTATCGTCTGTTCATCCATTTTTGTTCCGAGCGTTACAGTCGTCAGACTTTGAGTCTCGCCTCTCGTAAAAAGTGCCGAGCCGTGAGTGCGCGGAAGGACACTTATCTCGCACGTGATCGGGCGGACATCTCTGTATCCTCTCCCATCCAATCTCCGGCTTTCCTTCAAGATCATCCGTCGCATGTCTTCGCGATCAAGGTCGTGCAATATATCGCCAATAACCGTTTCCTGCTCCGGATACTTTTCTCCTAGCGCCAGCAAAACGTCGGCTTTGATTGCCTTCGTGCGTTCGCTACGTTCGGCCTTTTTAACAATGCTTCTATTCAATTCATGAATTCGATCAAAAGCGAGCGATCTAACTTCCGCCTCAAGCGCTTCCCGGCCGGAGGCTGATCCACCCGTGGTGGAGCTTAACTCTACTGCTTTCACTTCTCGTTTAGGCTTGCTCACGAGAGCGGCAAAGTCCTTTTGAAGGGAGACAATCTCCTTTATGAACTTATGCGCAAATTCCAGTGCGCCTATCATGTCCGCCTCGGAAATCTCTCTCGCTTCTCCTTCGACCATCACAATCGAATCTTCCGTTCCTGCGACCGTTAAATCCATGTCGCACTTTTCTAATTGCGGGATGAGCGGATTGATTACATACTGGCCATCGATCCTTCCGACTCTGACTTCAGCAATCGGTCCTTCGAAAGGGATATCCGATATCATCAAAGCCGCCGAAGCTCCGATCGCTCCCAGAACGTCGCCATCATTTTCACCGTCGAAAGAGAAAACCGTTGAGACAACCTGTGTCTCATATCTCCATTCCTTCGAGAAAAGCGGCCGAATCGGTCGATCTATCAATCTTGCCGAGAGCACTTCTTTCTCGCTCGGTTTTCCCTCGCGTTTCATAAATCCGCCCGGAATTTTCCCGGCAGCAGATGTCTTCTCGCGGTACTCAACCTGAAGAGGGACAAAATCAGTTCCTTCGATTGCTTCCTCCGCTGCAACGACCGTGGTGAGCACGAGCGTATCGCCGCTTCGTACCATGACCGCTCCACCGGCCTGTTTGGCGACTCGGCCAGTCTCAAGCGTTAGCTTTCTTCCGCCGATCTCGATTTCTTTACTTACATATCCTTCCATTATCTTTCCTTCTTTGATCAGGATTTTCTAGAGTTCCTGAATTTCACAATTTCCAAAACTACCAATTTCTCAAACACCGGCTGACCCTTTGATCGAATGATTCTTCAAATTTGGATCACTTCCTGAGACCTAATTCTTCGACGATTTTTCGATACCGATCAATATTTTTTGATTGAAGGTAATCCAAAAGACGTCTTCTCTTTCCCACCATCCTCAATAATCCCATCCTAGAATGGTTGTCACTCTTATGACTTTCGAAGTGCGATGAAAGCTCATTGATCCTTTCTGTCAGGATAGCGATCTGAACTTCTGTGCTGCCGGAGTCGCTGGTGGACTTACCATACCTCTTAATCAATTCTTGCTTTTGTTCCTTTGTCAACGGCATTATGAAACTCCTATCTTTTTTTGTTGAATTGAAACACAATGTTTTGCGTCTTTACCATATATTCGTTCATCATTTTCTTATCTTCGTTCATCTGCATGATGAGCTCATCAGATGAATTGAATTTCATTTCTTCTCTCAATCTATGAATAAATGAGACCTTCATGCGTTTACCGTAGATATCCCTGTCGAAATCTGAAATCCAGACCTCGACTATTGGGAGACCGGAGTCCTCAAACGTCGGTCGAACTCCGATGCTCGCGAGTCCCACAAACTTCTCACTTTCCACCATGGCTTCGACAACATAAACTCCGAACGAAGGCACTAAAAGACGTTCGTCAACCAATTTCAGGTTGGCCGTCGGAAAACCGAGAAGCCTGCCCCGGCCGTTGCCCCGTATCACGAATCCTTCAAGAGCATACGGCCTTCCGAGCATCTTGCCAGCGAGCGAAGAATTTCCTTCCTTCAGGAGTTTCCTGATATTAGAACTCGAAACAATCATACCATCCATTACAACTTTGTCCACAAAATCCACATCGAATCCGATTTTTTTACCAATATTCCGGGCAAAATCGACAGTCCCCTGAGCTTTGTGTCCAAAGGTATGATTGTAGCCGAGCACAAGTTCGTGTAACCCGATCTTATCATTTACTAATCTGACAAGAAAGTCTTCCGCCGTCACCAAAGAAAAATCACGATCAAAATGCAGGAGACAAATTTCATCAATCCCGGCATCGCTCATCATTCCGACGCGCTCTTCTTCGGTCATTAACAGCTCGACGCTCTGTTTGCCGAGAATCTCCTGTGGATGAGGCTTAAAGGTAATTACGACACTCCTTCCGCCTATCGCTTTTGTTTTTTCGATGAGCGCATCCAGTATTCTGCGATGAGCCGCATGCATTCCGTCAAATGTCCCAACGGTAACGACCGATCTCGGATTGAACCCGATCTCTTCAAGGGAAGAACGGATCATGCGGCATTCCTCTTGGGTCCGCCTGTCGTTGCTACCGTCTTTGATACGGAGCTTTTCGGCTGGCTCGACTCGCCGAACTTCAGTGCTTCGTCCGCATGATACTTACCAATTCGCGTCCGCACAAGCTCAGTTAGTACGGCACCGCATCCTAATGCATTTCCAAGATCTCTTGCCAGTCCTCTAATGTACGTGCCGCTTGAGCAGACAATCTTCAACTTGAGAAATGGGAGTGCGATTTCTTCGAGTTTCAGCTCGGTTATTGAAACCTTTTTCGGCTTCAGCTCAATCTTCACTCCGCGCCTCGCCAATTTGTAGGCTCTTTCGCCATCAACCCATGCCGCCGAATATTCCGGTGGCACCTGCTCGATCTCTCCCGTGAACCTTCCTAGTACTTCACGGATCTGATCCTCTGAAAAATCTATCTCCGACTTTTGTTCAATGACTTCACTCTCCAGGTCGTAGCTTTCTGAGGTAACTCCAAGCTTAACTGTCGCCAGATACTCCTTATCGAGTTTCAGAAAATCGTTCATCAATTTTGTTTTGCTTCCTGTAAGGAGAATGAGGAGCCCTTCGGCTAAGGGGTCGAGGGTTCCGGCGTGGCCAACCTTTTTGACATTCAATTCTCGGCGCATTCTTCGGACGACTTCAAATGAGGTAACGCCTCTTGGTTTGAAAATCGGAATTATTTCCCCGCCTTTGGTTTG
>Ga0335078_10006077_pt1 | contig 17903 bp, 26 predicted proteins | sample Lox_Sample_32_FD_206711 | JGI IMG/M metagenome (GOLD analysis project Ga0335078, IMG submission 206711) | Soil microbial communities from Loxahatchee National Wildlife Refuge, Florida, United States - Lox_Sample_3.2 | ecosystem: Environmental > Terrestrial > Soil > Wetlands | place: USA... | reverse complement strand
CCTTGCGACAGGCGCTATCTTCGGGCTTCGCTTTATATCGCTTTGCGATATAATTCGGCGCCGTGGAATCCGTCTTTGAAGTAGACGACACGCGCGGTATTGGCCGCTGGGCACTGAAAGGCCAGGTTACGGATGACGGCTTTCGCGAGAATTTCCGTGCCGTCAGCGAGATTTTGGCCGGCCTGAAACTCACGGCGGGTATTATCGATTTCTCGGAAGTTACGTCGTTTGACGTTTCCGAAGAAACCATCCGGCAATTGGCCAGCACGCAGCCCGTCCTGTCGAGTGACATGCTTCGTCTAGTGATTGCTCCGCAAGGCGAGGCGTTCGCCAAAGCGCGAAGTTTTGCCGCAACCTCGCAACTCTCCAGGCCCAATCTCTTTGTGGTGAAGTCCGCCGAAGCCGCCTATCACATCCTCGGGCTGCAGAATCCGGCGTTTCGGCGCTTGGCGGGGTGAGGCGCACTTTTAGGGCTGGCTTTCGGTGCGTGAGCTTCGCTTCGGCACAAGGCAAAGGTTTTATTTTGAGAAAGACCTGTCAGACCGTCGCCAATTGCGACCGTCGGCCGGTAGCGTACTCATTCAGCGCAGCATTCGCGCTGGTGATGACTTGCAGAGCATCCGCCACGGCAGGAACGTCCTTGCCACGCAGAACGACATACATCTCGTCCTCACCCAAGCCCGTATACACGCGATTCCCCATGCAGCCCAGGCTCAGAATGGCGCCGTGCTGTAAGGATGCCGGCAACGCCATGCACGTCGGCCGGCCCAGCGCTGGCGCTCCGTTCTCAACTCCAGCGCGTGCCGCAGCTTCCTTGAGCAGCATGGCCGCCGCCGGCTTGCACGCAAACAAAACCACGTCCGGCGCCACGGGACCCTCTCCCAAACTCGCGTACAAGATGGCCTTCGGAGCTTTCGCCAACCGCGGAATTTGCGGCACTTCTTCCGGTTTCACATAGCCCAGATCAAACATCATCTTGAGCGTCTGCTCGGTCTCCGCGGCGCGCTCCGGGGACAGCGAGATGTTGTGCGTGTAGGCGCCCACGGCGCAGTTGAAATGATTTTCGGGCACGGTATAAAAAACGTCGCCGTTGGCCGCGAGCCGCCAAAAGCTGCAGCCCGACGGCTCTGTCCCTGTAAATTTCTTTACACCGACGGGTTCTGTATCCAGAAACGTCACTGCGACTGGCCGCTTCGACAATTTCACTGCCGCCGTTATTGTTGCGGCTGTTTTCTTCCAATCGGTCTGCCCGCTCATCCGTTTCCGCTTTTCTCTAGCCGCGTGCTTGCACTTGGCCAGTTTTGCTACAGTGATTTTGTACGAAGGAATGGTCCCGGAGGAGGGGGTCGAACCCACACGGTACTAAGTACCACTGGATTTTGAGTCCCCAGTGGCGCCGTCTCTAGCCCTTCCCTTTCAAGTATTTACAACAACTTGTCTAATTCGGGACCAGCGTTCCTTCCCCGTTCTTCCCCGTTCTTCCCTGCCGAACAGCCATAAGTCAGCCATAGTTTTTTGCGGTTCCACGTGGCTTCTTTTTTCCCGATGATCTGGGCGTGGTCACGCCGAAGATTCTTCGCCTATCGCTGACGCGCCGGTCACTCTCGCGGTTCTCGCGGGAGATGATGCCGAGTTTCGAAGTGTCTCCCTTCCACCAGTTGATTATCGACCATCTCGAGGCCCTGCTCAACGGCAAGATTAAAAAGCTGGCGATCATCACCCCGCCGCGCCATGGAAAAACGACGCTGGCCAACGTGATGGCGCCGGCGTTTGCCCTGGGCAGGAATCCCACTGAGACCATCATCAGCGTCAGTTACGGATCCGAGTTGTCGGAGACCTGGGGCCGACGTGTCCGCAATATCCTGAGTGACCCCGCGTTCAGCGAAGTTTTCCCGAACTGCAAGCTCTCTCCCGACTCAGCCGCGGCCTATCGCTTCACCACGACAGCCGGCGGTGAGTACAGCGCCGTGGGCCGTGGCGGGCCCGTTACCGGCCGTGGCGCCTCGCTGCTCATCCTGGATGACCTGATTAAAGACAGCAGTGAAGCCAACAGCGATGCAACCTGCCGGGGAATTATCGAATGGCTGCAACACGTCGCCTTTACCCGGCTAACGCCAAACGGGCGTGTGGTTGCCGTGGCCACCAGGTGGAGCGAGCGGGATCCGATGGGCTGGCTGCTGCAGCAAGATGGCTGGACCGTATTGCATCTGCCGGCACTCGCGGAAAACGAGAACGATCCCCTAGGCCGTCAGATTGGTGAAGCTCTCTGGCCGTCGCACTACCCGGTCGAATCGCTCGACGCAATCCGCACGAACGTCGGCGGCCGCGTCTTTCAGTGCTTGTACCAGGGCAACGTCGCAGCCAGCCAGGGAACCGTTTTCAAGCGCGACTGGTTTCGCCATTACGGAACGCCGCCCGATAGCTTCAAGAGAATCGTGCAGAGCTGGGACACGAGCTTCAAGACCGGCCAGTCGAACGATTACAGCGTGTGCGCCACCATCGGCGAAACGCAAAACGGTTTCTATCTGCTGTCGCTCTACCGCGAGAAGATCGAATTCCCCGAGCTGAAACGGCAAGTGGCGCAGCAGGCGGACTCTTGGAAGCCGTCCGAGATCTACATTGAAGACCGGGCGTCCGGGCAATCGCTCATCCAAGAACTGAAGCTGGCTACGAGCTACCCGGTGATTGCCGTCCAGGTGGACCGGGACAAAGAGACGCGCGCCGCAAGCACTACAGGCTACTACGAAGCTGGCCGCGTGTTTTTCCCAGAAGGGGCGGCGTGGCTTGCTCCGCTCGAAGATGAACTGGCGTCGTTTCCGGGCGGCCTGCACGACGACATCGTTGACGCGTTGTCGCAGGCACTAAACCGTTTGCGTGACTCTGGTGGTGGCGTCCTTGGCCTGGTGGACCTGCTTCAGCAAGTCGCGGCCGGTACGCGGTCCCTGATTGCGAGCGTCACTGACCGTCTGCGCGGGAAGAAGGCCGGCCTGCCCGTCGCGGATTCGAAGGCGGCTTCGACGCGCGTCGAAGGGTACGAGCTACTGAAACAAAAGCCCGCGAAGTGCGGAGTCTGCGGAGTCTTCGCCGTCAACCAGCATCCCGATGGACACGGCAAAACGCTATGCGTCCAATGCAGCAGCGTGGACGGCGTGCCGCCGCCGAAACCGGTTGACGGAAACAAGTGTCCCGAATGTGGCTTGCCGCTGGCTATGCCGGGAGGCGGGCGCCCTCCGCGCTGCCAGAATCACGGCGAGATAAAAACCTCGGAACCGGTCCTCGCCGGCGTGGGCTTCAGTTATCTCAAAACCCACAAAGGGAGGCGCTGGTGATCATTCCGGTGAAATTAAAACCGTTCGAGGAATGGGCGTGTCAGCGCGAAGGGTTTCCGGATGCCTACTCGTCTCATCGTCATGAGGCATACGACAAACTACGAGGAATGGAAATCCACCTCGACGGCGCGCGGCGTTCTGAGTGTGCTCGCAGCGGACGAGCTTGGGGTTTGACCAATGAAACTCTCCAGCGGCTGTATGCCATTGGGGTGATAGCTCCGTACGCCTGGATTCCGCGACGAGCAGCGCTGGCCATCCGTGTGTGCGAGCACATGATTGAGCCGTGGAGTCTCCTTGCTGGGCTGCTTTTCCGGAAATTCCGGCAAGAGCGGCGTCCGCGATTATTCGGCTACGGCCGGTGCGGGAAGTTTTTTTGCCGCATCTCGACCACCGACGGGAGTGGGCCGATGCTGCTTGGCCGCGTTATCGAGTGTCTTGGCGACCGTGGCTTGCCTCTGTATCGGACAGAGCTGTTTCCTGAGTCGATGCGCTTGATGGGCGATACAAGCGCGGAATACCTGTTCGGCGAGACGGACATGAACACGGGATATTGGCACTACTTCGATTCGCCAGAAAGAATGCGAGCATTCATCGACTATCTGCAAGAGGGCAACTGCGTCGAGGACGAAAAACCGGAAGGGCCGATGCTGAACTGAGGAGGAAACGTGCCAGTAGAGCAGAACAAGGAGACGCAGGAACAAAAACCACCGTGCCCCAACTGCGGCGATGCAACCCTCGTGCTTCGACTGAACAATGCGTGGCATTCGAATTGTTGCGGCCTGGATTTTGACGTTGACGTTTCCCCGATCGCGACGGCCGCCGCGGAGCGCAAAGAGCGCCGTTCGCCGAAAACTGGCTGGCCTGAAGCAAAACGAGTGCCACAGTCGCGCCAATGAGAACTTTTTCGACACAGACGAAAATAATTAAGCAAAGCGCTACTCTGTGGCTGGTTTCTCTGAAAGAGTCGAAGTCGTGAGCGAAGTAATCATACACACCGACAATCTCGCTGACGAGCTAGCGAAAGCCGATCGCGCTTTTCATGGCGCCGAGGATGCCGTCAATCTCGCGCTAAAGCGACTGAAAGCCGCCACCGATGAGCACCGAGCCGCCGGCGCTGCCTGGTCAACTGCGATGGAATTGCGCAATCAGCGTTTGCGAGAGCGCGCGGATTTGCTGGCGAGGATTCAGAAGCAGGAGAGGGGCGACAAATGAACCGCGTACCCGTGGAATTTGAACACCTTTTTCAGACCGACGCCGAATCCGTCGCGGCTCCTGTCCTGGCGCCCACCAATGGCTCAGCCTGGGCGTGGGCCCAGCATCTGGACAAACACGCACCGGCCGGAAGGCAACCCGTTCCGGATCCGGTTGGCGCTCTTTTCTCTAAAGCGGAGCGCGCCAGTAATGGCGTAACAGATGTCTGCATTGATGATTTGAACGAGCCCAGCACGGCGGCGCCGCCTTCACTTTCAAAACGCAGCGAAGACCGCTTCGAGAAGGCCTGCAGTGAAATTCGCCGCATTTTTTCCGGCCATGACGAAGCATGCGCCGAGATGATCGAGCTCGCAAAACAGATGCTGACGCATGCCCGCGCCGAAGCAATCGCAAAGGCAGCGGCCTAAGTTTTGTTTTACGGAGGAAGTGAATGACCAGAGGCGAAAAGATCCACCACATGCTGAGCCAGCACCACGCCAACGTTGCACTGATTCATAAAATGGCTATGGACGGCGAGACGCCAGGGACACTCTCGCACAAGTTTCATAAAGCGATGTGCGAGGAACACGAAAGCCAGAAGAACCAGCACCTTGAACAAATGGAAGAATGCAGCAAGGCTGCTCCGACCGGCAATCTCGAAAAAAGAGACGCGCTGAGGCCAACTGACGTCACCCGCGTGATTCCGAACGCGCCGGGCTATGTCATGGTTCCGCGTAACGGCGCGCCGGTTGCCCCGGCCAAGCCAGCCGTGGACTCCGCGTTCACGAAACTGTTCGCAATCCCGGAGATCGACGACGACAACTTACTGAGTCAATGAAAGTGACATATGATCAGCCTAGTAAATACCGATCCGATTGATACTGTTCAGAGCGAAGCGACCGCGCTCTTGGAAGCTGGTATTACGCAGCAGAGCCGGGAGGCCGCCACGGCAGCCAGCCGCGCGGCGAAAGCCACAGCGATCGCAGACAGCTTAAGCGGCACGACTCTGGGCTCGAGTTCCACGAAGCTGAACGCCAATCCGTTAGGCATCGGCCCAACTCCAGCGCCTCCCTTCGTTCAACCAGGTACCGCGAATCCCACGCCGAACGCGGCGGTGGGCGTACAAGTGGAAGCCAACCATAACCCCTTGAAAATCGTCGCTCCTTTGCCCGCGTACGTCCAACCCGGCCAAGCTGCGCCACCGGCGCCAGTTAGTGGTCAACTCTCAGGCAGCATTCCGGGCATGCTCGGCACGTCCGGAGCCGTGCGGGCTGACGGGACAAGAATTTTCTGAGGAGGAGTCGTGCCCGGACCGTCGCAACTGAATATCACCCTTACAACGTCTGGCAATCCTGTCGTGAACGTCGCGATCCCGCCTGGACTCGTCGCGCTGGATTCCGGCAACACATACGGCGCCGGCCAAGTCAATCAATTGAATGCGGTCACTGGCCTGTGGACAATCGGACAAACGGGTTACAGCTCGGTCGACGAACTCATCCGAACAATTTCTAGAGCCGGAGGATTTTTCGCGACGACCGGTGTTTGGTACCCGACTTCTGTGATTCAAAGCATTAGCTATCAGTGATGCGCAGGCCACAGCGATTGGAGCCCGCCGGCGCGCAGCGCATTCTTTTCTTGCGCTTCTCCAGATATATGAGCGTGACCAGCATCTCACGGCAGGTGCGCTGCAGCCCTTCTCTCGTGTACCAGGTGCTTAGAACTTTCTATACCAGCCCCCACACTCCGACTTCGACTCGCGAACGGCCAGCGCTAGAAATGCGAATCGGCGAAATCACGCGCATGCGCACCGATGGCCTTTCTATCGACGAAATTGCGGAGAAATTAGATTTACCGAGGAGGGCTGTCGGAACGATCGCTGAATTCGCTGAACACTTGAAAGAATCGCCCGGATGACGATTGACGAACAAATCGACCACTTCAAACGGAAGCACGCCATCGTCGTTGACGACCTGGACCGCATCGTGCGTTGTGACGCTAAAAATCTCCGCGAACGCTCCGAGATTTTCGCGCGCTGGTCGGAGTTGCAGCAGCGAAAATGCAAAGAAGAACTGGCAGCACCGAAAACACTACCTTTGTGGTGAGAGGTACCCAACGTGTACAAAGTAAAAATCAAAGGTTCGCGCCATGGCAACCCGCTCACCGAACGCGAGGAGCGGCGCATTGTCGAACTCACCGAGAAAGGCGAACTCAATCAAGGGGAGATTGCGCGACTCTTTGGTGTGCTGCCCCGCGCCGTCGCCAGGGTTTGCAAAAAGTTTGGCATCGGTCGCTGGCGCTCATTGACGCCAACGCTGGAAGTCGAAGCCGTGCACTTGCTGCAGGACGGTATGGGACGCCAACGGGTCGCGAAAAAACTCCGGCTCTCCGGCACGATCACGAAAGAATTGATGAAGAAATACAACATCATCCATCGGGAAGGTGGAAGCTCCTTCAGCGTGACGAAGCAAGCCGTCCTGCTCGAAAAAGTGCGACGCCGCGATAAATACTGCAAAGAAATTGCCACTGAAGAAGGGATTGATCGAACCACGGCCCGGCGGTACGCCCATCTCGTACACGGCCCAGGTCGTTTCAAGCCCGGCTCCCGTGTCGAGCCCATGGAGTCGGCTGCAAGTTCTGAAGCACGCAGCAGGTTGGGGTACGAACGCATCATGGAGGATCTTGTGAACCAAATATTCGCGCACGAAGTAGGCAGAAAAGAGACGCAGGCCATCTTCATCGAGCTGGTGCGTAAAGAAGCAGAGATCTGGCACAACGGCAAGGTGCCCGCGGATCGCGCTGCCTTTCTCCGCCAACTGCTGGACGCCTACATGCCGCCCGCGCCGCTCGGCAATCTGTTGACGTCGGAAGAATGGGGCGAACAACGCAGAGCGGTGGCCGCACATCTGGCACTAGCAATCGAAGCCCTTGCGCCGAGCGCGCCCGGCTGGACGAACTGAGGAGAGGAATCCCATGAAACGTTGGTATCTCACCGGGCCGCTCGCCGGGTACGCCTACCGCCACACCCGTGAAGCTCACATGGTTTGCGTCCAGACTCTGGCCGACATGGCGAGCGGCGCCAAAAGCTCAAACGGTTTGCACTTCGGCGGCGTCGAATTCGCCGGGCCCAGCGAGATGGCCTTGTTCGAGAAGCATGCCAGTTCAAGCGTGACGTGTCTCGGCCACGTTCACGCGCAAGCTGGCCAGCCGTTGCCGCAAGCGGTGGTAGACGCGTTGAGCGCCTACGGGGTCGTTGCAGGCGATTGCATTCGCACCGCGGTGCAAAAAGTCATCGCCGCAACTGGGAATTGGCCGATGGCTTTGCACGAATTGTAAAAGGAGAAAAAAAAGATGAACATCGAAGACGCGGCACGATTCGATACTTTTCTGGCAGAAATCCGCGAAGCCATCGTAAACGGCCAGCCCGTGAGCGGCGGTGCCAGCCTCGAAACAGAAACCGTTCGCATCGAGATCAAATTCGAACCCATCGAGAAAGCGCCGAAAACATGAGCACGATTTTAGCCCTGGAATGCGCGCTCTGCGGTTGTTCGGGATTTGTCGAGGCCGAGAACGAGCATTACCGGTACGTTCCACGGCTAGATTCCTTCATCGTAGAAGGCAGTCATTGCTGTAGCAAACCAGAAAAGCTCGCTCTCGCTGAACTCCTTCCGCACCCATTCGGGCAGGCTTCCCACAGGCAGCATCATTTTGGCGAGTGCCGCGGCTAAGGACGCCATTTTCATGTTGATGCGCGTTTCCAGAGCGGCTTCTCCTAAGCCCTTGGAAAGGCCTTTGGCAAGAGCTAACAGGATTTCCAAGAAAATGAAGGCCGTAGAATTGGGCTGTACGGGATCACCGATGAAGGCCCAAAACTCCTTGCCGATGCGTCGGTAGACTCGAATCGAACGAGTCGCTTCGTCTATCAGTATTCCGGGCTTCTCCTCACGGTCTTCTTCCACGAATCCGTGGCCGAGAAGTTTCACAAGTATCTGGTTCTCCTTGTTGTTGCTCGTCCGGTCGGTGCCGTAGGTGATGCCGATAGCGATGTCCAGTTCCTTTACATGCTTGTATGTCTCTCTTGATTGCCGCATCCACTCCTTGTGGTTGCCGACGATTGCCGCCGTCATCGCTTGGACCTGAGTGTCGTTGATGCAGTTGGGACCGCTTTTTATGGAGACCAAATAGCGCCGACTGTCAACTACGACCGATTTGTCGATTTCACGCCAAACTGAACTTGTCCGCTTCAGGGCTTTTTCTTCATTGGCGAGACCCTCAAGGGCGGCTGCTTCAGCGACCTTTTCCGCAGGGTCGTCCCACTTTTCACCGTGCTTGGATTTCACGGGATAGGGATTAACGAACGCTGCCTCCATCGACTTCCCGAAAGATGTCTCCAAGCCCATGTAGAACTTGCTATCGAAAAGGAATTTCGCGAAGTCTTCGGGCTTGTGGAGTTTCATCACGTTCGCGCAAGTCATCAGGACGTAGGGATTCGTCCGATAATCCTCAAGGCCGCCTCGGCGATTGATGGCTAGAGGAAGATTCGTGGCGATGTACTTCGCGATAGTCACGGCAAGCGACTCTAGCCGCTTCGCATCGATCTGCGAGAAGAGGTTTACGACTTCCTCGGGAACGTAGGTGTGCTGCTGTGCCTTCAGGATTTGGTAGAACTGCCTCGGTGTGCTCATCATCTCACCGCTTAGGCGTGAAGCAATCTACTCTTCCTGCTTGTTTTGGGGCCGGCGTAGTGCGCGAACTCGTTCTGCTTTCCGTCCTGCCAGACGAACGTCTCTCCATCCTTGAACCATTGCCGCGTCCGTATGTGTGATTGGACGTAGATAACCCGATACGCTTCCGGCTTCGTCTCGAAGGGCTTGAAACGCCGCCTTCGCAGTTCATCAAGGTTCTGGGAAAGCACCTCCCCCGCGACGTGCCCGAGCCTTACGGGAACTGCGTTTCCGACCTGAGCATACTGCTCGCTCAGGCGTCCGCGAAACTGCCAGTCCTCGGGAAATTCCTGAATCAGGGCATATTCTTTGAGCGACAACGCCCGTGTTTCGCTGGGGTGGCACAATGATGTACCAGCGTGGTTCGGCATGGTCACGAGCGTAGGACAGGGCAGGTCGAAACTCAGGCGTCTCCACCACCCGGACCTGCCTCCCTTCGCTAACCATACGCGCCCCATTGATTCCTTTTGCAATTCCACGGGAAGGCTTCGCCAGTTCGAGCCGGGAGGAACCAAGGAGAGAAACCTTTTCTTTCTCGGGCTAAAGTCCATGATTGCCGGGTTCGCTTCCCGGACATCGCCAATCGCGTCCCGCAGAGTTTTCCACGGCGACAGACCTTCGCTGCCTTCCCCGAAAAGGGCGCCCTGCGGTTCTGTTGCGTAGGGCGATCCGTGCGTTGGGTCAGGGAAGTTGACGACCGCGTTGTAACGGTTCCCAATGAACAGGGCCCGTTCCCTTAGCTGCGGAGCGCCATAGTTCACAGCATTCACCTCGAAGCAGTCCATGTGATAGGAAGCCCCCGGTATCGCCTCAAGATCATTGGCGAACAAACGAACGACCGAGCCGGGAGCCTCATCGGGAGCAAGGGGCGGCCCATCATGCTCGGGACGCTTTGCAATCGGTCTGTGCCTGAGAGCCGCAGAGAGCAGCCCCCTCACGTTCTCCATCAGGAAGAATTTCGGTTTGATAGCTTCTATGAAGCGTAGGAAATGCCACAACAACGTGCCCCGTGGGTCTTCAGTCGTTCTGCGCTTGCCCACGGTGCTGAAGCTCTGACATGGAGGTCCACCCACAAGTACGTCTAGCTCGCCCGGTTTAAGTCCAACCGCATCGAGCACCTCATGTGGATCGAGACTAACAATGTCACGCTCGAACACCTTCAAATCACGATAGAGCCGTCCCGCAGCATGATTCGCTCGAATAGTTTCGCAAAAAGCAGGTTCCTTCTCCACGCAGGCTATGACCCGAAATTTTTTTGTTTTTTCCAAACCAATGTCGAGACCCATTGCGCCGGAGAACAGAGAAACGACCTTATAAGGCTGGATGCTTGGCAAAAGCCCTACCTCTCAAAAGTCTCGCTGGGCGAAAAACTTAGACCCTAAGTTATCGTATATCACATTCGCTTTTTGTTTGGAGTAAGAAATCGAGTCGCCTGTGAAAATGTGCAAGGCTTGCCGAGGTAAAACGCGAAGTACTGAAACCGATCTTCGCCTTCGCAGGGTGACGAATCTCCGCAGCGTTCCAGGAAAATTGGACAGGGCTGTTGGGTTATCGATGTTACACGATGCAAGAAGTTATGATTCAATAACTTAGCAAACCGCACTTTCACATGAGTCACTCCGACGCGAGCTGCTGTTGCGCAGATAGTTGTGGCGTGACGCTCAATGAAGCGCGTTGTAGTGGCGGTGACACTGAGCCAGGCCGACGTAACTGGCCGTGATAACCGTTCGCGTTTTCTTCACGCTACATGCTGGCGGATGAGTGGGAACCGCAGCGCAGCGCCGACTACCAGGCAGCGCAACACGAAACGCGCTGGATTCCGCATCCTGCGCGGCAGAATAAACCGCGGCGCATCAATGGGTTGGCATCGAGCTATGGCTGAATTATGGCTGACTCTACAGGTGCGGATTGGCCTTCGGCGATGGCTTTCAGGCGCATCAGTTCGCACACATCGAAGCCCCGCGTGGCTTCGCCGATCATCCGTGCGAAATCCGCATCATCGTTGTAGTTGATGATCGTGTTGTTGGTCACGCGGTTTAAGGTCAGATGCAGTCCACCTGCATTCGCACTCTGCAATTCCCCGGACGCGCGGCCGAGCAGGTCTAGGAGCTTCGCCGCCGCGCCCAGAGCGCCGTTGGCGCCACGAAAATCATTCTTAGCCTTCGCAGCCGCAAGAATCTCTTCCGCTTCGCGTACGAGCTTCTCTACGCGATTATATAGGGCACTGCCGCGTTCAGCGCGCTCGCCGGCACCTTTGGCTTCAGCCTCGTTGAGCAATTCTTTGATGCACTGCTTGTGACGGTGGACGGTGCCGAGCGTGGTGTTGAAAGTGGCACAGATGGAGCGGTAATTGACGCCATTGATGATCTGGCGGTCGAGTTCATCACGGCGAGGGTGGCGATCCAGCTTGCAAGCCATAATCGGATTCTACGCTGAGTTTGTTCCGTGGTGTTCTAGTTGTTCCGGTTTTTCTATGGGCAAGTTGAGGATGGTTTCTTCCCGCGGATCATAGAAGGGATGCTCGCTGGGCTCATAGGCGCCCAGGCGGAATTCGACGATAGCGCGCGGATAGTTGAAGAGCAGCAAGGCATGGGATTCGCGGATTATCTCAGCGTCGAGATCGCCTTGAGCCTGGAAGCGGTCCAGGTCGGCCGCGGTGTAGGGCAGCCGGGGCTCCAGTGGCTGGGGTTGAAGCTGCTTTCTGACCTTCGACATCGTCGAGACGTAGAGGTCGCCGATCTGGCGGAAATCGACGCCTGCGTCTCGTAGTTCTTTTTCGAACCATCCGCGGATAGGGCCGAAGCGAGGTTCTGTTTGTTTGAGCGACCAACTCGATCCAGAGTCTTCGTCACGTAGAAGCTTTTCGAGTTCATCGACAAGTTTTTGAACCTCAGGGACAAGCGGGGGGCAGGCGGTTGTACTGTCTCCCCCTGTCTTGTCTCCAACTGTCTTGTCTCTTCGAACTGCCTTGTCTTCTTGTAGTGTCTCTGTAGTGTCTCTTCTAACCACAGTTTTCTGTGAATCACTTTCGCCAAAACTGTGAATCACTTCCCCGGTTTTCTGTGAATCACTTTCAGACTGATTCACACTTTTCTGTGAATCACCAGTCACACTTTTCTGTGAATCACGCTCATTGTGATTCACACTTTTCTGTGGATCAGTTTTCGAGCGGAAGGCATTAAACTTTCTGGAGTTCACGACGCCGATGGCGTAGCCGCGGGGGGTGCGCTTACGGATTATGTAGCCTTCAGCTGCTAGGCGATTCATATTTTCATAGGCGGTATTTTCGTGTTCATTGAGGTCGCTGGCGATGCGCTTGGTGTCAATCGGGGTTTTGCCGAGCAACCACCCGATGCCACGCTCGTCTTCAATGGTGATCTTGTCCAGGCACCAGAGAAATTCCCAAACGGCCGGGCCAATCTTTGGCCTGTGCTCGAGTATGCCGTTCCAGACGGGAATGGCGTAGGAGGGCTGGCCGCGGTACTTGCGGCCGTGGTTTTTCTGCGGTACGTTCTCCATGCTGATTGCTTCCTTTCTTCGAGGGCTTCGAGTCGGCAAACTCTGGCCCTCTTTTGTTTTTACGACGTTGCTGATTCCCGTTGGCGGCGTCGCAACTCTTGCGTGCACGCGAAGCGGATCCAGGGCAGCAGTTCGAGGCCGTCCGCGTCGGCTTGCGCTCTGATCCTTTCGTACAACTCGCGCTTCAGCATGAGGTGGAGGAATTTCGGCGGTTCCGCGTTGCGAGGACGACCGCCCTTTGGTTTCTTTTCGATGGCCTGCTGGTTGTGCATGTTCGTAACTTTTCTCCCTTCGTCTTCTGACATACAGAAAAAACGCACCACACCGTCATTAATTCGGCTTATGGTTGCTGCCGAATGCATAAGCGGGCGTGTTTCTGGAATCGGCGGCAAGAGCCGCTCTGAAAAAGTTAGGGGGAACGCTTATCTCACGTATGTATATGAGTATCATAGCTAGCCGACTTGACAACCGAAACAGGTTGCTGTAACATCGCGCTGTAAGTTGCGAGCCTGAAAGCCGCAACTAAACCGACGCGCTTCTAAAGCGCGTGACAAGTTTGCGCAGCACGACGCCAAGCGCAGCTTCTCGAAAGTTGAGAAGCTGCGCTTTTTTTGTTTTCAGGAGGAATTCAATGCCGGACGGATTGAGGTTGCCTAGCTATCACTGCTTGCGGTGTGGGCATAGCTGGCATCCGCGCTCTCCAGAAAAACCGCTACGGTGCGCCAAGTGTGGCAACCCGTACTGGGATCGGCCGCCGCGGGTTGGTGCGCGGCGGGGTTCGGCGACGGCCACACGGAGAGGTTCCAGGTGAAATACAAAGGGCCGCGGTCAGGCGGCCCTGAAAGAGCAGAGGTGATGTACGACAATGGCTACAGTAGCAGAGAATAAATTCAACTACAAGATTCATCCGCTCGGCGAACTCTTCCCGGAAATGCCGCCGGACGAATTCAAAAAGCTGAAGAACGATATCGAGCTCCACGGCCAGCAAGAGCCCATCGTGGTCTCTGAAGATGGCCTGGTCTTGCTGGATGGCCGTCACCGGTTGCGAGCGTGCAGAGAACTCGGGATCGAGCCGCGCGTCGAACGGTTTAATAAACACACTGGGGGGACCCGTCAGTCCAGCGAATCGGATTTTATCTGGTCGATGAACGTGTTACGTCGCCATTTGAAGGACGATCAGCGGGCCGCCATCGGGCACAAGTGGGCTGATGCCGAGCGGGAAGCAGCAAAGGAACGCCAAAAGCAGCACGGCGGAACGGCACCAGGAAAACCGAAAGGAAACACTTTTGGCGAATCCGCCAAAAGTGTCCACACCCGGGAAGCCATCGCAAAGAAAGCCCACGTTAGCGAACACAAAGTTCGACAGGTAGAAACGGTCGCCAAGCATGCACCTGAACTGCTTCCGAAAGTCGAATCTGGCCAGATGACACTGAAGGACGCGGAAAAAGAGGCTAAAGCCCAAACCGCCGAAAGAACAGAGAAGGCTGATAGTGCTTCTCGAATACCGCCCGCTTTTGACGAACGGGCGACGCTCAAGGATTTGCGTGACGACTGGGAGTGGTCCGTCAAGAAGAACTGGCCGGCGAATCGTGATCTGACCCCAGTCATCCGCAATGTGTATGCCTTCGCCACCCACCTGGATGGTCTTCAAAGAGTCCGAGCCGCGAAGCTGCGCGAAAAAGTTCAAGCGGTTGGCGTCCAGGTAGGTGCCTCGTGAAGTGCCTCTGGCGGAGGCTAAGAGCTTGGTGCGGAATCCGCGCCGAAGCGCCAGGCATGCAGCTTGGCCCGATTATTTTGGTGAAAAAGGAGAAATCGCAATGGAATGGACCACAGTTGATTTTCGGCCCGCACCTGCTCCAGTCGAGGGTGAAAGGGTTAAAAGGGTCAAAAAGGAAATTAGATCTGAAAGGGCGATGCTCGGTTGGAAATGCCTCTATCTGACGGGGGTGAAAAACACGCCTTATATGGATATTCCGTTGGCGGGCTGGTTGATACAACGGCGGGAAGAACAGATCCGAGTGGTCGCCGGGGTCATCGTTAGCGATGGGACAGTGCACGCTTGGGACGAGTCGCTTGGATTCACTAACGGGCCACACACCGCACGACTTCCTTGGTGTGTTATCGAACCACTTCACCACAAAGACTGGCCGAGTAAATACGAAGCCCAAAGGCGATGGCAGGCCATTCAGGGCAGCAGCATTATCGAAGACAGTCAGCGTTGAAGGTCTGATTCAAAACGAAGATACAGAAAAGTAGATGAATGGCGACGTCAACATTGTGGAACAGGTTCGGGAGCTGGCTACACGTGCCCTCGCGCGTGTCCAGCGCGGCAGTGAGCTCAAGCCGCGGTTGCTCGATGTTGACGACGCCGCACGGTACCTGGCCATGAGCGACAAAGGGATTCGCGAGCTCATCGTGAAAGGTGAACTTGCCTACATCCAACGGATCCCCGGGCGCAGCCCCTACCTAATAGATGTTCGCGATTTAGATGATTGGATTCTGAAGAACAAATTCCGTGCCGGCGAGTGAAAACGCAAAAAATCTCTCAATACGAGCCAATATGAGCCACGGTCTCACCCCGCCTAGGCATTGGTACACCCACTTATTTTATGCCTTGACATAATGACATAACTACGATATCCTTTCCGCAGGAGGTAAGACCGATGGGAAAAGGCAAGCAAGCAAAGCCGGATCTGGTTATCACCACGATTCGCGCGGAAAGGCAGTTTTGGTCAAAGGTGCGGACTAGGGCTTTTGAAGAAAAAATCAGTGTCGGCGCATTGACGCTAAAAGCTCTCGCCGAATATCTGAAGAAAGGAGAATCCCGATGAAAAGGGCTGAGCTTCGGGACAAAATCAAAAAGTTGAAGGCGCTCGCGGCGGACAAGACAAACCCTCACGAAGCGGAACTCGCTACTGAAAGGTTGCGAGAATTCGAAGCGCGTCTTTCAGCAACGACCAGGAGACGCGGGAGTGGCAGTATCTTCCAGCAACCCGGAGCGAGCACCTGGAGCATTCAGTATTACGCTCGCGGAGGGAAGCGGATCCGCGAGTCTACCGGCACGGATGACAAAAAAGCCGCGCAGCAACTGCTCACGCAACGGCTCTCCCAGATTGACAAGGGCGAGTTCATTGAGCGACCTGCTAAACCTAAGACCGTCGCCGAACTCTTCGAAGAATTGCGGCGCCACTATCGGGTGAACCGCCGGCGTTCACTTAAGAGCCTTGAATTCCGCTGGAAGCATCTCAAAGTCTTTGCGGACTTTCTCGCCATCCATATCGATAAGGACCGCCTGAACAGTTACGTTGACGATCGCTTGAGAGAGGGCGCGAGCAACGCAAGCGTGAATCGGGAAATGTCTGCGCTGAAAACGTGCTTCCGTCTCGGCCAAGTTGCGCGCATGCCGCAGTTCCCCCATCTCACGGAAAGTAACGCGCGCACCGGATTTGTCGAGCAGCATCAATTCGACCGGCTCGTCCAATGTGCCGGCGAGCTTTGGCTGCGTTTGTTTTTGGAATGTGCATTTACCTATGGCTGGCGCAAAGGGGAGCTTCTGAGTCTCAGAGTCGAGCAAGCGGATCTTCTTACGAAGACGCTGCACCTTGACGCGATCCAAGCGAAGAATGCGAAGCCACGTGAAGTGACGATGACGGCCAAGGTCTATGAACTCGTAAAGCTCGCCGTCGATGGAAAGGACAATACGGACCGTTTGCTCACGCGGGGAAATAAACCTGTCAAAGACTTTCGCGAGTCTTGGCAGAAATTATGCGCGAAAGCCGGACTCGGGAAGTTCACTTGCCGGAAGTGCGAAAAGGTAGGCGACGGGGATAAGTGCAAGTGCGGCACCCGCGCCTTCAAATACACCGGCACGACACCCCACGACTTTCGCAGATCAGCCGCGCGCCAGCTCCGGAGAGCCGGAGTCGCGGAGACCACCATAATGGCCATCGCAGGTTGGGCGACACGTGAAATGTTCAAGCGTTACGACATCAACGATAGTTCTGACATTCGCAATGCGGTCGTAAAACTGGAACAGGCCCGGGCCGAGAACAGCCATAGTTTCGGCCATAGTCGGGCATCGGAGCAGCCTGTTGAAGCTGAAGCAGCCGGAGGGATCATTCAATAAGATGCAGAAAGGGCTAGAGATATTTGGTCCCGGAGGAGGGGGTCGAACCCACACGGTACTAAGTACCACTGGATTTTGAGTCCAGCGCGTCTGCCAGTTCCGCCACTCCGGGGGTAACAACTCAAAATAGCACACATCCCGATTCAACTGTAGCCGCGGGCTTCAGACCACCGGCTGCTTCACATGATCTTGGCGCCGCTCCCACGGCGGAGGCACGCGCACCCAGCCCATGCCCGCTGCCTTCGCTGACTGAATGCCCATCTCAGTATCCTCAAACACCAAACACTCCGGTGGCTTCACGCCTAGTCTCTCCGCCGCCAACAGAAAGGGCTCCGGGTCGGGCTTGCTCTTCGCATATTCTCCCGCACAAACCAGCGTCGCAAATCGCTCCATCAAGCCCAGCACTCGCAACGACGCCTCCACTGATTCCCGCGTACTCCCGGACACCACCGCAAACGGGATCCTACCCTGCTTTGCCTCGATGTGCTCCAGCACTTCCGGCACAGCCTTCAACTCCGGCAGCAACTCGTAGTACAGGCTCTCTTTTCGCTCGCAAACTTTCTCGACGGCCATTTGTAGCCCCTGCCGTTCATTTAGCGTCGCCACGATCTGTGCTGTCGGCATCCCACCCCACGCGTAAAACAGCTCCTCGCTGAATTCACAGCCATGCTCGGCGAGCGCCTTCTTCCACGCCAGGTAATGCAGCGGCATCGAGTCCGCCACGGTTCCGTCGCAGTCAAAGAGATACGCTGCAAAAACTCCATTCGGCACTTGTAACTTCATTCCGGTCCTCGTTGGCCCATCGCGTTATTAGTCCTTACTTCGCCATTTTTTTGTATTTTAGTATCGCAGCTTTTCGGACCCAACCCCATTCGGGTTCGCTGGCTGGACTCCCCTCCCCCGCAGCGCTACCCTATAGTCCCACCGTTCATTCAGGGGCTGCGCGCTTCCCGCGGCAAGTGAGCGGTACTCCGAGGTTTCGATGGCTACGGCTGTGACCGCCTCGCGGTCACCCTT
>Ga0335078_10006076_pt1 | contig 17904 bp, 13 predicted proteins | sample Lox_Sample_32_FD_206711 | JGI IMG/M metagenome (GOLD analysis project Ga0335078, IMG submission 206711) | Soil microbial communities from Loxahatchee National Wildlife Refuge, Florida, United States - Lox_Sample_3.2 | ecosystem: Environmental > Terrestrial > Soil > Wetlands | place: USA... | reverse complement strand
CGGATGGCCGCAGCTCAGCAACTGGATCTTCGAACCGTCCGAGCTGACCTCGGCCAGCAGCGCGGTGACGAACTGCTCGGCGGTGAGCTGGCGGGACAGGCTCTGCTCGATCCGCTCCGCGATCACAGCCAGGTCGGCGGCGTCATGTGCGCTCTCCCGGAACGCGCCCAGCACCGCCGCCGCCGTTTTCACCGCGATCAGCCCCTTGCCCTGGACGTCGCCGATGATGAGCCGGCAGCCCTCCAGCGCAGGCACGACCTCGTACAGGTCGCCGCCGATCTGCGCGTGGGACGTGGCCGACATGTACCGCACCGCCAGCCGGACCGAGCTCACCTCGCGGGGCACGGGCCCGAGCACGACCTGCTGGGCCACCTCGGCGATGGCGCGTACCTCGGCCAGCTCACGGGCTCGGCGGGCCCGCAGCGTACTGGCCATGACCGCGGCCACGGTGACCCCGGCCACGGTGGCCGAGTCGAGCGCGTAGCTCTCCCACGAGCCGACCATCTGGTACGCGGCGATCAGCGCGCAGGAAGCGAACGCCACCGTACCGGCCACGACCGTCTTGCGCACGCCGCCGGACACGGCCGCAAACGCCGGGCCGAGCGCCAGCAACGGCAGCAGCTCCGAGCCACGCTCGACGAATGCCGCGATGACGGCCACGGTGGCCATGATCACGAAAGGCAGCGCGTCCAGCGCGAACTGCCGGCCCGACCGCAGCGGCGGTTCCGGCCCAGCACTGACCCGCAGGACATGACCCGGCATGCCGTCCCGGCCGGACCTGCCCTGCTTACCCCGATTGACTCCGTGCGTTCCGAACAATCCCCTGTTACCCCGGAATGCGACAGTCCCCGTATCTGCCACCTGATCCCCCCGGCCAGGTCGGCGAAAGCACCGAAATGCTATCAGCAGTCACAGCCCGTTTCTGGCAAGTCCGAAACTTCCACCCGTCCGGGCAGCCGCTGGAGAGCCGCCGGGGCAGCTGCCGGGCAGCGGTCGGCCACCCTGGCCCGGAGCAGGCAACTCCTGTCTTGACGGCCCTCGCCTCGGGTGCCTGAATGAAGGCAGCTTTCCAACGCTATCCACCACATTCGACCAGATCTGGTCAGTCGTGGCCAGGCAGTGACTCCTGGAAGGAAACAGGCATGAACAGGATCTCGCCGGCCCGGTTACGGCATGTTGTCGCGCTCGCCACCGCCGCATTGCTCGGCCTGGCCTGGCTGGTCGCGGCGCCGGCCACCACCGCCGCGGCCGCCACGACGATCACGGTCAACGGCACCAGCGCGGGCCGGACGTTCGGTGGAATCGGGGCGATCAGCGGCGGGGGCGGCAACAGCCGGCTGCTGACCGACTACCCGGCCGCGCAGCAGCAGCAGATCCTGGACTACCTGTTCGAGCCGGGCTACGGCGCGGACCTGCAGATCCTCAAGGTGGAGATCGGCGGGGACACCAACTCCACCGACGGCTCCGAGTCCAGCATCGAGCACGCCTCGGGCTCGATCAACTGCAGCAACGGCTACGAGTGGTGGCTGATGGAACAGGCCAAGGCGGTGAACCCGAACATCAAGCTGTACGGGCTGGCCTGGGGTGCGCCGGGCTGGCTGGGCTCGTTCTTCTCCACGGCCACCATCAACTACCTGGTCAGCTGGCTCAACTGTGCCGCATCTCACAACCTGACCATCAACTACCTCGGCGGCTGGAACGAGCGCGGCTACAACATCTCCTGGTACGAGCAGCTGCGTTCCACGCTGAACGCGGACGGCTACTCCAGCGTGCAGATCGTCGGTGCGGACAGCGACTGGAGCATCGCCACCGACATCGCGGACAACCCGACGTTCGCCAGCGCCGTCTCGATCATCGGGGTGCACTACCCATGCGCCGGCGGGGACGGCGGCAGCGCCGACAGTTGCGCGGCCAACTCAACCGCCGAGGGCACCGGCAAGCCGCTGTGGGCCAGCGAGAACGGCTCTCAGGACCTGAACTCCGGTGCGCCCGCGCTGATCCGCTCGATCACCCGTGGCTACGTGGACGCCGACCTGACCGCGTACATCAACTGGCCGCTGATCGCGGCCATCTACCCGGACCTGCCGTACAACACCGACGGGCTGATCCTGGCCAACCAGCCGTGGTCCGGCGCCTACAGCGTGGGCGAGAGCCTGTGGGCCACCGCCCAGGTCACCCAGTTCACCGCGCCGGGCTGGCAGTTCCTCAACTCCGGCTCCGGCTACCTGGGCGGCAGCGAGTCCAACGGCAGCTACGTGACGCTGAAATCGACCGACGGCACCGACTACTCCACGATCATCGAGAGCACCACGGCCACGGCCGCGCAGACGGTCACCGTTAACGTGTCGGGCGGCCTGTCCACCGGCACCGTGCACGTGTGGGCGACCGACGTGAACACGCCCGGTTCCGGCCCGCAGTTCGCCCAGCAGGCCAGCATCACCCCGTCGAATGGCGCCTACTCGCTCACCGTGCAGCCGGGGTACATTTACACGCTGACCACCACCACCGGGCAGGGCAAGGGCACGGCGGCCAGCCCGGCGCAGAGCACGCTGGGCCTGCCCTACTCGGACTCGTTCGACAGCGACACCGTGGGCCAGCAGCCCAAATACCTGTCCCAGATGCAGGGCGCGTTCGAAGTTGAGCCGTGCGCAGGCGGCCGGTCAGGCGAGTGCGTCCAGCAGCAGGCTGGCGTTCAGCCCATCGAATGGGACAACAATGCCACCCCCTACACGATTGGGGGCAATCTGAGCTGGGCGAACTATACGGTTTCCGCGGATGCTCTGATGTCTTCGGCGGGCGCCGTTCAATTGCTCGGCCGGGTCGGAGGCCAGGACGCATTCAGCCCAGCGAATATTAACGACTACTACCTGCAACTGAGCAACACTGGTGCGTGGTCGATCGTGCGGAACAGCAAGGCTGGTGGCCTGTCCACGCTGGCCAGCGGCTCGGTGACCGCGCCCGGCACTGGGACCTGGCAGCATCTGGCGCTCACGTTCAACGGCAGCACGATCTCGGCGGCGATCAACGGGACGACGGTGGGCTCGGTCACCAGTTCGTCCTATGCCTCGGGCATGGTCGGCTTGGGTACGTCCGGCTACCAGACCGACCAGTTCGACAACCTGTCTGTCACCCTGGTCGGCTCGGCCACGCCCAGCGGCCCGATCGTCGCGGGCGACGACACCGCCGCCTGCGTGGATGCCAACGGTGGGTCCAGCGCCAACGGCACCAAGATCCAGATGTGGGCGTGCAACGGCAACGCCAGCTCGCAGACCTGGACCATGGCCAGCAACGGCACCGTCCAGATCAACGGCAGCTGCCTGGACATCACCAACGCCAGCTACACCAACGGCACGCTGATCGAGGAGTGGACCTGCAACGGCGGCGCCAACCAGCAGTGGCTGGCGGTCAACGGCGAGCTGGTGAACCCGGCGTCCGGCAGGTGCCTCGACGATCCGGCCTTCAACACCGCGGAGGGCACCCAGCTCGACCTGTGGGCCTGCAACGGCGGGTCGAATCAGCAGTGGTCGGTGCCGTAGCTCTATCCCAGGGTGGACAGGCATTCCGCGGACCAGCAAGATTTGAGGTGAGAACCTACCGGGAACGGCGGACCCGGACGGGGATTAATGCAGCGTAAGGCGCTGCATCCAGTATTGGGTCACGTCTTGGGCTCGGGGGAAATATGACTGACCGGGAGCACGATTCCAGCGATTCCGGGGTAGGCGAATGGCTGGTCCCCGGGTCGGCTGGGCCCGGGCCGGTCGTGCTGGTCCCGGTCGATGCCTTGTCGGTCGCTGGGTCACCGCGGATCGCGGGCAGCAGCGAAGATCACGTACAGGTGCTGGCCGAGGCGCCGGAAGAACTGCCGCCGATCATCGTGCACCAGGCCACGATGCGGGTCATCGATGGGGTACACCGGTTACACGCGGCCAAGCTCCGGCGGCAGGAGCAGATTGCCGTCCGGTTCTTTTCCGGCGATGTGGATGACGCATTCGTCATCGCGGTCAAGGCAAATATCGAGCACGGGCTGCCGCTGTCGCTGGCCGAACGCGAGGCGGCGGCGGCCCGGATCGTTCAGTCCCATGGGCAGTGGTCAGACCGGATGATCGCGTCGGTCAGTGGGCTGTCGCCGCGCACAATCGGCCAGATACGCGCACGGCAGGACGGGAGCTCACCGCAAGCCGCCGGCCGGATCGGCCAGGACGGCCGGGTCCGCCCGGTGGATGGTCCCGCGCGGCGCCTGCTGGCCTCGCAGTTAATCAGCGCGGACCCGGGCCTGTCCCTGCGCCAAGTGGCCCGGGCCGCCGGGATCTCGCCTGAGACGGCCCGGGATGTGCGGAATCGTTTGCTCCACGGTGAGGATCCGGTCGCCCGGCGGGCGGCGCCAGGATCCACCCAGCCCGGCCGGGTCGGCGGGACCGGCCAGCCGGTGGACAAGCCCGTGGCCGGTTTCGACTTCACCCAGGCCTCGGCGGAGAACCTGGCCCTGATCGTGGAGCGGCTCAAGGCGGATCCCGCGGTCAGGTTCACCGAGACGGGCCGGGCGTTGCTCCGATTGCTACACGTTCATCTGATCGAAGTGAAGGATTGGGACAGAATTGGCGAGAGTGTCCCCGTGCACTGCAGCACCATAATTGCGCAGCTGGCGAAAGAGTGCGCCCAGATGTGGGCTGAATTAGCGGATCACGCGGAGCGTAAGGTAACTGATAGTACCGAGTGACTGGCGATGCGTGTGCGCCATAGCCGACACCGAAAGACATTAAGAGTACAACTATACTTGGCCCTAGGCTGCCTGTAATGGATGTCCAAGTGCCTTACTTGCCCAGTTGGACTGGCCCCGTTGGGCTGTCTTCGCCATTGCGTTTTGTTGAAGTCTCGCCAACTTTCCGGGCGCTGGATGCGCTGCGATGTAACCGCGGCGAAACCGGTAGTAAGGCAGTCTGGGAAGGTCTCGTCCCCGACCTGCCGTTCCGCCCGGTGCCGCCCCGGCTGGCCCGGGCCGGTCCAGTCGCACAGCGGACCGTTCCAGGTGTCCGCATGTCGAGAATCAGCGTGCGCAGGATGGACAGCCACCGCCTGGGTGAGCAAGATTAGTTGTCGACGGGATCTGGGGGGGTCATCCAGCCGGGCGCAGCGACGATCAGGTAGGGCGGGGTACAGCAGCCACAGAGTCTCGACCGCGCGCCTTTAGGCCAGGCGTCTTAACGTGCGGGTAGGCACTGTGCGGCGCTGTTCTCTTCCTTCCTGGTGGCAGCTGGACCAACATGCGGGGAACGGAAGTTATGACAGTCCAGGCTCAGGATCTCCAGGCTCAGGATCTGAATCGTACGCAGGCAAAAAACTTACCGATGGCCGGGCAGGCGGGCGGCGAGCCATCTCCAGTAGTGATGCTCGCTATCAGCTCCCTTTCGGTGACTGACTCACCACGCTTCTCGGGGGAGAGCGAAGAGCATGTGCACGTTTTAGCGGAAGCGCAAGCGGAGCTTCCTCCGATTATTGTCCACCGCGCGACGATGCGTGTAATTGACGGTGCGCACCGGCTGCAGGCGGCAAAGCTCCGTGGCGACCAGGAGATTGCCGCACGATTTTTTTCCGGCAGTGCGGCCGACGCCTTCGTCTTGTCGGTTAAGTCAAACATCAGACACGGGCTCCCGCTTTCGCTGGCCGAGCGGATGGCGGCCGCGGAACGGATAATCAGATCGCATCCCCAATGGTCAGACCGGATGATCGCCTCGGTCACCGGCCTGGCGTCCAGGACGATCGCCGACGTCCGGACGCGGCAAACCGGCGATGCGGTCCAGGTGACGGCCCGGATAGGCCAGGATGGCCGGATACGGCCGGTTGACGGCGCCCGGGGCCGGGTGCTCGCGTCCAAAATACTGTCCGACAATCCTGATCTTTCGCTGCGCCAGGTGGCGCAGGCCGCGGGGATATCTCCGGAGACCGTGCGCGATGTCCGCAACCGGCTCCGCCGCGGCGAGAACCCGGTGCCCAGCCGGTACGACCGGAAGCAGCCTGAGCAACACACCCAGTCAGCGGGCCCGGCCGTGCCTCCAGAGCGCCCGTCGCTGAGTCAGGAGCGGCCGCTGCCGAAACTGGAGCGCCAGGTCAAAATGGAGTGCCCGCGACTCGTGAGCAGCGCCCATCAGGGGACGGCCCGGGCCGGGGCCGTGAGCGCGACTGCGGTTATGGAGCGCCTGCGGGCCGATCCCGCGCTCCGGCTCACCGAGACCGGGCGTATCCTGCTCCGCCTGCTGCACGCGCACCTGGTGGAGACGGAGAAATGGGACCGGATCGTGGAGAATGTCCCGGCGCATTGCGGGGGTATCATCGCCCAGTTGGCTCGGGAGTGCGCTCAGCTCTGGGAAGGATTCGCCGATCAGGTCGAGCGGAACGTGATGAACGTTTCTTAGCCCCCGAGCCTGGCCGGTGCCGACAGCCGGCCAGCCTCGGCGGCGATGAACGCGGCCAGCCGGGCAATCCCATCGGCCACGTCCTCCAGTGGCAGGTAACTGGACGACAGCCGAAGCTGGTGACGGCCACCGTCACCGACGAAGAACGCGTCCATAGGCGTCCACAGCACCCCGAATTCGCGGGCCGAGCGCTCCAGCGCTGCCTGGTCCGCCGCGAACGGCACGGTCAGCACGGTGAAGAATCCGCCATCCGGGTAATTCCAGCTGACGTTCAGCTCGGCGCGCACCGGCGCCGGGAAGTGCCGGTCGAGTTCGGCCAGCACGGTGCGCAGGTTGGTGCGGTAGAACGCGATGGCCGGCTGGTTGGCGTCGCGCAGGCGGCAGCCGTGCTGGATCAGCATCCCGCCGATCACCGCCTGGCTGAGCGACGGGGTATTCACGGTGATCATGCTCTTGATCTTGGCCAGTTCGTCGGCCAGCAGGCTCGGCTGGCCATCGGGGCCGGTCACCGGCTGGTCGGCCAGGACATAACCGAGCCGGGCGCCCGGGAAGCAGGTCTTGGCGAACGAGCCGAGGTAGACCACGACCCCGCTGCGGTCCAGTGCCTTCAGGGTCGGCCTGGGGGCCGCCTCCCGGGTGAAGAAGCCGTACGGGTTGTCTTCGATGATCAGCAGGTTCTCGGCCGCGGCCACGTCGAGCAGGGCCTGCCGGGCCAGGACCGTCATGCTGGCGCCGGAGGGGTTGGCGAAGTCTGGGACCACGTACAGCGCGCGCGGTCGCTGGCCGGCCTCGCGGGCTTGTTGCGCGGCGCGGCGTACAGCGGCCGGGTCCGGGCCAGCCGGCCCCTCGGCCACGCCGATCACCTGGACATCGAGCAGCCGGGCCGCCCCGGTGATGCCGATGTAACACGGCGAACTAGCCAGCAGGACATCCGCGGGCCCGGCCATGAGCGCCCGGAGGAGCAGGAACATCCCTTCCTGCGCGCCCACCGTGACCACGACCGACTCCGGCGGCACCGCGATGCCTTCGTCGTTCGCCACCGTCTCCGCGATCAGGTCGTGGATCTGGCCTTTCGTCCGGCCGTACTGGAACAAGGCGGCCCGCACCTGCTCCTCGCTGCGTCCGGACCGGCGCAGGTAGTGGGTGTAGCTGTCGAAGTACTCGGCGATGCAGGCGGGGTCGAATAACCCGTCGAACGGCCGGCCTGGCGCGAACGACACCGCGTTCGGGTACCGCGCGGTGACCTCGTTGAGGAAATTCATCGTGTCCAGGATCGGGTCGGCCACGGAGCCGTGCAGGTCGGTCAGCGCGAGCCGGTGTGCCATGGTCTCCTCCTAGTGCTGCCCGGGCGCGCTGGCGCACAGGGCCGGCAGGTCATGCGGGCGGAAGCTGAGTGCGCCACGCCGCTCCACCAGCTGGTAGCCGAACGTGCGCCTGGTGTGCTGCGGGGTGGCGAAGGCCTGAAACATCCATCCCCAGCCGTCCTGGTCGGCCAGCACGCGGAGTTTGCGCAGCGTGTCCACGGGGATGCCGGGCCCGACCCGCTCGGCGAGCGTGTCGTAGTAGCTGTCTGGCATGGCCGGGAAGCTGACGCCGCCGCGGGCGCAGCCGCGGATCGCGGCGACGATGTCCGCCGTGCGGAAGGCGATCCGCTGGATGCCCGGCCCACCGTGCGCGGCCAGGAAGTCGGTGACCTGGCCCGGGCCGGTACCCGCCTCCGGCTCGAGCAGGCTGAGTGTGACTGTGCCGCTTGGGCTCTGCAGCACCACCGAGTTCAGCGTCTGGCCACCGGCGCTGATCGGCTCGGCGAACGTCCGGCTGAAGCCGAACACGTCGTGGTAGGTCCGGGCGGTTCCGGCCAGCTGGCCCGGCGCCAGGCAGAGGGTGAGGTGGTCGATGCCGTGCAGCCAGGCCGGGCGGGCACACGCCGCGGCGGGCCCGGCGGCGGCCGGGCCAGCGCTAGGCCCTGGGGTGAACGGGCTGGCCGGATCCTGCCGGGTGACGAACCGGTGCGCCACGTCGCCGAACCCGAGCACCGTGCCCCGGGCCAAGCCCGGACCGGATGCCGGGCTGGCCGGCTTGGCGCCGCGGCGTACCGCCTCGGCGAAGCAGGCCAGGCCGTCAGCCACGCTGAACGCGATCACCGCCGGGCCGTCGCCGTGCCGCGCGACGTACCGGGCGGCAGGGTGGCCCGGATCGTGGGCCGAGGTGAACAGGATCGTGATGGCACCGTGACGGGTCAGCACCGAGTGGTAACCGGCCTGCCGTGCCCCGGGGCCGCTCCGGCCGCGGACGGTGAAGCCATAGCCGTCGCGCAGTTGAACAGCTGACTGCTCGGCATCGGCGACATAGAATTCGATGTGGTCTATTCCCTCAATCTTCATCTAGGCCCCCAGGTGGGCTTGACATAGGTGCTGGGACGATCCCACTGAATGGCTCGGCACAGTCTGCGTTTACTGATCCTACCGTTGATCACAGGTCGGCATCCAGCTGGATTGGCTGAGCAGCCTGGACGCCCTGCCGCGTTGCCGGGGCAGCCATTGTCCGATAGCCTCCGAATGGAAGACCGGCCCCGGTGGCGATCAGCTAAGGGCCGGGTGACCTGGGGTGGAACCCTCCGGCTACCGCTTATGGCGAACACATTCCTGGCTGACGATTCACTGGCCACCAGCTGGCCGTTATGCAAAATTTGGGCGGTCAGCTTGATTGCTGCAGATTATTGATCGTGAGGGCGGCATGGATATCTTGATCGCCGATGTCATTGGTGACGTTGCCCTGGTGTTAATTGTGGCATCGCTTTTCGGTGCCCTGGCCCGTAAGTGCGGTCAGCCGGCGGTGGTGGGCCAGATTCTGGCCGGCATCCTGCTCGGGCCGACCCTGCTCGGCCGTTTACCAGGTCACCTGACCGGCCGCCTCTTCCCGCCCGCGGTGCTGCCGCCGCTGACCGTGCTGGCCCAGGTGGCCATCGTGCTGTTCATGTTCGTGGTGGGCTACGAGCTGGACTGGCGCGCGCTGCGGGGGCGGCGCCGGGCCGCGCCGCTGGTGGCGGCCGCCGCCCTGCTGCTGCCGATGCTGCTGGGCGCGGGGTCGGTGCTGGCCGACCGGTCCGGATTCGCGGCGCTGGGCGAGGCGCACCCCAGCCGTTCCCTGGTGCTATTCATGGCGGTCGCCCTGTCCATCACCGCGCTCCCGGTGCTGGCCGCGATCGTGCGCGAGCGGGGCATGGCCGGCAGCACCGCCGGGACGACCGCGACGATGGCGGCCGGGATCATGGATGTGGCGGCCTGGCTGGTGCTGGCGGCCATCCTGGTCGGTTCGGTGCACAAGGCGGGCCGGCCATGGCCGGTGACCCTGGTGCTGATCAGCGGTTTCGCAGCGATCATGCTGCTCGGGGTGCGGCCGGCGCTGCGCTGGTGGCTGGGCCGGCGCCGGGCCGTGCTGGCCAGCCAGCTGCCGGTGGCGCTGGCCCTGGCGCTGGGCAGCGCCTGGGTGACCGCGTCGTTAGGGCTGCATCCGGTGTTCGGCGGGTTCCTGGCCGGCCTGGCCATGCCCAGCCTGGACGGCGCCCCGGATGCCGAGGTCCTACGGCCGATGGAGCAGGTCGGCGGGCTGCTGCTGCCGCTGTTCTTCGTCGTCACCGGCTTGTCGCTGAACGTCGGCGCGCTGGACGGCAGCGCGTTCGTCCTGCTCGGGCTGTTCTGCGTGCTGGCCAGCGTCGGCAAGCTCGGTCCCGGGTACCTGGCGTCCCGGGCGGGCGGCCTGCCCCGGCGCGACTCCACGGCCGTCGCGGTGCTGGTGAACACCAGGGGGCTCACCGAGCTGATCGCGCTCAACGTCGGGCTCAGTGCCGGGCTCATCGACCAGCAGCTGTTCAGCGTGCTGGTGCTGATGGCACTGATCATGACCGCACTGACCGCGCCGCTGCTGACGCTGGCCCGGGTGGGCACGCCGCCGCGGGCCACCGACCTGCAGCCGGTGCCGCCGTCCGCGAGCGCGACCGAGACCTGACCGGCGGCCACGGAACCTGACTGGCCGGCCCACCGGGACCGGCGCGACCTCAACCTGCGGAGGAAATGACGATGGACATCGATGCGGTCGATCACCTGGAGCTGTACGTCGAAGACGCCGACCGCGCGGCCAGCCAGCTGCGCGACGCGTGGGGGTTCCGCATCCAGGGCCGCGGTGGCCCGGAGACCGGGCTGGCCGGCTGCCGGTCCCTGCTGCTGCGTCAGGGCGGCATCACGCTCCTGGTCACCTCGGCGCTCGGCGGCCGGCACCCGGCCGCCGAGTATGTCCGGCGGCATGGCGATGGGGTCGCGGTCATCGCCATGGCGGTCGGCGACGCGCACAGCGCGTTCGCGGCGGCCGTGGACCGCGGCGCCGCCCCGGTCGCGCCGCCCGCGACGCTGGAGCAGGGCGGCGCCCGGGTCACGTTCGCCGCGGTGGACGGCTTCGGGGATGTGACGCACCGGTTCGTCACCCGGGACGCGGCGGGCGGGCCGTTCAGCCCGGGGGTGATCGAGGAGGCCGCACCCGTCCCGGCCGGCGGCAGCCTGCTCGATGAGGTCGATCACATCGCGGTGTGTGTGCCCGCGGGCGAGCTCGACCGGACCGTGCGGCGCTACCAGGACGTGTTCGGCTTCGGCCAGACGTTCGAGGAGCGGATCCTGGTCGGCGCGCAGGCCATGGACTCGAAGGTGGTGCAGAGCCGGTCCGGGAAGGTGACCCTGACCATCATCGAGCCGGACACCAGCCGGGCGCCGGGCCAGATCGACGAGTTCATCGGCGCGCACGGCGGGGCCGGGGTCCAGCACGTAGCGTTCCGGGCCGGTGACATCTGTGCCGCGGTGCGCACGATCGCCGGCCGCGGTGTCCGCTTCCTCAGCACGCCAGGCAGCTATTACGACGCGCTGCCGGAACGCCTCGGCCCGGTCGATGCGCCCATGGAACTGCTACGTGAGTTGAACATCCTGGCCGACCGGGATCGCTGGGGCATGATGCTGCAGATCTTCGCCGAGTCGAGGCACCCGCGGCGGACGTTCTTCTATGAGCTGATCGAGCGTCGCGGGGCGCGCAGCTTCGGCAGCAACAACATCAAGGCGCTGTATGAGGCGGTGGACCGGCAGGCCGCGGCGCGCCCCACGCTGAGTGGCTGAGCGGCTGACGGGCTGACGGGCGCTGAGGGGCTGACGGGCGGCGCGGCCACGGCGTGTAACCGCCGTGCAACCTGAACTGGGGCACCCTGGCACTGCTGGGGCATGATGGAGTATGCCTATCCAGCCCAGCCTCGGGCCGCTCGGCTCCGCAGGCTTAGCCGCGGCCAGAGAGGACCCCACGATGCGGGTGCTGGTAGTCGAGGACGACTCCGAGTTGGCCGAGGCTATCGGGGTCGGCCTGCGCCGGGAGCAGCTGGCCGTGGACGTCGCGCATGACGGGACGACCGGGCTGGAGCGCGCCCTGACCACCAGCTACGACGTGGTCGTGCTCGACCGGGACCTGCCCGGGATGCACGGTGACGACGTGTGCACCGAGTTGGTCAAGGCCGGCTGCCGCAGCCGGGTGCTCATGCTCACCGCGGCGGCCACGATCGAGGACCGCGTGGATGGCCTCGATCTGGGCGCCGATGACTACCTGCCGAAGCCGTTCGCGTTTGCCGAGCTGGTGGCCCGGATCCGGGCCCTGCTCCGCCGCGCCCAGCCCGCGTTGCCACCGGTCCTGGTCCATGGTGACCTGAGGCTCGACTCATCGCAGCGGACCGCGACCCGGGGCGGTCGCGTCCTCGATCTCGGCCCGAAGGAGTTTGGCGTACTCGAACTGCTGCTCGCCGCGCAGGGCCGGGTGGTCTCGGCCGAGGAACTGCTGGAGCGGGTGTGGGACGAGATGGCCGACCCGTTCACCACGGCGGTCAAGGTCACCATGAGCCGGCTGCGCCGCAAGCTGGGCGATCCGCCGGTCATCGAGACCGTGGCCCAGGCGGGCTACCGGATCTGACCATGGCGGTGTCTCAGCGAGTTCCGGCGGGCCGGGTCCGGGCCGGGTGGCCGCGGCGCACCGTGCGGCTGCGGCTCACGCTGCTCTATGGGGGGCTGTTCCTGCTCTCCGGAATCGCCCTGCTCGCGCTGACCTACGTGCTGGTGGCGACGAACTTCCCGCTGATCGGGCAGAGTCACCACGCCAACCCGGGCGCGGGGCCGGGCGGCCCGGGTGCGATGTCCGGGCAGGTGTCGGCCGGCCTGGCCGCGCAGGCGCAGGTCATCAAGCAGCGCGCGGCGGCGCTGCGTTCGCTGCAGATCTACTCCGGCATTGCGCTGGCCGCCATGACGGTACTGTCCATCGGGCTGGGCTGGCTGGTAGCCGGGCGGGTGCTGCGCCCGCTCCGCACGATCACCACGGCGGCGCGGCGTATCTCCGCCAGCAACCTGCACGAACGGCTGGCCCTGGCGGGCCCGGACGACGAGCTCAAGGAACTCGGGGACACGTTCGACGGGCTGCTCGGGCGGCTCGAGGACGCGTTCGACGCGCAGCGCCAGTTCGTCGCGAACGCATCGCACGAGCTGCGCACGCCGCTGGCCCGGCAGCGGACCCTGATCGAGGTGGCGCTGGCCGACCGGGAACCGACGATCGCCTCGCTCCAGCTGGCCTGCGAGCGTGCCCTGGTCGCCAGCGCACAGCAGGAGCAGCTGATCGATGCCCTGCTCACCCTGGCCCGCAGCCAGCGGGGGCTGAGCCAGCGGGGCCCGGTCGACCTGGCCGCCATCACGAGCAAGGTGCTGCGGGCGCGGCAGGCCGAGGCCCAGCAGCGGGAGATCGCGCTGCGCGCCAGCCTCGGTCCGGCGCCCGCGCTGGGCGACGAGCGACTGGCCGAGCGCCTGGTCAGCAACCTGGTCAGCAACGCCATCGGGCACAACGTGCCGGGTGGCTGGGTCGAGGTCACCAGCGGGATGCGCGGCGGGCGGGCGGTGCTGTCGGTCGCTAACAGCGGCCCGCTGATCCCGGCCGAGGAGGTGGACCGGCTGTTCGAGCCGTTCCAGCGGCTCGGCGCCAGCCGCACCAGCCACCGGGAGGGCCTCGGCCTGGGCCTGTCGATCGTGTGGGCGATCGCCAAGGCCCACGACGCGGCCCTGGCCGCCCGCCCGCTGGCCGATGGGGGATTGGCCATCGAGGTCAGCTTCCCGGCCACTCCGGCCACTTCGGCCGCTCCGGCCGGCCGGCCCGGTACCGGGGCGGCGCAGCCGGCCCGGGCGGGGCACCTGGATGGCGTGCCCCGGCCAGCCGGGGTGGCGGGGCCGGACGCCGGCGACTGAACACTGCGCTAAATCGGCTGGGAATGCCGTGTCAGCGTTTTCTGTGCCAATTTTCGGCGGGTCAATAACTGGATTCCGGCGCTGGCCTGCGCGCGAATTTGGACGGGCTGTCCGTGTCACCGTGGTGCAACCGGTGGGGCGGTAGCACTGGGGTATGGGCGTGGCCATTGGTGGCGGGCGCCCGGCCTATCTGGTGTAAGGAGATATCGATATGTCCGCGAAGCCAGCGGTGCGTGTGACCGGGGCGGGACGGCGGGGCTGGCTGTGGCGGGCGGGCCCGGCGGCGGCCGGGCTGGCCGCGGTGGGCCTGCTCGCCGGTGCGTGCTCGTCCAGCCCGGCCAGCCCGGGTGTGGCCAGCGCCCCGTCCAGCAGTGCCAGCGCCTCTCCCTCGGCGAGCAGCAGCGGGTCGGGCGGGCTGGCCTTCGCCGCCTGCATGCGCAGCCACGGGGTGCCGAACTTCCCCGACCCGTCCAGCAATGGCGGCACCGTGATCACCCCGTCGATGGGCATCAACACCCGTTCCCCGCAATTCATCAGCGCGCGGAACACCTGCGCCCGGCTGATCGGCGGGGGCGCCAGCGCCAGCTCACCGCAGAACCTGGCCCAGGAACTCAAGTACTCCAAGTGCATGCGCGCCCACGGGGTGCCCAACTTCCCCGACCCCTCCAGCAACGGCGCCATCACCGGCAGCTCCAAGGGCATCAACCCGCAATCCACCACCTTCCAGAACGCCCAGCGCACCTGCCAGAAGCTCACCGGCTTCGGCAACGGCTCAGCGAGCGGCTCATGAGCACCGCGCCGTCTTCCGAGATGACCGGGGTCACCAGCCCGGCCGGTCCTGAGCCGGACCAGACACCGCCGCGGCGATCGAAGCGGCGGGTCCTGCTGGCTGGTGGTGCGGCGGTCGTGCTGGCCGCGGCGGGTGGCGCGGCCGCCGGTGCGTACGGGCTGTTCGGCAACCCGAACCCGCCAGCCAGCGGGGTGACCGACAACGCCGCGCCGACCTCGCTGGCCACCGTGACACAGGGCACGCTGACGTCGCAGAGCAGCGTGAGTGCCACGCTGACCTACGCCGGCCAGTACACGGTGCTGAACCATGCCGTGGGCGCGTACACCGCGCTCCCGCCGGTCGGCCGGATCGTCCGCCGCGGTGAGAACCTGTACTGGGTCAGTGGCAGCCCGGTCGTGCTGCTCTACGGCCCGGTACCGGTCTACCGGACGCTACAGGAGGGCCTGAGCGGCACGGACGTGCGCCAGCTCAAGCTGAACCTGATCGCGCTGGGCTATGCCACCCGCGCGGAGCTGCATCCGTCCTCGGACTACTACAACGCGGCTACGGCTACGGCCATGGACAAGCTCCAGAAGCACCTGGGGGTGACCCAGACGGGCACGCTGCCGCTGGGCCAGGCGGTGTTCCTGCCCCGGGCGGCCCGCATCACCTCGGTCCTGGCCACGCTCGGCGCGCAGGCCGGCCCGGCGCCGGTCATGCAGGCCACCTCGACCCGGCGCCAGGTCACGATCGCACTGGACGCCGCCCAGCAGTCCGAGGTCAAGGTGGGCGACAAGGTGACGATCACGCTGCCCAGCAACAAGACCACGCCGGGAGTCGTCTCCTACGTGGGCACGGTGGCGACCAAGCCGTCCGCCGGGGCGGCCAACACCAACCCCACCATCACGGTGGACGTCACGCCCACCAACCCGCGCGCCACCGGCAGCCTCGACCAGGCGCCGGTGCAGGTCGCGATCACCAGCGCTTCGGTTCATAACGCCCTCATCGTGCCGGTGAATGCGCTGCTGGCGCTCGGTAGCGGCGGGTACGCGGTCGAGGTGCGGGAACCGGGCGGCGGGCACCGCCTGCGGCCGGTCACCGTCGGCCTGTTCGACGACGCCGACGGCACGGTTCAGGTGAGCGGGCCCGGCCTGCGGGCCGGTCAGTCCGTCGTGGTGCCGTCGTCGTGAGTACCCGGATGGCCCTGGGCGAGCATGCCGCGCTGGCCCGGGGCGACGGCGCCTGCCCGGTGCTCGAGCTGACGGCGGTGACCAAGCTCTACCCTGGGCAGCCGCCGGTGGTTGCGCTGGCCGGGGTGAACCTGGCCATCAACCAGGGTGAGCTGGTCGCCATCGTCGGCCCATCCGGTTCGGGGAAGTCCACGCTGCTGCACGTGATGGGCCTACTGGACCGGCCCACGTCGGGCACGGTCTCGATGACCGGCCAGGACGTCGCGCGGCTGTCGGATAACCAGCTGGCCGCGCTGCGCGCCGCCCGGATCGGGTTCGTGTTCCAGCAGTTCTTCCTGGCCGAGCACGCGACCGCGGTGGAGAACGTGGCCGATGGGCTGCTGTACACCGGGACGCCGGCCGCGGAACGCCGCCGGGAGGCGATCCGGGCGCTGGGCCGGGTCGGGCTCGGGCACCGGACCTCGGCCCGGCCGACCCAGCTCTCGGGCGGCGAGCGGCAGCGCATCGCGATCGCCCGGGCCCTGGTCGGCAGCCCGGCGATCGTGCTGGCCGACGAGCCCACCGGCAACCTGGACAGCACCACCGGCCGGTCCATCGTGACCCTGCTGCGTGAGCTCAACACCGACGGCGCCACCATCGTGATCATTACCCACGACCGGGCGCTGGCCGACAGCCTGCCCCGTCAGGTCGAAATGCTCGACGGGCGGATCGTGGCCGATAGGGTCTCCGGCCCGGCTGCCCAGCCCAGCGATATTCAGGAAGGAGGGCCTGTCCAGTGACCAGCGTTCTCATGCCGGCCCCGATGCGGCCGGCCGACCTCGCCCGGGTGGCCAGCGTCGGGCTGCGTACCCGGCGGCTGCGAGCCGCCCTGTCCGCGCTGGGCATCGCGATCGGGGTGGCCGCCATGGTCGCCGTGCTCGGCTTGTCCTCCTCATCCTCGGCCGGGCTGCTGGCCGAGATCGACCGGCTCGGCACCAACCTGCTGACGGTCAATAACGGGCAGAACCTGTTCGGCAAGACCACCGAACTGCCCAAGGCCGCGCCGGGCATGATCTCCCGCATCGGTCCGGTCACCGCGGTCCAGGACGTCGGCACCACCAGCGCCGACGCCTATCGCAGCCCGTACATCCCGACCATCGACACCAACGCGATCAGCGTCCAGGCGACCACCTTGCACCTGCTGCCCGTGGTCGGCGCGACGCTGGCCCAGGGCCGGTTCCTGAACGCGGCCACCGCCCGTCAGCCGGTCGCGGTGCTCGGCAACGCGGCGGCCACCCGGATGGGCATCGACCGGGTCTACCCCCGCGAACGGATCTGGGTTGGCGGCCAGTGGTTCTATGTAGCCGGCATACTCAAGCCGGCCGTCCTGGCGCCGGAACTGGATTCTTCCGTGCTGGTGGGGTGGCCGGCCGCGGTGAAGTACCTCAGCTTCGATGGGCATCCGTCCACGGTTTATCTGCGTGCCGCGCAGAACCAGGTGAACGCGGTCGACTCGGTGCTGGCCGCGACGGCCAACCCGGAGAACCCGGAGGAGGTCGACGTCAGCCAGCCCTCGGCGGCCCTGGTCGCCCGGGCGGACGCGCAGTCCGCACTCAACGGGCTGTTCCTGGGACTCGGCGCGGTCGCCCTACTCGTCGGCGGGGTCGGCGTGGCCAACATCATGGTGATCTCCGTCCTGGAGCGCCGCTCAGAGATCGGCCTGCGCCGCGCCCTGGGGGCTACCAGAGGGAACGTGCGCACCCAGTTCCTGCTCGAGGCGATCCTGCTCGCGCTGCTCGGCGGCGCGGTTGGCGTCGCGGCCGGGACGCTGGCCACGGCGATCTACGCGACGGTCAAGCACTGGGCCATCATCGTCCCGCCGCTGGCCTGGGCGGGCGGATTCGGTGCGGCCATCGCCATCGGCGCCATCGCCGGGCTGCTTCCCGCGCTGCGCGCCGCGCGACTGTCCCCCACCGAGGCCCTGCGGACCGGCTGACGGCAGGCACCTGCTGACGGCAGCGCCCCGGCCTGAGCGATGGCCGGGGCGCTGCCATGTCCAACTGGGGGGTTCTGCTCGGTTGGACGGCCGGAAAGCCGGGCTCACCAGCCCTACTGGGAGGAGCTGGTGAGCCCGGCGGCGTGAGGTTTGCTTGTTCAGCCGCTCGCTGAGCCGTTGCCGAAGCCGGTGAGCTTCTGGCAGGTGCGCTGGGCGTTCTGGAAGGTGGTGGATTGCGGGTTGATGCCCTTGGAGC